>Ga0187779_10000711_pt1 | contig 21949 bp, 17 predicted proteins | sample 1015_Q2_SP10_10__FD_132435 | JGI IMG/M metagenome (GOLD analysis project Ga0187779, IMG submission 132435) | Tropical peat soil microbial communities from peatlands in Department of Meta, Colombia - 1015_Q2_SP10_10_MG | ecosystem: Environmental > Terrestrial > Soil > Wetlands > Peat | place... | reverse complement strand
GTCCGAGATGTCCTGGACCAAGAAGAACGTGCATCCCGGCAAGATCGTCTCCACCTCGCAGGAGGTGGAAGTGCAGATCCTCGAAGTCGATCCGGTCAAGCGCCGCATCTCGCTCGGCCTCAAGCAGACCATGCGCAATCCGTGGGAGGTCTTCGTCGAGAAGCATCCGCCCGGCTCGGTGGTCGAAGGCGAGGTCAAGAACAAGACCGAGTTCGGCCTCTTCCTTGGTCTCGACGGTGACGTCGACGGCATGGTCCATCTCTCAGACCTGGACTGGAAGCGTCCGGGCGAGCAGGTCATCGAGGAGTACAAGAAGGGCGACATGGTGAAAGCGCAGGTTCTCGACGTCGATGTCGAGAAGGAGCGCATTTCACTGGGCATCAAGCAACTCGCCGGCGATCCGATGGCCTCGGCCGGCGACCTCAAGAAGGGGTCGGTGGTCACCTGCGAGGTCACCGACGTCAAGGAGAGCGGCATCGATGTCAAGATCGTCGGCACCGAGCTCTCCGCCTTCATCAAGCGCGCCGATCTCGCCCGCGAGCGCGGCGAGCAGCGGCCCGAGCGGTTCGCGGTCGGCCAGAAGGTGGACGCCCGCGTCACCCAGTTCGACCGCAAGACCCACAAGGTCGGCGTTTCCATCAAGGCCCTGGAGGTCGCGGAAGAGAAGGAGGCGATTGCCCAATACGGCACCGCCGATTCCGGCGCTTCGCTCGGCGACATCCTTGGCGCAGCCTTGAAGCAGCGCGGCGACAAGGAAGAAACCGAGGAAGAAAAGGCCGGCGAATAAGCGCCAAACTCAAGGAAAACCCCCCGGGCATGCCCCGGGGGTTTTTCTTTCGGACATGAACGTGCCAAAAAGTGGCTGGATAAGCGCCTGGCCGCTTCAAAGGAGCGCCCTCCATGTCGCTTGATGCCGATGCCATCGTCGATCGCCGCCGCATGCGGCGCAAGCTCACCTTCTGGCGTGTCACCGCCGTCGTGATCGCAGGGGTGGCGGTGGCCGGCGCTGCGTTCCTTCTCACACCGCGCAACCGTCTGTTCCCCGCCGGGGACTACATCGCGCGGATCAAGATCCAGGGGCTGATCCGAGACAACCGCGATCGCGTCGAGGCGCTCGATCGCCTGTCGCGTTCGCGCGCGCGCGCCGTGATCCTGCACATCGACAGCCCGGGCGGCACGACCACTGGCTCGCAGGAGCTGTTTGAATCGCTGCGGGCCCTGCAGGCGAAGAAGCCGATGGTGGTCGTGGTCGACGGCCTCGCCGCGTCGGGCGCCTATATCGCCGCGCTGTCGTCCGACCACATCATCGCGCATGACACCTCGCTGGTCGGTTCGATTGGCGTCCTGTTTCAGTTCCCGAACTTTACCGGCGCGCTCAAGACACTTGGCGTCCAGGTCGAATCGATCAAATCGTCGCCGCTCAAGGCCGCGCCGAACGGTTTCGAGCCGACGAGCCCCGAGGCGCGCGCCGCGGTCGAGGCGATCGTGCTCGACTCCTATGCCTGGTTCAAAAACCTGGTGAAGGACCGCCGCCACATGGATGACGCGCAGCTCGGCGCTGTGTCGGATGGCCGTGTCTTCACCGGTCGCCAGGGCGTCCCCCTCAAGTTGATTGATGGTCTGGGCAACGAAAAGACCGCGCGCGACTGGTTGGCCTCGGAAAAGCACATTCCCTCCACGACGCCGGTGCGTGATTATTCGTTGCAGCCCCGGTTCAGCGAGCTGTCCTTCCTGCACATGGCCGCGTGGACATTCCAGGCGGTCGGACTTTCCGATTTTGCGCAGCGCATCGAGGAGTGGGGCGCGGTACGGGCCGTCGAGCGTCTCAATCTTGACGGTCTCTTGGCGCTTTGGCACCCTTCCGGTTCCAATTGACCGGGTAAGGGCGGCCCCATGATCAAGTCTGAGCTTGTCCAGCGCATTGCCTCCCAGAATCCCCATCTCTACCAGCGCGACGTTGAGAACATCGTCAACGCCATCCTCGGCGAGATCACCAGCGCCATGGCCAAGGGCGACCGTGTCGAGCTGCGTGGTTTCGGCGCCTTCTCAGTCAAGCACCGCCCGGCCCGGACCGGGCGTAACCCGCGCACCGGGGCTCATGTGTCGGTCGAGAAGAAGTCCGTGCCATTCTTCAAGACCGGCAAGGAAATGCGCGAGCGCCTCAACAAGCCAGGCGTCGTGTAACCCGGCGGGCGAGAGTGCTAATGTTGCGGCCGGGCTCAAGCCCGGCCGTTTCGTTTTTGGAGGCGTGTCGTGTTCCGCAGGATCGTGGCTGCGATCATCCTGGTACCGCTGGCAATCGTGATCGTCGCCTTCGCGGTGGCGAACCGGCAGACGGTGGCGGTCTCGTTCGATCCGTTCTCGGCGGCAGCGCCGGCCTATGCGGCGAACCTGCCGCTGTTCGCGCTGATCTTCATCGTGCTGATCCTTGGCGTCATCGTTGGCGGCATCGCGGCGTGGTTCGGCCAGGGCAAATGGCGGCGCGGCCATCGTCGGCTCGACGACCAGGTGCGCCAGCTGCGCAGTGAGGTCGACACCATCGAAGCTCGGATGATGATGCGCTCGTCGCCAATGGCCGAACCGGCGCCGCCGGCGGTGCCGCCGCCGCCCGCCTGAGGTTCTGCGGGCTGCTTTGCGGCGGAGCGGATAAGGCGGTAGAAGGCGCCCATCATGGCTCTGACGATCAAAATCTGCGGGCTGATGACCGCGCAAGCGCTTGATGTGGCGCTTGAATCCAGGGCGGACCTGGTCGGCTTCGTATTCTTCCCGCCGAGCCCGCGCAATCTCGGGCTCGAGGCCGCGCGCGTGCTTGGCGAGCGCGTTCAGGGGCGTGCCGGCAAGGTGGCGCTGACTGTCGACGCCAATGACGAGACACTGCTCGGTATCGTCAATGCACTGAAGCCCGACATGCTGCAGCTGCACGGCAAGGAGACACCAGAACGTGTTGCAGTCGTGCGAAGCCGTTTCCGCCTGCCGGTGATGAAGGCGCTGCCGATCGCCGAGCGCGCGGATCTCTCGCCGATTCGCGCCTATGCGCAGGTCGCGGACCGTCTAATCTTCGACGCGCGGCCGCCGAAAGAGGCGACCCGTCCCGGCGGCCTCGGCACGCCTTTCGACTGGACGCTGCTCGCCGGCATCAATCCCGGTGTGCCCTACATGCTGTCGGGCGGGCTCAACGCGGGCAATGTCGCCGAAGCGTTGCGTATCACGCGTGCGCCAGGCGTCGATGTTTCATCCGGTGTCGAGAACGCGCCGGGCGTGAAGGATCCGGCCAAGATTCGCGAATTCATCCGCGTCGCACGCGGGGCGGAAGAGCCGCTCGATTTGTCGACGGCGGTGATGCCATGACCGTGCAGCGTCCCAACTCGTTTCGCACCGGTCCCGACGAGCGCGGACACTTCGGCATATATGGCGGCCGCTTCGTCGCCGAGACTTTGATGCCGCTCATCCTTGATCTCGAGCGTGCCTACAACGAGGCCAGGGCCGATCCGAAATTCCAGAAGGAAATGGACGGCTATCTCGCCACTTATGTCGGCCGGCCGTCGCCGCTCTATTTCGCCGAGCGGCTGACCGAGCTTTGTAAGGGTGCGAAGATCTACTTCAAGCGCGAGGAGCTCAATCACACCGGCGCGCACAAGGTGAACAACGTGCTCGGCCAGATCATGCTGGCCAAGCGCATGGGCAAGACGCGCATCATCGCCGAGACCGGTGCCGGAATGCATGGCGTTGCGACCGCCACGTTGTGTGCCAAGTTCGGGCTGCCGTGCATCGTCTACATGGGCGCAGTCGATGTGGAACGGCAAAAGCCGAACGTGCTGCGTATGAAGATTCTCGGCGCCGAAGTGCGCGCGGTCGAGAGCGGCTCGCGCACGCTGAAGGATGCGATGAACGAGGCGTTGCGCGACTGGGTCACGAACGTTGCTGACACCTTCTATTGCATCGGCACGGTGGCGGGCCCGCATCCCTATCCCGCGATGGTGCGTGACTTCCAGTGCATTATCGGCCGCGAGACGCGCGAGCAGATGCAGCAGGCCGAAGGCCGCCTGCCGGATTCACTGATCGCTTGCATCGGCGGCGGCTCCAATGCGATGGGGTTATTCCATCCGTTCCTCGACGACCGGGGGATCGAGATCTACGGCGTCGAAGCGGCGGGCCATGGATTGCCGAGCGGGCAACATGCAGCGTCGGTCGCCGGCGGCAAGCCCGGCGTGCTGCATGGCAACCGCACTTATCTGTTGATGGACGATGACGGCCAGATCATTGAGGCGCATTCGATTTCCGCTGGTCTCGACTACCCGGGTATCGGCCCCGAGCACGCCTGGCTCAACGACATGGGACGCATCAAGTTTCTCTCCGCCACCGATGACGAAGCGGTCGCAGCGTTTCAACTTGTCAGCAGGCTCGAAGGCATCATCCCGGCGCTCGAACCGGCCCATGCGCTCGCCAAGGTCTTCGATATTGCGCCTTCGAAACCGAAGGATCACCTGATGGTGGTCAATGTGTCCGGCCGTGGTGACAAGGACCTCGCCAGCGTCGAAGCGTTTCTCACGAGCAAAAAGAAATGACGACGCGTATCGAAAAGCGTTTCGCCGCGTTGAAGGCGGAAGGCCGCGCCGCGCTGGTGACCTTCACCATGGCGGGTGACCCGGATTACGACACCGCGCTTGCGATCGCCAAGGCGCTGCCGAAAGCCGGCGCGGATGTTCTCGAGCTCGGCATGCCCTTCACCGATCCGATGGCCGACGGTCCGGCAATCCAGGCGGCCGGTGTGCGCGCGCTCAAGGCCGGCCAGACGATGAAGAAGACGCTGCAAATGGTGCGCGAATTCCGCAAGGGCGATGATGCGACGCCGATCGTGTTGATGGGCTACTACAATCCGATCTACATCTACGGCGTCGACAAGTTCCTCACTGACGCAAAGAGCGCGGGCATCGACGGCCTGATCGTGGTCGACCTGCCGCCGGAGGAAGACGACGAACTTTGCATTCCGGCACTCAAGGCTGGCCTCAATTTCATTCGCCTCGCGACGCCGACGACCGATGACAAGCGCTTGCCGGCGGTGCTCAGCAACACCTCGGGCTTTGTCTATTACGTGTCGATCACCGGCATCACCGGTGCGGCCGCGCCCGACACTGGAAAAGTCTCGACCGCAGTGGCCCGCATAAAGCGTCACACGCAATTGCCGGTCGCGGTCGGCTTCGGCGTCAGAACCGCGGCGCAGGCCGGCGCCATCGCCCAGGGCGCGGATGGCGTGGTGGTCGGTTCCGCGCTGGTCGACGCATTGCGGCAGAATCTTGCCAAGGACGGCAAGGCAGCGACCGGCACGGTCAAGGCCGTCACCGATCTGGTCGCGCAATTGGCGCAAGGCGTGCGCTCGGCGCGCCGGGTTGCGGCCGAGTAACCATTCCGCGGTAGCGGTGGTTATAATCCCGCCAAAACCGGCCTATATAGGCAAGTCATGAACTGGATCACCAACGTCGTTCGGCCGAAAATCCGCAGCTTGCTGCGGCGCGAGACACCGGAAAATCTCTGGATCAAGTGTCCGGAGACCGGGCAACTGGTCTTCTACAAGGACGTCGAAACGAATCAGTTCGTCATCCCAAGCTCGAACTATCATATGCGCATGGGCGCGACCGCCCGGCTCAAGTCGATGTTCGACGGCGGGACATGGCTCGATATTGGCGTGCCGGACGTGCAGGTCGATCCGCTCAAGTTCCGTGATGAACGCCGCTATGCCGACCGCCTGAAGGATGCGCGCACCAAGACCGGTCTCAACGACGCGGTGAAACTCGGCCTCGGCAAGCTCGACGGACTGCCGGTGACGATCGCGGTACAGGATTTCGATTTTATGGGCGGTTCGCTCGGCATGGCCGCGGGCGAAGCCGTGATCAAGGGTCTCGAAACCGCGGTCGAGAAGGGCACGCCCTTCATCATGTTTGCGGCCTCCGGCGGCGCCCGCATGCAGGAGGGCATTCTCTCTCTCATGCAATTGCCGCGCACGACGGTTGCCGTTGAGATGCTGCGCGAGGCGAAAAAGCCCTATATCGTCGTGCTTACCAATCCGACCACCGGCGGCGTTACGGCCTCCTACGCGATGCTTGGCGACGTGCAGATCGCCGAGCCGGGCGCGCTCATCGGCTTTGCCGGCCCGCGCGTGATCGAACAGACCATTCGCGAGAAATTGCCGGAAGGCTTCCAACGTGCCGAATATCTCGCCGAGCACGGCATGGTCGACATGGTTGTCCATCGTCACAAGCTGCGTGCGACCTTGTCGTCGCTTTGCCGGTTGCTGACCAAGGCGCCGATCGCGCCGCCGCAGCCGCGATTGCCTGCGCCAGCGGCCGCGTAATGCCCCGCGCCGGGGCCGACTGATTTCATGACTCCTGTTGATTCCATCCTTGCCCGGCTGACGGCGCTGCACTCCAAGCGCATCGATCTGTCGCTCGGCCGCATCGAGCGGCTGCTCGGTGCGCTCGGCCATCCCGAGCAGCGCCTGCCGCCGGTGATCCACGTCGCCGGCACCAACGGCAAGGGCTCGGTCGTCTCGTTTCTGCGCGCCATTCTCGAGGCAGCGGGCAAACGCGTGCATGTCTACACCTCGCCGCATCTGGTGCGGTACAATGAACGTTACCGGCTCGGCGATACCGGCGAGCTTGTCTCCGATGAGGAACTCGTCGCGACGCTCACCGAATGCGAGCGTATCAATGCCGGCGAGCCGATCACGGTGTTCGAAATCACTACGGCCGTCGGCCTGATGCTGTTTTCGCGCCATCCGGCCGACGTGCTGTTGATGGAGGTGGGGCTGGGCGGGCGGCTCGACGCCACCAACGTGATCGAGCACCCGATCGCCAGCATCATCACGCCGATCTCGGTCGATCACACGGAATTTCTCGGCGATACGATCGAAAAGATCGCCGCGGAAAAGGCGGGCATCATTAAGCGTGGCGCGCCGGCTGTCGTTGCAGCGCAGCCGCGCGATGCGCTTGCCGTCATCGAGCGGCAGGCCGCGCGTGTGAGCGCACCGCTGAAGATTGCCGGCGAGGACTGGACCGCGACCGAGGAGCGCGGCCGCCTGGTCTTTCAGGACGAGAGTGGCCTGCTCGATCTGCCGCCGCCGAAACTCTATGGCCGCCATCAGTTCGAGAATGCCGGGCTGGCAATCGCGACGCTGCGCGCTATCAAGACGCTGAAGATTTCGCCAGCCGCCTTCGAGGTCGGCGTTGCCAAGGCCGACTGGCCGGCGCGCATGCAGCGTTTGGGGCAGGGCGAGCTCACCGCACTGGCACCGCCCGGCAGCGAACTGTGGCTGGATGGCGGGCACAATCCGGAAGGCGGCCGCGCGGTCGCCGCGGCGCTCGCCGATCTCGAAGAGCGCGTATCGCGGCCGCTGGTGTTGATCGTCGGGATGATGGCGACCAAGGATACCGAAGGCTTCCTGCGCAATTTCACCGGGCTCGCGCGACGCATGATCGCCGTGCCGATCCCGAATGTCGAGAAGGCGATGAGCGCTGAAGCCGTCGCCGATGCCGCGCGCGCGATCGGATTGCCGGCCACCAGCCGTGACAATCTTGCGGAGGCGCTCGACGCTGCGCGCAAGCTCGATCTCGATCCGCCGCCGCGGATCCTGATCACCGGGTCGCTTTATCTGGCAGGGGAAGTGCTGCGCGAGAACAGCACGTTGCCGCAATAGGCAGAGCTAGGCTGCGCGGACGCGGCCGAAAAACTCCGCAACTTTTGCTTCGAGATCGTGCGCGCGATCCGACACGCGCGTCGTCAGATCGGTGATCTCGGCAAAGACATCGGCGCTGCGGTTGGCGTCCTGTTCGACCGATTTGATTTCCGCCGAGGCGCTGGCGGTGTGGTCCGCCGCCGTCTGGATGCTGCCGGCGATGTCGCGTGTGGTGACCGTCTGCTCCTCGACCGCTGAAGCGATGCTGTTTGCCGCTTCCGTCAGCTTCTCGATGCCGCGGGCGATCGAGGAAATCTCGTCCACGGACTTTTTTGTGGCGTCCTGGATTGCTGCAACTTGCTGCGAGATTTCGTCGGTCGCACGCCCGGTTTGATTTGCGAGCGCCTTGACCTCCGAGGCGACGACCGCGAAGCCCTTGCCGGCTTCCCCGGCGCGTGCCGCCTCGATGGTCGCGTTCAGCGCCAAGAGATTCGTCTGCGAGGCAATTGTCGAAATCAGACCGACGATCGAGCTGATGCGCTCGGCCGCGTCACTCAGCGAATGGATGGCATTCTGACTACGCTTCGTATCCGTAACGGCGGACCTCGCGAGTTCCAGTCCGCTGGTCGCTTCCTGGCCGATGTGCTGGATCGACGCGGACAACTCTTCGGTGGCTTGGCCCGTCATCTTCACGCGTTCGGTCGTTTCCGCAGCGGCCGACGCTGCGACCGCCATGCGGGTGAGCGTTGCGCCCGCCATGTCGCGCATTGTCGCGCACGTGCTGGTCAGCGACGTCGAGGTTTCGCGGATCGCGTCGAGGACGTCGCTAATGGCGCCGGCAAAATCGGAGATCGCGTCGTCGATCGTAACGCGCCGCTTGTGGGCGGCCTTCTCCGCCGCTTCACGATGCAGCGTCATCGCGTTGGCGACATCGAAAGCAATGACTTCCGATATTAGCTTGATATTTGCAATCAACTTGCCAGTCGAAAACCGGTATTTCCGCGCCAGCGCGTCGAGTGCGGTCCGAAGCACATAGTTGCCGGCGGTCATGCGGAATCGGCCGTCGAGCCCGAGCGCGGCTTCCTGTTGGACCGTCTTGCGGCACGACTCCAGGTATTCCTGATCGAGATCGCCGCTCAGCAAGGCGGTCAGATGCGCGATCTCGAGGGCCTTGATGACGTCGCGGTTCTGGATCGCCGTCTTCGAAATATGCGGGAGGGCCGCCATCGCCGCGACCATGGCGTCGGCCGACCTGTCGAGGTGCGGGGCAATCGTCGGCCAGATGTGGCGGATCGTGCCGCGGGCCTGCGCATCGAGGCCGTAAAGCGCATAGCGCGATTCGACACCGTGGATGATGTCGTTCGGTCTCATCGGCCCTTATCGTCCCGTCTCAGAACCTCTGAAGTTTCAAGCCTATAGAAGATTCCTTGTCCCTAGCTTAACGAAGCGGAAAGCATGGTGGGCAGGGCCTAAATCGGCGCTGGACGGCCGTGCAAAATGGAAACGGCCGGCTTTTTGGGCCGGCCGTCCGACACGTTGATCCGCAGCAATCAGACCGCGCTGCCGATCCACTGCGCGAGTTTCTGCTTGGGCGCGGCGCCGACTTGCCGCGAGGCGATCTCGCCGTTCTTGAACATCATCAGGGTCGGAATCGACATGATGCCGTACTTCGCGGCGGTGTTCGGGTTCTCGTCGACGTTGAGCTTGACGATTTTGACTTTGTCGCCGAGTTGCTCGGCGATCTCTTCAAGCGCCGGCGCTATCATGCGGCAGGGGCCGCACCACTCTGCCCAGAAGTCGACGACCACCGGCGCGGACGCCTTGAGCACGTCCGATTCGAAATTTGCGTCCGACACTTTGCCGACGGCCATGGGAGTACCTCTTGTTGTTGAGTTCGCGCGGGGCGAATTGGGAAGGCGCTGAACCTATGAATGCGACCTCCGACCGTCAAGGCGCTTCACGCTCGGGTGATTTTGGCCAGCGCTGTATTCAGCGTCTCGGCTGAAACCTCCGTCAATTCAGGGACTTCGGTCCAGACCAGAGCGCAGCGCACGCTGCGTCCGGGATAGAGTTTTTGGAGGACCTCGCGATACAAAGCCAGCTGGGCGACATAGGACTCCGGCGGTTCAGCGAATCGCCGGCCGGTCTTGAAGTCGGCGATTAGAACCGCGTCTTTCGTCACCGCGAGGCGGTCGACTTGGCCTGACACACGGCGCGGTTCGCCGTTGACCTCGACCTTGCCGACGATCGGGACCTCGGCTCTGCTCTCGGGCCCATAAAGCGCGACGAAGCGATCGTCCCCAAGCACAAGCATCACCTGCTCGGATATCCGACGTCGATCCTCGGCGCTGAGCTCAGAGCCTGCACGCTTCATGAAGTCCGCGGCTGCCTTGGCGCGTTGGTCAGCCGGAATATCGGGCAGCGACTGCAGCAGGCGATGGGTGAGCGAGCCGCGCAGGCGCGCGGCCTTCACCCCGGCGGCTGGCAGCGCATATGATGACGTCTCATCCTCGACGGCGCTCGATGGATTGATCGCCCGAAGGGCCGGCTTGTCGGGCGCGACATGCTGCGTCAGCCACAGCGGAAGTTCGACCGCACGTGACGGCGCGGACTCGCGCGCCGTGCCGGCCGACATCTCGACCTTGCGATAACGCAGCACGTCGCCGTCCTCGGTCGGTTCCTTCACGCTTTCCGGCTCGAGTGCGTCCCGCACAAGCTGATGCCAGCAGCCGTCGGGCGCCTTGTTCACGCCTTTGGTGCCGCAGACGAGAAGGCGTTCGGCGGCGCGAGTCATAGCGACGTAAAGAAGCCGCCGATATTCATCGCGCGCGGCATCGAGTGCCCGCGTGCGTGCGTCCGCCATAGGACCGGCGTCTTTATCCTTGGCGACGCCCCAGATCAGCGCCTCTCCACCCTGCGCGGCGCCTGGAATCGCCGCGGTCAGGAGTCGCGGCGGGTAAGCGCCCTCGGGCCGCGTCGTCGTCGAATCCGCGAGGATGACGTTCTTCGCCTCGAGACCCTTGGCGCCGTGCACGGTCATCACGCGCACTTCGTCGCGTCCGATCTCCATGTCGCGCTTCACTTCACTCTGTGCCGCGCGCACCCAGGCGAGGAAACCTTGCAACGACGCGGTCTCGCGACGTTCGTAGTCGAGCGCGAAATTGAGGAGCTCGTCGAGCGGGTCGGCCGCTTCGACGCCGAGACGCTCAAGGAAGCGCTTGCGGCCGTCGCGGGGGCCGAGCACGTGCGCATAGAAGGAAAAGGGCGAAAGCCTGCGAGCCTTGGCGGCAAGATCATCGAGCGCGTGAGCCGCCGTCGCGAACATCGGGTCGTCGTCAACCCTGGCGCGCAAAGTCGCGCGCAGCGAAGCCTTGCGGCCATGCGCCAGCGTGAAGAGTTGATCGTCGTCGAAACCAAACAGCGGACTCTTCAGCGCCGTCGCCAACGCCAGATCGTCGTCCGGAAGCAGCAGCGCGTCGCCAAGCACAAGCAGATCCATGACCGCGATGTGCTCGGTCAGAACTAGGCGGTCGGCGCCGGCGACAGCGATGCCTTCGCGCTTGAGCGCGCGGATCACTGCCTCAAACAACGCGCCGCGCTGACGCACCAGGATGAGCACATCATGCGGACGCGTGCCCGCCGCGCACCATTGCTTGACCTTGCGCGCGATCCGCGCGGCGAGCTTGATGGCCGGGCTGGTCTCAGTCGTCTTGTCGAAAGGCGCGTCCCAGCCTTCCTTGCCGGCGTCCTTGTCATCGGGGCCGACGAGATCCCAAAGTTCGACTTCGCCGGGTGCGGCGTCGGGCAGGGCCTGATGCACCGTGCAGACCGGATCGGCGGTCAGCCCGCGGAAGGCTTCGGGTCGTCGAAACACGGCGTCGACCGCGAGCAGGACTTCCGAGGCGGAGCGGAACGAGAATTCGAGTTTTTCGACGGCAAAGGGCGTGTCGCTCTTCTCATGCAGCCGACGGAAGTGCTCGCGGTTCTCAGCGAAAGCGAGCGGCGCGGCGCCCTGAAACGAAAAGATCGACTGCTTCTCGTCGCCGACCACGAACAACGTGCGCCGGGTGTTCTGGCGCGAGCCGCCAGGCAGGAATTCGGCGACGATGGCGCGAATGATCTTCCACTGCTTGGGGCTCGTATCCTGCGCCTCGTCGACCAGCACGTGGTTGATGCCGAGGTCGAGCTTATAGAGCACCCAGGCGGCAGAGGTGTCGCGGAACAGCGCCAGCACCTTGTCGATCAGATCCTCGTAATCGAGTAGGCCGCGCCGGTCCTTTTCGGCGCGATAGCGCTCGATCACCGCGGCGGCGACCGTAAGCAGTGCGGCACTGCGGTCGCGCGCGCGGATGGCGAACTCCTTCGCCACCAGCGCGCAGATGCGGTCCTGCTCCGTCGCGAGCCTCTCGGCCCATTCGGCGTGCTCCTTGGCGAATGGCTTGGTGACAACGCTGTCGCGGCCTTTGCGCGTATCGGTACAGAACACATCGACATAGCATTCGGCACGATCGCGGCCGTTGGCGCGTTGAGCGGCGGTGAAGCGCTCGGCCTGTTTTCGGTCGGAGCTGTTCTTGCTTGCCGCAAGCACTGCGATCAGAGCAGGCCACTCTGACTGGGCGATGCCGGATTCTGATAAATAGGCCGTTTCGACCGAATCGACCGTGCCGCCGGTCGCAAGACCAAACATCGTATTCAACTCGGCGACGGCCCGCGAGACGCTGCCGGCGCGCGCGGTCCACCCGGTGATGAGATCACGCTTGCCGATCGCCTCCGCGATCACTTCCTTGAAGGTGACGTCGGCCGCCGACGTGATGGCGCTGGCGAGCGCCCGGCCGAGCGGCCCTTCGGGATCGGCAGCGGCATCCAACATCACCGAAAGCGTGAGCTCGTTGAGCATCTGCGTAGTCGCGGCCTCGTCTAGCACCTTGAAGCTCGCCGCCACGTCGGCCTCGAACGGAAATTGATGCAGCAGCCTCGCGCAGAAGGCGTGGATGGTCTGCACCTTCAGCCCGCCCGGCGTCTCCAGCGCGGTGGCGAACAGCCGCCGCGCGCGGGCGCGTTGGTTGGCACCGGATGCCTTGCCCGTGCTCGCCGTAATCTTCGCGTCGAGCGCGGCGTCATCGAGCACGCTCCACGCCGACAGCGTGTCGAAGACCCGCTTCGCCATATTGGCGGCGGCAGCCTTGGTGAAGGTGATGCAGAGAATCTTGGCCGGGTCTTCGCCGCGCAGCAGCAGATTGATGACGCGCTGCGCGAGCACATGCGTCTTGCCGGAGCCGGCATTGGCCGAGACGAAAACCGAGCGTTCCGGATCGGCGGCCCCGACCTGCGGCCTCCGCGCGCTCTCCGGAATCTGTCGGTCCACGGCGGTGCTCATGACGGCGGTCCTTCGTACTCGCTTTCGCCGCCGGAGGCCGCCCATTCCTTGACGCGGGCGAGGTGGTCATAGTCACCGTAGTGTTTCTGCCACATCGGGTGCACGAGCGAGCGGTAAGCCTCGCCATCGACCAGGAACTTGCGTGCGATTTCGGTGAGCTTCTGAAGAGCGCGATCGGCCTGGTCGTCAGGTGTGCTCTGCTTGAAATTGATCAGCTTGATCTCGCCGGGCGGCTCGCCGCCTTTGAGCCGCACATACATGATCTGCGAGAGCGAGCCGCGCGCGATACCCTTCTCCTCGAAGCCGCCGCCGCGAAGGATCGCGCCTTCGAGCGTCAGTTGCGGCGACAGCCCGGTGCGCACCTGCGGCTCGGTCGGCGGCTGTCCGGTCTTGTAGTCGAGGATGGTGTAGCTGCCGTCGCTCCGGCGCTCGATGCGGTCGGCGCGCGCGGCGAGAGTGAAAACCACGGGTCCGAGCGGGATCGCCAGCGCGCCCGACACCTCGGCGTGAAGCGCCGCGATGTCCGGACGGCGTTCGCGCTCGAAACCGGCGAACCAGTGCGCAATGCGCAGGAAGCGCGGCCACCAGAAAGCCCGCGCCTCGGGAAAGTCGGCAAGCGGCGCGAAGCTCTTCTCGCCGAAGCCGATGAGCGCCTGTTCCGGATTGGCGGGCAATTCCGCCTTGAATACTTTTGCAAAATCGCCAATCGCCTCATGAATGACGCTGCCGCGATCGGCAACGCCGGGCAGCGTGTCGATGGCGTCGAACGGAAAAAGCCGCAACACGTGCTTGGCGTAGATCGTGTAGGGATCGCGCAGCCAGTTCTCGATGTCGGTGACCGAGAGGCGGGCGGGGCGGACATCGAGCGGTGGAGAGGGCTCGGGCCGCTTCACCGGCTTCGGCGCAGCAGCGGGCGCATCGATGGCGCGGGCATAGTCGAGATAGCGCAGGCCTCGCGCGACGACATCACCCCAATGCTCGCCGGTGAGCGCAGCGATACGCTGTACGAAGCGCGATGTGACGGTTGGCGATCCCGCGACCTTGGCGGCGCGCGCCAAGATGACGTTCTTGGCGCCGAGCGATTGGGCGAAGTCGTGCGCGGAGAGGCCGGCACGGCGCTCCGGTGGATCGAGGCCGAGCGCGCGCCGCATCGGCCGCGACAGCCAGGGATCGCTGCGCGTGTCGGGCGGCCAGGTGCCTTCGTTGAGCCCGCCGAGAACGATACGGTCGTGCGTTTGCAAGCGCGCCTCGAGCGGGCCGTAGATATGCGCGCGCAGATCGCGGCTTTCGGGCCGGCGCACCATGCGGTCGCAGATCGCGGCCTCGAACAACTCGGCATAGTCGTTGCGCGCGACGGCGATGTCGCCCCCGGCGGGGCTTTCAGCCAGCTCTTCGAAGGCGCGCTCAAGCGCTGTTCCGTCATGATTGGCGAAGGCGGTGGTGGCGCCGGTTTCGTCGCGGCTCAGCGCAACGACCGCATCGTGATGGCATTGCGCCAGCGCCGCGAGCCGATGGCGGCCGCTCTTCAGCGTTTCAAGAGGCTTGACTGCGTTGGTGAGCGCGCGGACCAGTGCATCCGCGGCATCGAGATCGACATCGCGCAGCATGGTGCGCGGATCATTGCGGTGAAGCTTATCGCGCGTTTGGCGGAATGTCGCGAGCGCGTGGACGAGTCCCTCGCTCCCTTTGCGTGGGCGCGGTCCGCGCAGGATCGCGCGCTCGAGCGCGGAAATCGCCTCATCGTAGGAGTGGCGGTGCTGGCCGAGCCGCAGCAATGGATGCTTGAGCAAGGCCAGGAGCGGCACGGGTTCGAAGCCGCTGAGCGCGACCTGCGCGACGAGCCGAGCAAAAATTCCGGCGCCGGTGTCGGCGAGCGCGTCGCCGCCCGAATCGTCCACCTTGACGTCCCAGCGCTCGAGCGCGGCGCCGACGCGGCGGGCCAACGCACGGTCAGGCGTCACCAGCGCGACGGTCTTGCCGGGCTCTTCCAGTGTCTCGCGCATGGCGGCCGCGATGGCGAGCGCCTCTTCCTCCGCATTGGCGGCTTCGATGAACGACAGCTTTGACGCCGTGCGGGCCGCGGCATTACGGAAAACCCTGTCGGCGAGGCGCTTCTGCCAGCGTTCCGTCGTTGCAGCAGGACGCAGCGCCTCCGACACCAGCGCCTCGCTGCCGTCGGCGGTGCCGAGTGGCCGCACGTCGGCGCGCGTAATGCCGATCCGATCGAGCAGCGCATGCATGGCAAATTGCGCGTGGCCCAAAGCCGGTAAACCATCATGCGTCTTGTCGTCTTTGTTACCGGCAATCTGCGCCCAAGAGGCATCGTCGATGTCGGTGTCGAGGCCGGGCAGCACCAGCGCGCCGTGCGGCAGCATCGCAATGGTTGCGAGCAGCTTCGCGGTCGCCGGCATCGAGCCGGTCGAGCCCGCGGCGATCACCGGCGCATCGGAATTGGCGAGACGTTTTGCTTCTGCCTCAATCAGCTTGTCGCGCCGCTCGGCGGCCTCGATGGCGTTCTTTTCCTTGAGGATTGCCAGCCATGCCGGATGCACGAATTTCAGAAAATTGAGTGTCTCCTGCCAGTATTGGTCGAGCTCATCCGGAACCAATTTGTCGAGGTTCTCCCACGGCACTTGGCGGGTGATCGTGTCGTCCATCAGCCGCGCCAGGGCGTCGGCGAGCGCGACTGCGGCCTCCGGCGTGTTGGCGATGAGCGGCGCGCCTTTTTCCGGCGTGATCTTGGTCGCCCATTTCGAGATGAGCTCAGCAAGCGTCAGCCGTCGCTCAAGGGCGCCGAAGGCAGGCGGCAGATTGAGCGCATCACCGGCAATTTCCCCGGTCGCCATCTCGGCGAAGGCGATCTCGTCCTCGTCGAGGTCGCCGAGCGCGATAATGCGCGGCAGGATCGCGGCGTCGCCGCCGAGCACGTCGAGGAAAACGTCGCGAGCAAGCCGGCAGGCGCGACGCGTCGGGAGGTAAAGCGTGGCACGCGCCAGCGCCAGCGCATCGCGCCCGGCCGGGAAGCCAGAGACGAGCTTGGCGTCGCACAGCGCCTGGATCAGCGTCGGCAGGAACGGCGCAGACGCAGGGATATTGAAGACATTGGTTTTAGCGGCCGGCATGGCTGCAACCTACGCAGGCAACGAGTCGATTTCGAGTCGAAACTAGCGCGCGGCCGCGATGGCCGCTTCTGCCGCAGCGATCGCCTCGGGCGACCCGACGTGCATCCAGCGGCCGTCGAGCTTGAGGCCATGCAGGCGGCCCTTGGCGGCGGCACGCTCGAATAACGCGGTGAGGGAAAACGCGCCCTCTGGCGCCTGGTGAAACAGCGCGGGCGCAAGGATGGCTGCTCCGGCATAGACCAAAGGCGCCTGCGTACCGGCGACGCGCGCGACTAGACGGCCATCGGAATGGAGCGAAAAATCGCCGGACCCACCGTAGCCGATGCTGCCTTTAGCGGGCGCGAGCAACAGCAGAACGTCCATTGTCTTGGCGTCGAAAGCCTGCGCCAGCCGCACCAGGTTTGGCGTATCACCATCGATCCACAACGTGTCGGAATTGACGTGGAAGAAAGGCGCATCACCCAGTAGCGGCAGCGCCTTGGCCACGCCGCCGCCGGTGTCGAGCAGGAGGCCGCGCTCGTCGGAAATCACGATACGCGGCTTTTTGCGCTTGGCGAGGTGCCGCTCGATCTGGTCGGCAAGGTAATGCACGTTGACCACCGCGGTTTTGACACCCGCCGCGGCGAGCTTGTCGAGCACGTGGTCAATCAGCGGCTTGCCGGCGACTTTCACTAGCGGCTTCGGCGTAGTGTCGGTCAATGGTCGCATGCGCGTGCCGAGACCGGCAGCGAGCACCATCGCGGTCTTCGGGTTCATCAAAGCAACCTCAGCGCCGGCACGTTGGCGCGATACCAGGCATTGAGCGGCGCAAGCGCCGGATGTACCAGCGAGCGCTGCAGATAGCCCCACACTCGCGGCATGTGACGCAGATATTGCGGCTTGCCGTCGCGCCGTTCGAGCCTCGCGAAGATGCCTAGGATCTTGCTGGCGCGTTGCGCCGCGAGCGTTGCATAGGCGCGGGCAAAGCCCGCTGCGTCGAAGTTGCGGTCGGCAGCAAACCGCGCGCGGGTGTAGCGTGACAGAAGTGCGATCTCCATCATCTCCGGCACGTCGACGCGCGCGTCCTGCAATAGTGAAGCAACGTCGTAAGCGGGACTGCCGAGTACCGCGTCCTGGAAGTCGAGCAGGCCGATGCGCGAGACGCCTTCGCGCTCGGGCAGCCACAGCAGATTGGGTGAATGATAGTCGCGCATCACCCAGATCGCCGGCGCCTCGGTCACCGGGATCAGCGCATCGCGCCACAGCGCGAGATAAAGGTCGCGCTTTGAATCGGAGATCTTCGCCTGCAGTTTCGGCAGATACCAGTCGAGCAGCAGCTCGACCTCGATGAGCAAAGCCTCCATGTCGTAGCGCGGCAGCCGGTATTCGACGCCGGCCTCGACCGGCAAAGTCTCGGGGAGAGTCTCACGGTGCAGCTCGGCAAGCAGCTCCGCGGCGACTGCGTAGCGCGCCTCGATTGGTTTGGGCGGATCACCCTCGACCACGAGATCATCGCCGAGGTCCTCGATCACCAGGAAGCCCGCAGCGCGATCGGCGGCGAAGATAGCGGGCGCTGAAAAGCCACGCGCACGCAAGCCAAGGGCCATGGCCACGAATGGCGTCACGTCCTCGGCGAGATGCGCGATCTGGCTATATGGCTTGCCGTCGCGCACCACCGGTCCGTCCGGACGCCTCGGCGAGTTCATCAGGATGTAGCTTGCGCCTTCGAGCACAAGGCGCTCGTAAGAACGCGTCGAGGCGTCGCCTTGGATACGTTGGCGCCCTGCTGTGCCGAAGCCATTGGCATCGAGGAAGTTGCGGATCGCCATGATACGCTCGGCGCGCGGCGCGAAATTACCGTAGCCTGTGATGCGCACGTTGCGGAAAGTCATCCCCTGTGCTGGCGACAAGGTCAGCGCGATGTCGAGGCGGTCGGCGGGGAGAGCGCTCGCTGCGCGATCAGGCCATTCGAGCAGCGTCACGGAGCCTTCCGGCAAATCCTCGAAGCCGAGCTCGGCAAGCTCGCCGGGGCCCGACAGGCGATAGAGGTCAGCGTGCACCAGCGTGAAGCGCGGCAGCTCGTAGGCCTGCATTAACGTGAAGCTCGGGCTTGGCACTTCGACCGCAGCGTCGCCGGCGAGGTAGCGGATAAGCGCGCGCGCGAACGTCGTCTTGCCCGCGCCGAGATCGCCTGACAGCGTCACTAGATCGCCCGGCTCGATCACCGCGGCGACGTCGACCACAAGTCGCTGCGTCGCCCTCTCGTCGGCGAGGGGGACGGTGAAGCTGTAGGCGCCCGAGCTGCTGAAGAACATCGAATCAACCGCGTTTTGCCGACTTTATAGGCGGCTGGCGGGGTGGGCCAAATTGGCAAAGTGCGCGTCCCGCGCGGTCTGGACAGCCGCCCCGAAGCCCTGACAAAGTGGCCTCAAGAGGTTTGTCGCGTATGAGTGACGATATCATCCTCGAGACGGAAGGCCTTACTAAGGAATTCGGCGGTCTGGTTGCCGTCAATGACGTCAATCTGCGCGTCAAACGCCAGACCATCCACGCGCTGATCGGCCCGAACGGCGCCGGCAAGACCACCTGCTTCAACCTGCTGACCAAGTTCCTGCGGCCGACGCAAGGCCGCATCGTCTATAACGGCCGCGACATCACTGCGCTCGCGCCGGCCGATGTCGCACGGCTGGGACTGGTGCGCTCGTTCCAGATTTCCTCGGTGTTTCCGCATCTCACCGTGCTGGAAAACGTGCGGATCGCCTTACAGCGCGCGCGGGGCAGTTCGTTCGACTTCTGGCGACCGACTTCCATGCTCGACCAATTCAACGACCGCGCGATGACGCTGATCGCGGACGTGGGGCTGGCGCAGTTCCACGAGTGGACTGCGGTCGAATTGCCCTATGGCCGCAAACGTGCGCTGGAGATCGCAACGACGCTCGCGCTCGATCCGGAGATGATGCTGCTCGATGAACCGACTGCCGGCATGGGCCATGAAGACATCGAACGCATCAGCACGCTCATCAAGGCCGTCGCCGCCAATCGCACAGTGCTGATGGTCGAGCACAATTTGTCGGTGGTCGCCGACCTTTCCGACCACATCACCGTTCTGACGCGCGGCCGCGTGCTGGCCGAGGGCAACTACGACTCGGTGTCGGAGAACGCCGAAGTACGCCAGGCCTATCTCGGGATCGGCCATGCTTGATACGGTGACGCCGCTGCTTTCGATCAACGATCTGCAGGCCTGGTACGGCGAGTCGCACATTCTGCACGGTGCGACCTTCGAGGTATGCGAAGGCGAGGTGGTCACGCTGCTCGGCCGTAACGGCGCCGGCAAAACGACAACGCTCAAATCGATCATGGGCATTGTCACTCAGCGCTCGGGCTCGGTGCGCTTCGAAGGCTGCGAGCTGATTGGCCTCGCCTCCAATCAGATCGCGCGGGCCGGCATCGCGTTCTGCCCGGAAGAGCGCGGCGTGTTCGCAAGCCTCGGCGTTGAGGAGAACCTGCTGCTGCCGCCCGTGGTACGGCCCGGCGGCCTGAGCCTCGATCAGGTCTTCGGTTTGTTCCCCAATCTCAAGGAGCGGCGCTTCTCAAGTCAGGGGACCAAGCTGTCGGGCGGCGAGCAGCAGATGCTCGCGATCGGCCGCATCTTGCGCACCGGCGCCCGCCTGTTGCTGCTTGATGAGCCGACCGAAGGCTTGGCGCCGGTCATCATCCAGCAGATCGGAAAGACCATCCGCATTCTCAAAGAGCGCGGCTTCACCATTCTGCTGGTGGAACAGAATTTCCGTTTCGCTTCGACCGTCGCAGACCGTTACTATGTGATGGACCGGGGACGGATCGTCGATCAGTTCGCCAACGCGGATTTGGATGCCAATGTCGGCAAACTGCACGACTACCTAGGTGTATAAGGCTGAAAATCAAACGAGAAGGAGGAACGTCACATGAGGAAAATCTTAGGGCTCGCGGCGCTCGCTGCGGCTCTGGTCTGCGGAACGGCCAACGCCCAGCAGCAGATCAACGTCAAGATCGGCGTGCTCACTGATATGTCGAGCCTCTATGCCGACAATACCGGCATCGGCTCGGTCATCGCGGCGAAAATGGCCGCGGACGAGTTCATGAAGTCACATCCGAATTTCAAGGTCGAGGTCGTGAGCGGCGACCACCAGAACAAGGCCGACGTCGGCGTGCAGATCGCCAACCAGTGGATCGACGTCGATCACGTCGACATGATCGCCGACGTGCCGAATTCGGGCGTTGCGCTCGCCATCACGCAGGTCGCTGCGCAGAAGAACAAGGTGTTCATGGCGTCGGGTCCCGCGAGTTCCGATCTCACTGGGCCGAAGTGCAACGGCAACATGGTGCATTGGACCTACGACACCTGGATGCTGGCGAACGGCACCGGCAAGGCGATCGTGAAGACGGGTGGCGACACCTGGTTCTTCCTCACCTCCGACTACGCCTTCGGCCATGCGCTCGAGCGCGACACCGCGGCCGTAGTCACGGCGAACGGCGGCAAGGTGCTGGGCGCGGTGCGTCATCCGATCAACACGTCCGACTTCTCATCGTTCCTGCTGCAGGCGCAGGCGTCGAAGGCCAAGATCATCGGCCTCGCCAATGCCGGCGGCGATACCATCAACTCGATCAAGCAGGGCGCCGAGTTCGGCATCGTCAAGGGCGGGCAGAAGTTCGCCGGTCTCTTGGTGTTCGCGAGCGACATCAACGCACTGGGACTGGATATCGCCCAGGGCCTGATCTTCACCGAGACCTTCTATTGGGACCTGAACGATCAGACTCGCGCTTGGACTAAGCGCTGGCACGCCGAGCGCAAGGATGACAACAAGGTTCCGACCATGAACCAGGCCGGCGTCTACTCCGGCACGCTGCACTACCTGAAGGCGGTCGCGGCTGTCGGTAGCGCCGCGGATGGCAAGGCGGTCGTCGCCAAGATGAAGCAGCTTCCCGCTGAGGATGAGGTCTACGGCAAGAGCACGGTTCGCCAAGACGGCCGCGTCTTGCATCCGGCCTATCTCTTTGAAGTGAAGAAGCCCTCGGAGTCGAAGTACAAGCATGACTTCTACCACCTGCGCGTCACTATCCCTGCGGACGAAGCTTTCCGTCCGCTCAAGGAAGGCAACTGCCCGCTGGTGAGCGGCTAGCCGAGCGAGCAAGGGACGGGCGGCTACCGCCCGTCCCTTCGCTTCCGGACGTAATCCGTGTTCGAGATCTTCGGCATCCCCTCGGCCGCGCTGTTCGGTCAGCTCCTGATTGGGCTGATCAACGGCTCATTCTATGCGCTGCTGAGCCTCGGGCTCGCTGTGATCTTCGGTATGCTCAACATCATCAATTTCACGCATGGCGCCCAATACATGCTGGGGGCGCTCACGGCCTACCTTCTGCTGAAGTGGCTCGGGCTTGGCTACTGGGAGGCGCTGATCGTCGCGCCCATCGTGGTCGGCGCCATCGGCATCGTCATCGAGCGCGTCTTCCTGCAATGGCTCTACAAGCTCGACCATCTCTACGGTCTGCTGCTGACCTTCGGCCTGGCGCTTATCATCGAGGGCGTCGGCCGCAATTATTTCGGCTCGGCGGGTTTGCCCTATACGCTGCCGGAATCGCTGCGCGGCGGGCAAAACCTCGGATTCATGTTTCTCCCGAACTATCGCGTCTGGGTGATCGTCGCGTCGCTCACGGTCTGCCTCGGCACCTGGTTCATCATCGAGCGCACGAAGGTCGGCGCCTATCTGCGCGCCGCCACCGAGAACCCGACGCTAGTGCGTGCGTTCGGCATCAATGTGCCGC
>Ga0187779_10000710_pt1 | contig 21950 bp, 20 predicted proteins | sample 1015_Q2_SP10_10__FD_132435 | JGI IMG/M metagenome (GOLD analysis project Ga0187779, IMG submission 132435) | Tropical peat soil microbial communities from peatlands in Department of Meta, Colombia - 1015_Q2_SP10_10_MG | ecosystem: Environmental > Terrestrial > Soil > Wetlands > Peat | place... | reverse complement strand
AGCGACTGCTCGACGAGGCGCGCGAGCGGAAGCTCGAGGAGCTCGAGCGGCTCGAGGAGGAGACGGGCGAGCGCCAGCACACGCTCATCTCCGACAACGACCTCGACGTGGACTGGTCCGACATCCCGGAGGGCGAGATCCGGCGCGAGGACGTGACGCCGGAGGGCTTCGGCCGCATCGCCGCACAGACGGCGAAGCAGGTGATCCTCCAGCGCATCCGCGAGGAGGAGCGCCGGATGATGTACGACGAGTACATCGACCGCGTCGGCGAGGTCGTCACCGGCATCGTGCAGCAGGCGGGTGACCGCAACAACGTGCTCGTCGACCTCGGCAAGGTCGAGGCGCTCCTGCCGCGCTCCGAGCAGGTGGACGGCGAGCGCTACGAGCAGGGCTCGCGCATCAAGGCCGTGATCACGGAGGTGCGCTCGGGCACGAAGGGGCCGCAGGTGATCCTGTCGCGCCGCGACCCGGAGCTGATCAAGACGCTGTTCGAGCTCGAGGTGCCGGAGATCGCCGACGGGCTCGTCGAGATCCGCGGCGTCGCCCGCGAGCCGGGCTATCGCTCGAAGATCGCGGTCGAGTCGCACGCCCAGGGCGTCGACCCGGTCGGCGCCTGCGTCGGCCCGCGCGGCTCGCGTGTGCGCATGGTCGTCTCCGAGCTGCGCGGCGAGAAGATCGACATCATCCCGTGGAACCCGGAGCCTGCGCGCTTCGTCGCCAAGGCGCTCTCGCCCGCGCGCGTGCGCGAGGTGTACCTCGACGACGATGCGAAGGAGGCGACGGTCGTCGTCCCCGACGACCAGCTCGCGCTCGCGATCGGCAAGGAGGGGATGAACGCCCGCCTCGCCGCCCGGCTCACCGGCTGGAAGATCGACATCCAGTCGGACACGGAGTTCGCGCAGGCCGAGGCGGACGTCGCCTTCGGCGGCGCCGGTGGCGAGGAGGACCTCTCCGGCCGCTGCTCGGCGATTCTCTCGAACGGCAAGCGCTGCCCCAACGCCGCGCTGCCCGGCTCGCGCTTCTGCGGTGTTCCGGCGCACCAGGCGCTCGCCGGCACCGGCTCCGACCGCGTCGGCGGTCCGCAGTCGGACGAGGAGGCCGAGCAGGCGGAGCAGGAGGAGGCCCTCGCCGGGGCGGTCGAGGTCGTGGAGGTCGTGGAGGTCGTCGAGGCGGCCGCGGAGCCCGGTGAGGAGGAAACGCAGGCGGAGGCGTGAGCCGAGAGCCGATCAGGCGCTGCGCCGGCTGCGGCCGGCGCTCTCCCCAGCGCGAGCTCGTCCGCTTCGCCGCGCGCGACGGCGAGCTCGTCCCGGGGCACCGGGCACCCGGGCGCGGCGCGTACACCTGCCGCCGTCTCTCCTGCTTCGAGCAGGCGGTCGCGCAACGAGGCTTCACGCGGGCGCTGCGGCAGCCCGTCCGGGTCGATCCCGCTCTCGCCCATCTCTACACTGCAGAGGCCCATGGCTAACGGAGGGAACAAGCCGAATCGTCCGCTCCGCCCGCGCGGCGGCAGCGGCCCGGGAAGCCGCAGGCGCCGCGTGGTCATCGACAACCAGGCGGCGCGCCCGCGGCAGGACCAGCGTCAGGCGCGCGGCGGCCAGCAGGACGGCGGCCGGCGGGAGACGGCGCGCCAGGTGCCGGCCCAGCCGACGGGCCCCGTCTCCGTCGAGTCGGGCGTCACCGTTCGCGACCTCTCCCAGGCGCTCGGCGTCACGATGCCGAACATCATCAAGATCCTGATGGGCCTGGGGCAGATGCGGACGGCGACCCAGTCGCTGACCGACGAGGAGGTCGAGCTGATCGCCGCCGAGCTCGAGCGCGAGGTGACGATCAAGCACGCCGACGAGGAGGACGAGGAGCCGGAGAAGTACGACGATCCCGACGAGGCGCTCGAGGCGCGCCCTCCGGTCGTCACGATCATGGGGCACGTCGACCACGGCAAGACGACGCTGCTGGACGCGATCCGCAAGACGCACGTCGTCGCGACGGAGGCTGGCGGCATCACCCAGCACATCGGCGCCTACCAGGTCAACGCCAACGGCCGCAAGATCACGTTCCTCGACACGCCCGGCCACGAGGCATTCACGGCGATGCGCGCCCGCGGCGCGAAGGTGACCGACATCGCAGTGCTCGTCGTCGCCGCCGACGACGGCGTGATGCCGCAGACGAAGGAGTCGATCTCGCACGCGCGCGCGGCGGACGTCCCGATCGTCGTCGCCATCAACAAGATCGATCTGCCCGACTCGAACATCGACCGCGTCAAGGCGGAGCTGGCGCAGGAGAGCCTGCAGCCGGAGGAGTGGGGCGGCACGACGCAGTTCGCCGAGGTGTCGGCGAAGGCACAGCAGAACCTCGACTCGCTGCTCGAGCGGATCCTGCTCGTCGCCGATCTCGAGCTCGACCTGCGTGCGAATCCGAACGTCGAGGCGTCGGGACCGATCATCGAGTCGCGGCTCGACATCGGCCGCGGCCCCGTGGCGACGATGCTCGTGCACAGGGGCACGCTGAAGGTCGGCGACGCGATCGTCGCCGGGGACGCGCACGGGCGCGTGAAGGCACTCTTCAACTACAAGGGCGAGAAGCTCGCGTCCGCGGGGCCGGGCGATCCGATCGAGATCCTCGGCTTCGACAAGCCGCCGCCCGCGGGCGAGGTCGCCCGTGTCGTCGACAACGACCGCACCGCGCGCGAGCTTGCGCAGCGGCGCGCCGAGCGGCTCCGCCGCGAGCAGCTCGCGACGCAGCGCCCGGCGGGCGTCTCGCTCGAGAACCTCTTCGAGCAGATGCAGAGCGGCGAGGTCGCCGACCTCAACCTCGTGATCAAGGGCGACGTCGTCGGCTCGGTCGAGGCCGTCGTCTCGGAGCTGTCGAAGTTCGAGCACTCCGAGGTACGCCTGAACGTCATCCACCAGGGCGTCGGCGCGATCACCCAGAACGACATCATGCTCGCCTCGGCCTCCGACGCGCTCATCCTGGGCTTCAGCGTGCGCCCGAACGCGGAGGCGCGCGAGCTCGCCGCCCGTGAGGGCGTCGAGATCCGCACGTACAACGTCATCTACAAGCTCACAGAGGACATCGAGCAGGCGCTCGTCGGCAAGCTCTCCGCGGTCAAGACCGAGGAGACGATCGGCGAGGCGGAGGTGCGCGCGGTGTTCAAGGTGTCGCGGCTCGGCACGATCGCGGGCTGCATGGTCACGAACGGCGTCGTGCGCCGCAGCGCACAGGTGCGCGTCATACGAGACGGCACCGTGATCTACACGACGACGATCGCGCAGCTGAAGCGCTTCAAGGACGACGCCCGTGAGGTCCAGGAGGGCTTCGAGTGCGGCATCCTCCTCGACGGCTTCAACGACGTGAAAGAGGGCGACGTGCTCGAGGTGTTCGAGACGCGCGAGATCGAGCGGACGTCGCTCGACGAAGTCGCCTAGCAGCCGGCGGGCCGTGGCGAGTGGCTTCGTCGGCGTCCTGACCTGCGACCTCCGCTTTCCCGGGTCGCACTCCCTCAAGGAGAAGCGCCACTACCTGCGCTCGGCCAAGGCGCAGCTGCAGCAACGCGTCGGCGCGTCGGTGGCGGAGGTCGACCACCACGACGTCTGGCAGCGGGCGCGGCTGACCGTGGCGTGCGTGGCCCGGGAGCACCACGAGCTCGAGCGGCTGCTCGACGAGGCGGAGCGCTGGCTGCGGGGGCAGGAGTGGGAGGTAACGCTCACCGACCGGCTGATCGTCGACCCCGACGATTGAACGTCGTCTACACCGCGCCCTGCACGATCGCCGCGACTCCCGCGACCACGAGGATGACGCCGACCGCGCGGAGCAGCCCGGCGGTGGAGAGGCGGCCGGTGAGGCGGGAGCCGATCAGTGCGCCGGGAACGGATCCCGCGGCGCCGACCCCGAGCAGCGTCCAGTCGATCCCACCGGGCAGATGGCCGAGCAGGCCGGCCGCGCCGACGGCGACGCCGACGACGAGGTTCGTGCCGACCGCGCGGCCCGGCTCCTCGCCCACCCAGCGCAGCAGCGCCGGCAGGCGCAGCGAGCCGAGGATCAGCCCGATCAGGCCGCCGAGGACGCCGATCACCGCGCCGGAGAGGACTGCCGCCCTCACGTCGGGCTCGGCGCGGGGCGCAGGCGCCGACCCGGCCCGCCTCGGCCGCAGCAGGTCGACCCCGAACAGGAGCAGCGTCGAGCCGATCACGATCCGCAGGGCGTTCGCGGGGACGGCCGAGGCCGCCGCCCCGCCGCCGATCGCGCCGAGCACCGACGGCGGCAGCATCCAGGCCACGAGCCGCCAGTCGACGCGCCGCGCCCGGACATGCGTGATCGAGGCGGCCGCCGCGGCGAGCCCGGAGATGGCGATGTTGGCGCCGCCCGCGGCGGCCGGGCTCGCCGCCGCGAAGAGCAGCACCGGGAGCCGGATGTTGCCCAGGACGAGCCCGGCGAGGCCGCCGGCCAGCGCGACGAGGAAGCACCAGCTGCCGATCCCGACCAGCGTCAGCACGTCCACCGGCTTGAATATGTCGCATGACCGAGCGCATGCGTCGCGTCAACGAGTCCGTCCGGCAGGTGCTCGCCGAGGCGCTTCCTGAGCTGAAGGACCCGCGGATCGGCCTCGTCACCGTCACGGGCGTGGACACCGCGCCCGACCTTCGGCATGCAACCGTCTACGTGAGCGTGCTCGGCTCGGCCCGCAGGCGACAGGCGAGCCTCCAGGGGCTCACGGCGGCGCACGGCCTGCTCCAGGGACGCCTGGCGCGACAACTGCGACTGAAGCGGACACCTCAACTGACGTTCGAGTACGATCCGTCGGTCGAGCGCGGCGTGCGCATGACACAGCTGATCGATGAGCTCGCCCCAGACGACGAGTGAAGTGCAGGCGGTCGTCGATGCGCTTCGGGCGCAGGACCGCTTCCTCGTCGTGACCCACGAGAACCCGGACGGCGATGCCCTCGGCTCGATGCTCGCCACGGCGGTCGCGCTCCGCCAGCTGGGCAAGGACGCGGTCATGTACCTCGGCGACGGCGCGCGGGTCCCGCGCGAGTATCACTTCATGCCCCTCGAGGGGCTCGCGCGCGAGCTTCCCGCCGATGTCGGCGAACGGGTTCTCGTCGCCGTCGACTGCGCCAAGGCGGACCGTATCGGACCGGATCCCGCCCCTGTCGAGCAGACGAAGGCGGTCGTGAACATCGACCATCATCACGACAACACGCGCTTCGGGGACGTCAATCTCGTCGTCGCGGACGCGTCCTCGACGGGGGAGGTGCTGCGCGACGTCTTCCGGGAGCTCGGCGTCGAGCTCACCCCCGAGATCGCGGAGCCGCTCTACATCGCACTCGTCACCGACACGGGACGCTTCCAGTATGCGAACACGACACCGAAGTCGCTCCGGCTCGCAGCGGAGCTCGTGGAAGCCGGTGCAGACGTGCACGCCGTCTTCCAGGAGGTGTACGAGTCGGTCGAGTTCGCGAAGTTGAAGCTGCTCGCGCGAGCGCTCGAGCGCGCGACCGTCCTCGAAGGCGGGCGGATCGTCGTGTCGCACCTCGTGCGGACGGACTTCGCCGACGTTGGCGCCGCCGAGCCCTACTCGGAAGGGATCATCGACTACCTGCGTGCCGTCGAGGGGTCGGAGCTGGCCGTGCTGATCCGTGAGCCGCCGCGCGACGAAGGGCCGACGCGACGCGTCTCGCTGCGTGCGAGCGTCGACGAGGTGGACGTCTCGGCGATCGCGAGGCTCTTCGGCGGCGGTGGACATCGCCAGGCGGCCGGATTCTCGAGCGAGGCGTCCGTCGAGGAGATCATCGAGCGCATCCGCCAGGGATTCGTCGCCCAACGTGCCCGCGCGAGCGCTTGAGCCTGCCGGGGTCGCACTCGTCGACAAGCCGGCCGGGCCGTCGTCGTTTGCGGTCGTGGCGCAGATCCGGCGCATGACCGGCGCCCGGACCGGCCATGCCGGCACGCTCGACCCGTTCGCGACGGGCCTGCTGCTCGTCCTGTCGGGACGCGCGACGAAGCTGGCGCCGTCGCTCGTCGGCCTGGACAAGCGTTACCTGACGGAGGTCGGGCTCACCGCGCGCACGACGACCGGCGACCCGGAGGGGGAGATCGTCGAGACGCTCGAGCCGCCCACCGAGGCGGAGCTGGAGCGCCGGCTCGACGGACTTCGCGGCAAGATCGAGCTGCCGGTCCCGGCCGCCTCGGCGGTGAAGATCGACGGCGAGCGGGCGTATCGGCTCGCGCGCCGGGGTGTGCAGGTGGAGATGCCCCTGCGACGCTCGACCGTGCACTCGCTCGCCGTCGTCGGGCGCACGGACGCGAGCGTGACGCTCGACCTCCGCGTCAGCTCGGGCACGTACGTGCGCGCGATCGCCACGGCGCTCGGCGGCCACTGCCTGACGCTGCGCCGGACCGAGGTCGGCCCGTTCTCGGTGGAGGAGGCGGTGGTGCCCGAGTCGTTCGAGCCGGGCCGGCTGCTCGCGGAGACCGAGGTGCTCGCGAGGCTCGGAGGTGCGGCGTGAACGTCGCGCGGCGGCCGGAGGAGCTCGCCGCTGCGCGGCGGGCGGTCGCGATCGGCACCTTCGACGGCGTCCATCTCGGACACCGGCGCGTGCTCGAGGCGGCCCGGGCGGCGCATCTTCACCCGGCCGTCGTCACCTTCGATCCCCATCCGCGCACGATCCTCGGCAATCGCGTCGAGTTGCTCACGACCACGCAGCGGCGCCTCGAGCTGTTCGAGGAGCTGGGGGTCGAGGACGTGCTGCTGCTCCGCTTCGACGCGGTGCTCGCCGCGCTCACGCCCGAGGCGTTCGCGGCCACGGTGCTGGAAGCGATCGGGGCAGAGGTCGTGACCGCGGGCGACGGCTTCCGCTTCGGCCACGGGCGGAGCGGCGATCTCGACCTGCTCGAGCGTCTCGGCTTCGACGTGCGGCGCGTGCCGCTCGTCGAGAACGTCTCCTCGAGCCACATCCGGCACCTGCTCCAGTCCGGCGATGTCGAGCGCGCGGCACCGCTGCTCGGGCGTCCGGCCGAGGTGGAGGGGACGGTCGTCCTCGGCGACCAGCGCGGCGGGACGCTCGGCTTCCCGACCGCCAACGTCGCCGTGCCGGCCGACCTGCTCGTGCCCGGCTACGGCATCTACGCGGGCGAGGCGCTCGGCCGCCGGGCGGCGATCTCGATCGGCACGAATCCGCACTACGGGGGCAGCGAGCGGCGGGTCGAGGCGCACCTCCTGGACTTCGAGGGCGACCTCTACGAGCAGCGGCTCGTCATCGCCCTATGGGAGCGGTTGCGGGACGAGGCCGCCTTCGGCTCGGAGGCCGAGCTCGTCGCCGCGATCGAGGACGACGTCCGGCGGGCCCGGGCGGCCCGCCCGCCCGTCTAACAACGCGCAAGTTTGCCCCGGCTGGGGCATCTTCCCTGGTATGGCCGTCGGACACCGCCATGCTCCGGCGCTGGCAGTCCTCGACTCGGTCCGCTGCCTCGAGTGCGGCGAGATCTACGCGAGGCCGGCCACGGGAGGCGGCGGGGAGGAGGTCTGTCCGTTGTGCGCGTACGCCGGCTGGATCCCGGTCAGCGTGCCGGGGGAGCTGCGAGCGCCGCACCGCTCCGCCGCGGATCCGCCGCCCGGCCCGCTCGCCCGACGGCGCTGACGCCGCCGAAGTAGTGGTGCCGTGCCGGCCAGCGGCGGACGGCGCGCCCCGAGGCCTCGAGCCGGACCAGCGCCTCCTCGTCGACGCCCGGTTCCGCGTGGACGAGCGCGCCCGCGGGATGGGCCCGCGGCCTGTCGACGGCCGCCTGGGGCTCGACGCCCTCGTCGATGACCGCCGCCGCGACGGTGAGCAGGGCGGTGCGCAGCCGCGTCCCGCCGGCGGCCCCGATCGCGAGCACGAGGCCGCGGTCGTCCAGGACGAGGCTCGGCGCCATCATGCTCGCCATCCGGTCGCCGGGCTCGAGCGGCACCTGGAGCAGGTCGGTCTCGCCGAGCATGCTGTTGAGGTGCAGGTCGAGCCCGGGCAGCCAGTCGCCCGAGCCGAGGCCGAGGCTCGTCGTGAGGACGCAGGCGCTGCCCTCGGCGTCGACCGTGACGAGGTTCGTCGTGTGCGTCTCCGGCCCTGCGGCACCGTCCAGCGCGGCGACGAGCGCCAGCAGCCGCTCCGCCGGCGCCTGCCCGCGCAGGCGCGGCAGGCGGGCGAGGGTGGGGGCGACGCCCGAGAGCCCGCCGCGCGTGAGGAAGCGGACGCCGAGCCAGGCCGCCTCGACGGGGTCGCTCCACGAGACCTCGTACGCGGCGAGGTCGGCAGGAGCGAGCCGGCCGCCGCGCTCGCGGGAGAGCGCGAGCAGCGACTCCGCGATCGTGCCGCCGTAGGCGCTCCGGCCACCCTCGGCGGCGAGCGCCTCGAGCGCGGCGACGAGTCCCGGCTGCTCGAGCCGCTCGCCCGCGCGGAGCAGCGTGCCGTGGGGCGCGTAGATCCGCTTTCCCTCGCGCAGCGTGAACACGGGCGCGAGCATCTCCAGGCAGGCGGCATGTGCCGGTGGCAGTGCCACTCCCTCGCGCGCGAGTCGCAGTCCCGGCTCGCACAACCGCGACCAGGGGAGGCGGCCGTAGGCCCGCCAGAGGGCCTGCAGCCCCGCGGGCACACCGGGCACCGCGCACGAGGCGGGGCCGACCGCGTAGTGGACGAGCTCCTCGCCGAAGGGGACGTCGAGGTGCAGGAGCTCCTCCTCCTGCCGTGTGACACCGAGGCCCGGGACGGCGCAGAAGCAGTCGAGGTTACGGACGACGCCCGTGCTCGTATCGAGGTAGATCGCGTGACCGCCGCCCAGCAGCCCGGTCATCACGGTCTCGGCGACGCAGGAGGCGAGCCCGGCGGCGACCGCCGCGTCGGCCGCCGTCCCCCCGTCGGCGAGCACCTCGACCCCGGCGGCGGCGGTCGCGGGATGCCCGGCGGCGACGCCGGCCGTCACCGCTCGACCTGGAGCTCGAACGCAGCAACCATGCGGGATTGCTACCCTAGCGCCTGACCCAGCTCCGGCCCGCGTGCGTCTCTTCCTTCGCGCGCGGTGCGGGGGCTCGGGAGACGTCGACGAGGAGGCTCATGGCCCTCACGAAGGAAGCGAAGCAGGAGATCATCAAGAAGCACGGCCGCGACGAGGCCGACACAGGCTCCACCGAGGTGCAGGTCGCGATGCTCACGCAGCGGATCAACGAGCTGACCGAGCACCTCCGCACCCACCGGCACGACCACTACTCCCGCCGCGGGCTGCTGAAGCTCGTCGGCCGGCGTCGACGCTTCTTGACGTATCTGCAGAAGCACGACCTCGAGGGCTATCGCGCCCTGATCAAGGAGCTCGGCCTCCGCCGTTAGCTCCAACCACCACCGGAGGGTGGAAGTTTGAGCGAGCCCCGGCCCCAGGGGCTGTCTCAAACTCCCGCCCTCCACAAGCAGAGTGGAGGACAATCGAATGAGTATCGCGACCGAGCGCCGGGCTCAGGTCTCCGTCCAGGTAGGGAACCAGGAGATCAGCTTCGAGACCGGCAAGCTCGCGAAGCAGGCGGACGGCGCCGTCGTCGTCCGCTCCGGCGACACGATGGTGCTCGCCACGGCCCAGGGCCGCCAGGAGACGCGCGAGGGCGCGGACTTCTTCCCGCTCACGGTGGACGTCGAAGAGCGGATGTACGCCGCGGGCAAGATCCCGGGCGGCTTCTTCAAGCGGGAGGGGCGCCCCACCGAGCGGGCCATCCTCACCGCGCGCATGATCGACCGGCCGATCCGGCCGCTCTGGCCGAAGGGCTTCCGCAACGAGGTGCAGGTGATCTGCACCGTGCTCTCGGCCGACCTCGTCACCGCACACGACATCCTGTGCATCAACGGCGCCTCCGCGGCGCTGATGATCTCGCCGCTTCCGTTCCTCGGGCCCGTCGGCGCGGTGCGCGTCGGCCTGATCGACGGCAGCCTCGTCGTCAACCCGACGCTGCGCGAGATCGAGGACGACTCGACGCTCGACCTGATCGTCGTCGGCACGAAGGAGGCCCTGACGATGGTCGAGGCCGGCGCGGAGGAGATCCCCGAGGACACGATCCTCGAGGCGTTCGAGCTCGCGCACGCGGAGATCGTGAAGCTGTGCGAGGCCCAGGAGGAGCTGCAGCGCCAGGCCGGCAAGCCCAAGTGGCTCGACCTCGAGGTCGCCGCCGAGCTCGAGCGCGACCACGGCCACGCGATCTGGGAGCGGATCCAGTCCGCCGGTCTGAAGGACGCCGGCGCGATCGTCGAGGAGCTGCTCGGCGAGCTCTGCCCGCCGCTCTCGATGGACACGACCGACGACGACATCACCCGCCAGCTCCAGGTGCGCTCGGGCCTCCAGGCGCTGCTCGACAAGCAGCGCGCCACCGCCGTCGAGGAGCCGGTGCGGGAGCAGTTCGGCGAGGAGCTGCGTGCCCTCACGGACGCCGAGCAGGACTCGAAGCAGCTCAAGTCGGCGAAGCGTCACCTGCTCTTCGAGAAGATCGCCGAAGAGGTGCAGCTGCCCTTCCCGGTCGGCCCCGCCCCGACCGAGCCGGAGGCCGGTGAGCCGGCGAAGGACTCGGTGACGAAGTCGTGGGTCAAGAAGGCGTGCGAGTCGATCTACAAGGATCTCGTGCGGAAGAAGATCGCCGTCGAGAAGCGCCGCCCGGACGGCCGCGCCACCGACGAGATCCGTCCGATCGAGATCGAGGTCGGCGTCAACCCGCGTGCGCACGGCTCCGGCCTGTTCCAGCGCGGCCAGACGCAGATCCTCACCTCGCTGACGCTCGGTACCGCGAAGGAGGGGCAGCGCATCGACGACCTCTCCCTCGAGGAGGAGCGGCGCTACATGCACCACTACAACTTCCCGCCCTACTCGGTCGGGGAGACGGGCTTCATGCGTGGCCCGAAGCGGCGCGACATCGGCCACGGCGCCCTCGCACAGCGTGCGCTCGAGGCGGTCATCCCCGGACCCGACGAGTTCCCGTACACGATCCGGCTCGTCTCCGAGACGCTCGAGTCGAACGGCTCCTCGTCGATGGGCTCGGTCTGCGGCTCGACGCTGTCGCTGATGGACGCCGGCGTGCCGATCAAGTCGCCGGTCAGCGGCATCGCGATGGGCCTCGTCAAGGAAGGCGACGACTACGTGATCCTGACCGACATCCAGGGCGCGGAGGACCACCTGGGCGACATGGACTTCAAGGTCGCCGGCTCGCGGGACGGCATCACCGCGCTCCAGATGGACATCAAGATCACGGGCGTCACCCAGCAGGTCATGCGCGACGCGCTCGAGCAGGCGAAGCGGGCGCGCGACTTCATCCTCGACCAGATGCTCGCGGTCATCCCGGAGGCGCGGGCCGAGCTGTCCTCGAACGCGCCGCGGATCACGTCGATCAAGATCAACCAGGAGCAGATCGGCCTCGTCATCGGCAAGGGCGGCGAGACGATCCGCGGCCTCGAGTCGGACTACGAGGTCCAGATCGACATCGAAGAGGACGGCACGATCCTCATCTACGCGACCGACGGCGAGAAGGCGAGTGCGGCGATCGCCGCGATCCAGAGCCTGACGAAGGAGCCGGAGGTGGGCGACACGTACACCGGCAAGATCGTCAAGACGACGCAGTTCGGCGCGTTCGTCGAGCTGAAGAAGGGCACCGACGGGCTCCTCCACGTCTCGAACGTCGGCCCGGGGCGGGTCGGCCACATCGAGGACGTGATGTCCCGCGGCGACGTCGTCGACGTCATCGTCCAAGAGGTCGACAAGGCACGCGGCCGCATCGGTCTCAAGCTGATCGCGAAGCACGAGGGCGACCGGCTCGTCCAGCCGGAAGAGCTGATCGAGCGGGCGAAGGACGCGCCGCCGCGGCCGCCGGAGGAGGACCGCCCGCGCCGCGACGGCGACCGCGGCCGCCGGGGCGGCGGCCGGGACCGGCGCTAGACGGCACTGAGGCCGGGGTCGAGGGCGGGTGAGCAGCCGCCCTCGACTCCGTCTCCCGGTCGAGGGTGAGCCCGGTGTCCCCCGGAGGGGGTACGCGGACGCACTCGAAATGCCGATGACCGTTGTGGGGAAGCTCAACCCCGCAGCCTGTGGCAGCGCCGTCGAACTCACACATCTCGCCCCTGCGAGGCCTGCTCGAGGTCTCCCGGCTCGTCCGCGCCGAGAGCGACCTGCCGGCGCTCCTGGCCGCGATCGCGCGCACGGTCTCGGCCTCGCTCGGCTACGAGACCGTCGTGATCAACCTCTACCGTCCCGCCTGGGACGACTTCTGCGTCACGACCGTGCACGGCGACGAGGGCGTGCGGACGTCCCTGCTCGGGCAGCTGCGCGACCGCGCGGAGTGGGAGTCCCTGCTCTCGGAGCGCGTCGGCGGCCGCGTCGCGTCCGTCCTCCCGGCCGGCACCGACGACGGGGGAGCCGGCGCCTGGCAGCCGGAGGACGCCCTCTTCCTGCCGATGCGCCACGGGGACGGGCACCTGCTCGGCATCCTCTCCGTCGACGCGCCCCTGAGCGGTCTCCGCCCGACGGACGAGGAGCTCGACGTGCTCGTCTCGCTCGCCGACCACGCGGCGCTCGCGGTGCAGTCGGCCCAGGACGCGGCAGAGGCGGCACGGCACCGGCTCGCGCTCGAGCAGCTGCTCCGGGTGTCGTCCCGGCTCAACGACGAGCCTGCGGCCGACGAGATCCTGCGCGCCGTCTGCACCGGCGTGCGCGACGCGCTCGGCTTCCAGAGCGTGCTTGCGCTGCTCGCCGATCCGACCTCCCGGCTCGAGCCGCGCGCCGCGGTCGGCCGGAACGTCGGCGGGCCCCAGTTCGACCGCCCCATCTTCCTCGCCGACGTCGAGCCGCTGCTCGACCCGGCCTTCGAGATCGAGGGCTGCTTTCTGCTACCTAGCGACGAGGCGGAGCGGCGCGTGCAGTCCGAGAAGGTCGGCTACGTCTCGCAGCTCAACGGCCGCGGGCCCCGGGCATGGAACCGGCACTGGCTGCTCGTCCCGCTGTACGACCGCGCCGGCGCCGTGATCGGGATGCTCGGTGCGGACGAGCCGGACGACCGGCTGCTGCCGTCGGCGGAGAAGCTCCAGGCGTTGCGCATCTTCGCCAACCAGGCGGGGGCGGCGATCGTGGCCTCGGCGCATCTCGAGGAGCTGCGCTTCCTCGCCGACCACGACACGCTCACCCGCCTGCCCAACCGGCGCGCCTTCGTCGACCGGCTCGACGGCGAGGTGGCGCGCGCGCTGCGCTACGACCGTCCCTTCGGGCTCGTGGTGTGCGACCTCGACGGCTTCAAGCAGCTGAACGACCGCTTCGGGCACGCCGCCGGCGACGAGGCGCTCCAGACGTTCGCCCGCATCGTGCGCGCTGCGCTGCGCAAGACGGACGAGGCTTTCCGCATCGGCGGCGACGAGTTCGCGATCCTGCTCGCCGAAGCCGAGGAGGACGGCGCGCGCACGGTCGTGCGCCGCATCGTCGAGCGGCTCGAGGGAAGCGACGACGCCCGGCTGCTCGGCATCCGCACGAGCTTCGGCGTGGCGACCTGTCCCGGCGACGCGAGCGACCCGCAGACGCTCTTCCGGCTCGCCGACGAGGCGCTCTACCTCGCGAAGCGGAACGGCTCCGGGCTCCAGTTCGCCGCCTAGTACCATCGCCGCGTGCAGAAGTACGTGCTCTCGGAGCTCGACACGGGCGAGCGGGTGATCTCGGAGAAGGTGCCGAGCGTCCGCTCCGTCTCGCTCGGCTTCTGGATCGGCGCCGGCTCGCGCGACGAGCGGCCGGACCGGGCGGGCGTCTCCCACTTCATCGAGCACCTCCTGTTCAAGGGCTCGCGGTCCTACGACGCGCAGCAGATCGCCGAGACGTTCGACGCGATGGGCGCCGAGCTGAACGCGGCGACGTCGCGCGAGCACACCGTCGTCTACTCGCGCGTGCCCGACCGGCACGTGGAGGAGGCGCTCGAGGTGATGACGGACATGGTCTTCGCGCCCGCGTTCGCCGACCTCGACCAGGAGCGCGAGGTCGTGCTCGAGGAGATCGCCATGTACGAGGACACGCCGCAGGAGCTCGTCCACGACCTCTTCTCCGAGGCCGTGTTCGGCGCGCACGCGCTCGGGCGGCCGGTGATCGGCACGGCAGAGGTGATCTCGACGGTCAGCCGGCGCTCCATCTCCGCGTATCACCGCACGATGTACACGGGCGGGAACATCGTCGTCGCGGCCGCCGGGAACATCGTCCACGACCGCTTCGTCGCCCTTCTCCAGCGCTTCGAGCGTCGCAGCGCCGCCGACGAACGGCGCGGGTCGCGCCTGCGGCGGCCGCTCGTGCAGGCGCCGCCGCCGGGGCTGCGCTTCCAGCGCAAGGACACGGAGCAGTACCACGTCTGCCTGGGCGCGCCCGGCATCTCGCGCTCCGACCGGCGCCGCTTCGCGGCTTCGCTGCTCGACAGCATCCTCGGCGGCTCGGCGTCGTCCCGCCTGTTCCAGGAGATCCGCGAGAAGCGCGGCATGGCGTACTCCGTCTACAGCTTCGCGTCGCAGTACACCGACACGGGTCTCGTCGGCTTCTACGTCGGCACGCGCGAGGAGAATCTCTCCGCCTGCGTCGAGATCTGCGTCGAGCAGGTCGGTGAGATCGCCGCCGGCAAGCTCCGCAAGGGCGAGCTCGACCGCGCAAAGGAGAGCCTCAAGGGGCGGATCATGCTCTCGATGGAGTCGACCTCGAACCGGATGAGCCGGCTCGGCAAGTCGCTCATCGCCGACACGGAGCTCCTGACGCTGAACAGGATCATCCGGGAGATCGACGCGGTCGAGGAGGACGGGGTCGCCGAGCTCGCCGCCGTGCTGCTCGCGCCTGCGCAGATCTCGGCGGCCGGGGTGGGGCCCGACGAGGACCGGCTGCGGGCTGCCGTGCGACAGGCCAACCCGAATCTCGTCACGCGCGCGGCGGCATGAACGTCGCGCTCTTCGGTGCGGAGGGAAAGGTCGGGCGGTCGCTCGTGCCCGTGCTCGAGCGAGCGGGGCACGTCGTCAAGGGGATCGAGATCGGCGATCCGGTCGAGGTGCGTGGGCTCGACGCCGCCGTCGACTTCACGACGCCGGATGCCGCACCGGAGAACGTCGGCGCGGCGCTCGAGCAGGGCGTCTCGTGCGTCGTCGGCACGACGGGGTGGGATCCGCAGCCGCTCGGGGAGATCGCGCTCGAGCATGGCCTGCGCCTCTTCGTCGCGCCGAACTTCTCGATCGGCGCGGTGCTGATGATGCGGTTCGCGCGACAGGCTGCGGTCCACTTCCCGCGTGCGGAGATCATCGAGCTGCACAACGAGGCGAAGAGGGACGCTCCGTCGGGCACTGCGAAGGCGACCGCCGCGCTGATCGGAGGGGACACGGTGATCCACTCCGTGCGGCTGCCGGGGCTCGTCGCGCACCAGGAGGTGATCTTCGGCGGCGAGGGCCAGCTGCTGACGATCCGCCACGACACGACGGCGCGCGAGTCGTTCGCCGACGGCGTCCTCCTCGCTCTCGACAAGCTCGCGACGCTGCCGCCCGGGTTGACGCTCGGGCTCGAGCTGCTGCTGTGACGAAGGTCGTCGTCCTCGGCGGGGGGTCGACCGGAGAGCACTTCGTCGGCGCCCTGCGCCGGCTCGACGCGGACGTCGAGCTCACGCTCGTCGAGAGCAGGCTCGTCGGCGGCGAGTGCTCCTACTTCGCGTGCATGCCGACGAAGACGATGCTGCGCGCCGCCGAGCTGGCGTCGTCGCTCGCGCGTGCGCCCGGCCTCGAGCCTGGGTCCCCGGACCCGGCCGGCGTCTGGAGCTGGCGGGACTGGGTCACGAGCGACTGGGACGACGCCGGCCAGCTCGCGTGGCTTGACGGGCAGCGGTGCGCGTTCGTGCGCGGGCGCGCCCGCGTCGCCCGCGCGGGCGTCGTCGAGGTGGACGGGCTGGAGCTCCCGTACGACCGCCTCGTGGTCGCCAGCGGCTCCTCGCCCGCGATTCCCCGGGTGGCGGGGCTCGAGGGCGTCGAGTACTGGACGAACCAGGACGCGGCGCGGACGCACGAGGTGCCGGCGAGCCTGGCCGTCATGGGCGGCGGCCCGGTGGGCGCGGAGCTGGCGCAGTTCTTCGCCCGCATGGGCGCGCGGGTGACCGTGATCGAGCACGGGCCGCGCCTGCTCGGCCGGGTGCACGAGGAGGCGGGCACGCTGCTCGCGGAGGTCTTCCGTGACGAGGGGATCGACGTGCGGCTCGGCGTCGCAGTCGAGGCGGCCGAGCCGGGCGTGCGCCTGCGCCTGTCGGGCGGCTCGACGGTCGAGGCCGAGCGGCTGCTCGTCGCGACCGGCCGCCGGCCGAACACGCAGGATCTCGGCCTCGAGCAGCTCGGCGTCACAATCGGCCCCCGCGGGATCGCCGTCGACGAGCGCCTGCGCGCGGCGCAGAACGTCTGGGCGATCGGCGACGTCACCGGCGTCGCGCTCTTCACGCACGTGGGGAAGTACCAGGCGCGCGTCGCGGCCGCCGACATGGCGGGGCGGCCGGCGCGGGCGGACTACCGCGCCGTCCCGGCCGGGATCTTCACCGACCCGGAGGTGGCGACGGTCGGACGGACGGCCGGCGACGACCTCGTCTCGGCCCGCTGGGAGCTGACGGCGACGCCGCGGCTGGCGACGTACGAGCGGCCGAAGCGCGACGGCTTCGTCCGCCTCTTCGCCGACCCGGCCGAGCGCGCGCTCGTCGGCGCCGTGGCGGTCGGCCCGCAGGCGGCCGAGTGGCTCGGCCAGCTGACGCTCGCCGTCCGGACCGGGACGCCGGTCGACGTCCTCGTCGACACGATCCAGCCGTACCCGACGTTCTCGGAGGCGATCTTCTTCGCGCTGCGCGAGCTCGTGGACGCGCTCGGCTGAGCGAACGGCGTACAATCGATCGATCGTGCTCGGCGAGGTCCTGACGGCGATCGTCACGCCGTTCCACCCGGACGGCTCGGTGAACGTCGAGAAGTTCCGCGAGCTCGCGGCGTATCTCGTCGACCACGGCTCCGACGGCCTCGTCGTCTCGGGCACCACGGGCGAGGCGCCGACGCTCAGCGACGACGAGAAGCTCGAGCTCTTCGCCGCTGCGGTGGACGCGGTCGGCGATCGCGCCGCGATCGTCGCCGGCACCGGAACGTACGACACCGCGCACTCCGTCCACCTCACGGAGGCCGCGCACGAGCTCGGCGTCGACGGAATCCTCGTGGTCACGCCGTACTACAACAAGCCGCCCCAGCGGGCGATCGTCCGCCACTTTCAGGAGATCGCCGCCGCGACCGACAAGCCGATCGTCGTCTACAACATCCCCAGCCGCGTGGTCGTGAACATCGAGCCGGAGACGATCGCCGAGCTCGGGACGATCCCGAACGTCGCTGCGGTGAAGCAGGCCAACGACGACCTCGAGCAGGCGCGCCGGATCGTCGAGACGGGGCTCACGCTCTACGCGGGCGACGACAACCTCATCTTCCCGTTCCTCGGGATCGGCGGCGCCGGCGGCGTCTGCGTGCACACGCATGTCTGGGGGCCGCAGACGAAGGAGATGGTGCGCCGCTACAAGGACGGCGACGTCGACGGCGCCCGGGCGCTGAACGAGGAGATGCGGCCGGCGTTCGAGCTGCTGAGGATCACGACGAATCCGATCCCGATCAAGGCTGCGCTCAACCTGCTCGGACACGAGGTGGGCGGGTATCGGCTGCCGATGGTCGAGCCGACCGACTGGGAGCTCGAGCAGGTCCGCCTCTGCCTCGAGCGCGGCGGCGTCCTGCAGCCGGCGCGCGCCTAGGGCACAACTAGACTGGAGCCCGGAATGGGCGTCTGCCGGATCATCCCGCTCGGCGGCCTCGGCGAGGTGGGGAAGAACATGACCGTGTTCGAGGCGGACGGCTCGATCGTGATCGTGGACGCGGGCCTCGCATTCCCGCGCGACGAGCACCTCGGAGTCGACCTCCTCCTGCCGGACGTCTCGTATCTCGTGGAGCACGCCGCGATGATCCGCGGTGTCGTGCTCACGCACGGCCACGAGGACCACGTGGGCGGGCTGCCGTATCTGATGCGGGAGGTGCACATCCCGGTCGTGGCGGCGACGCGGCTGACGCTCGGGCTGGTGAAGTCGAAGCTCGACGAGCACGGCCTGGTACGCGAGGCCGAGCTGCGCGAGGTGGCGCCCGGCGACGAGCCGTTCCACCTCGGCCCGTTCACGATCGAGTTCGTGCGCATGGCGCACTCCATCCCGGACGCGGCCGCGATCGTGCTCGACACCCCCGGCGGCCTCGTCTTCCACACGGGTGACTACAAGCTCGACCACACGCCCGTCGACGGACAGCGCACCGACGTCGGCCGGCTCGCGGCGATCGGCAATCGCGGCGTCGACCTGCTGCTCGGGGACTCGACGAACGCGGAGCGGGCGGGCTTCACGCAGTCCGAGCGTGTCGTCGGCGAGGCATTCCGCCAGATCTTCCCGTCGCGCAAGGGCAAGATCCTCGTCGCATCGTTCGCGTCGAACGTGCACCGGATGCAACAGGCCGTCGACGTCGGCATCGACTGCGGCCGCAAGGTCGCCTTCGTCGGGCGCTCGATGCGCAAGAACTCCAACATCGCGCGCAACCTCGGCTACATGGACGTCCCGGACGAGATGATCCTCCGCCCGCACGAGCTCGCAGAGCTGCCGCTGCAGGAACAGCTGATCCTCTGCACCGGCAGCCAGGGCGAGCCGCTCTCGGCGATGACCCGGATCGCGTACGACGACCACCCGGCGGTGTCCGTCGAAGCGGGCGACACCGTGATCATCTCCGCGAAGCCGATCCCCGGCAACGAGCTGCGCGTCCACGACGCGATCAACCGCCTCGCGAAGTCAGGCGCCGAGGTACTGCACGAAGACAACGCGCCCGTGCACGTCTCGGGTCACGGCCGCGCCGAGGAGCTGCGCACGATCCTCGGCCTCCTGCGCCCGCGCGCGGTGATGCCCGTGCACGGTGAGTTCAGGATGCTCGCCGCGCATGCGCAGCTCGCGCGCGAGGGCGGCATCCCCGACGAGCGGATCCTGCTCGCCGAGAACGGCAGCGTCGTCGAGCTCTCGGAGGAGGGCGCGCGCATCGTCGATCACGTCGCCGCCGGCGTGACGCTGGTGGACGGCCTGGGCGTGGGCGACGTGCACGACGTCGCGCTGCGCGACCGGCGGCGGCTCGCGGAGGACGGCGTGCTGATCGTCGTCGCGACGCTCGCCGGCGACAACGTCGCGGGCGCGCTGACGGCGCCGCCGGAGCTGATCGCGCGCGGGTTCGGAGACGGGGCCGAGCCGCTGCTCGCCGAGCTGAGGGAGGAGGCGAGCCGCGTGCTCGTCGAGCTGCTCGACGACGACATCACGGAGATCAAGCTGCTGCAGGAGCACCTGCACGAGGCCCTCGGCGGGCTCGTCTACGACCGGACGCGCCGGCGGCCGATGATCCTGCCGGTGCTCGTCGAGGTCTAGTGCGCTCGTGCCGCGGTTGCGCTACCTGCCGACCTGGGCGGACGTGCTCGAGGAGTTCGCCGGCGAGCAGCCGACCGCACGGCTGCTCGTGGCGCAGGTCGGCTCCTGCGAGGCTGCCGCGCTCGCGTTCTGCCGGCTGCTCGAGCGCTGGGCGAGGGGCGACGCGCAGCCGTCCACCGCGAGCGGGCGCCAGGCGGCGCTGCGCCGGGCCGCCGACAGCGTCGAGACGGCCCTCGCCGGCCTCGCCGAGCCGCTCGACCGCTATCTGCTCGAGCTCGAGGCCGATGCCGCCGAGGGCCGCTCCTGGTACGGCGGCCCCGGCGCCGCGGAGCTGCTCGACTGGGAGCCCGTCCTCTCGCGGGCGGGAGTCCGCGCAGCACCCGAACGGGTCGCACAGGCCTACCTCGAGCTGGCGGTGTTCGTGCGCGCGCTCGAGGGCCTGACGACCGCGGCGCGCCTCGACGCGGCGCCCGCCCGCTCGTCGCTCTGGGCCGGGCTCTTCGACCTGCGCGAGAACCTACTCGGCAGGGGCCTGGAAGACCTGCGCAGGCTCACCGCGATCTGACTCCTGCGTGCCGGCTCCTCGCCTGACCGTCGTGGGCTCGATCAACCTCGACCTCGTCGCGCGGGCGGAGCGCCTGCCGCGGCCGGGGGAGACGGTCGGCGGTGCGACCTTCGTGCGCGTCCCCGGCGGCAAGGGCGCGAACCAGGCGGTCGCGGCGGCGCGCCTCGGAGCCGACGTGACGCTCATCGCGTGCATCGGCGGCGACGACTTCGGCCGGGAGGCGCTGGCCGAGCTCGAGCGTGCGGGTGTCGGGCTCGAGCTGCTGAAGACCGCTCCGGCGGCGACGACGGGCGTCGCGCTCATCACCGTCGACGCCGACGGCGAGAACGAGATCGTCGTCGCGCCCGGCGCCAACCTCGAGCTTCGGCCGGAGGACGTCGTGCTGCCCGATGCCGGCGGCGTGCTCGCGCAGCTGGAGATCCCGCCCGATACGGTGCGCCACGTGGCGGCGACCGCGCCGGGGCCGTTCTTCCTCAACGCCGCGCCGGCGCGCGGCCCGGTGCCTGCGGCCGACGTCACCGTCGTGAACCGCTACGAGCTGGAGGCACTGACGCAGCGCGACGGCGTGATCGCCGTGACGCTGGGCGCAGAGGGCGCCGTCCTGCTCGAGGGCGGGGCGGAGGTGGCGCGCGCGGCCGCGCCGGACGTCGAAGCGGTCGACGGCACGGCTGCCGGCGACGCGTTCACCGCGTGCCTCGTCGTCTCGCTGCTCGAGGGCCGCGAGCGGGACGACGCGCTGCGCCGCGCCTGCGCCGCGGGCGCGCTCGCTGCCTCGCGCTTCGGCGCCCAGACGTCGCTGCCGACCGCAGCGGAGGTGGACGCGCTGCTGTGAGCGTTCCGATTCTGATCGACTGTGATCCCGGCCACGACGACGCGATCGCGATCCTGCTCGCGCTCGCCTCGTCCGAGGTCGAGCTGCGCGCCGTGACGACCGTCGCCGGCAACCAGACGCTCGACAAGACGACGCGCAACGCGCTCAAGGTGCTCGAGCTCGCCGGCCGCACCGACGTTCCGGTGGCCGCCGGCGCCGAGCGCCCGCTGGAGCGGAGCCTGCGCACGGCCGCGCACGTGCACGGCGAGAGCGGCCTCGACGGGCCTGCCCTGCCCGAGCCGACGGCGAAGCCGCTGCCCGTGGACGCGGTCGACCTCCTCGACGAGCTGATCGAGCCGGGAGTCGTGCTCGTCCCCACCGGACCGCTGACGAACGTCGCACAGCTGCTCCGCCGCCGGCCCGACGTGGGCCACCGCCTCGGCCGCATCGTCTGGATGGGCGGCGCGATCGCCGAGGGCAACGTCACCCCGGCCGCGGAGTTCAACGCGTTCGTCGATCCGGAAGCGGCCGCGCTCGTCTTCGGCAGCGGGATTCCGGTGACGATGATCGGCCTCGACGTCACGCACAAGGCGCTGTTCACGCGCGCGCACGCCGAGCGGCTGCGAGACACGGGGCCGGTGGGTCGCGTCGTCGCCGAGCTGTCCGACTTCTTCCAGCAGTTCCACGAGCGCCGCTACGGCATGGCCGGCTCGCCGATCCACGACGCGCTCGCAGTCGCGCACGTGATCGACCCGACGCTCGTGACGACGCTCCACTGCAACGTCGAGATCGAGACGGATTCCCGGCATTGCGACGGCCGGACCGTGGTCGACCGCTGGCTCGTCACCGACGGCCCGCGCAACGCGCACGTCGGCGTCGACGTCGACGCCGGGCGCTTCCTCGAGCTGCTCGTGGAGCGCATCGGCTCGTTCGGAAGCGCCTGAAGGAGCTCCGGGCAGGAGCCGGCTTCCCGCGCGCGAACAGGGCCGCATGGCGCGCAAGCGCAAGAGCAAGCTGCGTCCACGCAGGCGGGGGCGGAGCCGCCCGAAGACGGCACGCACGCCGAGCCTGCACCGCCCCGAGCTCTGGGGGCTCGGGCT
>Ga0187779_10000709_pt1 | contig 21953 bp, 14 predicted proteins | sample 1015_Q2_SP10_10__FD_132435 | JGI IMG/M metagenome (GOLD analysis project Ga0187779, IMG submission 132435) | Tropical peat soil microbial communities from peatlands in Department of Meta, Colombia - 1015_Q2_SP10_10_MG | ecosystem: Environmental > Terrestrial > Soil > Wetlands > Peat | place... | reverse complement strand
GCCCATGTGCTCAAGGGCGTCTCCCGGCATGACGATGGTTGGGCCGCCCGCGACGCCCAGCCGCAAATCACTCGCCAGGGAAAGCCCAGCGCCTTCTCGGTTGAATTGGTGGGGAAGTACTCGGCGTTCGAGGAGATTGATCTGCCCGATTATCTGGCAGTGCGCGACCGCGCCGTTCGCTTGATCGCCGCCGAAGATCCCTATGCCGCCATCCTCATCTCCATGCACACGTACAACTTGCTGAGTGAGCACGCGGACCGCTCGACGATTCAGCCGGCCGAGCTGCCACTTCTCGACGAGTTCCTTGCACAGCAAGAGGCATTCCAACGGCGCCTGTTCGAGCGCATCTCGGCGGATCGAAACCTCCGGCCGGAGCAGAAAACCGAGGCTGCCATTCTCGATCATTTCCGCTTGCTGCAAGCGGCCGATTATCTTTCCCTGCTCGCCTGTGTGGATTTCCGACGGCCTTCTCACCTATTGCACGCACTGCCATTGCGAGATGGCACGCGCAGCCGAGTTGAGGTGCGGTCAGCCGGATCTCGCGAATTGATCCTCGATCCCTATCCGTTTTCCGAGCCGTCGCTGACCTTTGAGTTTCCGGCGCGGCAGGTCGCCGGAAAGTTGTTTTCCTCCTCAGCGAAACTGCAGGAACAGTTCGCGGCAGCGCCCCTAGAAATGCTCTCCGTGACGCTCCGAGCCGCTTAGGGCATTTCGTCGCGGTAAGGATGACCCCAACGGGGAGATCGAACCAATTTCGAAGATCCAGCAGGGATGAATGAAAGAAAGGGGACCGCGGGTCGACCGCCATCCCCTTCGGACAGCCTCGAGAATCAGAACAGAAGGCTAAGAGACATCTGAATCTGCCGCGCACTCCCGATCGTCTTGTTCGTCACTCCCAAACCACCGAAGGTCGGGCAGACGTACAAGGCGACAAAGGTCGTGTCGCAGCCGCCGGTTCCCGTCGCGGGCTGGCCTTCATACGGGAAGCCGTTGAAGTTGATGTTCTGGCTCACGTTGTCGATCGGAATGTCAAAGCTTGGGTGGTTCCAGAGATTGAAAACATCGAACGTATACTTCAGGGTCAGTCGCTCAGTGATTTGTGTTGTCTTAAAGAGCGAGAAATCCCATCTGTTCTGCCAGGGTTGACGGAATATGTTGCGCTGGCCGCGCGCAATGAAGTTCGTTTCGTACGGATCGTTAGAGGGAATGGCACCGGCGAAGCCGTCTACGGTGGCGCCAGCCTGCAGTATAGGAATTGTGAAACAGCTGGCATCAAGCGCCGGCTTCCCGTCGACGACTCCCGAGAAGCCTGTTTCCGCCTTCTGGGGTGTGCAGCCGGAAGCCAGCGGAACGATGGGATTGGTGATGCCGTCGTTCGTGCCATAGAAGATGCTGCCGACCGCGCCGCTGTAATCGACGATGCTATAGGGCTGCCCGCTCTGGATCACGGTCAATCCAGAAATCCCCCATCCGTCCGCGAACCTGCCCTTCCAAGAACCCGGCGCGAAGAACTGTGGCAGCTGATACACATAGGTGAAATTGATCACATGCGTGCGGTCGAAGTCCGAGTTGCCGTAGGCCGAGTGCAGGTTGAGGGGATTGTTGCCGTTGTAGAAAAGACCCATCGCGCTTTGCTCATCCTCGGAATGCGAGTAGGTATAGGAGAATCCCAGCTGAAACCCGTGGCTCATACGCTTTTCGACGTGAACTTGCAGCGCATTGTAGGCGGAAACACCCTCCGCGGTGTAAGACTCCGACTCAGAGGAATAACCGATGTAGGGAACGCGCAGGTCGACGTTGCCTCCTTCGAAGTTGGCCTGGTAGTTCCCGACGTTCTGCCCGTTGACGGGAGGCAGGGGAATGAAATTGAACGAGCCGGCCGGATTCTGGATCGAGTAGCCGTAGGTGTAGAACTGCGCAAACGGAGCGGTTTGAGGATCCGGGCAAACGGCTGCGGGACCGCACAGCGGATTACCTGGGGAAGCGATCCTAGCTTGGTTAAAGGGCAGAGGGATAACCGCGTGGCGACCCAGATTGCCGATGTAGCCGACATCGATGGCCAGGTCGTTGCGCGGCTGCCATTGAACGTCCAGAGTCTGGTTCATCGTATACGGGAGCTTATTGGCGCGGTTATAGACGGCGAACGAGAACAGAGGAATGCCGCTCGTGATGGTATTCGCATTTGGCAAATTCAGGAGTGCTGGATTGCCGGTCGGTGGAACGGGAGGCGTCGTACCCCAAGGATTTTGGAAGGTGCAATAGGAGTAGGCAAAGGGGCTGCAGAGCGTTGAATTCACGTACGGCGGTGACTGGACGACGCCGAACGGACCGCCCGCGATTTGTCCCGCCGCGAAACCGGGAGAAAGATAGGTGAACAGTTCGCCGCGGTCGTAGTACATGCCCCATCCCGCGCGGACCACCAGCTTGCTATTGAACTTCTTGGGGCTCCAGGCGATACCGATTCTGGGCGCCAACCCCCACTGGCGGCCGGTCAAGGTGGAGTTGCTGACACCCTTGCTGGGGAATAGCTTGTTGTTACCGGCGATGATGAACCCGTTGCTCACGATGGTGTCGGTGTCCTGGTCATACACGTATTGCTTCGGATCAAAGTTATAGAGCTCGCCATTCTTCTCGTAGAGACCGCCGTGATAGTCAAAGCGCAGGCCGAGGCTGATGCTGAGGTTGGGACGAATTTGGAACTTATCCTGGGCGTATTCACCCGTCTCGTTGTTCCGATAGTATCGATTGGCATTGCCGTTTAGGAAAGCCGTGGTGATGAAGCCATTCGCGCTGTAGGTAATGGGCACGCCCTGGAGGAAGGCGTTGAAATCTGTGAATCCGATGGTGCCCTTATCCGTTCGCTCGTCACGCGCATTGAGCTGGGTATAGGAATAGCTACCGCCGAACGTGAACGTGTGTCGGCCCTTGATCCAAATGGCGGTGGCGGACGGCATCCACCGGTTCTGAAACACACCGGTGAAGGCTCCCTGTGAATTCGCTCCGTCACTGAGGTTGGTCGCCGCGTTGAAAACAGAGTTCGCGTTATAGGCGGCGTACGTATTGGCCTCCGGGTTCCCAAAATTATCGACAATGGAGATGCCGGGGAAGAAAGTGGACCCGAACGTGTTAATCAGGGTGGCGCTGGCAGGCACACCGGTGATGCCCTGGCTCGTGAGGTAACCTTGGAGCCAGGTAGAGAACGACTGGGGCGAGAAGGGCTGGGCCATCGTGCTGTACGCCTTCTCGCGAATAAACCCGAAGGATTCTGCAAGGTTTAACGTCGGCGTAAGCGTTTGCGTGTTTGTGATGGAATATACCTGGCTGCCGGCTTCGAGATGTTGATTGAAACCGGACGAGCCGGAATAGGCGTACGGGGCGATGGTGGGATTGGCCTGATAGTACATTTTGAAAGCCAGTGTGTCTTTGGCGTTTACGATGAAGTCGATATTTCCGACGACTTGATTGGCGGTAAAGTAGGCGGTTCCGAGGGTAAACGTGTTTTCCGGGAAGGTGATGGTGGGCACGAAACCATTTGCCGACGGAATCAGATACTGCCCATTCGGCAGCTTGTAGTTGAGCAGGCCGTACGCAATCGGATTGATCTGTCCGGGACCCGTACCGACGCTGGCGTTGGTGACGGGCAGACTGACGGGCACGCCTGGGCCGACACCCTCGGGAGTTGCGCTGAAAAAGTAAGGGCAGGGCGCCGGCATTGCTGGGATCCCCGCCTCCGCAAGGGCGGGGCAGGTGCCTGACGTTTGTTCGGCGGCCGCCGCAAGACCCGCCGGGCTACGGTCATTCGTCAGAAAATACGGGACGGCAATCCGCGAGCTTCCGATCTCCCGATCGGTGTCCCAGACGTTTTGATAGCCGACAAAGCCGAAGAGTTTGTTCTTGATGAGTGGCCCGCCGAGCGTTCCTCCGGGCACGTTGCGATGTAGAGACGGAACCTTGTTGTCCGCCGGGATATTGCCATTGAGCTTGTAAAAGTAAGGTGCGGCATTGGCCCAATTGGTCGCACGATGTAGGTAGGCGCTGCCGTGAATGTCATTTGTGCCGGACGCGGTGCTGATATCGATGTGCGCGCCGCTGGTGGAACCTTGCTGCGCGTCGTACATGGACGTATTCGTGCGAAATTCCTGGATGGTCTCAGGCGGAGGGCTCGGCAACGCCTGACCGATGGCCAAATACGGCGAAGCGGAGGTCTGCAGTGGTTCCGCCGTCGTGCTATTGAGGCCGGCTGCGCCACCGATGCCGGTGTTATTGACGATGCGGGCCGAGGCCACCGAGCTCGTGCTCTTGCCATTGAACAGGTTACTGCCGTCCACGCCGTTTAGCAGGAACGTGTTGCTCGTGTCGCGCTGGCCGTTGGCCCAGATCGGCTGATTGCCCAGACCTGAATTCACACCGTTGCCGCTCGGAAGCTCGGCGTTGACTCCTGGGGCAAGAACCGCCAGTCCCGTGAAGCTTCCCGTCGGCAATGGCACGGCTTCCATTTGCACCTTATCGAGCACGTAACCGTTGGTTGTATCCACAGCATTGACGAGTGGGGTCTCCTCAACGGTCACCGTCGTGCTGACCGCGCCGACCGTGAGCGTTGCATTCACTGTAGCCGTGCGATTGGCTTGCACCGTGATCGAAGGAATCCTCTGCGTTTCAAACGAGGCGTGGGTAAAGGTCAGAGTATAGGTACCGATCGGCAAGTTCACAAAAAGGTAGACGCCGGTCGAATCGGTTTTTTGTGTGCGCGCGAGCGAGGTTTGGTCTTCGACAGTTGTGACGGTTGTGTCGGGGAGTGCGGCGCCGGAGCTGTCTGTGACAGCCCCTGTGATGCCGCCCAAAGTCTGCTGGGCTGAAGCGGGGCTGGACAAAGCGAGAAATACGCAGGAGCACCCCAAGAGAACCAAGATGAAAAGACCAATCCGGTTGTTCATCGGCGCAAGCACCCCCTAAAATACATGAGAAACACTTCAACAGGCCCGAGCGTTGAAGCCATAACAGGAATTCAGTTTCCCCGGCGACCGCCGCCGAAGACCTACGTCGCTGATCAAACCCCGGAACGACTAGATGGGATGGTATTCCATCTCGATAGACGAAGAAAATCAAATATTTTTGTGAAGCCGATCCAGCATTTGGATCTAAACCCTGTGGAAAACCTGTTGAAAAACGTGATCCTTTCGTCCGGACAACAAAAGAATCCCATAAACGAATGCAGGCACGGCTCCCGGCGGCACTCGGCCATACGAACCGGCTCGCTTTTCCTGTCGCTCGGTCAACCTAGAGCCCGTTGAAAACAGCTTTGGCGGGAAGCACCGCCTTCGGCAGTAGTGCGCTGACGGTGAACATGGGCTCATTGACGACCTGGCTCAGACGCAAGTGGAGCGCGACGCTCGACAGAATATAGGCGTGAATGTCGGTGAACCCCCAGTGCGCTACCAGGAAATCGATCATGCGCGACGTGGCGGCACGTGCGGCGGCAATGGCATCCTTTCCCGATTCAACGACCACCCACGCGCCATCTTGCCAGATAAGTTCGCGCGGCGCGGGCGATTCAAGGAAGGGTGCTGAAAGCGGTTGGCGCTTGTGAACACGAAAGCGGAGAGTGACGTCGGCCGGACACTCAATGCCGTTGATGCAGACCTCACCATCGCCCTGAGCGGCATGGGCATCGCCGGCTGAAAACAGCGCGCCACGATTGAAGACGGGAAGATACAGTGTGGCGCCCGCACACAGATCGCGCACGTCCATATTGCCGCCAAAGGTTCCCGGGGGGCGGGTCCGAAATTCTCCGTCTTCGGCAGGGGCGACACCCATCACGCCGCAAAACGGGCGCAGCGGAACGACGGCAGGAGTGAGAGAGCGGGTGATGGCGCCGTCGAGATGCCAGTGAAAAAGATATGGCTCCCGGAAGCGCTCTTTGAGGAATCCAAGCCCGGAGATCACACTCGACCAGCCCCAGCCCCGGTGGGCGACCTCTCGCACGGCGATCTCAACGATGTCGCCTGCCTCTGCCCCTTCGACATAAATCGGCCCAGTCAGTGCGTGGATGCGGTCGCGATCGATGGCCAAATATTCGGGCAGCGTCATCGCAGGGTGAACCTGTGCGCCGCTGGCGTCTTGACATTCCAGATGCACGGTGTCGCCGGGCGCGATCTTGAGACGTGGCGCGAGACGGCGGTTCCAGCGAGAGTGCGTAGGATCGGCGGAAAGAGAGTGTTCGGCCATGGTCCGTTAGACTTCGAGCTCAACAGTCATTTGCAACTCGACCAGCGCGTTGCGGGGCAGCGCGGAAACGCCGATGGCAGCGCGGACGTGCCGCCCGGATTCACCGAAAAGCTCCACGAAAAAGTCGGAGGCGCCGTTGATAACTTTGGGCGAGTCCGGAAAGCCGGAAACGGCGTTTACATAGCCGTTCACAGTGACGATCTGCTTCACCACATCGAGGGAGCCGACGTGGTGTTTGAGCACGGCGAGCTGCGTGAGCGCGCAAGATTTTGCGGCTAGGTAGCCTTCTTCAATGGAGCGATTCAGCCCGACGGTGCCCGCAATGACCCCTTCCGGGCCGGTGGAGATCACTCCCGCCAGATAGACCATGCGACCGAGAGTTTTGGCGGGAACGTAATTTCCCCCGGCTTCCGGGGGCGCCGGGAGAGCGATCGAAAGCTTTCTGAGCCGAGCTTCCGTTCCTACCGGCATGAGAGTATGGGAATCTCCGGATACGAAATCGAAAGCGCCACTCTAGCACATCAGCGGGTCGCGAGATTGCCGCTTGCGGTGGTGACGGGGTGCGATACGATGGGCGCGCAATCGGCGCGGGGGCGGCTTTCCCGTTTGTTGTGATCTCACCGCGCAAGGTGGTTCGATTCTTCTCCGAGCCGGGGAGTGCACAATGCTGCGTGTGGCGAAGGTATTGCTCGTCTTCGGCGTCGCGGTGTACTACACGTTCGTCGTATTCAACAACATCACCGACTACGGATCGAATCATGAATTCGTGCGGCATGTGCTGATGATGGACTCGACGTTTCCGAACAATCACGGGATGTGGCGCGCGATCAACTCACCCGGGATGCACACGGCGTTCTATGTGGCCATTATCGCTTGGGAATTCCTGACGATGCTCTTGTGCTGGTGGGGAGGAATTCGCCTGGCAAAGATGCTGAGCGCAGGTGGGCAGGACTTTCAAAGGGCCAAAGGCGTGGCCATCGCGGCGCTGACGCTGAGTTTGCTGATGTGGCTCGTCGCCTTTCTCAGCATCGGCGGCGAGTGGTTCTTGATGTGGCAGTCGAAGACCTGGAATGGGCAGGAAACGGCCTTCCGAGTGTTCACGGTTGTGGGAATTGTGCTGCTCGTGTTGGCCTTGCCCGAGCCTGCTGAGGAATTCTAGGATCGTGAGACTTGGTGGCGGCCAGCGATGGCAAATGAGAGCATGCCCGCCGCCAGATAGACAAGATAGATATACGGGAGCTTGCCGTACGGTCCCTCGGGCACCGGGTACAGATTTCCGACCAGCGCGAGAAGCATGGCCACGAATGCCAGGACGGAGAGGAGCCGTGCGGTGGGCCGGGCGCGGCCGTGGCCGCGCAAATATCGCGGGAGCGCCACGCAGACGAGCGCATACGTCACGATAAAGCCGTAGGTCGCAAGCGAGCCCATCCAGCCATAGACGTCGAGTCCACTCGCTCCCCGAGCCGCCAACACCACGACCGGAAGTCCCGCGGCAATGCCGGTGACGACAATCGCAGGGCCGGGAGTTTCGTGCCGCCTGTGGGTGTTGCGTAGAGTGCCATGGGCGAGTCCGTGGTGGGCCATCAGTAGCAGCACTCGGGCGGCGGCCGTAACGCAAGCAAGCGTGCAGGCAAACAGGCTTACCAGCACGCCCACGTTGATCAGAGTCCCAAGAACTGGCGCGCCCGCCACGCCTGCCAGCGTCTGCATAGGCGCCTGGCTCGTGCCCAAATCCTGTCCCACCACATGAAATCCTAGCACCTCCGTGTAAGCGCACAGAACAAAGATCGCTCCCGCGAGAAGGGAGCTTTGAATCACAGCGCGTGGGATCGTGGTCAGAGGATTCCGTGCTTCGGTGCCAAGCGTAGTGGCGCTCTCGAATCCAACGAAGCTGAATAGCGCCAGCACGAGCCCTAGGCGCAGGCCGCTGCCACTCATCCCTTGCAAGGTGATTTGACTCCTGTCCCACCCGGACCCGTGACGGGCGAGAAGCAGGACCACGACCGTCAGAATCGTGAGAAGAGACAACGCTTCAATCCAGAGCATCAGGCGCGCGGAGACCTTCACATCCCGCCAGGCGACCCACATCGACAGGGCCGTCACGACCAGGGTGAGAAACACGCCGGAAGCGGGCGTAGCGGCTGAACGCAACAGCACGAGCGCGGCGTATTGGTAGAAGCCGCCGATGACGCTGGAACCCGTGGCCACGTAGGCGAGCAGGAGGCTCCATGCGACAACGGCTCCCATCCACCGTGGGAGAACCTTTTCCGCGTAAATGTAGAGGGAACCCGGTGAGGAGGAATGACGCGCGAAGCTGGCAATACAGAGTGCGACGAGCAACACGGCGATGGTTGCCAGTAGGTAGGCCAGCCATGTTCCGTTACCGGCGAGCGCGCACACGAGCGGAATCGTGACCGCAGGCGTGCTCGACGGCGCCATGGTAGAAACGGATTGCGCCAACGTTTCCATCGCGGAAAGGACTTCCTGGCGCAGGCCATAATGGGGTTTGGCGCTGGCGTGGGTGTCGCGACCGGCGGAACGAGCTCGCTCTGACGATTGGGCCGGTGTGACCATGGCGTACCATACAGGTCCAGCGCCGCAAGCGCAAGACGTGACCACGGACAGGGGTAGCAGGACGTAGGATGCGGGGAGACGACGCAGATAGCGCTATAATCGCGGCTCTTTGCCGTCGAGGTTGAATCGGGGGGCACGATGTCATGGAAGCAAAGACGTTCGGTCCGAGCTGCTTCTGTCGTCTTGCTCATTCTGTTGTGGGCGAGCTGCAGCACCCATTCCACGGAGGAGAAGAGACCCGCATCCCCGCCCGTCATCGTCTTCATGACCGATTTTGGCACCGCGAACGACGCCGTGGCGATCTGCAAAGCCGTCATTTTAGCCATCGCGCCGGACGCGCGCATCATGGACATCACGCATCAAGTCACGCCGTTTTCCATCGAAGAGGCCGCGCGATTTCTCACCGGTGTTACGCCCTACTATCCCTCGGGAACGGTGTTTCTCGTGGTCGTGGATCCAGGCGTGGGCACGTCGCGAAAGGCCGTGATCGTCAAGACGAACAAGGGGCAATACTTCGTCCTACCGGATAACGGACTCGTGACACCGGTCGTCGACCGCGATGGAATGGCAGGCGCACGCGAGATCACCAATCCCGCCTGGATGATCGGCGACAGGATTTCCTCGACCTTTCACGGCCGCGACATTTTTTCACCCACTGCCGCTCACCTCGCCCGGGGAGAGGACTGGATGCTTGCGGGGCCGGAGGCGAGCGAGCTCGTGCGACTGAATCCTCGCGTCGCCACGGTTGAGGCAAAAGGCATTGACGGTACGGTGATCGGCCTTGACGATCCTTTCGGCAGCCTGATCACGGACATTCAGGGCGATGATTTCAAAAAGCTCGGCTATGCACTCGAAGACAAAGTGATGGTGAGGGTCGACAAAAAGCAATACACCGTGCCCTATGAGAGAACGTTTATGGGAGTGCCGGTCGGCCAGCCGCTCCTCTACATCGATTCGCGGGGGCGCGTCGGGATCGCAATCAATCAGGGGGATTTTTCCAAGAAATTCCACATCACGCCGCCCGCACCGATCTTTATTCCGCGCAAGTGACACGGCTTGGGTTTTTCCCCCGGCTTTTCGCCCGATCAAAAACCGTTCGTGTTCTTGGGTTGACGCCACAACGGCACGGGCCCTATAGTGGCTCATTTTCATTTCCCGCAGGGAGATTCGATCGTGCTGGAGCGGGTGTTTCATCTGGCGGAGAACCGCACGACGGTTCGCCGTGAGTTGCTGGCGGGGCTGACGACGTTCATGACCATGGCCTACGTGGTGGTCGTGAATCCGCAGATACTCTCCCAGGCTGGGATGCCGGTCGACGGCGTGCTGTTCGCGACCTGTATTTCCGCGGCGATCGCGACGCTGGTGATGGGACTGTGGGCGAACTACCCGATCGCGCTTGCGCCGGGTATGTCGCTCAACGCGTATTTCACCTATTCCATCGTGATCGGGCGGCACGTGCCGTGGCAGACGGCGCTTGGCGTGGTGCTGCTTTCCGGATTGCTGTTTCTGATTCTGACGCTCACAAACGTGCGCGAGCAGATCGTCAACGGCATCCCCGATTGCCTAAAGCATGGCACCGCGGCGGGCATCGGCCTCTTCATCGCCTTCATCGGATTTCGCAATGCCAACATCATTGTGGCGAATTCCTCGACGTTTGTGGGGCTGGGAAGACTCTCTGACCGGACGGTGATTTTGGCGCTGCTGGGTCTGCTGCTGATCGCAATTTTGGTTGCGCGGCGCGCGGGGAGCGCAATCTTGATCGGCATTATCGCGATTACCCTTGCGGGTATCCCCCTCGGAGTGAGCCACTGGCCGCAACATCTTTTCTCCCTCCCCCATCCCGGCGGAACGCTTCTGAAGCTGGACCTGCGTTCGGCGACGAAGCTTGGGCTCGGCGAGCTCGTCTTTGTGTTTTTCTTCGTCGATCTGTTCGACAACGTAGGAACGCTGGTCGGGGTGTGCGAGGAAGGTGGATTTCTCCGCGATGGCAAACTGCCGCGGGCCAGCCGCGCGTTGCTGGCCGACGCATTTGGCACGATCATGGGTGCTCTGACGGGCACGTCGACGGTGACCAGCTATGTCGAAAGCGCGGCGGGAGTGGCGGCGGGCGCCCGTACGGGTCTTGGAAATCTGTTGATCGCGGCGTTGTTTTTGGCAGCCATGTTCTGTGCGCCGATCGTGGCGGCCATTCCTTCCTATGCCACGTCTCCAGCGTTGATTTTGGTGGGTGCGCTTATGTGCGGGGCGGTTGCGCGGGTGAAATGGGATGATTTCACCGATGCGGTGCCTGCCTTTTTAACTCTGATTGCTACGCCGCTGACATTCAGCATCGCTACGGGCCTGAGCATGGGGTTGCTATCGTTTACGTTTTTGAAGTTGTTTGCCGGGCGGCGACACGAAATCAGTCCTCTGATTTGGGTGCTGAGCGTCTTGTTTCTCCTCCGCTATATCTTTTTAGGCGCCGAGTGATCCAGCCTCCTCCGGACGGGCGTACCTGTTTGCTTCCAGCGGTGTGACTCGGTGGCCCGGTGGCTTCGGTTTGTGTTACGCTTTTCGAAGACGAGGGCTTCGATGGCTGCTCTGAGGTTTGGGGGAACGGCCCGGCATCTCGCGGATCTTCTCGGACATCTAAAAGGCAGGGTCAAGATTTTCCATGTCAAGCACCTTGGTTCGTCCTCCGCAGCGCAAGCGGGAAACGTTGGAGCATGCGGTGATTCGCTTTTGCGGAGATTCCGGCGACGGCATGCAGATCACCGGCAGCCAGTTCACCAATACCGTCGCGCTCTACGGCAACGATCTCGCTACGCTCCCCGATTTCCCCGCTGAAATTCGTGCTCCCGCGGGCACACTTCCCGGCGTCAGCGGTTTTCAGGTGCATTTTTCCTCAACCGACGTGTACACGCCTGGCGACAGCGTTGATGCGCTGGTCGCCATGAATCCCGCGGCATTGAAAATGAACCTCCCGGATTTGAAGCCCAATGGGATCCTCATCGTCAATCTCGACAATTTCGAAGAGACCGATTTGCGCAAAGCACAGATGAGCGTGAATCCTCTCGAAGATCACTCACTGGACGGCTACCGCGTATTTCCCGTTGAACTGACGAAGTTGACCCGCGCCGCGCTCAAAGAACTCGGCCTCGACGCAAAAAGCATGGACCGTTGCAAGAATTTCTTCGCGCTGGGGATGTGCTATTGGCTCTACAACCGGCCCATGGAGACCTCGCTTCGCTGGATCGAGGACAAGTTCAAGAGCAAACCGGTGCTGGTTAACGCCAATCGAACTGCCATGCAGGCGGGTTACAGCTATTGCGAAGCTACCGAAGCGTTCCAAATCACCTATGAAATCCCGCCCGCCAAGCTTTCTCCCGGTGTGTACCGCAATATCAGCGGCAATAGCGCGCTGGCCATGGGCTTCGTCACGGCGTCGCAGAAGTCCGGTCTACCGCTCTTTTTGGGTTCCTATCCGATCACGCCGGCTTCCGACATCCTGCATGAGCTATCGGCCTACAAAAATTTCGGCGTAATCACCTTTCAGGCCGAAGACGAAATCGCCGCGATCACGTCGGCGATTGGTGCGGCGTACGGTGGAGCGCTCGGTGTCACCACCACATCGGGGCCCGGTATGTCGCTGAAAACCGAGGCGCTCGGCCTTGCGGTCGCCGTGGAGCTGCCGCTGGTCGTATGCGACATCCAGCGCGGCGGCCCATCCACTGGTCTGCCGACAAAAACCGAACAAGCCGACCTACTCCAGGCACTGTTCGGCCGAAACTCCGAGGCGCCGGTTCCTGTTCTCGCGCCCTCGACACCGGGCGATTGCTTCTGGATTGCGCTCGAAGCCAGCCGCATCGCTACTAAGTACATGGTACCCGTGATCATTCTTTCCGACGGCTATCTCGCCAATGGCGCGGAGCCCTGGAAGATCCCAGACGTCTCGCAGCTGCCGGACTTTTCCGTGAAGTTCGAAACCAATCCGCAGGGCTTTCAGCCTTATAAACGGAACCCCGAAACGCTTGCGCGCCCCTGGGCGATACCCGGCACGGCTGGTCTCGAGCATCGCATCGGTGGAATCGAAAAGCAGGACGTGACCGGTAATGTAAACTACGAACCGCTCAACCACGAGCGCATGGTCCGCCTCCGAGCCGAAAAGGTTGCTAGGATCGTCGCCGACGTACCGGACGCTGTACCAGCGGGTGATGCCTCAGGCGACCTACTAATCGTAGCCTGGGGCTCGACCTACGGACCGGTGACCGCGGCCGTGAGATCTCAGCGCGCGAAAGGTCACCGCATCGGCCACGTTCATTTGCGCCACTTGAACCCACTACCGAGGAATCTGGGCGACGTTCTGATGCGTTACGACCGTGTTCTCGTGCCGGAAATGAATATGGGCCAACTGTTGCTGCTGCTACGGGCGAAATATCTGGTCGACGCGGTGGGCTACAACAAGATTCAGGGCAAGCCCTTCAAGCAGTCCGAGATTGAACACAAAATTGAGGAACTGATCGACTAAGGAAGTCACATGAGCACCGCTACGTTGCCGGTTTACACGAAAAAGGACTTTCAGACCGACCAGGAGATACGCTGGTGTCCCGGATGTGGAGACTACGCCATTCTCTCGGCGGTGCAGTCTGTCTTTCCAGAGCTTGGCATTCCGCGCGAAAAGTTCGTCGTTGTTTCCGGGATTGGGTGCTCAAGCCGCTTTCCCTACTACGTAAATACCTTCGGTTTCCACACGATTCACGGCCGTGCGCCCGCCGTGGCGACGGGTCTCAAAATCGCACGGCCGGATTTGGAGGTCTGGGTCGTTACCGGAGACGGCGATTCACTTTCCATCGGAGGCAACCACACGATCCACATGTTGCGCCGCAACGTGGGACTGAAAGTGTTGATGTTCAACAATCGGATCTACGGATTGACCAAGGGCCAGTATTCGCCGACCTCGGAAATCGGCAAGAAAACAAAATCGACTCCCTACGGTACGGCAGATCGTCCGTTCAATCCGATCGCCCTTGCTTTGGGCGCAAACGCGACGTTCGTTGCGCGTTCAGTCGACGTTTTTCAGCAACATCTGAAAGATACGCTCCGAAAGGCGGCGGCGCATCCTGGCTCGGCCTACGTCGAGGTCTTGCAGAACTGCAACATCTTCAATGATCACGCCTGGGAATCCATCACGGAAAAAGAGGCCCGCAGTGAGCACGTTGTGCAGCTTGAGCACGGCAAGCCGTTGCTGTTTGGCAAGAACCGGGACAAGGGGATCCGGCTGAGGGGACTCGATCTGGAGGTCGTCACGCTCGGTGACGGCATTACGGAGAAAGATCTATTGGTTCATGACGAACAGGACCCCAGGCCTGCCTACGCGTTCCTGCTCGCACATATGGAGGAGCAGCCGGGATTTCCGACTCCGATCGGCGTTTTTCGCTCGTGGACGGCGCCGCGGTATGAAGACACCATCGCTTCTCAAATCCACGACGTGCGCTCGAAACGAGGTCCGGGTGACCTGGGTAAGTTGTTGCACGCCGGCGATACTTGGGAAGTTCGCGCCTGACGATACGTTAAAAGCTCAACAACCGGACTCACCGGGCGGGCACAGATAGAAATTCAAGGCCTCCCGCGGGACCTTCCCGAGCTTACCTGGCAGTCAGTCCCACCGGCTCGTTTTGGGCCACTGCGGTCTGCGCCCCCGGAAGCGGTGGCATCAGAGCGAAGGCGCTGTCGCGCGCCGCCGCAAACGCCGCCCAATTGCGCTTGGAGACCGGCTCAGCCGTCGGCAACGGCAGCTTTTCGAAGTTCAGGAACTGTCCTCGGAGCTCCACGCGGAAATCAAGATGCGGCCCGGTGGCCAGACCCGTCATGCCCACTAGGCCGATGCGCTCCCCTTGTTCGACGCGCTGTCCGTTGTGAACGAAAATGCGCGATAGGTGCATGTAATACGTGGTGTAGCCGTTTGCGTGCTGGACCTTGACGAGGTTTCCGTCCCCACCCTTGGTTCCAGCGAAAATCACTTTGCCGTCGCCAATCGTCTGCACCGGAGTTCCGATCGGTGCGCCATAATCGATCCCCAGATGCGGGCGATATTCTTTCAAAATCGGATGGAAGCGATGATAGCTGAAATGCGAAGTAATCGGAGCGGCGAATTTCAGCGGTGAATGGAGGAAGGCTTTCTTCATCGACTTGCCGTCCGCTGTGTAGTAGGCCTCCTTGCCGAAAGCGTCGCGGAAGAGCACGGCACGGTAGCAACGGCTGCCGTTGTTGTACTCGGCTGCAAGAATAGGGCCGTAGGAGATGGTCTCGCCGCTCGCAAGGGTCCGTTTCTCGACGACCACCCGGAAGGTGTCGCCAGGGCGGGTATCGGTGTAGAAATCAAGGTCGAACGCAAAGATAGCGGCGAGTCGCAGCACCAGGGCAGGGTTTTCACCCGCATCCGTGACGGCCTGAAACAGCGAGTCGTCGATTTTACCGCTCACACCGATCGTTTCCGAATGCAAAGGAATCGCTTCGATCTCCGAGCGAAAGCCATCCCCCTTGGGTGCGATGGAAAGGACATGACCTGGATCGATCGTGTAACGCACTTCCCGAAGGTCGCCGGATACGGAACGTCCAATCGCCAAGTGATTTCCCGCGCGAAGATGCCGCAGGTCAAAGACCGGCTGCGCCGAAGCAACCACGCGAGCTGCTGTCAGCGAGTCGATACCCAATCCCTCGAGAAAGGTAGCGAGGGGAAGTCCTTTGGGAATTGCGCGCTCGGTGAAACGAACAATCTGCTGCTCGAAATAGAGAGCTTCTTGGTGTGCGGCTGCTAGGTCGAGGGCCATTTTCGTCTCGGCGGATGAGCGGACATGATAGGAGGCGTAGGCGCAGGCCACGGCCAGCAGCAGAAAACTCGGCCAGAAAACCAATCGCTTCACGGTCATGAGAACTTGCAGTGCTCCTTTCCAAGTGCCTCGGCAGAATAGCCCACGGTTGTCGCGATAGAAAAGCGAAAATGTAAGGGATGATTCGCGATGAGTGACTAGAGCGAGCCGGGACGGTTGCCGATTAGGGCGGGGGAGCGGCAGGGGGTTGCTGCGGGAGCAGGCTGCCTTGAGGCGCTAGGGGAAGCGGGGACGGCTTGTCGGGGCGGGAGAATTCGTAAATTCCCCAGGGATCGGAGGCCATCAGAATGCGATCTGCTTCGACAAGAATAGCGGTGGGCCTGATCGGGATGTCGCCGGTGATCGTCACATAATAAGTGTCCAGAAGATTGCCATTGCGATCGAGATGCGCAAGCATGTCGCCGATCGCAGCCCACGCTTCTTGGGTCTGCGGGTCGACTCCCACGGCCGTGATAGCGGGTTTTTCCAACTTGTGCTTGGATGGATCGTCGAGACCGACCCGCAGCATGCCCGTGGCGCGATACGTTCCGAAGCCGCCGGGATGAAAATGTCCAAATCCCTCGGAGCTGTCGGGGGGCCTTCCGCTGAAAAACTCAGACCTTAACCCTTCGCCGCCGAAATTCCCGAGACCTCCTCCGCCATGCATTCCGCCGAAGCGAAACGGATCGCCAACTCCCATGCCCATCATGCCGGGCATCCAGAGGCTGGGCGTTCCCAGGCCTGGTACTGCGAAGAGCGAAGCGTTCAGGCTCGCGGGGGTGCTCTCGGCGTCGTAGCTGAGGACTTGGCCATCGAAATCTGAGGAGTCTCCGGCAATGGCTGGCGTGGATGAATCGGCTGCAAAGGGGCCTGCCGTGCCGCCGCTGCCAAATCCTGCGCTGGAGCTTCTGCCTGTTGCCTGGACACCCCGGCGGCTGCCCGTCGATGCCGAGGTTTCCACCGAGTGCAGATCGGTCCAGGCGGTTACCGTCGCTGGGCCCGTCAACCCAGACATCGTATAACCGAGCTCGATGTCGCGCCCCGTGTGTCCCGCAAGTGCACCAAATTCGCTGGCGGGCATGGCGGAATCGTAGGCCGAATAGCCGTAACGGTCGAACCGCTGAATGACGGGATCGGCGAGAGTGGTAAAAGAAAAATAGATGTTGCCGGAGGAGTCGCCCGTAATCCTCCCGCGATCCATCACGGGCGGTGAAGTGGCAGAGGTGTTGCCGGGCCCTCGCTGTAGAGCCACGCGGCTCCCAGGCTCGTCGGCTGGGTCTCCGAAGGTGCGAATGGTCGCGCCGCTCTGGTCCAGGATCTCTACCAGACGCTTGGACTGCAGCTTGGTGATGGCGAATTGACCATCGGAAAGCGCGACGACCGAAGTGGGAGCGGTAACGGGGACGCTTGCAATGAGCGCGCCACTCGACGCAAAAATCTTGACGGCGTTGTCACCTCGATCGGCGACGTAGATCCATCCGTGCGAATCGAGATCGATGCTTACGGCGTAATGGATCGTCGCGCCGAGTGAATTGGCATTGGGAATCCGTTCGATCGCGCGGCCGGCGGAATCGAAGATGAGGATCGTGCTGGCCGGCTCCGCCAGAACGTAGTAACGGCCCGCGGCATCGCGCTTCAGCGAGGAGACGCCGGGACCGATGGCGGGGAACAAGCGCGAACGGGAGTGGATGACATTCTGCATGCCCTGTCCGGTGGCAGGGAAGAGCACAACGAGAACTAGGACCAAGAGCTCCCCACCCAACACCCCCATCCGTTTGTGAGTGCGCATAGACGGATTTCCGGGTCACACCATCGCTCGACATAGTTGCCCGGAAGGATCGTAAAAAGTTCCCGGATTTGTCGGCGGGCGTACGGCAGGAGCTAGCTTTCGAAGACTAGTAGGGGACCTTGTTGGGCTGGCGTTCCCAGGCGCGGAAGGTTTCCAGCGCTTCGTCGCGCATGAGTTGTGTCATGGGGATTTTGCGCGTGGAGTGCGGCTGTGCGATTTCGCGATAAATGAGCGAATCATCAAAGCCGACGCGAGAGGCGTCCGCAGCGCAGCCGCCGAAATAGACGCGATCCGGACGCGCCCAATAAATGGCTCCCAGGCACATGGGGCAAGGCTCGCACGAAGTGTACAGTTCGCAGCCGCGCAGCTCGAAGACGCCGAGTTTTCGGCAACTCGCACGGATGGCCAGGATCTCGGCGTGCGCCGTGGGATCGTTGGCCGTGGTGACGGCATTGGCAGCCTCCGCGATGATGCTGCCATCTTTGACCACGACGGCGCCGAAGGGGCCTCCGCTTCCCGACCGGACATTCTCGATGGCGAGTTCGATGGCCCGTGCCATGAAGGGGTTCTTCATCCTCCGAGTATAAACTCGGACAAGGAAGGTTTTCCTTCGATCTCCGCGAGGTTTCCAGCGAATCGTGCTTGCGCCTGAACCATCCCCGGGACCGTATCTTGCCCCGGGAGCGACTGTCGCTGGCGCGACGATTGAAACAAGGGAAAGCGTACGGTAGGCTTTCGCGGCAGCGGGCAACTGCCTACGAATGAGCCAACAAGCCTTCATTTCGCGGCGTGTCGTAACTCCGGAGGGAGTGCGTGCGGCGGCGGTGCTCGTCGAAGGTGAGCGGATTCGCGCCGTCGCGCCGATCGGCGAAGTTCCAGACACAGCCGAGCGCCACGATGTCGGCAATGCGGCGATCTTGCCAGGGCTTGTTGATTCGCACGTCCATATCAACGAGCCGGGCCGGACCGAGTGGGAAGGTTTCGAAACGGCCACGCGGGCGGCCGCCGCCGGTGGGTACACCATGCTGGTCGACATGCCGCTCAACTGTCTGCCGGCGACAACCAATGTGGCAGCACTCGAGCAGAAGCGCACATCCGCACAGGGGAAATGCCGCGTGGATTGGGCGGCGTGGGGTGGGGTGGTTCGCGACAATTCGCACCAGATCGAGGCGCTGGCAAGTGCCGGCGTGCTCGGGTTCAAATGCTTTCTGATTCATCCCGGCATCGACGGCTTCACGATGGTAACCGAGCAGGAATTGCGCAACTCGCTGCCGCATGTGGCACGCACGGGATTGCCGCTGCTGGTGCATGCGGAGCTAGGCGGTCCGGTAGAGGCCGCGACGGCAGCTCTCGATCGTGCGGACTGGAGATCGTATGCGACGTATCTGCAATCAAGGCCGGATGAGGCGGAGCTTTCGGCGATCCGCTTGATGATCTCGCTGTGTCGAGAATTTCGCTTTCGCTTGCACATTGTTCATCTGTCGAGCTTTAGGGGTTTGGCGCTGTTGCGCGCGGCGCGACAGGAAGGGCTGGCGGTGACCGTCGAGACTTGCCCCCACTATTTGCACTTCATTGCGGAGGAGATTCCGGACGGAGGGACGCTTGCAAAGTGTGCTCCTCCGATTCGAAGCCAGCTCAATCGGGAGGAATTGTGGCAGGGATTGCGCGAGGGGGTGATCGACCTCGTCGCAACGGACCACTCGCCGTGCCCGCCGGAGATGAAAAAGTTGGGCGAGGGAGATTTCCGGACCGCCTGGGGAGGAATTACGGGCTTATCTGTCGCGCTTCCGGTTATGTGGACCGAAGCCCGGAAACGAGGTTTTTCGTTGACTGATATTGCGCGATGGATGGCCGAAGGTCCGGCCGGGCTCGCTCGATGCATCCCGCAAAAGGGGCGGATCGCGGCGGGATCGGACGCAGACTTCGTGGTATTCGAGCCGGAGGCGGAGTTTATCGTGACCAAGGAACACTTACACCAACGCCATGCCATCTCACCCTATTTACAGAGGCGATTGCGTGGAGTGACGAAAGCAACCTATGTGCGCGGGAAACCGGCCTTTGCGGGCGGGCAGTTCTCCCGGGAGCCGAGCGGAAAGGAACAGCGGCGGTAGCGCGGCAAGTACAAATATAGAGGGTTTTCGTTCACAATGGGGGCGTGTCAGGCCCCCAGACCGAGCACATCGTAGGTTCCTCGACGCCGCGCAAAGAAGGGCGCGACAAGATCAGTGGTCGTGCGCGTTACATTGACGACCTGAGTTTTCCCAACATGCTGTACGGCGCGACGGTGCGCAGCCAAATTCCGCGCGGAAACATTCAATCGATCCAATTCGGAGCTGGAATCGCCTGGGACGAGTTTGTTGTGGTGTCCGCGAAGGACATTCCCGGGAAGAACTACATTGCTCTGATGGAAAACGATCAGCCGTGTCTGGCGGAAAGGGGTGTGAATCACCCCGAAGAAGCCATCCTGCTGCTTGCACACCCGGACCGACACCGATTACCGGAGGCTGTGAAGTCCATATCGATTGAGTACGAGCCCCTCCCGGCTGTGTTCACGATCGAAGAGAGCGAGCGGAAAGACCTGATCATCTGGGGGACGGATAACACGTTTAAGTCATTTTTGATCGAGAAGGGTGACGTCGACACCGTCTGGGCCCAGGCTGACTTCATCGTCGAGGGCGAGTATTCGACCGGAGCGCAGGAGCAGTTATACATCGAGACAAACGGCGTGATCGCTCAATTCGATCGGGATCGTGGCATCACCGTCTGGGGCTCGCTGCAGTGCCCGTACTACGTACACAAGGCGCTGATGACGCTGTGCGGTCTGCCAGAAGACAAAGTCCGCGTCGTGCAAACAGAAACCGGTGGCGCCTTCGGCGGCAAGGAAGAATATCCCTCCCTGATCGCCGCGCACGCGTCTCTGCTGGCGATCAAGTCCGGGAGGCCTGTAAAAATCATCTACGATCGCGCCGAGGACATGTCGGCCACGACCAAGCGGCATCCTTCTAGGACGCGCCATCGAACGGCCGTGAACAAAGAGGGGAAGATACTGGGCGGAGAGATCGAGTTGGTCGTTGACGGCGGGGCCTACGTGACACTTTCGCCGGTGGTGCTCTCACGCGCTACCATTCATGCTGGCGGGCCCTATTACTGGCCGCACGTGCGCGTTCAGAGCAAGGCGGTGGCGACGAACGCGCCTCCGCACGGCGCGTTTCGCGGATTCGGCGCGCCGCAGGCCCTGTTTGCCATGGAACGGCACATGGACCGGATTGCGCGGACCGTGGGACTGTCACCGGTGGAAATTCGCCGACGAAACTTTCTGCGGCCTGGCCAGACCACAATCACCGAGCAGGCGATCAACGAGCCCATCGATTTGGCAAAACTCCTCGATCGCGCGCTTCAACTGGCCGACTATGACGGGAAAAGGGAGCGCTTCGCGAAGGAAAACCAAAACAGCCCTCGGAAACGGGGGGTGGGAATCGCGGCGTTTTTGCACGGCGCGGGATTTACCGGATCGGGAGAGCGCTACCTGAGCTCGGTGGTTGGTGTGGAGGGGGCGGCCGACGGAGGGGTGCGCGTCTTGGTGTCGAGCACGGAATTCGGTCAGGGAACGAACACAATACTTTGCCAGATCGCGGCCGAGGCACTGGGTCTGCCGTACGACGCTGTGACGATCGTCCGACCCGACACGAGGGAGGTGCCGAATAGTGGGCCGACGGTGGCGTCCCGCACGGCCATGGTCGTCGGAAAGCTGGTGGCCTCGGCCGCGCTGGGGCTGAAGCAAACGTTGGTGGGCACCGGAGGACTGAAAGAGGCCTACACGGCGGAAGAATTCCGTGCCGCTTGCCGCGGCTATGTCCGCGCACACGGCAGCTTGCGTTCGCTCGCCCGATACGAGTCACCGGAGGGGATTTTTTGGGACGATCAAAAATATCGCGGTGAGGCCTACGCTGCTTTCGCCTGGGCGATTTATGTTGCCGAAGTGGCGGTTGATTTGGCGACGTACAGCGCGCGTGTGGAGGATTTCGTGGCCTTGCAGGAGATCGGGCGGGTGATGAATCCGGTGCTGGCGCGCGGGCAGATTCTGGGCGGCGTGGCGCAGGGAATTGGATTCGCGCTGTATGAGAAAGTAGAATGGCAGCACGGCCGCATGGCCAATCATCAGATGACCAACTACATTATTCCCACGGCAGCGGACCTGCCGTCGATTCGCGTTTTTTTCGAGGAATTGGGCAATCGGCACGGAGCGTTTGGCGCCAAGGGAATCGGTGAGCTGCCGATGGACGGCCCGGCGCCGGCGATTGTGAATGCGATCGAAGACGCCCTGGGAATTCCGTTCGACAGCGTACCGCTGCTGCCGGAGAGCATTTTCGAGGGTGTTTCTTCGCGCGCGAATCCAACCGACTTACTGGCCGGAGTCCGATGACAACGAATCGTGGCAGAAAGCGCGAAATCTCTCTCCTTGTGAATGGTGAGCGCCGGACCGTACGTGCCTACCCGATGGAGCGCCTGCTCGACGT
>Ga0187779_10000708_pt1 | contig 21967 bp, 18 predicted proteins | sample 1015_Q2_SP10_10__FD_132435 | JGI IMG/M metagenome (GOLD analysis project Ga0187779, IMG submission 132435) | Tropical peat soil microbial communities from peatlands in Department of Meta, Colombia - 1015_Q2_SP10_10_MG | ecosystem: Environmental > Terrestrial > Soil > Wetlands > Peat | place... | reverse complement strand
GTGGCCAGGACGAAGATCGAGCTGGTGGAGAAGCTGGCCCGGGAGAACGAGTTCCCCCTGCGCCTGACCATGGAACCCACCGAGACCTCAGAGGAGACCTAAGACCGTGGCCACCCCCCTCATCGCCAAGGAACTGCAGGCCAGCTTCCGGCAGGCGCTCCAGGACGCGAAGGCGATGCGCCACGAATACCTCACCCTGGAGCACCTGCTCCTCGCCCTGACCAAGGAGGCGAAGACCCAGAAGGTGCTCAGCGCCTGCGGGGCCTCGGTGAAGCGGCTCCGGCAACGGCTGGAGAGCTTCCTCCGGGACACGGTGGAGAAGCTCCCCGAGGGGGTGAGCGCCGAGCCCCAGCAGACCATCGGCATCGAGCGCGTGCTCCAGCGGGCCGCCATCCACGCCCTCTCCGCCGACCAGAAGGTCATCGAGGGCGGCGACGTGCTGGTGGCCATGTTCCGCGAGGACGAGAGCCACGCCCTCTACCTCCTCCAGCAGGAGGGGATCACCCGCCTCGACCTGCTCAACTACCTCTCGCACGGCATCACCAAGGGGGGAGAGCCGGAGGAGGAGGCGGACACGCAGCCCGGGGGTGCGGAGGAGGAGGGGGCGCCGGTGCGCGACCCGCTCCGGGCCTTTGCCGTCAATCTCATGGTCGAGGCGGAGGAGGGCCGCATCGACCCGCTCATCGGACGCGAGCGGGAGCTGGAGAGGACGCTCCAGGTGCTCTGCCGGCGGCGCAAGAACAACCCCATCTACGTGGGCGACTCGGGCGTGGGGAAAACGGCCATCGCCGAGGGCCTGGCGCTGCGCATCCACGAGGGCAACGTGCCCGACGCGCTCAAGGGCTCGGTCATCTACTCCCTGGACATGGGCGCGGTGCTGGCCGGCACCAAGTTCCGCGGCCAGTTCGAGGAGCGCCTGAAGGGCGTGCTCAAGGCGCTCCAGAAGCAGCCCCGGGCCATCCTCTTCATCGACGAGATCCACACCATCGTCGGCGCCGGCGCCACCACCGGCGGCGGGAGCATCGAGGCCTCCAACATCCTCAAGCCGGTCCTGGCCGCCGGACGCCTCCGCTGCATCGGGAGCACCACCTACCAGGAGTACAAGGCCAGCTTCGAGCGCGACCGGGCGCTCGGGCGCCGCTTCCAGAAGATCGAGATCGGCGAGCCCTCCATCGAGGACAGCGTGCTCATCCTCCAGGGGCTGAAGTCCCGCTACGAGGAGCACCACCAGGTGACCTACGAGGAGGCGGCCATCCGCGGCGCGGTGGAGCTGGCCGCCAAGTACATCAACGAGCGCTTTCTCCCCGACAAGGCCATCGACGTCATCGACGAGGCTGGCGCGGCGGACCGGCTCCGCCCGGAGGGGCAGCGCACCGGACGGGTCACGCTCCACGACGTGGAGGCGGTGGTGGCCAAGATGGCCAAGATCCCGGAGAAGAGCGTCTCCGCCTCGGAGCGCGATTCGCTGGCCAACCTCGAGCCGGCCCTGAAGAGGGTCATCTACGGCCAGGACCCGGCCATCCACGAGCTGGTGGCGGCCATCAAGCTCGCCCGGTCCGGGCTGCGCAGCCCGGAGAAGCCCATCGGCAGCTTCCTCTTCTCCGGTCCGACCGGGGTGGGCAAGACGGAGCTGGCCAAGCAACTGGCCCGGGTGCTCGGGGTGGAGTTCCTCCGCTTCGACATGAGCGAGTACTCCGAGCAGCACACCGTCTCCCGCCTCATCGGCGCGCCGCCGGGGTACGTCGGCTTCGACCAGGGGGGGCTGCTCACCGACGCCATCCGCAAGCACCCCTACTCGGTGCTGCTGCTCGACGAGATCGAGAAGGCGCACCCCGAGCTGTTCAACGTGCTCCTCCAGGTCATGGACCACGCCACGCTCACCGACAACAACGGGCGCAAGGCCGATTTCCGGAACGTGGTGCTCATCCTCACCACCAACGCCGGGGCACGGGAGATGAGCGCCAAGGCCGTCGGCTTCGGCGACGCGGCGGTCGGCCCGGACACCTCGAAGGCGAAGAAGGCCATCGAGCGAACGTTCACGCCGGAGTTCCGCAACCGGCTCGACGGGTGGATCCTCTTCGCCGGGCTCCAGCCGGAGACCATCCTCCAGGTGGTGGACAAGGAGATCCGGCTGCTCCAGGAGCAGCTGGCCGAGAAGAAGGTGACGCTCGAGCTCACCCCGGCCGCGCGCGGCTGGCTGGCCGAGCACGGCTACGACCCTCAGTTCGGGGCCCGCCCCATGGCACGGCTGGTCGACCAGCAGGTGAAGAAGGCGCTGGCCGAGTCACTGCTCTTCGGCGAGCTGCAGCGGGGTGGGACGGCCCGGTTCGACCTCAACGAGACGAGGGACGGCCTCCGGTTCCAGGCCCTGGCGGTGGCCTGACCGTCTTCCAGTCGTCGAGCGGCTCGTCCGGTCCGGCCTCGTGGTGAGGACCGAGCGGCTCGTCCGACTCGGACGGGGGCGACGCCGGGGTGCTCGGCCACGGGTCGAGGGGAGCTCGGCTCGGAGGAGGCATGTCCGTGGGCTGCTCGCTCATCGTGTCCTCCAGCCCGGGCATGCCTGCCCGGAAGGCGACACAAATAAGGTGTTTACCCCGACCCTCCCCCCGGAAGTCAACAGGCGGGGCGTAAAATTTTGTAAGGAACAGAAGGAGTGCATCGCAGCTACACCCTCCTTGTGGCTATTGCAGGATAGCTGCGCTCACTGTCACGAACGGTGTGACAGCGCGCCGGGAAACCCTGACCGGGTGGCCGTCAGGCGAGCGAGCAGGCGAGCGGTGGAGGCTAGAAGCGCCCGGCCAGGGCGAAGGCGGCTCCGCCCGAGGGCGTCGGCCCGACTCCGGCCACCACGTCCGCGTAGCGGTTCGGGTCCTTGCCGGCGACCCACAGCCACACCGCCACCCCGGTGGCCGCGGCGGCGATGACCACCGTGCCCGCCGTCACCCACTGCAGCGTGCGGATGCTGCTCTGCGAGGACTGGGCCTGGGTGTAGCAGTACTGGGCCCCGTTCTTCGTGCACTGGTCCCAGTTGGCGCTGGCGGTGGGATTGCTGGCCACGCTGGGCGGCTTGGTCTGGCTCCCCCCGTTGGCCCCGTAGAGCCACTGCTGCCGGGGATAGAAGTCGTTGTTGTACTGGTCCTGGGCAGCGACGTAGAGCCAGATGGAGGCCGAGATGCCCACCACCGCCACCCCGGTGGCGATCCAGGCGCCGACGCGCATCCGTCCGTACTTGTCCTGGTAGGTGGCGGCGTAGTCGGGGGACGGGACCAGGGCGACGTCCTCGACGCGCGTCTGGTTGGGCTCGATCCGCACCGAGCGGGTCTGGGCGATGAAGCCGTCCTTGCGAACCTGGAGCCGGTGGAGACCGCGCGACAGGGTGATGGGGGCCTTGAGCGGGGTGGAGCCGACCAGCGTGTCGTCGACCAGCACCTCGGCCGCCTCGTCCCGCGTCCGCACCAGGAGGTAGCCCTGCTGGTCCTTGAGCAGCGGCGCGACCAGCTCCTGGGAGAGGCCGGGCAGCGCCGAGGCGATCTCCGTGACGGTGGACACCGGCCCGAGCGTCTTCTGGTTGAGCACCTTCTGCGTGCCGGCGTCGAGGAGGCGGATCTCCACCTGGAACCTGCCCCCCACCCGGGTCAGGCTTCCCACCACCGCATTGTTCGCTCCGAGCGCCTTGCCCAGCTCGCCGAGCGCGCTCTCGCCCTTCGCCCCGGAGAGCTGCCGGGTGCGCTCCAGGGCGAGCAGCTGACGGACGTCGTCCGCGCTGAGGACCTGGAAGACGTCGAGGTCGCGGAGCCCGCGCACGACGTTGATCGTCGCCGCCTGGGCCTCGGGAACCCCACCGCCCCTGGCCTCGAGGTCGAGCACCAGGAGCGGCGGCCGGACCTGGCTGGCCTGGATCGCCGCGTCGGCCGCGGTGGTGCCCGCCGCCGGCGGCGCGGGAGCGGCCGGCCGCGCCGGTGCGGCCGAGGGCGGAGGCGTCTGGGCGGCCGCGGCGCCCCCGGCGAGGAGCATCACGGCAAGGGCGACACGGAGCGCTTCCACGGCTTCCCCCTTCCCGTCGGCGTCTCGCCCCCGGACTGTAGCCCCGGGGACCGGGCGCTTTCCACGAGGCCGCCCGGGTGCGCCCGGGGTCACGGGCGCCCCGCCCTACTCCGCCTTCGGGTCCACCGGCGGGGCGCCCAGGGCGTGGTAGCCGCCGTCGACGTGGACCATCTCGCCGGTGGTGGAGGGGAGCCAGTCCGAGAGCAGCGCCACCGCGGTGCGCGCCACGGTGGCGTGGTCGTCCCGGGCCGACCAGCCCAGCGGCGCCTGCATCCCCCAGCCCCGCTCCAGCTGCCGGAAGCCCGGGATGCCCTTGGCGGCGACGGTGGCCAGGGGTCCGGCAGCCAGCGCGTTGACGCGGATGCGCCTCGGTCCCAGGTCGCGCGCCAGGTAGCGCACGCACGCCTCGAGGCCTGCCTTGCACACTCCCATCCAGTCGTAGATGGGCCAGGCGACGCGGTTGTCGAAGTCCAGGGTGACGATGCTGCCGCCCTCGGTCATCAGCGGAGTCACCGCCGCCGCCAGCTCCTTGAGCGAGAAGGTGGAGATGCGGAACGCCGTCTGCACGCTCTCCCAGGGCGTCTTGAGGAAGTTGCCGCCGAGCGCGTCCTCCGGCGCGTAGGCCACGGCGTGCACCGCCCCGTGGAGGGCCCCGCCCTTCGTGCGCAGCGAGTCGGTCAGCGCGGCGAAGTGCGAGGGATTGGTGACGTCCAGCTCGAGGACCTTCGGCTCCGGGGAGAGACGCCGGGCGCTCCGTTCGGTGAGCGACATCGCGCGTCCGAAGCCGGTGAGGATGACCTCCGCGCCTTCCGCCTGGGCGAGCTCGGCGATGCCGAAGGCCAGGGACTGGGGCGTGAGCACGCCGGTGACGAGGATCCGCTTGCCCTGGAGCAGCACGGGAGGTGCCTTTAGCACCCTGGCGGGCTGGCCGTGCATGCATCCCGCATCACCCGTGTAGCATGCCGGCCCTGGCGCAGCGCGCCGAGGAGTGGTGAATTGAGGGCCCCCGGAACGGTGCCGTGTGCTGGTGCGGCATGGCCGCCATGCGACACCGAGCCATGCCGCCCCCGGGGCTTTCGGCGTTAAGACACTCCCGTTCCCCCATGCCCATTCCCGACAGCTTCCTCACCGGCGCGAACATCGATTTCATCGAGGGCCTCTACGCCCGGTGGCTCGAGGATCCGGCGAGCATCGATGCCAGCTGGGCGGAGCTCTTCACCCGCTCGCGGGGAGGGCGGCCCCTGGTCCCTCGCTCCGACGGGGCAGGGACCAACGGCCGGGCGGCGGCTCCCGGCCTGGTCAACGGGGCGACCGCCCGGGCGCCGGCGGTGACCCCCGGCTCCGCGGCCGGGATGAGCCTCCAGGCCCGGGTGGACCAGACGCTCTACGCGTTCCGGCTGCGCGGGCACCTGCTCGCCCAGCTCGACCCCCTGGGCCGGCCGCGCCCGCGGCTGGTGCACGCCGCCGACCTGGCCATGGTCTCCGACCAGGCCTTCACCCCGGAGGAGCTGGAGCAGAAGGTGGATGCCGGGGTGGTCTTCGACGGGATGCAGAGCGTCCGGCTCCGCGACCTGCTCGACCGCCTGCGCCGCACCTACTGCGGGCGCATCGGGGTGGAGTTCATGACCCTGCTCGACAGCGAGCGGCGCCGGTGGCTGATGCCCCGGATGGAGCACAGCGAGAACCGCGCCACCCTGGCCGTGGAGGAGCAGCGGCGGATCCTCGAAAAGCTGACCATCGCCGAGACGTTCGAGTCGTTCATCCACACCAAGTACCAGGGGGCCAAGCGCTTCAGCCTCGACGGCGGCGAGAGCTTGATCCCCATGCTCGATCAGCTCCTCGAGGTGGGCGGCGAGCTGGGGCTCGACGAGCTGGTCATCGGGATGGCCCACCGGGGCCGCCTCAACGTCCTGACCAACGTCCTCGGGAAGAGCCCGGATCAGATCTTCAGCGAGTTCAACGGCCCGGCCGACCCGAAGAGCTTCATCAGCCGCGGCGACGTCAAGTACCACATGGGCTTCTCCTCGGACTGGACGACCACCGCCGGCAAGCGCATCCACCTCAGCCTGGCCTTCAACCCCAGCCACCTCGAGTTCGTGCACCCGGTGGTCGAGGGGCGGGTCCGGGCCAAGCAGACCCGCCTCGGGACCGAGGAGCGACGGCGCAAGGCGCTGCCGCTGGTCATCCACGGCGACGCAGCGATGGCCGGCCAGGGCGTGGTGGCCGAGACGCTGAACCTCTCCCGGCTCCGCGGCTACGACACCGGTGGGACGGTGCACGTGGTGATCAACAACCAGCTCGGCTACACCACCGACCCGGAGGATGCCCGGAGCAGCATCTACTGCACCGCGGTGGCCCAGATGCTGGACATCCCCATCTTCCACGTGAACGGGGACGACCCGGAGGCCTGCGTCCACGTCATGCGGCTGGCCACCCAGTATCGCCAGCAGTTCCTGAGCGACGTGGTCGTCGACCTGGTCTGTTTCCGGCGCTACGGGCACAACGAGGGCGACGAGCCGAGCTACACCCAGCCCCTGATGTACGAGCAGATCCGCAAGCACCCGCCGGTGGCGGTGCTCTACGCCCGGGAGCTGGAGGCCAAGGGCCGGCTCGGGGCGGACGAGGCGGCGCGCATCCGCGAGGCGGCCAAGGAGCACTTCCAGAGCGCCTACCTGCGGGCCAAGGAGCGCCCGCAGATCGCCGATCCCTCCGCCAACGAGGGGGTGTGGACGCGCTTCCGGGGCGGGCCGGAGAGCGGCGTTCCCGAGGTGCCCACCGCCATCCCGCGCGAGCGGGCCGCCCGGCTGCTCGAGCGGCTCTCCCGGGTGCCGGAGGGCTTCACCCCGCTGCGCCAGATGTCGAAGATCCTCGAGAGGCGGGCGGCGCAGGCCAAGGGAGAGCTCCTCCTCGACTGGGGCAGCGCCGAGAACCTGGCCTACGCCTCGCTGCTCACCGAGAACGTCCACGTCCGCCTCACCGGGCAGGACACCGAGCGCGGGACCTTCGGCCACCGGAACGCCGTGCTCCACGACGCCCGCACCGGGGCCACCTACACCGCGCTCGCCTCCCTCGAGCCGGGCCAGGCGCGCTTCGAGGTGTACAACAGCCCGCTCTCGGAGACGGGATGCATGGGGTTCGAGCTCGGGTACTCGCTCGACTACCCGGACGCGCTGGTGCTCTGGGAGGCGCAGTTCGGCGACTTCGCCAACGGCGCCCAGGTGATCATCGACCAGTTCGTGGTGGCCGCCGAGCAGAAGTGGCGCCGGCTCTCCGGGCTGGTCCTGCTCCTGCCCCACGGCTACGAGGGCGCCGGGCCGGAGCACTCCTCGGCGCGGCTGGAGCGCTTCCTGGCCATGTCGGCCGAGGACAACATCCAGGTCACCTACCCCACCTCGTCGGCGCAGTTCTTCCACCTCCTCCGCCGCCAGGCGCTCCGGCCGTGGCGGAAGCCGCTGGTGGTGATGACGCCGAAGAGTCTGCTCCGTCGCGAGGAGGCCTCCAGCCCGCTCGAGGCCTTCGCCTCCGGCGGCTGGAAGCGGGTCATCTCCGACGCGCCGGAGGCCGACCCCCGCACGGTGACCCGGCTGCTCCTGTGCAGCGGCAAGGTGTTCTTCGACCTGCACGCGGCGCGGGCCGCGGCCGGGGACGTCACCCAGGCGCTGGCCCGGGTGGAGCAGCTCTACCCCCTGCCCCGCGCCGAGCTCGAGGCCCTGGTGGCCCGCTATCCCTCGCTCCGGGAGCTGGTCTGGGTGCAGGAGGAGCCGCTGAACATGGGGGCGCGGCGCTTCATGATGCCCCACCTGGCGAAGATCGCCGCCAGCGCGCCGCAGTCGGTGGGCCTGCGCTACGTGGGACGCTCCGAGAGCCCGAGCCCGGCCACCGGCTTCCTCAAGACCCACGAGCTGGAGCAGCAGCTGCTCGTCCAGGAAGCGCTTGCGCGGGGGACCTCCCATGGCCGTTGAGCTCACCGTTCCGGCGCTGGGGGAATCCATCACCGAGGCGGTGGTGGGGAGGTGGCACAAGAAGGTCGGGGACCCGGTCCTGGTGGACGAGCCGGTGGTGGTCCTGGAAACGGACAAGGTGACCATCGACGTCCCGGCGCCGGCCGCCGGGGCGCTGGCGGCCATCGCACACGTCGAGGGCGACCGGGTGAAGATCGGCGAGGTCCTGGGCACCATCGCCCCCGGGGCCGCGGCCGAGCCGCCGCGCCCCTCCGCGCCGCCGCCCCCCGCGCTCCCCTCCCCGCCGCGCGCGGCGCCTCCGGTCGAGCCGGCGCCTGCCCGCGGCGGCGGCAATGGACGCCAGGCTCCGCTGTCCCCCGTGGCGCGGCGGATGGCCGAGGACGCCGGGCTCGACCCGGGGGCGCTCCGTGGCAGCGGAGCCTCCGGGCGGGTGACCAAGGACGACGTGTTGACCGTGCTCGAGGGCGGGAAGGGCCAGGCCGCTCCGGCACCGGCGCGCGCCCCGGCCCCCTCGCCCGCCCCCTCCGGACCGAGGCCGAACGCCGCCCGGGAGGAGCGCGTGAAGATGACGCCGCTCCGCAAGCGCGTGGCCGAGCGGCTCCTGGCCGCCCAGTCCAGCGCCGCCATCCTCACCACCTTCAACGAAGTCGACATGTCCGGGGTGATGGCCCTGCGAAGTGAGTACGGCGAGCGGTTCCTGGCCCGGCACGGCACCAAGCTCGGGTTCATGGGCTTCTTCGTCCGGGCGGTGGTCGATGCGCTCAAGGCCTTCCCGCTGGTCAACGCCGAGATCGACGGCGACGAGGTGGTGCTCAAGCGCTACTACGACATCGGCGTGGCGGTCTCCGGCACCCGCGGGCTGGTGGTGCCGGTGCTCCGGGACGCCGACGCGCTGAGCATGGGGGAGATCGAGAAGCGCATCGGTGACTTCGGCGCCCGGGCACGGAGCGACAAGCTGACCCTGGCCGACCTCTCCGGGGGGACGTTCACCATCAGCAACGGGGGCATCTTCGGCTCGATGCTCAGCACCCCCATCCTCAACCCTCCGCAGACGGGCATCCTCGGGATGCACAACATCGTGGAGCGCCCGGTGGCCCGGGACGGCCAGGTCGTCATCCGGCCGGTGATGTACCTGGCCCTCTCCTACGACCACCGGCTCATCGATGGGCGGGAGGCGGTCCTCTTCCTGGTGCGGGTCAAGGAATGCATCGAGGACCCGGAGCGCCTGCTGCTCGAGGTCTGACCCCGGCCCGAGCCTGCGCCCGGAGTCAGAGCATGAGGTCGTAGACCCGCTGCTGCTTGGCCAGCCGGAAGCCCTCTCGCTCGTAGAACCGCGCCGTCCGCTCGCGGACGACGTTGGTCCGCACCCGCAGCCGCGGAACTCCCCGCTCGCCGGCCCAGGAGCGCGCCGCGTCGATCAGCCTCTTCCCGACGCCCGCTCCGCGCCGCCGCTCGTCGACCACCAGGCCGGAGATCTCGGCGAAGCGGCCGGCGTCGAGCGTCTGCCGAGCGCTGACCTCCAGCCAGCCGACCACCGCGCCACCGACCATTGCCACGAGCAGCCGGTGCTCGGCGCTGCGCCCCGAGAGCTCCCGGAGGTGGTCGGCCACCGCGGCGGACGGCACCGGGTAGCCGAGCTGGCGGCAGAGGTCGGCGATGACCGGGGCATCGCGGGGCTCGGCGTCGCGGAGGTGCACCTCGTCCACGGAAGGGCCGACTCTACCGATGCGGAGCCGGGACACGCACGATTGTCACGACGCACTGCGCTGTCCCGGGTCCTGATCGCACCTGTTGCACGTCGTCTGCTCGCCCGAGCGTCGAGAGACCTTTACTTCAACCTTCCGCCTCCATAAAAAGCGCCCGTCCTCCGTCCGGGAGACCACCCTGGCGCACTTGAGCCCGTGGTGTTGAGAAGGAATAAGAGACACGAGATGGCAACTGGTACCGTGAAGTGGTTCAACGATGCGAAGGGCTTTGGTTTCATCACGCAGGATGGCGGCGGAGAGGACGTCTTCTGTCACCACACTGCCATTCAGTCCGAGGGGTTTCGCACCCTGGCCGAAGGCCAGAAGGTGCAGTTCGACGTGACCCGCGGGCCCAAGGGCCTGCAGGCGCAGAACGTCAAGCCGATCTGAGCCCAACCCGGAGGTTCCGGTAGGTCGACGGCCCGGTCCCCTCTCTGGCGACCAGGAGGGGGCCGCGTGGACGCCTCAGCGCGCCCCGACGGACCCCGCTGCGGGGCTGCCCGCCGGCGGGAGGTGTGCCCGGATGAAGTCGAGCTGGAGCGCCAGCTCCCGCTCGAGCTCCACCGGGTCGGCCACCATGGTGCGTGAACCCCGACAGGGGCATGAACTGGTGCGGCCGTCCGGCCCGGAACAGGGCGTTGGACAGCTTGCCTCCGGCCAGCCCCTCCACGTCCACCCGGTAGACGCGCCCGGAGAGCACGGTGACCAGGCTCCGGCCGTCGTCGGAGAGCTCGAACCCGGTCAAGCCGCGGGCGCTGATGCGCTTGCGCTCGAGCTCGGCGCGCTCGGTGGTGCTCAGCGTCTGGGCGGCGCCGGCGAGGAGCGCCTCGGCGCTGAGCAGCTCCACCGTCCGTCCCCGGGCGACATCGAAGGCGAAGAGGGACTGCACCGGCGAGGTCGCGCCCGAGCGCAGGAAGAGCACCCAGCGACCGTCGGGGGTGGGGGTGATGTGCTTGGGCAGCCCGGCGGTGAATCCCCGCGTCTCCGAGTAGGCGCGGAGGAAGCCGACGTCCGGGTCGGCGGGAGGAGCGGCGAGCAGGGTCATGGCCAGAAGGGGGGTGAGCATCCGGGGGTCCGTCTAGCGGAGATCGGCCCGCCTCGGCGAGCGACGAGCAGTGGTAAGGGTCGGCTTTCCACGGATGCGGAACGCCACGGCCCTGCTCGTGCTCGTCGTCTCAGCCCTCCTCGGCGTGGGGGTGAGCGTGGCCGTCTTCCGGCGGGGGCGCATGCAGGACGCCCAGGAGGCGAGGGAGGCCGGGGCACGGGAGCGCCTCCGGCAGCTCGGTCACTGCCTCACGCTGGTCGGCTGGACGCTCGCCCCCGGCGCCGACGGCGGTGCGGTGGTCCGCGCCGAGGTGCTCCCGGGCCGAGACGGCCGGGTGGCGCTCGATGCGCGCGGCGGCCGGGGCACCGAGGACGTGCTCGTCCCGGAGCTGCAGCGCGAGCCTCTGGTCCCGGCCGTCGTGCAGGCCGGCCGTCCGGTGGAGCTCGAGCGACGACTGCGGCGCGTCCGGCCCGGCGAGGCGGAGGAGCTGTCCCTCCGGTTCAGTTGCCGGCCGCCGGGCCCGGAGGGCGTCTTCGGCGTCATCGAGTACAGCTCCGGCACGACCTCCGAGACCCCGGATGGCTTCGGGGGGCTGCTCCGGCCGCTCCCGCCCCCCCGTGCGGGCCGGTAGGCTCGACCCCCGCCGAGCGCCCTTCAGCGGACGGTCAGCGCGCGCAGCTCCGGGGCCCCGCCCGGCTTGGTGATGCGGATCAGGACCGCCGGCCCGCCGCGCGCCGACCGCAGCGCCACCTCGGCGTCCGCGGCGCCGTGCAGGGTCCGGCCGCCGATCTCGGTGAGGACCGCCCCGGGAGAGAAGCCGGCCGCCTCGGCGGCGGACCCGGGGCTGACGCTCACCACCACCGCCCCTCGACCTCGCAGCTGGAACCGATGGGCGAGCCGTGGAGTCAGGTCCTCGAGCCCCAGCCCGAGCGAAGCGCTGATGCCCCCGGTGGACCGGGCGACGGCGCCGGCGCGAACCAGCGGCCCGGTGCCGTCGAGGTCGGTGCGTGCTCCGAGAGTGACCTGGATGTCCCGGGCGTTGCCGTCCCGCACCAGCGTCAGCCGGACCTCGGACGCGGGCGGGTGCAGGGCCACCACCCGGATGAGCTCGGAGCGAGAGCCCACCGGCTGCCCATCGAGCGCCACCACCACGTCGTCGCGGCGCACGCCCGCGCGCTCGGCGGCGGAGTCCGGGGTGAATCCACTCACCAGGGCCCCCTCCCCGGAGGGCACGCCCAGCGCGCGCCCGAGCGCCGGGGTCATCTCCTGGAGGAGCGCCCCGAGCGCCCCCCGGGTGAGGCCTCCCTCGTGCTCGAGATGCGGAAGGAGCTGGCTCACCAGGGCCGACGGGATGGCGAAGCCGACGCCCGCGGCGCGGGGGTAGGCGGTGGCGATGCCCACCACCCGCCCCTGGAGGTCGAAGAGCGGCCCACCGGAGCTGCCGGGATTGATGGCCGCGTCGGTCTGGAGAAATCCGTCGTAGGGCCCTCCCAGCTGGCGATCCACGGCGCTGACCACGCCGAGCGAGACGCTGGAGGCGAGGCCGAAGGGGTTACCCACGGCCAGCACCCAGTCTCCGGGGTGCAGAGAACGGGAGTCGCCGAGGCGCGCGGTGGAAAGGTTCCTGGGCGGATGGCGAATCCGGAGCAGCGCGAGGTCGGTGGGCCCATCGCGTCCCACCAGGTCGGCCTCCAGGGTCGACCCACTGGCCAGGTGGACCACCAGGCTGGCGGCGTCCCGGATGAAGTGGAAGCTGGTGAGAACCAGACCACGGCCTCCGACCAGCACACCGGCGCCGGCGTGCTCGGTCCGGTGCGCCCCCCCCGGAACCGGAGGATGCCCCTCGGGAAGCATCGAGGCATCGCCGTCCTTCTCGTCCTCGTCCTCGTCCGCGTCGGTGGCCGGCCCCTCGTTCACCTCGATGCTCACCACCGTGGGCAGGATGCGCTCCACGAGCGGAGCCAGGGAGGGCACCTCGACAGCAGCCGGCGGAGCACGAAGAGCGCGCGCCTCCTCGGTGCCCCGAGGCTCGCTGACCTCCGGCACGGCTCCCGGGACGGCGGCGCCGGCGGAAGGCGGCTCCCGGCAGGCCAGGGTCGCCCCCAGCGCCACGAGAGCTGCGGTCACCCGGTGCCGGCTCCGGAAGGTCAGCATTCCGGACAAGCAGATAGCGAATTGCGCGCCCGGTGCACGCCAAAGCGCTGCCGCGGGGTTGGGCCGTGAGGGATGGAAGAATCTTGAATCGAGCGTTGAAAAACACTGGCCTGGCGAGGTCCCGCCGTGAGGACGACCCCAGACCGGCTCCCTCGTGGTGACAGTGTTCTGGCGCACGCACATCGACGCGCAGATGCCGGTGGCGCGAGAGTTGCTTCACCGCCAGATGCCGGAGGGACTGCAGCCCGCGGCGGAGGACGGATGGGCGCGGAGAATCTGAATGGGGGTGCGATGCCGGGCGCGCGCCGGCAGCGGACCAGCCCGGCCAAGCTCCACCGGCACCGGCTGGAGGCGCTGCGTGCGCTCCTGTCGCTGGTGGAGTCCCTCTCCGACCGGGACCAGGACGCGGACCCTGCTCCGGAGCCGGCTCCCTCGGAGGCCAGCGACTGCGTGCAGGTGGCTCCCGAGCGCAACCGGCTCTCGGTGCGCCTCGCCGGGCTCGTCGACGAGGCGCAGGCGCGTCTCCTCGCCCGCGACGTGGAGCGAGCCTTCGCCGAGCTCCGGCCCGGCTTCGCGGCCATCGTCGACCTCTCCAGCCTGGGCACGGTGCTGCCGGAGGCGACGGAGGTCCTGCGAAAGCTGGCGGCGGTGCTCGCCGCGGCCGGGCTCCGTCAGATCGTCCGGGTGAGCGGCTCCTCCGCCGCCGAGGCCACGGTGGCGCGGTCGCTCGAGGGTCCGTACCCGACGCGGGTGGCGCGCACGGTGGAGGAGGCGGAGATGCGGCTCGACGCCTTCGCTCCCCTGGCCCGCCCCGGCTGACGGCCGAGCAGGGCCGGGCCGCCCCCGGGCCCCGGGGCGTTGCCGGCGTTCCGGCTTTGGGCTAGCGCTGCTCCGCCCGTGCGCCGGTCCCCGCTCCTCCCCATCTTCCTCATCGTCGTCGTCGACGTGCTCGGCCTGACGATCATCCTGCCGCTGCTTCCGTTCTACGCGCAGTCGCTGGGGGCCTCGGCGACGCAGGTCGGGCTCCTCATCTCCGTCTTCTCGCTCTGCTCGCTCTTCTCCGGTCCGCTCCTCGGCAGGCTGAGCGACCGGGTGGGGCGCAAGCCGCTGCTCGTCCTCAGCCAGGTGGGAACGCTGACCGGCTTTCTCGTCCTGGCCGGAGCCCAGACGCTGTGGGTCGCCTTCCTCGGCCGCATCATCGACGGCCTCACCGCCGGCAACCTCTCGCTCGCCCAGGCCTACATCGCCGACGTCACCGAGCCGAAGAACCGGTCGCGGGCCTTCGCCATCATCGGGATCGCCTTCGGCTTCGGCTTCCTGGTCGGCCCGGCCGTCTCCGGCTTCCTCTCCCAGTACGGCTACCAGGTGCCCATCCTCACCGCCGCCGGGCTGTCCCTGACCAGCATCCTGGCCACCACCTTTCTCCTGCCGGGCGGCACGCCCCAGGGCGCTGCCGTCGAGCCGGGGCCCGGGGGGCGCCGGCTGTCGCTGCTCGCCTGGGGCCAGTACGTCCAGTACTTCCGCCGCCCGGGGCTCGGTCCCCTCCTCTGGCAGTTCTTCTGCTTCACCTTCGCCTTCGCCTCGTTCACCGCCGGCCTGGCGCTGTTCTGCGAGCGGCGGCTCTCCTGGCACGGGAAGCCCTTCGGACCGGAGCAGGTCGGGTACGTCTTCGCCTACGCGGGTCTCCTGGGCGTCATCCTCCAGGGCGGCTTCATCGGGCGGCTGGTGCACCGGTTCGGCGAGACGAGCCTGGTCACCGCCGGCTTCCTCACCGCCACCATCGGCTATGCGGTGCTGGCCGGCACGTTCGGCATCCCGATGCTCCTCCTGGCGGGGACGATCGCCTCCTTCGGAAACGGCGTGCTCCGGCCGACGCTGACCAGCCTCGTCACCCAGCAGGTCAGCCGGGCCGAGCAGGGCGTGGTGCTCGGGCTCAACCAGTCGCTGCTCTCCAGCTCGCAGATTCTCGGCCCGGCCCTGGCCGGCTGGCTCATCGACCGGGGACAGCTCAGCCTCTGGGCGGCGCTGGCCGGGCTGGTGACGCTCGTCGCCCTGGCCATCAACCGCTCGGTGCCCCAGCCGCGGAGCGCCACCGCCCAGAGCGGGGGATGAGCGGCCGGGCCGGGTCAGGTCGACCGGGTGAAGAGCTGACGCTGGGTGGCCGCGTAGGCGTGGGTGCGGATGAGCTCGCGCGTCCCGCGCGGATCCTTCACTCCCTGGAGCCGCAGCCGCGGCGCGGTCCGGTCCGAGGACACGACGGCGATGGTCCCGATGCCGAGCAGCCGCTCCACCGGACCCTGGTGGTAGACGAGGTCCTCCACCGACCGCAGGTCGACCTCGACCATCGACCGGGAGACGAGCCCGCTCTCCACGGTCAGGCGCTGGTTGGTGAGCCGGTAGCGGGTGGTGCGCAGGCGGGCGGCGAGCAGACCGATGCGGATGCCCCGCACCAGGACGTAGGCGCCGAGGACGGCGGCGAGGAGGAGCGGGCCCTTGCTCGGGTCCACCCACGTCCTCTGCCCGAGGTCCCCCAGAGCGCCGAGGAGCGCCGGGAAGACCACCGCGACCAAGACGATGACCGCCGCCACCACCAGGCCCAGAAGGAGCGCCTGCCCGAGGAGCAAGGTCTGGGACGGGCCGGCTTCCCAGAGCACCTGCTCGGGGCCGGGCGGGGCTGCCGGTGCCAGGGGCGGGGCGAGCCCGGGGCGCGCGCCCGCGAGACCGATGCCGCAGTGCGGGCAGCTCGCCGCCTGCGAGGAGACCTGCTTTCCACATTCCGGACAGGCGATGAGGGCCATGGTGCTCGCCCTTAGCATGGCCCGGCCGACCCCCAGGCGTCAGGCCGCTGACCGCAGGTCGCCGCTCCGGGGCGCGCCGAGCCGCTCCCCGCGCGCCACCGCGGCCACGATGCGCCCGAGCTGCTCCGCCCCGTCGGTCAGTGCCGCCGGCCCGGGCTGGAGGATGAGCGCGCTCTTCACCTCGTAGAGCTGGTCGTCGAGGACGGCCCGGACCCGGGACCACCCGGGCCGGGCCCGGATCTTCTCCGGCCGTGCCTTGCGGCCGCACCAGCTGGCCACCACCCCCTCCGGATCGCGGCGCGCGACCTCCTCCGGCGCGAAGATGCGCCCCTGGGCGCCCGGGCTCTGCCGCGACTCGGCGCAGACGTCCTCCCCGCCGGCGAGCTCGAGCAGCTCCGAGCACCAGCGGATGCCGGCGATGAGGGGCTCGTGCCATTCCTCGAAGAACATCCGCGGGCGCCGGGGCAGGGACGCCGCGCGGTCGGCGAGCCGCTCCAGGCCGCGCCGGAGCTGGTCGGAGAGCCGGTCCGCCTCGTCCCCCAGGCCGACGAGCGCCCCGATGATTCGCACCGTCTGGAGGATCTCCCCGAGGCTCCGCTGGTTGAAGAGCACCACCGGCACCCCCCGCCGGCACAGCTCGCGGCCGAGGTCCGCCTGGAGGTCGGAGAAGCCGAGGACCAGGTCGGGCCGCAGCCCGAGGATCTTCTCGAAGTCGGCCTCGAGGAAGGAGCTCACCCGGGGCTTCCGGCGCGCCTCGGGCGGGCGCACGGTGAACCCCGAGACGCCGACCACCCGGTCGCCGGCGCCCAGCCGGTAGAGCGTCTCGGTCGTCTCCTCGGTCAGACACACCACCCGCGCCGGCCAGGGAGGCGCCGAGGAGAGCAGCGCGGCGACGGATTCCGGGGGGAGGACCACGGCGGGAACTCTAGGCGCTTCCGCGCCCGGCAGGGCCCGGCGGGTCAGGAGGTGTAGGCCGCCTCGCCGTGCTGGGTGGCGTCGAGCCCCTCGCGCTCGTCGTCCTCGGCGACGCGCAGTCCGAGCGTTCGGTCCAGCACCCAGAGAATGGCCAGGGTGAGCACCACCGTCCACAGGCCGGTGGCGCCGAGCGCCACGGCCTGCTTGAGCAGGAGCGAGGGATCGCCGGCGAGGAGGCCGTCCGCGCCGCTCGGGTTGAGAACCTTTCGCGAGAACACTCCCACCAGGAGCGCGCCGAGCATCCCGCCCACGCCGTGGATGCCGAAGGCGTCGAGCGAGTCGTCGTAGTGGAAGCGCCGCTCCTTGAGCACCACCGCGCCGTAGCAGACCAGCCCGGCTGCGGCGCCGATGAGGAGCGAGGCGGCCGGCGAGACGAAGCCGGCCGCCGGGGTGATGGCCACCAGCCCGGCCACCAGGCCGGAGACGAAGCCGAGCATGGTCGGCTTTCCCCGGGTCAGCCATTCCCCGAGCACCCAGGCCAGGGCGCCGGTGGCCGCGGCGATGGTGGTGGTGACGAAGGCCAGGGCGGCGAGCTGACCGGCGGCGAGCGCGCTGCCGGCGTTGAACCCGAACCAGCCGAACCAGAGGAGCCCCGCCCCGGTGATGGTCATCGGCAGGTCATGCGGGATGAAGCGCTCCTTACCGTGCCCGAGCCTCTTGCCGACGAGCAGGGCGCAGACCAGCGCCGACAGTCCGGCCGTCCAGTGCACCACCGTGCCGCCCGCGAAATCGAGCGCGCCGTACGTTCCGAGCCAGCCGCCCTCGCCCCACACCCAGTGCGCCACCGGGTCGTAGACCAGGGTGGACCAGAGCAGGGTGAAGACGACGTAGGCGCTGAACTTCATGCGCTCGACGAAGGCCCCGGAGATGAGCGCCGGCGTGATGACGGCGAACTTGAGCTGGAAGGCCATGAAGGCCAGCTCCGGGACGCTCCCCTTGAGCCGGCCCACCACGTTGCCCAGGAGCACCTCGTTGAGACCGCCGATGAGCCCGCCGTGGTCGGTGCCAAAGGTCAGGCTGTAGCCAAGGAGCACCCACTGTACGGTGACCAGCGCCAGGGTGAAGTGGGAGTACATCAGGGTGGCGAGGACGTTCTTGCGCCGGACCATCCCGCCATAGAACAGGGCCAGCCCGGGGGTCATGAGCAACACCAGGGCCGCGGAGACGAGGATCCACGCCGTGTCGCCGGTGTCGGCGCGCGCCTCGGTGGCCTGGGCATCTGCGATGATGGGAAGAAGGGCGGCGCTCGCTCCAAGACAACGCCGGAGTGACCGGTTCATGGACCCTCGCTGTTCACATTGACGCGGTGCGTTTTGGCCACCCTAACCCAACTTGAGGCCGGCCGGGGGTGTTCCACCTCTGCCATGGACGCGGCGTCGCGCCTCACCACTGTCGCCCTCGTGCTCGTCGGCTTCGCCGCGCGCGCCTCGCCGCCGGACAGCGGCGGGCCGGGCGATGGCTGGAGCAGCGAGAAGCAGGCGGTTCACGTCCTCAACCGCCTCGCCTACGGCCCCTCGCCGGCCTCGCTGGCCGAGATCGAGTCCATGGGCATCCAGGCGTGGATCGACTCTCAGCTCCGACCGGCCGCCATCGACGACCGCGCGGTGGAGGCCAAGCTCGCGCCCTTCCGCTCTCTCCAGATGTCCACCGCCGAGCGGCTCGCCACCTACGAGCCCGAGGTCAAGCTCGCCCGGCAGCGCGGGCTCGATCCGGCCGACCCCGAGACGCGCGCCCGCCTCGCCGAGGAGCTGCCCATGGGCGCGCTGCCCCGGCAGATGGGGGCCGAGCTCATCGCCGCCCGCCTCATCCGCGCCACCGAGAGCCGCCGGCAGCTGGAGGAGGTGCTGCTCGACTTCTGGTTCAACCACTTCAACGTCGCCGCGCAGAAGGGCGCGGTGCGCTGGATGCTGGCCAGCTACGAGCAGGACGCCCTGCGCCCCCACCTCTTCGGAAGCTTCCGGGACCTGCTCGGCGCGGTGGCCCATCACCCGGCGATGCTCTTCTACCTCGACAACTGGATGTCGACGCGCGAGGGATTCGACCTGGGCGCGCTGCGGCGGGCCGGGGCGCCGGTGCCGAAGAAGCTGGCCGAGGGCGGCAAGCTGGGCCTGAACGAGAACTACGCCCGCGAGCTGCTCGAGCTCCACACCCTGGGCGTCGACGGCGGATACACCCAAGCGGACGTGCGGGAGGTGGCGCGCTGCTTCACCGGCTGGGGCATCGACCGCCCGCGGCAGGTGGGCACCTTCGCCTTCCACCCCATGGCCCATGACCGCGGGGAGAAGCAGGTGCTCGGCCGCACCATCGCCGCCGGCGGCGGCATGGAGGACGGCGAGCAGGTGCTCGACCTTCTCACCGCCCACCCCTCCACGGCGCGCTTCCTGGCGCGCAAGCTGGCCCAGAAGTTCGTGGCCGACGAGCCGCCCCCGGCGCTGGTGGAGCGCCTGGCGGCGGTCTACCTGGCCACCCGCGGAGACCTGACCTCGGTCTACCACGCGCTGTTCGGGAGCACGGAGTTCTGGAGCGACCGGGCCTTCGGCGCGAAGACCAAGACGCCGCTCGAGTTCACCGTCTCCGCCGTCCGGGCGCTGGGCGGGACGACCTACGGGGACGTGGCGCTGGTCAAGGCGCTGGACGGGATGGGTGAGCTCCTCTACCGCGCCCAGCCGCCCACCGGATGGCCGGAGGTGGCCGCCCCTTGGGTCAACGCCGGGGCGCTGGTGTCGCGCATCAACTTCGCGCTCGCCCTCACCGCCGGCCGGGTCCCGGGGACCGAGGTGCGGCTGCCGGAGGTCGCCCGGGGGGCCGGGGCATCGGAATCGGTGGAGACGCTGTCGCGCGCGGTGCTCCACGTGCCGCTGAGCGCGGCGACGCGCGCCACGCTGCTCAGGGCCGTGGCCGGCGAGGAGGACCGGATGCCCGACGGCGAGACCCGCTCGGTGGACCGGGCCCAGGTGGCCGGCCTCCTGCTCGGAAGCCCGGAGTTCCAGAAGCAATGAGACGGACGAGCTTTCCGCGACGCGTCTTCCTCAAGTCCAGCGGCCTGGCCTTCCTCGGGCTCGGGCTGTGCCCCGGCTTCCTGCGCCGTGCGGTGGCGGAGACCACCCGGCCGAGGCGGACGCTGGTGTTCGTCTTCCTGCGCGGCGGAGCGGACGGCCTCTCCATCGTCCCACCGGTGGGAGATCCGGCCTACCCCGCGGCCCGGCCGACCCTGGCCATCCCCCGCCCGGGCGCCGAGGGCGGTGCCCTCGCGCTCGACGGCACGTTTGGCCTCCATCCGGCGCTGGCGCCGCTCGAGCCCCTCTGGCGGTCGGGAGCCCTGGCCGCGGTCCATGCGGCCGGGCTCCACGGCGCCACCCGCTCGCACTTCGATGCCCAGGACTTCTGCGAGAGCGGCACCCCGGGCGCCAAGTCCACCGAGGATGGCTGGCTGAACCGGTGCCTCCAGGAGATTCCCGAGCCGCGCGCCGGTGCCTTCCGGGCGGTCGCCCTCCAGGGCACCCTGCCGCGCACGCTGCGGGGGACGGCGCCGGCGGTGGCGGTGGAAGGGCTCCAGGGCTTCCGGCTCTCCGGGCACGAGCGGCTCGACAGCTTCGAGGGCCTCTACGCCGGAGCGGTCGACCAGGCGCTCCGGAGCACGGGGCAGGAGGCCTTCGAGGCGCTGCGTGCGGCCGCCTCGGCCGAGCTGTCGGCCCGGCCGCCCGAGAACGGCGCCGTGTACGCCAGGGCACCGCTCGCCCGGCGGCTCCAGGACACCGCCCGGCTGCTCCGCGGCGGGGTCGGCCTCGAGGTGGTGGCCACCGAGATGGGCGGCTGGGACACCCACGTTGCCGAGGGAGGCAGCACCGGACAGCTCGCCGGCCGGCTGCGGGAGCTGGGCGAGGCGCTGGCCGCCTTTGCCCGGGACCTCGGCCCGCGCCTCTCCGAGGTGACGGTGGTGGTGATGACCGAGTTCGGCCGCACCGTCCGGGAGAACGGCAACCGGGGAACCGACCACGGCACGGGCTCGGTGATGCTGCTCCTCGGCGGAGGTGTGCGCGGCGGCCGCGTCCACGGCGGCTGGCGCGGCCTCGACGGCCCGGGGCTCTTCGAGGACCGCGACCTGGCCATCGGCACCGACGTGCGGTCGGTCCTGGCCGAGGCGCTGGCCGCCACCCTGCGGCCGCCGGACCTCGGGCGCGTGTTTCCCGGATTCACCCCCAGCCGGGTGGGCGCCTTCGACTGAGTTCCACGGGGACGTCAGCCGTCTCGGCGACACTCGGCGGCCGCGGGCGCCCTGTCCGGGGAGGTGACGCGTCGTGGGCAGCGTGGAGGTGGCGTGCGTGGAATCGCCGGTGGGGCCCCTGCTCCTCGCCGCCGAGGACGGGGCGCTGGTGGCGCTCAGCTTCGCCGAGAGCGCGGCGCACGTCCGGCCCTGGCTCGAGCGCCACCTCGGTCCGAGCAGCTTCGTGCCCAGCTCCAACCCGGCCGGCGCGGTGCGTGCCCTGGAGCGCTACTGGGCCGGGCACCTGGACGCGCTGTCGCTGGTGCCCGTCCATCTCCGCGGGACGGGATTCCAGGTGCGCGTCTGGGAGACGCTGCGGCGGATCCCGAGCGGCACCGCCTGGAGCTACGCCACCCTGGCCCGGGCGGTGGGCGCGCCGACGGCGCTGCGGGCGGTGGGAGCGGCCAACGGCCAGAACCCGGTGGCGATCATCGTCCCCTGTCACCGGGTCATCGGCTCCGACGGCAGCCTCACCGGCTACGGGGGCGGGCTGGACCGCAAGGCCTGGCTGCTGGCGCACGAGGGCGTCCTGGCGCCCGAGCTGCCGCTCGGACCCTCGCCGACGGCCGACGCGCTGCACCCGATGCATTGACGGCAGGAGCATCCGCCGGGGGGGCCGTCCGGCCGGAAACCTCCGGGGTCAGCCGTCGCGGAGCATGACCCGCGCCGCCGTGTAGCCGCTCGCGCCGAAGACCCCGCCGCCCGGATGGGTGCTGGCGCCGGTCAGGTACAGCCCCTCCACCGGCGTCCGGTAGCGAGAGAGCGAGGGCGTGGGCCGGAGGCCGAACATCTGGTCGAGCGACATGTCCAGATGCATGACGTTGCCGCGAAGCAGCCCGAAGCGGCGCTCCAGGTCGAGCGGTGACTGGATGTGCCGGTGGAGGAGATTGCCCCGCATGTTGGGCGCGAAGCGATACAGCTGCTCGCAGATGTCGTCCGCCGCCTGCTCGCGGATCTCGTCCCAGACCTGACCGCCGGCC
>Ga0187779_10000707_pt1 | contig 21992 bp, 20 predicted proteins | sample 1015_Q2_SP10_10__FD_132435 | JGI IMG/M metagenome (GOLD analysis project Ga0187779, IMG submission 132435) | Tropical peat soil microbial communities from peatlands in Department of Meta, Colombia - 1015_Q2_SP10_10_MG | ecosystem: Environmental > Terrestrial > Soil > Wetlands > Peat | place... | reverse complement strand
TCTTCCAGCGAGGCGCGATACGCCGCCGAGTCGTAACTTGCATTGGGCCCATCGTCCCAGGTGATCTTGAGCGCCTTGCGACCCTGCATCGCGGCCCACGTATTGTTTGCGATCACCGCAACGCCGCCGAGCGGATTGAAGTTCGGAGGCGCGGGACGCGCCTCGATCTCCACGATCTTCACCACGCCGGGCACCTTGAGCGCATCGGCTGGCTCGAAGCGCACGACCTTGCCTCCGTAAACCGGCGGCCGCGCGACGACCGCGTAGAGCTGTCCCGGCAGCCGCGTGTCCATGCCGTACTGTGCCTTGCCGGTGACGATGTCTTTCGCGTCGACAAGCTTTAGCTTGCCGGTGCCGATATAGCGGAATTGCGATGGATCCTTCAGCCGGAGCGTGTCTGCGGCTGGAATCGGCATCGCTGCCGCTTCGTTCGCGAGCGCGCCGTAGCCGAGGCGACGGCCGCTCTTCGCGTGCACGACCTCGTGGTTTTTCGCCTGGACTTCCCCGACCGGAACGTTCCAGCGCGCGGCCGCAGCGGCTTCCAGCATCTGTCGTGCCGCCGCGCCACAGCGGCGCATCGGCGTGAAGAAATGCCGCGTGCTGCGCGAGCCGTCGGTGTCCTGGTTGCCCCAGCGCCGCTCGTCGCCGGTGGCCTGCACGACGCGCACGCGCGACCAGTCGGCTTCCATCTCGTCGGCGACGATCATCGGCATGCCCGTGCGCACGCCCTGACCCATCTCGGACCGATGGCACACGATGCTGACGATGCCATCGTTGGCAATGCTGACGAAGATCAGCGGATTGTCGACCCAGCCGTGGGGCATGCCGTCCGCGCCGTACTTCGGCGCATCCTCCGCGCGAGCGAGCTTCGGCAATCCCACTGCCAGCGTGAGCGCGCCGAAGGCCGATACACCCTGGATGAAGCGGCGACGGCTCACATTGGCGACCACGAAAGCGTCGCTCGGCGCACGCACGGCTTCTTTGTCGACCGCAAACATGTCGAAGGGCGCGTTCATGACTGTGCTCCCGATTGACCTGCGGCTTGCTTGATCGCGGCGCGAATACGGGCGTATGTCCCGCAGCGGCAGATGTTGCCCGCCATGGCGTCGTCGATGTTCGCGTCCGTCGGATGCGGCTTCTTCTTGAGCAGCGCAGTCGCGGACATGACTTGACCGGCCTGGCAATAGCCGCACTGCGGCACGCCGAGATCGACCCACGCCGCCTGCACTGCCTTGCCGACCTTGTCGGCCTCGACCCCCTCGATGGTCGTGATCTTCTTGCCGACGAGCGAGGAGATCGGCGTGACGCAGGCGCGGCCGGGCTCGCCGTCGATGTGAACCGTGCACGCGCCGCAGAGCGCCATGCCGCAACCGAATTTCGTTCCGGTGAGACCGATCTGGTCGCGAAGGACCCAAAGCAGCGGCGTGTCCTCAGGCAGATCGACGTCGTACTGCCTGCCATTGACGTTGAGCTTGGTCATTGCGGACTCCTCTTCTCGCGCGGTGAGGCGTTGAGGCCGAAAGGAGAGATGCGAAACTGCTTGGTGAGTGTTGCGCCGGCTAGCATGTTCCTCGCGCAATGGCGCTGTCAAGCGCGCGCGAGGGGCGGCTCCCGTCCCACGCCAGGCAATGCAGCGCTCGGCGCCGTGGGTGGGCGCGGCACGCGGCGCTCGATGCGGCGTTGGTGGGCGCGGCACGCGGCGCCACGGGGCGCTGCCCACTTGTGCGAGAATCCCCTGGGGGAAGAAGCATGCCGGTCATCACCTGCATCGAAGATCTGCGGCAGCTCCATCGCCGCCGCGCTCCCAAGGCGTTCTACGAGTACGTCGACACCGGCAGCTACACCGAGGAGACCTATCGCGCCAACAGCGCCGATCTCGCGGCGCTGAAGCTGAGGCAGCGGGTCGCGGTCGACGTCGACGGGCGCTCGACGTCTTCGACCATGCTGGGTCAGCACGTCAGCATGCCGGTGGCGCTCGCCCCGGTCGGCTCCGCCGGCATGCAATGGGCCGACGGCGAGATCCTGGCGGCGCGCGCGGCGGAAAAATTCGGCGTGCCGTTCACGCTCTCGACCATGAGCATCTGCTCGATCGAGGACGTCGCCGCGAACACGACGAAGCCGTTCTGGTTCCAGCTCTACGTCATGCGCGATCGCGACTTCGTGCGGCGGCTCATCGGCCGCGCCAAAGCGGCGAGGTGCTCGGCGCTCGTGCTCACGCTCGACCTGCCGATACTGGGCCAGCGTCACAAAGATCTCAGGAATGGCCTGACGGTGCCGCTGAAGCTCACGCTCGCCAACGTGCTCGACATCATGACCAGGCCGGGATGGGCATTGCGCATGCTCGCAACGAAGCACAGGAGCTTCGGCAACGTCGCCGGCTATGTGAAGGACTCTTCGAGCATCGTGGCGATTTCGAAGTGGACCGCGCAGCAGTTCGATCCCACGCTCGACTGGGACGACGTCGCCTGGGTGAAGAACGAATGGGGCGGAAAGTTTGTGCTCAAGGGCATCCAGGATGTCGAGGATGCAAAGATCGCCGTGGCCATCGGCGCCGACGCGATCGTCGTTTCCAATCACGGCGGCCGTCAGCTCGACGGCGCGCTGTCGTCGATTCGCGCGCTGCCTCCCGTCGTCGACGCCGTTGGCGACAAGCTCGAAGTGTGGATGGACGGCGGCATCCGCTCCGGCCAGGACCTTTTCAAGGCGCTCGCCCTAGGCGCCAAGGGCACGCTGATCGGCCGCGCGTACAACTTCGGTCTGGGCGCGATGGGCGAGGCGGGGGTAACGGCGGCGCTCGACATCATTCGCAGAGAGCTCGACACGACCATGGCGCTCACCGGCGTGCGCTCGATCGGCGAGATCGGACGGCCGCTGGTGCTCAATCCGTATTAGGGTGCGCTCAACTCACGCACGCCTGACCCGTTCGATCAGGCGTGTACCTGCCCCACCACTATTCGCCGATCGTGAGCTCGCCGGCGATGAGTCGGGCGCGCAGCTCGAGATCGCCCTCTCCCCTCGCATTGAACGAGCGCCAGAGCCCGCTGGCGTCGGTGCGCCAGGGTCTCGCGGTGAGCTGGCCGGCGGTGACCGATGCGCTGACCGCCTTGTAGCGGCTCGGCTCCGGAAGTCGCAAGCTCATCTCGCCTGCGAGCAGATCGACGTCCATGCTGCCGACGATGCCGGAGACCTTCAGCTCCCCGGCGCGCATGTGAATCGCGACATCCGAATGGCGCGGCACCTGGATGCGGTAGCGCACGTGGTCTTCCCAGCTGTCGAGCACCAGTGTCGCCCGATTCCCGTCCAGTCGCTCCAGCCTTACTTTGGCGCCGCCCTCCTCACCGCGTGCGCCGCCCTGCCAGGAAACGCTGATCCGATCTTCGTCGACGCCGACCACGTCGACTTCGCCCTGATTGATCTTCATCACGATGGCGCCGCCGGATGGAAACGGAAGCGTCGTCGGATTGGCTGGTGCAGGCTCGGCTTGGACCATTAGCGGCATCAAGCACGCGCCGGCAAGAATGAACCAGCGAAACCACTTCTCGCGATCTCTAGTGTGAGTGCTTACTGTCATTTTAAGGAAACTCCCCTCAGGCACGGAGCTTAGATGCGACGGCGGTATGGTTTCGATTCGTCGCGCATCGCCTTGCTCAGGGTCAAAGGCGCTCGCATTTCCATGACGCGCCGCAGAAAAAGCGCTAAGATGTTGCAGTGCAGCATCGTGCGCAGGAGGCTTTATGGAATTTTCGGGAAAGGTTGCCGTCATCACGGGCGCGGCGAGCGGAATCGGCCGCGCGGTCGCAAAGGACCTGGCGCGGCGCGGCGTGCGAGCCATGGCGCTCGTCGACATGGGCGACTCGGTCAATGCGGTTGCCGAAGAGATCAACGCCAAGGTTTCGCACAAGGTCGCGTATCCCTACCGGGGCGACGTGACCGACGATGCATTCCGGGTCTCGGTCTTCGACTCGATCAGCAGCGAAGTCGATACGGCGCGCATCTGCGTGCCCGCCGCGGGCATCACCCGGGACGATCTCGCCGTTCGCATCGAGCGCGAGTCCGGCAAGGCTCGCATCTATTCGGAGGAGACGTTCAAGCGGGTGATCGAGGTCAATCTCGTCGCGCCGGTGTACTGGGCGCTCGAGATGATCGGGCGCATCGCCGAAAACCGGTCCGCGCTGGGGCTCAAACGGTGGCAGCCGGCCGAGGGTATGCAGGGCGCAATCGTGTTCATCGGCTCGGTTTCCTCGCAGGGCAACAAGGGACAGATCTCCTACGCCAGCGCAAAGGCCGGTCTCGAGGGCGCCGCGGCGACGATCATGAAGGAAGCCGTATTCCACGGCGTGCGCTGCGGCGTCATCCATCCGGGATTCACCGACACGCCCATGGTGCGGGCGCTCGGCGAGGAATACATCAGCAAGAACATCCTGCCCTTCACCCAGTTGAACCGGCTCATTCGTCCCGAAGAGATCGCCGACGCGATCTGCTTCATGCTCGGCAATTCGGCGGTGAGCGGCGAGCTGTGGGCCGACGCCGGCTGGCACGCGCCGGCGTAGCCATTTACGCCGGCACCGGCACGCCGGCGAGCCTTCCCTTTCCGGGCGGCCGCTCGTCCATCAGCCATTGCAGGGTGAACGCGGTCAAGCCCACCGCGATCAACGCGCCCCAGGCGACGTCGTAGTTGCCGAAGCGGTCGAACACGATGCCGCCCATCCAGGCGCCGAAGAACGAGCCGACCTGATGGCTCAGGAAAACGATGCCGTAGAGCGTGTTGAAGTGCGTGAGGCCGAAGACGCGGCCGATGATGCCGGTGATGAGCGGCGCGACGCCCAGCCATAGGAAGCCCATCGCCGCGGCGAAGATCAAGGTCGATGCCTGACTGATCGGCGCCAGCAGGAACACGACGATGATGAGCGTGCGCAGCAGATAGATTAGCGCGAGCAGATGCTTCTGGCTGAAGCGTGCTCCGAGATGACCGAAGGCGTAGGTGCCGATCGCGTTGCACAGTCCGATCAGCCCCAGCGCGCTGGCCGCAACGCCCGGCGGCACGCCGCACACCTGCAGGTAGGTCGACAGGTGCGTCGTGATGAACACGAGCTGGAAGCCGCAGGCGAAGAACGCCAGGGTCATGAACAGGTAGCCGCGGTGGCTCATCGCCTCGCGCACCGCTTCGCCGAGCTTCTGCTTGCGGATCTCGCCCGAATGCGCGACAGCTGGCTCCCGGATCGGCAGAGCGAGCACAGCCATCGACGCCGCGACCGCCGCGAACGCGAGCATGGCGCTCTTCCAGCCGAAGCCGTCGATGATCCACTGTCCGAGCGGAGCGAGCACCATCGTGCCCAGCGAGCCCGCGGCGGCGACGATGCCGACGGTTTGCGTCCGGCGCTCGGGCGGCGTGACGCGCGACACGGTCCCGATCAGAACGCCGAAGCCGGTGCCCGCCGTGCCGATGCCGGCGAGAAAGCCCGCGAGCGAGAGCGCGCCCGGGAACGACCTGGCGAACACCATCAGCGCGAGCCCCGCGGCGTAGACCAGCGCGGTCGCGATCAGCACCGGCCGCGCGCCGTGGCGATCGGCGACCGCGCCCACGAAAGGCTGCGACAGGCCCCATACGATGTTCTGCAGCGCGATCGAGAAGCCGAAAGTGGCGGCCGAGATGCCGAATTCGAGCGTCATCGGTCGCATGAAGATGCCCAGGCTCTGGCGCAATCCGATGCAAATCGAAATGATCACGCCGGAGAGCGCGAGCAGGAGCAGCATGCCGCGCCGGTCGAGAGTATGGGTCATGGGTCTAGAGCCCGGAGCAAAGCCGAGGTAAACGGATCGGTTTACATATCCTCGGGCAAGCTCTATACTCCTGTCAAGAGAAAAGTATACCGATCGGTGTAACCATTGCAACCATGACGGTATCGCGGAAACCCCGACCCGGTCGCTTCGACACCCCCGAGCCGGGCATCGATCCCGGCTACAGAGGCGCCTCGCCGGCCGAGCGCATTCTGGCGGCGGCGGACAAGCTCTTCTACCTGCACGGCATTCGCGCGGTCGGCGTCGACGCCATCGCCGAGGAAGCGTGCGTGAGCAAGCGGACCCTCTACAACCACTTTCCCACCAAGGACGATCTGATCGCCGCCTATCTCGTCGGACGCTTCAGGCACATCGCGCCGTCGGACGCGCCGGCACGCGAGCAGATCCTCGGCTACTTCGAGCGCCTGGAGCGCGAGTTCGAACGGTCCGGCTTTCGCGGCTGCGCTTATGTCAACGCGGTGTGCGAGCTGTCCGATCCGAAGCACCCGGCTGCAGGGATCGCGCTCAGGTTCAAGGAGCAGCGCCGGGAGTGGTACCGTACCTTGCTGCAGCGTCTCGGTGTCGCGAATCCGAGCGCGCTCGCCACGCAACTTCAGCTCCTCGCCGAGGGCGCGCTTTCGGCCAATCTCGTCTGGGGCGATCCGACGCTCGCGCGCGCCGCGCGCGAAGCCGCCGCGGTGCTGATCGATGCGGCGCTTCGCGACGCACCTGTCACGCGCAAGGCGCGCGGCGGCAAAGTCCGCGACACACAACGCGAACCCGCCCAGGCGCGAGCGACTCGAGCGCGCTACCGAATCACTTCGTCCGCGCCGACGAGCACGGCTCGAGCGAGCCGCCGACCGACTTCGCCGCGCTGAAGTCTGCGAGCAGCTTGGCGGCGACGCTTCACTGGATAACGTCGTCCGCCCGCGCAATCAGCGACCGCGGGATGGTGATGCCGAGCGCCTTGGCCGTTTTCATGTTGATGACGAGCTCGAACCGGCTCGGCTGTTCGATCGGGAGATCGCCAGGCTTTGCGCCTTTCAGGATCTTGTCCACGTAGTCAGCGGCGCGCCTGTGCAGGGCGGGAAAGTTCGGCCCGTACGACATCAGCCCGCCATGATCGGCGAAGGCCCGGTTCTCGAACAGGGTCGGAAGCTTGTGCTTGGCCGCGAAGGCGATGATCTTCGGGGCCTGATTGCTCAGCAGCGGATCCCCGGCGTCGAGGATCGCCTGCGTGCCGCTCGCCGGCAGCAGCTCGAGTGCGTCGGCCAGCTCCTGGCTGGTCCTCACTTCCTGCGAGTCCAGGCGCATGTTGAGCGCACGGGCCGCCGCCTGCATCGCGGCGACCTCGGGCTTGTTGTCGGGCCGGCCCGGGTTCCACAACGCCGTCGCCACGGACACGTTGGGGAACGCCTCCTTGAGCAGCGCCAGGCGCTTGGCGCTCAGCTCGAGGAACATCCCCGACACGCCGGTCACGTTGCCACCGGGCTTCGCCAGGCTCTGCGCCAAGCCGGCCGCGACCGGATCGCCCGCGGCGGCGACGACGATGGGTATCGTGCTCGTAACCTTGGCAGCGGCCTTGCTCTCGGGCGTGCAGGAACCGACGATAACGTCGACCTTGGAGTCAGCGAGGCTCTGCATGATCGCGGCCAGCTTTTCCGGGCTGCCTTCAGCGTCGTAGGTCTCGACGGCGATGGTCTTGCCCTCGACCCAGCCGAGCTCCGCCAGACGCGCACGAAAGGCCTCAGCCCAGGGTGCGGACGGCCCTTCATTGAAGATCCACACATAGGCTACGCGCGGAACTTTGGACGACTGTGCTTGCGTTGCGCCGGCCCCGATCCCGGCGAGGAGAACGACGACGCTCAATGCGAGCAAACGCTTCATTGGCCCAACCCGCGATTGTTGTTGGTTGTGCTGGCAACCTACGCCTCGGAGCAAGCCCAGTCAAGGAAGGCGCGTGCAGACGAATGCGTGCGCAGCGGTACCGCACATCGATACCCGCGCGCGTCCGCAGCTATGTTCCGCGTCTCGCGTGCAGCAGCGGAAATTCGGCGCGCCGGACGAAGCCGAGCGCGAGATACATTGCGATTGCGCGCAGATTCGGGTTGTCGACGTGCAGAATCGGCGTCTCGCCGCGCGAGAGCATCCGGTTGACGACGCGGCCCACGAGCGCGCGCGAGAGCCCGCGGCCTTGCAGCTCGGGATGCGTGCACACCGCGCTCACTTCGCGGAAGCCGCCGATCCACATGCGCTCGCCGGCCATCGCCACGAGGCGCCCGTGCTCGCGAATGCCGATGTAGGCTCCGAGCTCGATCGTGCGCAGGCGGAACGGCCCGGGCTTGGTCAGCGCAACGAGCTCGAGAATGTCGGGCACGTCCGCGGCGCCGAGCGGCGACACGCGGGCGTCGCCCTCGGGCAGCGGCGAGCGATCGGGGCGGATCATCTGAACGAGCCGCGAGGCGTAGAGCGTCTCCCAGCTCGCCGCGAGCGCCGGGACGTTCGGTCCGATCAAGGCGACGTCGTCGCCCGCCGCGACGAGCGATTCCAGCGCCGCCAGGTGCGCCGGCGTCCGTCCCGACAGCGCGCCGATCGGCGAGATCGGCGCGACGTAGCGCCGCGCGAGCGCGTCGCCCTGCGCAAGATGCGCGTGACGATCCGTCAGAGAGGACCAGACCGGGTCGTCGAGGAGACGCGTGTCGGCTTCGATCACGCGCCGATTGTGTCACAGAGCAGCCTCGGCACGAGCTTGGCGCGAAGCTCCTGCTCGCTGCCGATCTTCGCCACCCCCAGAGAGAACGCGCTGTCCGGCTGCTTGAAGATGCACGGCAGTCCGAGGCTCGGGACGATCCGGTCGACGTTGTCGCGATGGACGAGCAGCGTTCGCGGCAGCGGAATGCGATGCCGGGCGAGAAGCTCGCGCAGGAGCACCTTGTTGTTGCAGCGAAGGATCGATTCCGGGTCGTCGATCACCGCCAGGCCTTCGCCCTGCGCCCGGCGTGCGAATTTGTAGGTGTAGTGATTGGGCCAGGCCGTGCCGCGGATGAACAGAGCGTCGAACTCGGGCAGCGGGTCGATATCACCTTTGCCGAGCGAAGCGGAAAAATGTACAAGCCGCCGACGTCAAAATTCTCGGCCGCGGGCGCCCTCCCCGCGCGCTTCACCGCGAACCCGGGATCGCGCCGAGGCGGACGACGCGAAAGAGACTCGCCTCGTCCGTCAGAGAGAGGCGGACGGAATGCTCGCGCTCGAGCGTCGGTCTACTGCGGGTTTTCGGCGATGTTGGCGAGCACCAGGCGGCCGCCGCAGGTCACGAAGTGATAGTAGTTCGCGAACTTTTTGCCCGATGGATTCACGCCTTCGACCCGCACCATCGCTCGGCCGGGCCGCGCCGAGAATTCAAGCGGCGCGCTCGCGTTGAGAAACCGCTCGCTGAAGAACGCAAAATCGGCATCGATGCCGGCGAGACCGCGGATCGCCGCGACCTGTCCGGCCTCGAAGCCCTGCGCCGCGAGCAGCGCTTTCAGGTCCTTCTTCAGCGCCGCGTCGTGCACCGCCCGGTAGGTCGCGGTCACCACCTGCTCGGAGGGCTTCGGCGCGGTCGGGTCGTCGCGCGTGCCGTGCATCCAGTCGCCCTGGCTGATCTGATTGACCTCGGGTTTCGACAGCGGCAGATCGTAGTCGAAATAGCCGTAGTGCTTGTGGACCACGCTGCCGATCGCGCGATCGGGCTCGTCCTTCACCTTGCTCTGCCAATACCGTCCGCCCACTTCCTCTTCGCGCACGCTGCCGCCGAAGGACTTGCCGCCGAGGAAATAGCCGGATCTGCCGTTGACCAGCGTCACTTCCATGTAGCTCGCGTCGCGCAGCTGCGACAGTGCGCGCGCTTGCGTCATCGGACAGGCCGACGCGGCGAGCATCGGCGAGGCGATCGCCTTGCTCGTGACATAGACGACGGTTCCCTTGCCGCTCGTCGCGGTGAAGGCGATGCCGTCGACGACATCGAACTCGCCGACGTTGATCTCCTTGAAGCGTCCCTTGACCGGCGCAGGGTACGAGTACGGCGGCACCTGGTCGACGCCGGGCTTCGCCGTCTTCTCCCTCGCCGGCGCGTCGTCCTTGCCGCAGCCGCCGAGCACCATGAGAACGGCGAGCGCGGCGAGCGCGGCGGGCCGGCGTCCATTCATCGCGACCTCCATCGTCGAGAACGACCCCGCGCGCCGGGACGCGGACGCCGCGGCGCGCCGCATCGGCTTATCGGCTGATCAGGCAACTCCCGCCGTCGATCCTGAACTTCTGCGTCATGGTCGAGGTGCTGCTGCCGTTCTTGTCCTTGGTCGTCTTCTTCACCGTGAGCGTCGCATCCTGCCCGTCGACCGCGAGGACACCGTTGGCCTTGATGTCGTTGGCGAAGTCCTGCTCGCTCTGCGACATGTCCTTCATCATGCCCGACATCATGTCGCGGTTCTTCGCCGGCATCGCCTTCCACTGGTCCTGCATCTCCTTGGTCGTGAGCTTGTTGGCGTCTTCCATCTTGCCCGCGTGAATCAGCCCCATCTGCCTGACCGAAGTCTTTCCGCACGGGTGATCGAGGATCGCCGCGCCCTTGATCTCCGACTTCGCGGCGGCGGCGCAGCCGCAGTACGCGACGACGAGCGCTGCAACGATGCAGCCTGCCATTCGACGACGATTCATTGTTCCTCCCTGGTGGTTGGCGCTTCCCGCCGGTGAAGCTTTTTTATCGCCGCCGGCGACGGCGGCCGGAAGGGTAGCATCCCCGGCGAAGCAAATCACGCCGCGGCGCGGCGGAGGCGGAGCCGAAAGCCGCGCACCGCGATCGCATCGACGATGCGTCGCCCGCAGGACCGGCGCGACGACGACGTGGCGAGGTCATGCGCCCGGGTGCGCGGGCCGGAGTATCCCAGCCGTCAGGCCAGCTTCATGCGTCTGAGGAACGGCTGCCAGCGCGGATCGTCGTGCAGGGATTTGAGAAACGGGTCCGACGCGGCATAGATTGCGCCCGGATCGCGCTGCTCGTAGGCGCGCTCGAGCCATTCGAAGCCTTTGTCGACCTCGTTCCGGTAGGCGTAGACCTCGGCCACCTGATACGCGGCGGTCCAGGCAAAGCCGTCGATGAGCGCCGAGAGCGCGGCATCGGATTCGGCGGAATGTCCCAGGGAATGATGAATCATCGCCAAGCTGCAGTTGCAGAAAACGGGATGCGGCTCGCGCTCGGCGATCGCCAGCGCCTCCTGCGCGCGTCGCTGCGACAGGATCGCGAGCGCCAGGAACGCGTGGTACAGCCCGCCCGTCGGAGCGAGGTCGAGGGCGAGCCGGAAGGATGCCACGGCATCGTCGAGGCGTCCGCCGTTCACGGCGATGATTCCGGCCTGCCGATGGGTGCGCGCCGAGAGAGGATCGAGCGCGATCGCCTTGCGAATGAGATCCAGGCCTTCGTCGACGCGCCCCAGGATCCGCATGAGGTTCGCCGCAGCGCGCAGCGCGTTGGCGTCCCCCGGCGCCAGCTCCACCGCGCGCCGGAACGAAGCTTCCGCGGCGGCGAAGTTCCAGTCGTGCCCTTCGAGCACCAGCCCGAGCGCGATGTGACCTTCGGGCAAATTCGGAGCGATGCGCAGCGCCCGCTCCGCAGCCTCGCGGGCGCGCACGTAGCCCTCGCCGATGGGAGCGAAACCGAAGCCTGCCTGAAGGTGGTGGATCTGCGAGAGTCCGGCCCAGGCCAGCGCGAAATCGGGATCGATCGCCAGCGCGCGAGTGAAGAGCTCGATCGAGCGGTCGGTGTCCGCCTGCGTGACGCGCTCTCCGAAGAATCTCGCCTGCAGGTACAGCTGGAAGGCCTCGGCATTGTCGCTGCGCCCGGCGGACGCCGTGCGTACGTCGGCCGCCGCCGTCCGCCGGGTCGCGCCGCCCGAAGCGCCCAGCAGCGCCGCCCGCAGCTCCTTCACCACCGACTGCGCGATGTCGTCCTGCACGGCGAAGATGTCCTCGAGCTCGCGGTCGTAGGTCTCCGACCAGAGGTGCGAGTCGGATGCGACCTCGATCAGCTGCGCGGTGATGCGCACGCGCTTGCCCGACTTGCGCACGCTGCCTTCGAGCACGGTGGCCACGTTGAGCTTCTGCGCCACGGTCGGAATGTCGACGTCCTTGCCCTTGAACGAGAACGCCGAGGTGCGGGAGGCGACGCGCAAGCCCCGGATCTTCGTGAGCACGTTGAGCAATTCCTCCGACAGCCCGTCGGCGAAGTATTCGTTCTCCTCGTCGCGGCTCATGTTGACGAAAGGCAGCACCGCGATCGACGGCGTGTCCTTCTCCGCGGGCGCGACCTGCGAGCGGAGCGGCGGAAAGCTTTGCGGCAGGTCGGGATGGCAAAGCTGGAACACCGCTTCCGGCCGGCCGAGGTCCTTGAGGCCGTGCGCGCCGAGCGCCTTCACGGTGACAAGCGGCGGCAGATGGTCTCGGCAGAGGTCGTGGGTGGACTCCGAGAGCAGGGTCTGGCGGCCGTGACCTGCGGCGAGCAGCCGCGCGACGCGATTGAGCGGCGGGCCGAAGTAGTCGCCATCGCGCATCTCCACCGCGCCGGTGTGCAGCGCCATGCGCACGTTGAGCTTCGCGCCTCCCGGCCACGGCTCGCGGGCGAGCGCACGCTGCGCCTGGAGGGATGCCGCGACGGCGTCGGGCGCGGTGTGGAAGGCCGCGCAGAATGCATCGCCGCCGGTCTTGAAGACGTACCCGTCGTGCTCCTCGATGCAGGACTTCAGCAGCGCGTCATGGCGGGCGAGCGCCGCGCGCATCGCGGCCGCGTGCGCTTCCCAGAGTCGCGTGCTGCCCTCGATGTCGGTAAACAGCAGCGTGACGGTGCCGGTTGGAATGTCTGCCATGGGCAAGCGGGTCGCCCGCAAGAAAAGCCTCCGCGAATGATACCTCCGGGCCGGCGTCCGCCGTTTCGCGGTTCCGGCGCCGGGCTCCGGCGGCTGCGTGCCGCCGACGGGAATCGGCAAGCGGGGATTGCTAAAATAGGCGCTTCTGCGGGCGCCAAGGACGCGCCCGGACCGTCAGTCATCCATCGAACGCCGACCATGAGCGAAGTCAAAGCCCGGCAAACGCTCGGCTTTCAGGCCGAGGTGAAGCAGCTGCTGCACCTGATGGTGCATTCGTTGTACAGCAACAAGGAGATCTTCCTGCGCGAGCTGATCTCGAACGCCTCCGACGCCTGCGACAAGCTCCGCTTCGAAGCGCTCGCCGATCATGCGCTGTGGGAATCCGACCCCGAGCTCAGGATCCGCGTGAACTACGACAAGGCGGCGCGCACCGTCACCGTCGCCGACAACGGCGTTGGCATGTCGCGCGAGGAGGTGATCGCCAACATCGGCACAATCGCCAAGTCCGGCACGCGCGAATTCTTCCAGAGCCTCACGGGCGATCAGGCCAGGGACGCGCATCTGATCGGCCAGTTCGGCGTCGGCTTCTATTCGTCGTTCATCGTCGCGGACAAGGTCACGCTCGTCACCCGCCGCGCGGGCTTAAGCGCGAGCGATGGCGTGCGCTGGGAAAGCGACGGCCAGGGCCAGTACACGCTCGAGGCGATGGCCCGCGAGTCGCGCGGCACCGAGGTCACGCTGCACCTGCGCGAGGGGGAGGACGAGCTTCTCTCGGGCTACCGTCTGCGCTCGATTCTGCGCAGGTATTCCGATCACATCACGATCCCGATCCTCATGAAGAAAGAGGAGATGGAAAATAATGTGGACAAGGACAGTAACGCGGAGGTGGTGAAGGACGAGGACGAGCAGATCAACCAGGCCTCCGCGCTCTGGACGCGGCCGAAGTCCGAGATCACCGACGAGCAGTATCAGGAGTTCTACAAGCACGTGGGCCACGACTTCGAGCCGCCGCTCGCCTGGACCCACGCGCGGGTCGAGGGCAAGCAGGAGTACACGCTGCTTCTCTATGTTCCGGGCCACGCGCCCTTCGATCTCTGGGACCGCGACCATCGCCACGGCGTGAAGCTCTACGCGCAGCGCGTGTTCATCATGGACGACGCCGAGCAGCTGATGCCGGCGTATCTGCGCTTCATCCGCGGGGTCATCGATTCCAGCGATCTGCCGCTCAACGTCTCGCGCGAGCTGCTTCAGGAATCGCGCACGGTGGAAGCGATCCGCGCCGGCAGCGTCAAGCGGGTTCTCGGTCTGCTGGACGAGCTGGCCGAGAACGACAAGGAGAAATACGCCAAGGTCTGGGAGGCGTTCGGGCGCGTGCTCAAGGAAGGGATCGGCGAAGACCACGCCAATCGCGAGCGCATCGCCAAGCTGCTGCGCTTCGCATCGACGGATGCCGGCACCGACGCGCAGACCGTGTCGCTCGCCGACTATGTCGGGCGGATGAAGGACGGCCAGGACAGGATCTACTACATCACCGGCGATTCATTCGCCGCGGCGAGCGCGAGCCCGCACCTCGAGGTTTTCCGCAAGAAAGGCGTGGAGGTTCTGCTCCTGTACGATCGAGTCGACGAGTGGGTCGCGGCGAACCTCACCGAGTTCGACGGCAAGACGCTGCAATCGGTGGCGAAAGGCGATCTCGATCTCGGCAAGCTCGAGGACGAGGCCGAGAAGAAGGAGGAGGAGAAGCAGGCCGGCGAATTCAAGGACTTCACCGAGAAAGTCGCCGGGGCGCTCGGCGACAAGGTGAAGGAAGTCCGCGTTTCGCATCGGCTCATCACGTCGCCGTCCTGCCTCGTCTCGGATACCTTCGGCATGAGCATGAATCTCGAGCGCCTTCTCAAGGCCGCGGGGCAGAAGGTGCCGCAGGCGAAGCCGATCCTCGAATTGAATCCGTCCCATCCGCTGGTGCAGGGCCTCCGGCGCGAATCGGACGAGAAGCGGCTCGCCGACTGGAGCCATCTGCTGTTCGATCAGGCAGTGCTCGCCGAGGGCGGGACGCTCGACGATCCGGGTGCGTTCGTGAAGCGCTTGAACGAGCTGATGCTCGAGCTCGCCGGCGGATCGGGCCCGAGGATCTGGACGCCGGGCAGCTGACGCCGCTTCAGCGCTTCCCCTTGGCGACGATCGCCGGCGTCGCGGAGAGCGGCCTCACCAGCGACTGAAGCTCGCGCGCCGACCTCAGTGCAGGGCCGTCGAGGCGATTCCGCGCGGGGGCGCGATCCGGTCCACCGCGTCGAGCGGATTGACGAACCGCAGCCGCTTGCCGAGAGGATGCCGGATAAGCTCGCTCAATACCCGGCCCACCCGCGCGGAGCGGATCGAGTCGAACCGGTCGGTGCGGATCCCGAGCGATACGTAGGGCCGCTCCATCGATTGAACCTGGTGGTCCACGAGATCCCAGAAACCGCGCTCGGTCCAATCGTCATCGGTTGGATAGAGCATTCGCACCGGCTCGGGTCTGCGAGGGTGCGGCCCGCGCCGCCAACGGCGCTTGATCGCGCCCGCCAGTCCGCGCGGCGGCAGCACGCCGACGCCGGTCGAGAGCGGAATCATCAGGATGCGCCGCGCCGTATCCGCGTCATCCTTGCGGAAGTCCGCGCGGCTCGGATGATAAGGTGTCTTCGGCGCGCTGGCGCAGTTGGTGTATGCGCCGACCATCGGCGAGTCGTCGACGGCGCTCTCCACCGCCGCGGCGCGCAGGCCCCATCCGGCGACCGGCTCGAGGCTCGACTCGATGGCGACGCCGTTGGCGTCCAGAACGTCGACGATGTCGTCGCAGAGGAACCCCGCACCGGCGCGGAAGAGCTTCGGCTGCGAGCCGGTGCACGCCGCAAACGCATCGAGGGCGAACTGCGTGCAATCGCGCAGCCACTGCGTATCGGCGAAATCGTGGATCCAGAGCCGGCGCTCGGAGCACCAGCGCAGCGGATGCGCGTGCACGCCGAAGTAGTCCCCTTGCTCGGTCAGCGCAGCGACGCGCCCCGGGAAAGCCGACATGGCATAATCGGCGCGACCGCAGACCTGCTCGATTTGCGGATCCGTGCGGTAATACCAGCCGAATGTCGGCTTCGCGCCGAATGCACGTTCGAGGTTGCGCCTGAGCGATGCGATGAAGGCGCAGGTTGCCGCGTATCCCGGCCAATGATCGGCCTCAGTGGGCGAGATCTGGAATGCATCAGGCTCGACGTCGATGCTCAGGAAGGCCGGAATCGGGTCGTGCCGAAACCTCATCGCCCCACCCGGCGCAGCCGACAAGAAGCGTCCGGGGTCGGAATAAGCCCACCCGCGGACAAGGCCTTACTCATGCGTCCCCCGTTCAAGCCGCAGGGCGCCGAACCTGCCGCAGTGCCACGGAACACGGCGATTGCCTGCGACAACATCGGCAACCCCGAAGCTGACGAGGCGTAATAGCAAGAGCCATGCTAGTCGCCACTTTCGCGAGCCAAAACACGGTATTCGCCTTGCCGCGACCGCTTCATTGCGCGGCGAGTGTAAGCCAGTCCGACAGTGGCCGCGGCGCCGCCTCGCCGCTCTGTAGCGGTCATCGCCGCCATCGTGCGGCTTGCGCGAACATGCCACTGCTGGAACTGGCGCGTGTTCCATCCCTCCAAGGAGCACCATGAAAGACGAATCTCATCGCGACCCTCCCGCCGGCGACAAGCCGAAGTCCTCGGGACGGTTCGTCTCGCTGATGTTCTCGGGCCTCGCTCATCCGAACGTCCCGGTCAATCCGCGCGGGCCCGCCCCTGAAGAGCCGTTCCACGTGTTGCCGCAACCGAAGGCGGCGGCGGGCGCGCGCTACGAGTTGCCGCCTCCCGCGCCGAGTCGTGAAGTGAATCTCCATTGCCCGGCGATCGACGTGATGACGGACCTCTCCAAGGTGCCGGCGGTTACGGTCGCCAGCCGATCGACGATCGCGGAGGCGAACCAGATCATGATCGCCCATGGGGTGCGGGCGCTGTTCGTCGTCGACCAGAGTCCGCTCCTCGCCGGAATCGTCACCTCGACCGACATCGCAGGCGAAAAGCCGGTCCAGCTCGCGCGCGAGCGCGGCATCCGGCACGACGAGGTGACGGTGCGCGACATCATGACCTCGCATGAGCTGCTGGAAGCGATGGCGTTCGACGACGTGCTCCGCTCCCGAGTCGGCGACGTCGTCGCGACCCTGCGGCTCTCCGGCCGGCAGCACGCGCTGGCGGTCGAGCGGGCGTCGGCGGACGCGCCGAGTCAGACGATCCGCGGCATCTTCTCGCTCACGCAGATCGCGCGCCAGCTCGGCCTACCGCCGCAGCCGGTGCACGACATCGGTCGCACGTTCATCGAGATCGAGACCGCGACCGGCTGGTAAGCCGTCGGAGACGAAGGCTGTAGCACCCCGGACGCCAGGGATGCGAGAATGCGCGCGGCCGCCGAAGGCCGCCTCGCATGAGCGCGCTCCTCTCCGACGACAAGCTCTGGCTCAACGTTTTCTTCGCCGCGGAGTGGGCCGTGCGGCTGACGATGATCGTCGTCGTCCCGTTCCGCCGCTCGCCCGAAGCCGCGAAGGGCTGGCTGCTCCTCATCTTCTTCGAGCCGACCATCGGGCTCGTTCTCTACGGCCTGATCGGCCGGCCGAAGCTGCCGCTGTGGCGCGTCGAGCGCCACAGCGAGTTTGAGAAGCTTTCCAAGCCCATCTTCGAGCGGCTCGCGCGCGAGCCCAACATCTTCCATCCCGACGTCGGCGCGGAGCTCAACAAGGCGGTGACGCTGGCCGAGAGGCTCGGCGAGCTGCCGATCCTCGGCGGCAACGCGATCGAAGTGCTGGCCGACTACGACGGCTTCGTCGATCGCCTGATCGGCGACATCGACAATGCCCGCGATCACGTCCACCTTCTGTTCTACATCGTCGCCGACGACGCGACGACGCGGCGCGTGATCGAGGCGCTCGAGCAGGCCGTCGACCGCGGCGTGGTGTGCCGGCTCCTCGCCGACTCTCTCGGATCGCGGCCCGATTTCGAGCTGCTGCGGCCGCGCCTCGAGCAGGTCGGCATTCTCGCCGAGGAGACGATGCGCGTCGGACTCTTCTGGCGCGCCGGACGGCTCGACTTGCGCAATCATCGCAAGATCGCCGTCATCGACGGCCGGATCGCGTACACCGGTTCGCAGAACCTGGTCGATTCCACGTTCAAGCCGGGCCTGACGTACGAGGAGCTCAACGTGCGGCTCGCGGGCCCGGTCGCGCTCGAGCTGCAGGCGGTGTTCGCCGAGGACTGGTACGTGGAGACCGGCGAATTCCTCGGCGACGAGCGCTATGTCCCCGATCCGCGCGTGGAGGGCGACATCGCGGTGCAGACGCTGCCGAGCGGTCCCGGCTATCCGCGCGAGAACAACCAGCGGCTGATCGTGTCGCTGATTCACGCCGCCAACCTCCGCATCTTCATCACCATGCCCTACCTCGTGCCCGACGATGCGCTGCTGCAGGCGCTTCAGACCGCGGCCATCCGCGGCGTGGACGTCACGCTGGTCGTGCCGAGGCAGATCGATCAGTACCTGGTGGGCTACGGCCAGCGCTCGTACTACGACGAGCTGATGGACGCCGGCGTGCGCATCTGCCGCTACGGCACGCGCTTTCTCCACGCCAAGTTCGTCACGATCGACGACACCATCGCCTGGATCGGCTCGTCCAATCTCGACATCCGCTCCTTCGCACTCAACGCCGAAGTCGTCGTGCTGCTCTACGACGCGCGGGTATGCAACCGGCTCGCCGTCGAACAGGAGCGCTACCTGCGCGACGGCGAGATGCTCGAGCTCGAGCGCTGGCGGGGGCGGAACCCCGTGGTTAAAGTCGGCGAGAATCTGGCGCGGCTCTTGAGCCCGCTGCTCTGACGGTCGTCGCCGCCGGTTGCGGCCAGCCGCGCGATCAGCGTGATCGCACTATGCTCTGAACCCGACTCTGCTGTGCGTACCGTCGCAGTAGGGTTTGCTCCCCGAGTGGCCGCAACGACACAGCAATGTGAGGTTGGCGCTTGCCGAACGCGCGTCGGCGCCGCGGATCGCGAGCGGCCCCTCGCAGCGGTTCGGTCCGCCGGGGACCGGCCGAATCGTCAACGGGCCGGAATCCAGAGGCATCGAGTCCAGCCTGGCGGGAAGCCTCGCCGGATCGCGAAAACCGCATCTCGCGTGCGCGCCATCGCAAAACGGTTTGTCCAGCGACTGCCCGCATCGGCACAGCATCGCGGTGCCCAGGCTGCGGATGCCGATCTCGGTCACGACGTGCACGCTGCCGGTCACGAGATTCGGACCGTCGATCTGCACGATCAGGAGGTTCGCTGTTTCCGCCATCGCGCCTACCCAGGCTCGAATCAGGCTCGGATCATGCTCCGCGCCCGTCCGACGACTTCGGGCGGGAATGCGCACGACTTGCGAGCGACGGTGTCGAGATGAACCGCCTTCAATGTCGTTCGGGCGGCGAGCTCGTCGGCAGCGTCGTTGTGCATCTCGTGCACGAAGCGAATGCTCTTCTCCTTCACTTCGAGCACGTGCGAGCGCACCGTGACGACATCGCCGGCGTGGAGCTCCCTCAGGTAGGCGATGTGTTGCTCGACGGCCGCCATGCCGCGCTTCGCATCGCGCAGGAATTGCGGCGTCAGGCCAAGGGCCAGGAAGAGATTCCACGTCGCCTCGTCGAACTTGCCGACGTACCACATCACGTTCATGTGACCGACGTGGTCGCAGTGCCACGGATAGACCGTACCGCGATAGGTGAGGAGCGGTTCCGATTGCGATGTCACTCGTCGGCCTCGCGGAATGAACGCGGGATCATGCACGAAAACGCCGCGAGGGTAAACGGCGCGAAACGGCCGTTTCGCGCGCAGACATGCGGCGCTGAGCCTAGAATATGCGCCCGACGTGGCTCTCGCGAGAATCCAGGGTCCGGGGACGCGAACGTAGGGGGAGGATCGACCATGAAACTCGCCGAATACGCAAGCTACGACGCGCTCGGCCTCGCCGGTCTCGTCGCGCGCAAGCAGGTGTCGCCGACGGAGCTCGCCGAGACGGCAGCGGCGGCGATCGAAGCGGTCAATCCGGCGATCAACGCCGTGGTCGAGACGTATCCGGATCGGATCGAGCGGCTCGACGAGTCGACGTTGGGCACCGGGCCGTTCCGCGGCGTGCCGTTCCTTATGAAGGACGTGTTCGGCCACGAAGCCGGCCGGAAGATGGAATTCGGCAGCCGGCTCTGCCGCGGCATGATCACGCGGCAGGACACGCACTACTGCGAGCTGCTGCGCGCCTCTGGCGTGAACATTCTCGGCCGCTCCTCCGCCCCCGAATATTCGATGTCCGGAACGACCGAGGGCGCGCTCTACGGCAACACGAGCACGCCGTGGCGCGCAGGCTATTCGGCCGGAGGATCGACCGGCGGAGGCATGGCCGCGGTGATCGCGGGCATCGTGCCGATCGCGCACGGCTCCGACATCGGCGGCTCCATCCGCATTCCGGCGAGCTACTGCGGCGGCGTCGGGCTGAAGCCCTCCCGCGGCCGCGTCTCCTTCGGTCCGATGCTCGACGAGAACGGCTTCGGTCTCGCCCAGAATTTCGTGCAGGTCAAGACCGTGCGCGACGCCGCGGCGATGCTCGATTGTCTCGCCGTGCCGCAGCCCGGCGATCCGTTCGTGATTCCGAAGCCCGCCGAGCCGTACGCCGCGCTCGTCCGGCGCAAGCCGCAGCGGCTCCGCATCGGCTGGTCGACCGACGGGCTCATGGGCATGGACACCGACGCCGGCGTGCGCAGCGCCGTCGCGAGCGTCGCGCAGGCGCTCGCCGGCATGGGCCACGACGTCGCCGAGGAGAGCCCGCAGTTCGGCGGGCTCGACGCCATGAAGAGCATGATGGACGTGTGGTTCTTCGGCTTCGACCTGCGGCTCGCGGGCTTGGCGAAGCGGACCGAGCGCGAGATCAGCCGCGAAACGCTCGAGCCGGTCACCTATGCGATCTACGAGCACGCGAAGGCGATGAAGCCGGAGCAACTCGTCAATGCGTTCGCCTCGATCAACGCCACGCGGCGCAAGCTCGGCGCGTACTTCACGCGCTACGACGTGTGGCTTTCGCCGACCACGGTTCGCACCTCGGAGCCCTGGGGCAGCTACAACCTCGGCCGCACCGACGTCGCCTACGACGAGATCGCGGAGAAGGTCTACCGCGGCACGTGCACCTTCACGCTGCCCCACAACATCATGGGCACGCCCGCGATCTCGCTGCCGCTGGCGATGCACGCCAACGGATTGCCGATCGGCGTGCAGCTCGGCACGCGCCCCGCCGGCGAGCACGTCATCCTGCAGCTCGCCGCGGCGCTGGAGGAAGCCATGCCCTGGAAAGACCGCGTGCCGCCGCTGCACGTGTCGCGGACGGATTGATGCGCAACGTGAGGCACTTCGCCGCCACGGGCGTGAGGCTGCTCGATCCGTTCGTCGGTTGATCAGCTCTCGACGTGTCATGGAGCGACGCTTCGTAAGCCTGCGGTTGCGGCTCCTCCTGCTGCTGGTCCTGGTGCTGTTGCCTTGGCTCGCGCTGGTGCTCTACACCCAGGCCGACGAGCGCGAGGCGGCGGTGGCCAGCGTTCACGGCGACGAGAATCGCCTGCTCCGCATCGTGACGGGCAATCAGGCCGCCGAGATCGCGTCCGCTCGACAGCTCTTGATCGCGTTCGCCCACCTGCCGCAACTGCGCGCGAACGACCCGTCGGCATGCAGCGCCTTCATGAAGGAGATGCTGGGCCTCTATCCCGCGTACCTGAATCTCGGCGTCATCGCCCCAGACGGCAACGTCCGCTGCAGCGGCGTGCCGCTCGCGCAAGCGGTCAACGTCATCGACCGCATGTATTTCCAGCGCGCGCTCGCGACACGCGATTTCGCCATCGGCGACTATCAGATCGGCCGCGTCACTTTCGTTCCGCAGGTCAATTACGCCTATCCGCTGCTCGACGGCGAAGCCGTGCAAGGCGTCGTCTATGCGGCGCAGAGCCTCAACTGGCTCACGGTCGCGCTCGCCAAGTCCGAATTCCCGCCCGGCGCGGTGTTGTCGGTCATCGACGGCAACGGCGTCGTGCTGGCGAGGCTGCCCGATACCGGCGACCTCGTCGGCAAGCCGCTGCCCGAAGGCGAAGTTCTGGCGACGCTGTCGAGACGCAAGGAAGGCGGCGCGTTCGAATCCGATGATGCGAAGGGGGTGCGCCATCTGTGGGCGCACGCGCCACTCATCGCCGGGCACGATCTGCATGCC
>Ga0187779_10000706_pt1 | contig 22030 bp, 23 predicted proteins | sample 1015_Q2_SP10_10__FD_132435 | JGI IMG/M metagenome (GOLD analysis project Ga0187779, IMG submission 132435) | Tropical peat soil microbial communities from peatlands in Department of Meta, Colombia - 1015_Q2_SP10_10_MG | ecosystem: Environmental > Terrestrial > Soil > Wetlands > Peat | place... | reverse complement strand
TCGGTGAATAATTTCTTAGTCACCTCTGTGCCTCATTGCAAATTTCGTGAAGCAAATATTCAAGACGTATGCCAGCGGGCATATGCGCGCGTGTCGATCATAGGAACGGTCGCACTGGCCTGCAGCCGCGCAATGAGCTCAAAGATGAAGGCGGTAGCGGGTTTGCCGCCTGCGGTGATTATGTGGCAACCAGCTGCATCACACACGAACGTTCCGTGTGCGGCAATGCATCCAAGATCGAGGCGGTCGGCCGAATCGTTACTGAGGGAAGCAATGAGCGTCTCCCCAAGCGGTGGTGACCAATCACTCTCAAAGGTCAGTATGCCCCCCAAAGGCGGAAGTCATCCATCGGCGACGCTGGCCGACCCTGGCCGCGGTGGAACTGGCGACGCTGACGTGGGTGAACTGGTTTAATCGTCATCGGCTTCTGGAACCGATTGGCAATATTCCGCCGGCCGAACCCGGGGCACACTACTACGCGCAACTTTCCGAGTTACCCATGGCGGCGTAACTCACATCAAGGAGTCTCCGACATTCCCGGAGCGGTTCAAAGATGACGACGTCGATCTGGTCGCTGAAGTTGCCCTCGCTATCGACAACATGTGCGTTTTCAGCGCTGTACCGCTGCGGTAGATAGGTGTTTAATAGATCGAGCCAGACATGCTCGCTCGCATCACCCTTGGTGGTCGGGTGGTCGAAACTGCGCCGTGCCGTTTGGAGTCGACGTTCAATGTTTTCGTGGAGACTGGCGAGTATGTCGCTGAGCGTCGTCATTGGACGATTTGGTTCCAGTTCCCTGCCATCAGGGCATGCGTGGCGGCAGCTCTTACGCGCCCGCGTTCGGGGCTCGTGAGGTCATCGGAGATGATGTTGTTGGTATTGGCGGGATCAATCACTCGCGCGCCCGGAAACGTGCCGCGGAGGTAGCGTAAAACACTGAGGACATTGACCGAGACGTTTTGTCGACGCGGAGTGAGACCGATCTGCTTCATTTTGCGCGTCAAGGTGTCGTAGATTTTCTTGAGCGTGTTCGGCGTGTTCTGCGCCAATGAAATAAACAGGTCGATGTCGGTCCCGCTATTGTTAGCGGTGTCCTTTGCGAACGGGCCGCTCGGGTTGACCGACGCCAGGTAACCGCTCGCCCATGCAGTAATTGCGGGCTGCAGAAGGTTCTGAACGTTGCGGACAGGCGAATAAGGGCCTACGTCGACGGCTTCCCGAATCAAGATCTGTTGAAGGTACTGTTCGGCCGTCATCGGGTGTCTTGTTCGGTATGGGTAATTATTGGCCCAAACTCATTCATAGTCGGTAATGATGACATCGAGAATTGGTTCCGCAGGCCGAGCTAAGAATGCCCGACGCAGGGCGACACGCGTGTACTGAACCGGGCCTCGCCGGCTGCGACTCTGGCGGTTGGCGGCGCTAGCAGGCCGGGTCCGGCGGCGCCCTGGAGCCTCCAATGCGCTCCAGCGCACGTCAGTCGCACTTACCTCAGCCTAAGAAAACCCGTCCGTGCCATTGCGGGGAGCGCACTAAACTTGCGTCATTCGGGTCATTTCACGCTAAGGATAAACAGTGAACCGTCGAGGATCACTGCTCGGTTGTATCGCCTTTGCCGCGTTTGGGTTCCAACTTGCCCATGCCGCTGGCTATCCGACGAAACCGATTAAGCTTATCGTTCCCTTCGCACCCGGAGGTTCGGTCGACTTTATTGCGCGCGTTATAGCAGAGCCACTAACGCGAGAGCTGGGCCAACCGGTGGTGATTGATAACAAGGGTGGTGCCGGTGGCCTCCTCGGCACGATGGAAGTCGTTCGGGCGGCGCCGGACGGATACACGCTGCTGATGGTAAGTCCGTCTGTGACCGCGGCTAACCCGGCCATCAATCCGAACGCCGGCTACGATCCGGTTACCGACTTGACGGCGATCACAATCGTTGCTGCCGGGCCTACGATATTGGCCGTGCGCGCCGGGTTCCCGGCAAAGAACTTTCAGGAATTCCTCGCAGAGGTGAAGAACAACCCTGACCGCTATACATATGCGACTCCTGGCGTTGGAGGCATTCTGCATCTGGAGGTGGAGTACTTCAAATCACTTACGGGCACCTCCATCAGGCATGTGCCCTTCCGTGGCGCTGGACCAGCACTCGTCGCGGTCACCAGCGGTCAGGTCGACATGCTGGAAGACGCACTGCCGTCGTCGCTTCCACAGATCAATGCCGGCAAGCTGGTCCCCCTCGTAGTGTCCGCTCCTTCTCGAATGAAGGAAATTCCCAATGTCCCGACATTCGCGGAGGTAGGACTGCCGCAGCTGAACCATATGAGCCATTGGGGCATTCTCGGACCTAAAGGTCTTCCGCAGGAAGTGATCGACAAGGTCAATGCTGCGGTTCGTAAGGCCGTGAGTGATCCAACCGTCAAGAAGCGCATCGAAGACAGTGGTGGGTTTGTCGTTGCGAGCTCCCCGCAACAGTTCTCCGCCGACATCAAAGACCTTTACACGCAGCTCAAGAAGGTCGTAGCCGATCGCAAGCTGACAACGGAGTAGGCCTAGGCTTCCCCCAATGCTGGCGAGCATCTGCTGATTCGCTAGTGTTCGACGAGAAGCCGCTATAGATCGCGCCTCCCCATGCGTCCCAGGACGCGGTAGCGCCTTCTTCGCTCCTCAAGTCGTTCAAAGTACGAGGGGAGTTCGCCCCACTGAATGATTCCCTCCGCCAGAGCCGTCGCCACTGCCTCTTGTCGGTTGGCAGCACCAAGTTTTGACCGTGCGCTCGCAAGGTGAAGCTCGACGGTCCGCTCTCCGATCCCTAAGGAGGACGCGATATTTCGCGAGATGTGTCCATGAGCGACTAACAGAAGGCAGCGGCGCTCCTGCGCCGTGAGTGGCAGGCCTTGGGAGACGGGCGGTACGCCGCGCTGAATGACCGTCTTCATGAATAGCTCATGAAAGTAGACACCGAGCATGAACATGTCGCCCATGTTTCGGGTCATCTCGAATCGCCGGAATTCGTCGATTTCGGGCTTGGTCGAGTTAAACGCCACACCGACATGACCCTTGGTTGCTGAGTAGATAGCCATCGCAACGCCGCTGGCGACTCCATGAGCGGCGGCGTCATCGAGAAAGGCGTCGACCGCGGAGCTCTTGCCGCGCTCGCTTTGTTGGTCCCACACCAGAGGCATTGCGCTCACGTAGACATGCTGAATCCGAGGATCAACCTCGATATATGCCTGTTGGTCATAGCGCATCACCCATTCGCGGCTCAGGGTCGTAAAGACATACGTCTTTTGTTCATGACTCGGCCGGGCACTTTGGGTAGCCCCGTACATGAAGGAGTCGAAACCTAGCAGCTTGACGATGGCCGCAACCGCGGGCTCGAGCGGGTCGCCGCGCTCGGCGGCTGTCATCAGCGGTGAGAATACGGACGGCAAGAAATTGATGCCGTCTTGCCGCATTGGGGGCAGACCGAGGGTTTCCAGCATGGCGCGCACTCCTGAACCGGTTGAAGAACCGTCGAGCCGTCGCGCCTCCCAACACAGACAGCGTTCGTCTTGGGTGGGACGAGGATAGTAGCAGAGCGCAATGCCGGGCAACTGGAGATTTCTACACGCGCAGGCTGCCTAGGCAGAGATTCTGCCCGCGTCCCAAGCGTGTGGCGCCTTCAGGGGAGGAAGGCAGGTGGCGCTAGCGGCTGATGATGCCCATCTCCAGCCCGATCGCGGCGGCCTCCAGGCGGTTGGCTGCACCCAGCTTGCTGCGAATCGAATCGAAGTGATGCTGGATCGTGCGCAGACTGATGGACAGCTTGATGGCGATGTCCTCCCCGCTCAACCCGCGCGCAGCCATCGCCAGGCATTCCCGTTCGCGAGCGGTCAACCGCTCGCCGTACAGGTCGGATGGCAGGATTTCACTGAGGACAGCGTTGACGTAGAGGTCATGGAAGTAATACGCGAACAGCGCGATGTCGCCCTCGGCATCGGCGATCATCGCTTCGCGCACTTCGTCGTGCAGGGCGACCGCGCAACTCAAAGAAAGAATCGCCGTGCGTCCGTGCATGTCCCGGACCGGAATGACGATGCCGCTGCGCAAGCCTTGGTCACCCACCAATTCGAGAAATCGATCGACTTCCGGCGATCGGCCGCGATATGTGCTCTGATCCCAGACGATCGGTAGCATGCTGTTCGGCAGGTCTTCAATGCGGGGATCGACCTCGATGAGGCTGCGCTCCGCATAGAGGCGGGCGAGGGCAGGGGTCCACGTCGAGTAGAAGTACGTCCGGCTCTCGGTGTTCGGTCGCGGGCTCAGGCTCACCCCGTACATGAAGCCATCAAAGCCGAAGCTGCGAGCAATCGCATCGACCAGCGGTGCGACATCGTCACCGCGGTTGGCTGCGGCAATGAATGGCCGCATCCGCAGCGGAACAAAGCGGAGTGATCGCAATGCCTTGGTTGGACCAAGGCGCAATGGCTGCAACAATCGACCTCCAGACGATGGCGGCCCGACCTTCTTCTACGCTCAGGTGTGAAGCCGACTTCAGTCTATGAAGCGGCTGCGCATTTGAACACTTCGGCTTCCTGCAATCGGCAGCGCGGGTAGAAGCCGGTCCGGCCGCGGCGCCCACTGGAACGCGCGACGCGCCTTGTGGGCATTACGTCGCCTGGCGTTGCGGCTTTCTGCAATACCGATGAAGCGCTTTTGCGGGTCTACGGACAGTCGTAGAAGCGGCTTTTTTGTACTTGCGTACTTCGACAATTTCCTCAACACGCATCTACGCAAACACTGACGCGAATCGGTTACACGTGAAACTGGCATGCATCCAAACGCCGAGAAACCAGACGCCCGTCTGCTAGAAAAGCGCTTCCTAAGTGTCGATGAGGCCGCGACCCTGCTTGGTCTCTCGCGACGGACGCTGGACAACTATCGCGTTCTCGGCACCGGCCCTACTTTCCATAAGTTCGGTCGCCTGGTCCGCTACTCGATGCGTGACCTCGAGCATTGGACCGAGGCGCGTCGTGAAATCACCTGGCAGGGCGACTAACCATGTGGACGAGCTCAGGCGTGGCGCGCGTGGCCGATCGTGCCGCGGCGCAGCCGCTGCAGACTCTTTACGCGGCTCCAGGTGAGCTTGCCGTTCGCGATCTGCAGGACCTGATGGCCTATCCGTTCTTCTCGCTCGGCAAATCGCGGCGCCTTGAGCCCATCGAATACCGGAGCACCGGGTTGTCCATTCGGGTCGAGGGTGCCCATGAATACGGGCTCGCAACCATCTGGGACGCCGACGTCCTGATCTGGGCCACCAGCCAGCTTGTGCACGCTCGCGACACCGGCTTACCGACTTCGCAACGGCTGGCTGCCACGCCCCATGCGATTCTCACCTTCCTGGGCCGGGGTCGGTCACTTCGTGACTACGTTCGCCTCAAGGCGGCACTCGACAGGCTGCAAGCGACCAGTGTCGCCACCTCGTTACGGCAGCACGCGAGCCGCCGATTGCACCGATTCTCCTGGCTGAGCGAATGGACTGAGCATGCCGATGGCTGCGGGCGCCCCCTCGGTTTGGAGTTGATCCTTCCCGAGTGGCTCTACGCGGGGGCCCTCGAGTCGTCGCTCGTGTTAACGCTCGACCGAGCCTATTTCGCGCTAACGGGCGGCATCGAGCGATGGCTTTATCGCCTGGTACGCAAGCATGGTGGCCGCCAGCAATCCGGCTGGCAATTCGAGCTGTCCCATTTGTATCGTAAGTCGGGCAGCACGTCGCGCTACTCAGACTTCGCCGGAGATCTTCGTCGCCTGGTCGTGGCTCAGCGTTTTCCTGGCTATCGCTTGGCGTTGACGCACACGCGCTCGCGAGCGGAGGCGCTCGTCTTCTTTCCATGTAGCAGTAGTGACTCATGGTGCCGCAACGGCACTGTTCATAACCCGGTGGATCATTGATGACCTTCGTTCGTGCTATCAGCCGCGCCGCGATTCGTGCCATCAGGCGCAAATCGTTCGTGCTATCAGACGCACGAATTAGAGGGAAACCTACGCCCGGCAACGATTCTCACGTTATGTAACTTATCTAACTTAGGAATTCTACGAATTCCTATCTAACTAAACCGTCCCGACACCCTCTGTGGATTATTTCAAGGAATGAGGCTTCGTCATGATCGTTGCATTGCTTAACCAGAAGGGCGGCGTTGGCAAGACGACGCTGGCCACCCACCTCGCCGGCGAGCTCGCGCGGTGGGGACAGACCGCCATCATGATCGACGCCGACCCACAGTGCTCGGCGTTGGATTGGTCACAGCGTCGTGAGAAAGCGGGTGCCAAGCGACTATTCAGCGTCATCGGATTGGCACGTGAAACGCTGCATGTTGAGGCGCCAGTCCTCGCCAAGAGCGCCGACTATGTCGTCATCGATGGGCCGCCTCGTGTTGCCGGCCTGGCGCGATCTGCGCTGCTTGCTGCCGATTTGGTGCTGATCCCGGTTCAACCCAGTCCGTACGACGTCTGGGCCAGCGATGAGATGGTTCGGCTGGTCGAGGAAGCATCGGTCTTCCGGCCTCGGCTCAAAGCCGCCTTCGTCATCAACCGCCGAGTGGCGGGAACGGTCTTGGGACGGGAAGCACGTCCCAGCTTGCAGGGCCAACGTATTTCGCCGCTAAACACCGAGGTTTTCCAGCGCATCGTCCTGGCGGAGAGCGTGGCAACCGGCCGGCTTGCCTACGAGCTCCAGCCTGGATGCGACGCCGCCTGGGAGATGAGTCAACTGGCGCGAGAGGTCATCGCGCTGGCGCCATGAGACGTCATCGTATCGAAATCGGTCGACGGGCCGCGCTCGAGGAGCGGCTCGCGACGTGGGTTCGCGATGGTGAGGCACCCAAGGAGAATCCTGTGCCGAGACGTGCCGACGCCAATACCGCACGCCTCACAATCGATGTGACACCGGAGCTCCGCGGCCGCATCAAGGTCGCCGCTTTCCGTGCCGGGTACACCGTCGCCGACTTGCTCCGCAACCTGCTGGAGCAGCACTTTCCGGAGACGCCGGCCACGCCGACTCAACCGCAGCCGCCCGAGCTGCCTTCGTGAGCCGACTGCTCGTTGGTGCTGTGGTCGCTGTCGCGCTCGTCGCCTTGGTAGGACGTGGGGCTCATCGCGTTCGGCTAGCTTTCAACCCGTCACCGAGCGCGCCACGCGGCTGGTATTGGGTGACGCCGACCGATTATCCAGACGTCGGCGACTTTGTCCTCGCACGTCTGCCGCGAGACGTCGCATCATTCGCCGCCGACCGCGGTTACCTGCCGGCGTCGGTTCCGGTGCTGAAGCAGGTCATGGCGACGGCTGGCCATGAAGCATGCATCCGGGACGGCAGCGTGCTGATCGACGGCACGGCACGCGCCCGCGCGCTGGGCGCCGATGCCCGCGGTCGATCTATGCCCGTGTGGCGGCACTGCAGAAAGCTGCTTCCGGGCGAGCTTTTTCTGCTCAACGCGAGCAGTTCAGCGTCTTTCGACAGCCGCTGTTTCGGCCCGCTGGACCGATCCTTTGTGATCGGCAAGGCGTTGCCCCTTTGGACGTTTGCATCACCCTAAACAAGCGTCTTGGATGCCTGAGTTGCTTGATTCCATAGAGGGCAAGATAAAAAGTCGCGGCACAGTCGTCCCGCGAGCAAAGCGTCTGCACAGGGGGTCGCGCGGCACGGATTCCTGGAAGTCTGGTGCCGTTTGCACTGGAGAAACGGTCTCGGCGGGAGTTGTGGCGGTGCGCTATCCACTGAAGTGTCCGCTAATGCACGAAGCAAGGCAATGACGCGCCGCGACGAGCATTTCCGCCTGCGGCCCCGACCGCCCAAAGCGCGCAATGCTGGCTTCGTTACTCGGGTTCTGACCGAGGTCAGCCGGAGCGGTATAGGTATCGCGCGTGGTCTCGCGCAGCGACCGGGTGCACGCAGCGGCCGCGGCCACACGGTGGCTAGGCTGCTCGGTAGATCTCAGCAGCACCCTTCAATGCGGCGGGTGGCGGTGAAGGTGCTGCTGGTGCGCCTGAGCGCGGTCAGCCCGCAATCGATCGGAAGGCACCTGCGATATATCAGCCGTGATGGCGTGACGGGCGTGGGTCAGCCGGCTCAACCCTATGGACCATCGACCAATGAGGCCGACCTCGGTGACTTCGAAGCGCGCAGCCGCGGCGATCGACACCAGTTTCGCTTCGTCGTCTCCGCGGAGGATGCTGACCGGCTCGGCGACCTACGGGGCTACACCCGCGAGTTAATGGCGCGCATGGAAGGTGATCTTGGCACCAAGCTTGACTGGGTTGCTGTCGATCACCGGGATACCGACAACCCCCACACCCATGTCGTCCTTCGCGGCAAGGATGAATCCGGGCATGACCTGGTGATTGCCGGGTCATACATTGCCCATGGCATTCGCCAGCGAGCCGCCGAGATCGCCACCCATTGGCTGGGCCCTCGCACCGAGCTCGAGGTCCGCCACAGTCTACAAGCTGAGGTCCACCAGGATCGATGGACCACACTCGACCGCCGCCTGCATGACTTGGCAAGGGGTGGATTGGTTAGTCTGGCTGCTGCCAGTGAACTTGAGCGCCCGCTCTTGCGGCAACGGTTGGACAAGCTGCGACGGTTGGGGCTGGCCGAAGGCGCCAGCGATGGGACCTTCCGGCTTCGGCACGATCTCCGCTCCATCTTGCAGGCCCTCGGTGAGCGGGGCGACATCATCCGGACCATGCAGCGCGCGATGGGCGGTACCCAGCGAGAGCTCGTGGTGGCCGACGCTTCCAACATGGCGACCGAGATCACAGGTCGCGTTGCGGCACGTGGCATGGCAGATGAGCTCAGCGACCGCAGCTATTTGGTCGTGGACGGCACCGATGGCCGCGCGCATTACGTGCCGCTTCCCGGGAATGTTGAGCCGGATCAGTTCCCGATCAACGCCATCGTCTGCATTCGCAGCGCTCGCGAGCGGCTGGTGGACCAGACCATCGCTCGCTTGGCCTCCAACGGCATGTACCGGACCGAACGAAACCGGGCAGAGCTGGAGCGCAATGGGCCGGCAGACCGACATTCCGAGGACGTCATTACCGCACACGTCCGGCGGTTAGAGGCGCTACGACGCGCCGGCCACGTCGAGCGGGTCTCGGACGGCGTCTGGCGTGTGCCTCCCGATCTGAACAATCGTAGTCGGCTGTACGACGCAAGGCGGGGCGTGGCGCCCCTGGTCGAGCTGGAATCGCATTTGTCCCTTAAAGAGCAGACACACGTCCTCGGGGCGACGTGGCTGGACCGACAGCTCGTTGGTGCGGAGTCGATGGCCAGCGATAGAGGATTTGGCAGTGAGGTTCGGGCGGCGCTGCAGGCACGAGTTGATTTCCTGACTCACGAGGGGCTTGCCCAGCGTCGCGGGGGACGTTTACTCCTCGTTCGCGATCTTTTGGCCAAGCTTCGCGAACGCGACGTGAGTGCCGCTGCTCGTGCCATTGCAGCCGAATCCGGGCTCGAGTACCGCCCACTCGATGAGAATGGCCGAATGAAAGGCGTCTACCGCCGCAGCGTGCTGCTTGCCAGTGGTCGCTACGCCGTGCTCGACGATGGCATGGGATTCAGCCTTGTACCTTGGCGCCCCGTGATCGAACCGCGACTCGGCCAAGCCTTGAGCGTCGTCGTACGTGCCGGCCGAATAAGTTTTGATATGGCGCGGAACCGGGGCCTTGGCATCAAGTAGTCCAGCAGCACACGAGCCGACTGCACTGGAGTGCACGCAAGTGTCATTGTCTACCTTGGCCAAAGTGTGCCGGCCGATCACACTGCACCGCATCGTTCCGGGTGATCTGATTGGTGGAACCACGATCCGTGCCTACGGGCATTCTCACTGGCCAGGTTGTTCTGGTGCTTGCGATTGCGACGCTTGGCGTGGCGGCAGCAACTCAATGGACCGCTGCAGCGCTTGGCTACCAAGCGCAACTCGGTGCCCCCTGGTTGATTGCATTCTCGAAGCCGATCTACTACCCCTGGTGCGTGTTCGAGTGGTGGTATGCCTACAACGCCTATGCGCCGGCGATTCTCCTGAAAGGCGGAGCCCTCGCGGCACTCGGCGGGCTCGCCAGCGCGGCCGCGGCGATCGCCGCCTCGGTCTGGCGGTCGCGTCAGGCACGACGTGTGACGACGTATGGTTCGGCGCGCTGGGCGGAGCGCACCGAGATCGCGGCAGCGGGTCTTTTGCGGCCAACAGGGGTCTTCGTCGCGCGCTACGGCGACGCCTATCTTCGCCATGACGGTCCTGAGCACGTCATGGCCTTTGCACCAACACGTTCAGGCAAGGGCGTGGGGCTGGTCATTCCGACCTTGCTGACCTGGCCTGGCTCGGCGGTCATTCACGACATCAAGGGCGAGAACTGGCAACTGACCGCCGGCTGGCGGGCTCGCTTCTCGCACTGCCTGTTGTTCAACCCGACGGACACTCGCTCCGCGGCCTACAACCCACTGGTGGAAGTCCGCCGCGGGCCGCATGAAGTACGGGACGTCCAGAATATCGCCGACATTCTGGTCGATCCGGAAGGCGCGCTCGAGCGACGGAATCACTGGGAGAAAACCAGCCATGCTCTCCTGGTCGGCGCCATCCTGCATGTCCTCTACGCCCTTACCGACAAGACGCTTCGTGGGGTTGCCAACTGCCTCTCGGATCCCGCGCGCACCTTTGACGATACCCTGACGACGATGATGGACACGCCACATCTGGGTGGGCGGCCCCACCCGGTGGTCGCGTCCGCGGCGCGGGAGGTCCTCAACAAGAGCGAGAACGAGCGCTCGGGCGTTCTGTCGACCGCCATGAGCTTTCTTGGTCTCTACCGCGATCCAACGGTCGCGGAAGTGACTTCGCGCTGCGACTGGCGGATTGCCGACCTGATCGACGGGCCGCATCCGATTTCTCTGTATCTCGTGGTGCCGCCGTCGGACATCAGTCGCACCAAGCCGCTGATCCGGCTGCTACTCAACCAGCTCGGCCGTCGGCTGACTGAATCCCTCGATGGGGCCGATGGCATTGCCCGCCGACACAAGGTCCTGCTGATGCTGGACGAGTTCCCGGCACTCGGCCGGCTGGATTTCTTCGAGAGCGCTCTGGCCTACATGGCTGGCTATGGACTACGCGCATTTCTCATCGCCCAGTCGCTGAACCAGATCGATCGCGCCTACGGCACCAATCACTCAATCCTCGACAACTGCCATGTGCGAGTAGCCTTCGCCGCCAATGACGAGCGAACCGCCAAGCGTATATCTGACGCGCTCGGTGATGCGACCGAGCTGCGCGCTCAGCGCAACTATGCAGGCCATCGCCTTGCGCCCTGGCTGGGACATCTCATGGTTTCGCGGCAAGAGACTGGTCGGCCGCTCCTGACCCCTGGCGAGGTGATGCAGTTGCCTCCAGAGGAGGCCCTGGTGATGGTGTCGGGTGTTGCACCCATCCGTGCTGCGAAGCTGCGTTACCACCAGGATGCCAATTTCACGGCGCGAGTCCTGTCACCGCCTGTTCTCGGTAACGAGCGGTATGTCGATCGACCCGGCGAGCGGCCGGACGATTGGGCCTCGAACGAGGTGTTCGCTGATTCGGCTTTCGCCGCTTCGCTTGCAACTTTCGACGCTTCGGAGGCCGCTGACATCTCTAACGCGGGGTCGCGGTCCCCTTGGGGCATGGATGTCGAATTGGTCGATGGACTGCCGCTATGAAGCGCTATCGCCTGAATCTCTACATCGACACTGCGCATGCTCGGCGCCTCCAAGAGATCGCGACAATGCGTGGTGTGAGCAAGTCGTCGATCGTTGCTACGGCGCTGAGTTCCCACCTGGCACCGGTACCTTTCGGTGGAATGGAGCGCAGCCTTGGTGAGCGGATGCAGGCCTTGTCGCGACAGGTCGAGGCGCTCGCACGGGATCAGACGATCGCCATCGAGACCATTGCCCTGTACGTCCGATGGCATCTATCTATTACCGCTCCGATCCCCGCCGCCCAGCAGGAAGCCGCACGTGCCCATGGCCGCGAGCGATTCGCCCAGTTTGTTGCCCAGCTGGCTCGCCACCTGCAACGCGGGGACAGCTTGATTCAGGACGTGCATAGCGAGATCTATCCGGAGCGTCAGTCCGAAGCTCAGGGGGCGTCGCAGGTGCCGGCACCGACGGAGGCACCCTCATGAGTGCGAGCGCACGCACGGTTGGCATCGATCGTCGCGTCGACATGCTGCGCACAGCGTTCGGTCCCGCCATCGCAGCCGCACTCGCCGACCCGAATGTGGTGGAGATCCTGGTCAATCCGGATGGTTCCCTCTGGTTCGATACTTTGGGTGGGCTCGGTTGCGTCAACAGCCACCTGGTCATTGCACCTGGCGACGCCGAACGGATCATCCGGCTGGTAGCCGCCGAGGCCAAGGTCGATGTGCATGCCGGTGCACCGCTGCTGGCCACCGAGCTGCCTGTGTCCGGCGAGCGCTTTCAGGGTGTCATACCACCGGTGGTTCGCGCGCCATCCTTCGCCATTCGCAAGCGGGCCAGCTCGGTCATCAGCCTCGACGCCTATGTCGACAGCAATGTCCTGACCCAAGGCCATGCGCGCTTCCTGCGCGCAGCACTGCACAACCTCGACAACATCCTGATCGCTGGACCCACCAGCAGCGGCAAGACCACCCTCGCCAATGCGCTACTCGCGGAAATTGCGGCGGAGGAAGGTGAGCGAGTGGTGCTCCTGGAGGACACCGTCGAGCTGCAGTGTGCTTCTGCAGATCATATCGCGCTGCGCACCACGGTCGACGTATCGATGGCCGACTTGGTGCGCGCTACCCTGCGCCTGCGTCCGGATCGCATCGTCGTCGGCGAGGTGCGCGGCGGAGAGGCGCTCGATCTGCTCAAGGCCTGGGGCACAGGCCATCCCGGCGGCATTGCCACCATCCACGCAAATTCACCACCGGCGGCGCTCAACCGCCTGGAGCAGCTGATTCTGGAATCCGCGACCACCGTGCCGCGTGCGCTGATTGCCGATACCGTCAATGTCATCGTGGTGATTGCCGGGCGTGGCCGTCAACGCAAGGTCGAGAGAATTGTGCAAGTGCGCGGACTCACCGAGCACGGCTATATTTTTTACGAAGTGGAAGACCTCCAGGGAGACATCCAGTGAAGCATCTTCGGCACTACGTGTTTCAGCTTTCGCGCTTCTGCGCATTTACGACTTGCCTGTTCTACGGCTTGACGGGTCGGGTGTTGGCGGCCGGCTCCAACATGCCCTGGGAAGCACCGCTGCAATCGATTCTGGATTCGGTCCAGGGTCCGGTGGCGAAGATCGTGGCGGTAATCGTGATCATTATCACGGGGCTGTCGCTGGCGTTCGGAGATACCAGCGGCGGCTTTCGACGCCTGATCCAGATCGTGTTTGGTCTGTCGATCGCCTTTGCAGCGTCGTCCTTCTTCCTGACCTTTTTCAGCTTCGCCGGCGGGGCTGTCATTGCATGATCGACGGATTCGAGGTGCCGCTGCATCGCTCCCTCATCGAGCCCGTACTGCTCGGCGGGGCGCCGAGGACCGTTGCCATCGCCAACGGCACGCTGGCTTGTGCGGCAGGGGTCGGTTTACACCTTTGGCTGCCCGGCATCGCCTTGTGGGTTCTCGGGCATGCGCTGGCGGTATGGGGCGCGCGGATCGACCCACAGTTTTTGCCGGTGCTCATGCGCCACCTCAAGCAGCGCGTTCTGCTGGATAGCTGATCGCACGATGCTCGCTCTCGCCGAATACCGTCGCCGTCCTGAGACCCTGGCCGACTGGTTGCCATGGGCCGGGCTGGTTGCGCGTGGCGTGGCGCTGAACAAGGATGGCTCCTTCCAGCGCACAGCCCGCTTCCGCGGCCCGGACCTGGACAGCGCCACCGAAAGCGAACTGGTGGCTACGGTGGCGCGCCTCAACAACGCACTGCGCCGGTTCGAGTCTGGATGGGCGCTGTTTGTCGAGGCCCAGCGCGGTGCCGCCGCACCGTATCCCAAATGGCAATTCCCCGACGGACTCTCATGGCTGGTCGATGAAGAGCGGCGTGCCGCCTATGAAGCGGCGGGCAGCCACTTCGAAAGCGACTACCGCTTGACGATTGTCTGGCTGCCGCCGGCAGAGGCCAAAGCTCGTGCTGCTCGAGTGGTCCTCGAGACGCCGCAGGCACGCAAAGTCGAGTGGCGTGAACACCTGGCCGCTTTCATCGGTGAAACCGAGCGCTTCCGCGGGTTGCTCGAGGGCGTGATGCCCGAGATCGCCTGGCTCGACGACAGCGAGACGCTCTCGTATCTCCATAGCACCATATCGACGCGCTCGCACAAAGTCACCGTTCCAGAAACACCGTTTTACATAGATGCTCTGCTCACGGACCAGCCGTTGAGCGGCGGCCTGGCACCGATGCTGGGTGACGCGCATCTGCGCGTGCTATCGGTGCGGGGCTTCCCGAGCTCGACCTGGCCGGGGCTGCTGGACGATCTCAATCGTCTCGGATTCGCCTATCGGTGGACCACGCGTTTTCTGTTCCTGTCCAAAACAGACGCACAGCGTGAACTCACCAAGCTGCGCCGGCAGTGGTTCGCAAAGCGCAAGGGTATCGTCGCGCTGCTGCGTGAGACCGTATTCCAGCAGGAGAGCCCATTGGTGGACTCCGATGCTGCAAACAAGTCGACCGACGCGGATGCCGCACTGCAAGAGCTGGGTCGGGACGATGTCGCGTTCGGACTTGTCACGGCCACCGTGGCAGTCCTCGACGAGGACCTAACCGCGGTCGACGAGAAGCTGCGCGCGGTCGAGCGCACCCTGCAGGGCCGCGGATTGATCACCATTGCCGAGACGCTCAACAGCGTCGAGGCATGGCTTTCCTCATTGCCGGGACATGTCTATGCCAACGTCCGACAACCGATCATCTCGACGCTGAATCTGGCGCACCTGCTGCCGCTGTCGGCGGTATGGGCGGGGCCCGAGCGCAATGCCCATCTGGACGGGCCGCCACTGATCGTCACTCGGACCGACGGCGCCACCCCGTTCCGGTTGGTGACCCACGTTGGCGATGTCGGTCACACGCTCGTGGTCGGCCCGACTGGGGTTGGCAAGTCGGTGCTCCTGGCCACGCTGATGCTCCAGTTTCGCCGCTATCCGGGCGCGCGCATCTATGCCTTCGACAAGGGCTATTCCGCGCGCGCGACAATTCTGGGCCTAGGGGGCGAACACTACGACCTCGGCCGCGATGGCGCGGTGGCCTTTCAGCCGCTGGCTCGCATCGATGGGGAATCAGTCCGGACCTGGGCCGCGGATTGGCTTGCTCAACTGCTCAGCAGTGAGGGCGTCGAGATCACTCCGGACGTCAAAGGGGCGGTCTGGTCGGCGTTGCTGAACCTCGCCGGGGCTCCAGTCGAGCAGCGCACGCTCACGGGCTTCTCCGTGTTGCTGCACGCCAATGTGTTGCGCCAGGCGATGCAGCCCTTTGTCATCGGAGGCGCCTGCGGCCGGCTACTCGACGCCGATGATGATCCCCTCGGGGATGCGACGGTGCAGGGGTTCGAGATGGAGCAGCTTATGCATGGGCGTACGGCTGTCCTGCCGGTGCTGAGCTATCTGTTCCACCGGCTCGAGGAGCGATTTGACGGACGTCCGGTGCTACTGGTCCTGGATGAAGCATGGGTGTTCCTCGACAACCCGGCGTTCGCCAGCCGCATTCGCGAGTGGCTCAAGACGCTGCGGAAAAAGAACGTCTCCGTCGTCTTCGCGACCCAGTCGCTGGCCGACGTCCAGGGCTCGACGATCGCGCCGGCCATTATTGAGAGCTGTGCCAGCCGCATCTTCCTGCCGAACGCACAGGCCCTGGAGCCGCAGCTGCGCTCGGTTTACGAGAGCTTCGGCTTGAATGATCGGCAAATCACCCTGATCGCGCACGCCTATCCCAAGCGCGATTACTACTACCAATCCAGGGTTGGCAATCGGCTGTTCGACTTGAGCCTCGGGCCCATCGCGCTGGCGTTCGCGGGCACGGCTTCCCCCAACGATCAGCGTGCCATCGACCGCGTCTGCGAAAGCGCTCCGAATGACTTCGCCGCGGCATGGTTGCAGGCGCGCGGTCAGGGCTGGGCCAGCGAGCTGTTGGCGCAATGGCAGACCAAGGAGAGTACGTCATGAAGCGATTCAAGCGATCAGCCATTGCAGTCGTTTTCGCCGCAATGACGGCGTGCGTACCCGAGGCGAACGCACAAATTGCGGTCATCGACGCAGCAAACCTCGCCCAGAACACCCTCGAAGCGTTGCGCATGCTCCAAGCGGTGAACAACCAGCTGGTGCAGCTGCAAAACGAGGCGCGGATGCTTGCGGACAACGCCCGCAACCTGACTACGCTGCCTTTCAACATCGTCGGTCAGCTGCAGTCCACGCTCGCCACGACCAGAGACCTAATTCAGCAGGCGCAGGGGATTCCGTATCAGCTGCGCGCTGCACAGTCGCTCTTCAACACGTTCTATCCCTTTTCCTATGCGCCATCGACATCGGGCGCGGCGATGGCACTCGACTCGCTGGTCCGGTGGAACCATTCGCTGTCGGCTTTGCAGACGACGATCGGGATGCAGGCCCAGGCGGCGACCAATCTCGATGCCGACTCAGCCTACCTTGCCACCCTCGTAAACCAGAGCCAAAGCGCGGTGGGCATTCTCCAAGCCGCACAGGCAACCAATCAGCTGCTCGCGTTGCATTCCAGGCAAGCAATCCAGGAGCAGCAGCTGCGGGCGACTAGTGACCGCAGTGCTGCTCTGGAGCTTGCCCGGACCGTGGCCGCAGAGGCACGGTCGCGTGAAGTGCGGCGTCGCTTCGCGGGTTCTGGGACGCCATACACGGCGCAACCGGTCAACTTCTATGGCTTCTAGGAGATGTGCGATGAAGGATTCGAACAGAGCCACGGCAGCTGCGGCACGGCGTACCGTCGCATCGCTGTGGCTTCTTCTGGCGGTTGCGGATGCTCGGACAAGCCGGCGACAAATCTCAAGGAGGAGCTGGTCCATGATCCTGAGCGGTTGCGTGCGGAGCTGCGTCCCTGCCGCGATAACCCAGCACGTGCTGACGGAGAACATTGCCGGATGGTGAGCGATGCCTGGCGGGAGAGGTTTCTTGGTTCGAAGCCGACGAACACGGACATACCCCAGTCCGCTGGTGCCGACCCCAAAGCGCCACCTGGGCCCGAAGATCCTCCCCCGGGTAGCCGATGAACGATTTGGGCGTAATCGACCAGTTCCTCGGAGTCTTCTCGCAATACATCGATTCCGGGTTCGGCCTGCTTCATGGCGAAGTGGCATTCCTTTCGGCAACACTTGTGGCGATCGATATGGTGCTGGCGGGCTTGTTCTGGGCGATGGCGGGGGATGACGTGCTGGCCCGGCTCATCAAGAAAGTGCTCTACGTGGGTGCGTTCGCCTTCATCATCACGAACTTCAACAGCCTTGCCAGCATCCTGTTCCGCTCCTTTGCTGGGCTCGGATTGGTCGCCACCGGTGGCGCAATGACACCGGCGCAGTTCCTGCAGCCCGGGCATCTCGCGAGCGTCGGTGTCGATGCCGCGCATCCCATCCTGGCCCAGATCGGCGACCTCACCGGCTTCCCCGGCGTGTTCCTCAACCTGGACAGCATCGTCGTGCTGTTCGTCGCCTTCTTGGTCGTCGTGTTGAGTTTCTTCATCCTCGCCATCCAGCTCTTCGTCACGCTGGTCGAATTCAAGCTCACGACCCTGGCTGGCTTTGTGCTGGTGCCGTTCGCCCTTTGGAACCGAACCGCCTTTCTTGCCGAACGCGTGCTGGGTAACGTCGTCGCGGCGGGGATCAAGGTCCTGGTTTTGGCCGTCATCGTTGGCATTGGCAGTACGCTGTTCGCACAATTTCATACAGCTATCGGGACCGAGCCCTCGGTCGACCAGGCGCTGGCGGTGATGCTGGCCGCGCTGACGATGCTGGGTCTGGGAATATTCGGCCCAGGCATTGCGACCGGGCTGGTAAGCGGCGCCCCGCAACTGGGTGCGGGGGCCGCAGCGGGGACTGCACTGGCGGCTGGAGGCTTGGCGGTTGCGGGAGGTGCTGCGATTGCCGGCGGAGCACGCCTGCTCACGCGTGGCGCGCTTGCAACGCGAACCGCGACATCACTCGCGGGCGACGCGAGAGAAGCCGCCCCGGCGAGCGCGCCGTCCAGCGCGGCCAGAGCCGCGTCCCCAAGCGCGAGCAACGATGCACCAGGCTCAGTCGGGGCTTCGGATGAGAGGGCTCCGGCGTGGGCACGCCGCCTGCGCCGCAACCAGACCTTGGTCCACGGCGCGAATACCGCATCGCAGGTTCTGCGGAGCGCGGATCACGGCGGCGGCGGGGCCAATCCTCGGCTGTCCGAAGAGGGTCAGTGATGATGCATTTCCGACGGGCACAGCAGCGCTACTCCGCCACCCCCGTAGCCGTAACGCCCTATCAAGCCGCCGCCCAGGCCTGGGATGATCGTATCGGCGCTGCGCGGGTGCAGAGCTATCACTGGCGGCTCATGGCGTTCGGGTGCCTCGGCCTGGCGTTGGTCATGGCGGGTGCGCTGGCGTGGCGAGCAGGCCAGGCCATCGTAACGCCGTACGTCGTCGAGATCGACCAGGGCGGGCAGATCCGTGCGGTGAGCGAAGCGATGACTCCATATCGGCCCAGCGACGCCCAGATTGCCTTCCACCTGGCTCACTTCATCAGCAACGTGCGCTCGCTGGCAACGGATCCCGTCATCGTGCGGCAGAGGTGGCTGGATGCCTACGGGTTCACGACCGACCAAGGCGCTGCCGCGCTCAACGAATACGCCCGTGCCAATGATCCGTTCTCGCGCATCGGACAGACCTCGGTGGTCGTCGATGTCACCAGCGTTGTACGCGCCAGCGACACTTCGTTTCAGGTCCGCTGGATCGAGCGCACCTATGTGCACGGGGCGCCGGCGACCATCGAGCATTGGACAGCGATTGCGTCTATCGTGCTGCAGCCACCACGCACCGAGGAACGCCTTCGTCGCAATCCGCTCGGTATCTACGTCAACAGCCTGTCATGGTCGAAGGAGCTGACCGCCTTGGAAGGGAAATCGTGATGAATCGGACACTGCTCGTCTCCACCATCGCGGTGGCTATCACCGGATGTGCCACCAAGCCCGTATCGCCTCCGACAATCACGCTGGATGAGCCTGTCGCGATCACTGCAATTCCCGAGCCGCCCAAGCCAATCGCCGTGGTCGCTGTCCCCGAGCCGTTGCCGTTGCCGGCGCAACTCAAACCGATCGAGGTGCCCATCGCAACTCCAATCGAACCCGTCGATCCCAAGGCAACCGTGGTGCAGGCGAACGCAGACGCGCGGGTCGCACCGACGCGGGATGGATTCGTCAATGCGGTACAGACCTGGCCGTACAGCGAAGGTGCGCTGTACCAGGTCTATGCCAGCCCCGGCCGTGTCACCGACATCACACTGCAGGAAGGTGAGGCGCTGACGAGCGTCTCCGCCGGCGATACTGTTCGCTGGATTGTCGGTGACACGACCAGCGCCAGTGGCGCTGCCAAGCGGGTGCACGTCCTGCTCAAACCAATTCGCGCTCCCCTGAAGACTAACCTGGTCATCACTACGAATCGACGCATCTACCTGCTCGAGCTGACTGCGACCGATCAAACGTGGATGGCCTCCGTATCGTGGGACTATCCACGCGATCGCCTGAATTTGCTTCGCGCCCAGGCAGACCGAGCTGACGCCGCCGCGCCGGTCGCACAAGGCCTGTCGTTAGAACACCTGGTTTTCCGTTACGAGATTACCGGGGATGCAGCACCGTGGAAGCCTTTGCGTGCATTCGATGATGGGGAACGGGTCTATATTCAATTCCCGGCGGGTATCGCACAGGGCGAGCTGCCGCCATTGTTCATCATTGGTGCGGCGGGGAATGCCGAGCTCACCAACTACCGCTACCGCGCTCCTTACTATATCGTGGATCGGCTATTTGGCGCGGCGGAGCTGCGGCTTGGCGCGGATCCAGCCCAGATCGTGCGCATTGGACGCACAGACGGCGCCAAGCGCACGGCCGGTGGCTCATGACCCCCGCTAAGGTCGATCCTGCGACACTCGAGTTGCGCGCACGGCCCCGACCCGTCACGCGCCTCAACCGCACCACCGTCGCCGTAATCGCTGCCGCCCTCGCCGGGGCGGTCGCCGGGCTTACCGTATGGTCTCTACAGGAGACTTCGCGCCGGTCTCGCGAGGCGCCGACAGAACTGCATAACGTGGATCGTATCTCTCAAGCCGATTCGCTGGCACGGCTGCCGGCGGACTATACGAAGGTACCCGCGCCTCGACCTGCCGACACACCACCGATTCTGGGACCGCCCTTGCCGGGCGATCTTGGCGGACCGTTGCTGCGGGCCGAGCAATCGGCGGCAGGAGGTCTCCCATCTCCAATAGGAGTGTCCCGCAGCGATCCCACCTTGGACGCCTCGCGCGCAGAGCGAATCGCCCGACAGCGTGAAGCAGAGGACGCAGCCAAGGCAGCACTGTTTTTCCGGGGAACAATTGCATCCGGTCCAGCGCGGGAAGATGGCCGTCCTTCATCGACTACCGGCGCGGAGGTTGTACCGGCCGCTGCTCTCGCGCCCGATGCTTCCAAGGCCGCGAGCTCGCCTTCCGAGGACCGTGACGCGAAGCAGCGTTTTCTGGATCGCCCGGTCGACATGCAAATCCTGTCACAGCATGCGCTGCAAGCGGCTGCTTCACCGTATCTGATTAGCGCGGGCAATGTGATCCCGGCCGCGCTGATTACCGGGATCAACTCTGACTTACCCGGGTTGGTGCTCGCGACGGTGACTCAGGCGGTCTACGATAGTGCGACTGGCCATCACCTGCTAATCCCTCAAGGATCACGCCTGATTGGCCAATATGACAGTCAGATCGCGTTCGGCCAGCGGCGCGTGCTCATGGTCTGGAACCGGTTGATCCTCCCGGACGCAGCGTCAATCACACTCGATCGCCAGCCCGGCATGGACACAGGTGGCTATGCCGGACTGGAGGACCAGGTCGATTGGCATTGGGGCCAATTGCTGGCCGGCGCCGCGCTTTCAACCCTCATTGGCGTGGCGGCGGAGCTGGCGGCGCCCGACCGAACCAACGGTCAGAACGAAATCGTCGTCGCCAGCCGGCAAAGCCTTCAGGAGAGCATTAACCAGGTCGGTCAGGAACTGACCCGGCGTCGCCTTGATGTCGCCCCTACGTTAACCATACGGCCGGGGTACCAGCTGCGGGTCATCGTCAATCGAGACTTGGTGATGCGGCCGTATCAACCGCTTTTTTTCGAGTAGCGTGCACCGCCTGCTGGGGCGAGGGAGGGCCGGTTGGCCACCCCGCAGGTCAAATCAGTACGGTAGGGGTACACGTCGGACGGGACAGCGATCGGGCGACGCCCCGTGTATCAATGGAACGATCGCCCTCCGTCGGCTGCAAGTGCGGCACCTGTGACATAGGACGACTGGGCGCTCGTAAGAAAGAGAATTACTTGCGCAATCTCCCAAGGGTCGGCCATCCGCTTGAGAGCGTAGTTCTGTGTATTGCCTCGAAAGCCGTCTGCCATCGGGGTGTCAACCATTCCAGGACATACGGTATTAACCCGAATCTTGGGCGCGAGCTCAGCGGCCAATGCGCGCCCCAAGTTGACGACCCCTCCCTTGGATGCGGCGTACGCGGTTAGTCCTGGCGCATTTGGAAGAAGACCCGCCGCGGACCCGATGTTGACGATAGTCGCCGCTGATTCCTGGACCATCCATGGCAGGCAGCTTCTGATCACGAGGTAGGTCCCGGTGAGATTCACATCCAGGGTCCGTCTCCATACGGCAACCGGCGTTTCTGCAACCGAGCCATGGGGCATGATGCCTGCTGCGTTGACGATTCCATCGATACCGCCCAGGCGGGTGCTCGCGCTTTCGGCGGCTTTCGAGATCTGATCCTCGTTGGAGATATCGACCTCCAATGGATGGCC
>Ga0187779_10000704_pt1 | contig 22124 bp, 19 predicted proteins | sample 1015_Q2_SP10_10__FD_132435 | JGI IMG/M metagenome (GOLD analysis project Ga0187779, IMG submission 132435) | Tropical peat soil microbial communities from peatlands in Department of Meta, Colombia - 1015_Q2_SP10_10_MG | ecosystem: Environmental > Terrestrial > Soil > Wetlands > Peat | place... | reverse complement strand
CGCGCGTAGGTCGCGCACCGTCACGGTGAAGCCCGTCGGCGCGTTCGCCAGCGTGGGGTCGTGAGACAGCGACAGGTGGGTCTTCGCCATGCAGATCGGCAGCTTGTCCATGCCGGTCCGAACGAACTGCTCGACCTTGGTGCGCGCGGCGGGCAGGAGCTCGATCCCGTCGGCGCCGTAGACGCGCGTGGCGATCGCCCTGATCTTGTCCTCGATCGGCGCATCCAACGCGTAGACGTAGTCGAAGGAGGCCGGCTCCTCCGCCGCCGCGACGACGGCTTCCGCGAGCGCCGAGGCGCCGGCTCCCCCGTCCTCGAACGCCGTGTTCACCTCTGCAGCGTACGCCCCGTGCTCGAGCGCGAGGGCGCGGACGCGGTCGATCTCGTCATCGCCGTCTCCGGGGAACTGGTTCACCGCGACGACCGCTTTCAGGCCGAACTCCTTCACGATGCCGAGATGGCGCGCGAGGTTCGCCGCCCCGACCTCGATCGCCTCGAGACCGCCGTCGGGCTCGCCGGCGTGGTGCTTCAGCGCCTTGACGGTCGCTACGAGCACGACCGCGTTCGGACGGAGGTCGCCGGCACGGCAGACGATGTCGAAGAACTTCTCCATCCCCATGTCGGAGCCGAAGCCGCTCTCGGTGACGACGTAGTCGCCGAGCTTCAGCGCCACGCGGTCCGCGACCAGCGAATTGTTCCCGTGCGCGATGTTCGCGAACGGTCCGCAGTGGACGAGCGCGGGCTGTCCTTCGAGTGTCTGGACGAGGTTCGGCTTGATCGTCTCCTTGAGCAGCACCGTCATCGCCCCAGCCGCGCGGAGCTGCTCGGCCGTGACGGGCTCGCCGTCGAAGGTCTGAGCGACCGTGATCGCGCCGAGGCGCCGGCGAAGATCCTGCACGTCCGCGGCGACTGCGACGAGCGCCATCACCTCCGAGCCGGCGGTGATGTCGAATCCCGTCTGGCGCACGTACCCGTTCGCGCGGCCGCCGAGGCCGATCACGATGTCGCGGAGCGAACGGTCGTTGATGTCGACGCACCGGCGCCAGCTGACCGAGAGCGGATCGATCCCGAGCTCGTTGCCGTGGAGGATGTGCGCCTCGATCATCGCGGCGAGCAGGTTGTTCGCCGCTCCGATCGCGTGGATGTCGCCCGTGAAGTGGAGGTTCATGTCCTCCATCGGAACCACCTGCGCGTAGCCGCCGCCGGCGGCCCCACCCTTGATCCCGAACACCGGCCCGAGCGACGCCTCGCGCACGCAGAGCACCGGCTGCTTGCCGATGTGCCCGAGCCCCTGCGTGAGCGACACGGACGTCGTCGTCTTGCCCTCACCGGCCTTCGTCGGCGTGATCGCGGTGACGTCGATCAGCCTCGCGTCCTGGCGGGCGGCGAGACGGTCGAGGACCGACAGGTCGATCTTCGCCTTGTACCGCCCGTAGAGATCCACCTCCTCGGGGAGCAGGCCGGCGTCGGCCGCGATCTCGGCGATCGGCCGCAGCGCTGCGCTCTGCGCGATCTCGAGCGAGGACGGGATCTGTGTCGTCACGAGTGCTCCTTCCGCTCGACGTCTCCGGACGCTAGGATCGCGCCTGCTGTGCAGACAGATATATCAGTCTCGGCGCGAGGCGAACAGACCCTCTCAGAACAGGCGTATGTCGCGTTGAGGGACCGGATCGTCCGGCTCGGCCTGCCGCCCGGCGCGGCCCTCACGGAAGAGACGCTCATGCGAGAGCTCGGGCTCGGGCGGACGCCGATCCGCGAGGCGGTGAAGCGGCTCGCGCTCGAGGACCTCGTCGTCATCTATCCCCGGCGCGGCACGTTCGTGTCCGAGATCAACATCACCGACCTCGCGCAGATCTCCGACGTGCGGCTGCGGCTCGAGGGGCACGCAGCCTACCGCGCGGCCGAGCACGCGACCGCCGACGACCGTGCCGAGGGCAAGATGCTCGTCGACGAGCTCGAACAGCTCCACGACGGCGCAGACGGCGATGCGCTCATGCGCCTCGACGCGCGCATCCACCGCCACGTCTACCGGTGCAGCCGTAACCCGTACCTCGAGTCGACGCTCGACCGCTACCTCAACCTGTCGCTGCGGATCTGGTACCTCGTGATCGACCGCCTTCCGCATCTGGAGCAGAGCGTGTTCGAGCACCGGGACCTGCTCGGCGCGATCGACCAGGGGGACGCGACCGGTGCGCGCGAGCTTGCCGAGAGCCACGTCGCGACCTTCGAGCGCGAGATCCGAACCGTCCTGTGAGGAGGCGACGCAGTGAGTGACCTTCCGTCGTCGGCGCGCGCGGTCATCGTCGGCGCCGGCATCGTCGGTAACAGCCTGGCCTACCACCTGTCCAAGCTCGGCTGGACGGATCTCGTGGTGGTCGAGAAGGGGCCGCTCCCGAATCCCGGCGGTTCGACCGGGCACGCGTCGAACTTCATCTTCCCGGTCGACCACTCCAAGGAGATGACGACGCTGACGAAGGAGAGCCACCGTCAGTACGTCGACCTCGGCGTCGCGACGATCAGCGGCGGGATCGAGGTCGCACGGACGACGGAGCGCATCGAGGAGCTGAACCGGCGGATGTCGTCCGCGCTGTCGTGGGGCGAGCCGGGTTGCGAGCTCCTGACCCCGGACCAGGTGATCGAGCGCGTCCCCTTCATCGACAAGAGCGTGATCCTCGGCGGCTTCTACACGCCGGAGGTCTCGGTGGTGGACTCGCTGCGGGCGGGCACGCTCATGCGCGAGTACGCAGAAGGGCGCGGCGCCACGGTGCTCGCGAGCACGGAGGTGACCGGCATCGGCCTCGAGCGGGGACGCGTGTGCCGCGTCGACACCGATCGAGGTGAGATCGAGACCGAGTACGTCTTCGTCGCCTGCGGCGTGTGGAGTCCGCGAATCGCGCGCATGGCGGGGGCAACGATCCCGCTCACGCCGGCCGTGCACCAGATGATCAGCGTCGGGCCGATTCCGCTCTTCGAGGAGACGCCGGGCGAGATCGCGTTCCCGATCGTCCGCGACGTCGACACGAACATGTACGAGCGGCAGAACGGCAGCGACATGGAGGTCGGCTCGTACGCCCACCGTCCGATCCTCATGGACCCCGACGACATCCCCTCGAACGAAGAGGCGGCGCTCTCGCCGACCGAGCTGCCGTTCACGTCCGAGGACTTCGACCCGCAGCTCGAGCAGGCGCTCGAGCTGATGCCCGAGGTCCTCACCGTCGAGGGCGCCGGTATCCGGCATGCGATCAACGGGCTGCTGTCGCTCACGCCCGACGGGATGCCGCTGCTCGGCGAGACCGAGGTGAAGAACCTCTGGTCCGTGGCCGCGATCTGGATCAAGGAGGCGCCGGGGATCGCAGAGTCGGTGGCCGAGTGGGTCGTCGAGGGCGCGCCGGAGACCGACCTCCACTCCGCCGACGTCGCCCGCTTCTACTCTCACCAGCGGACCAAGCGTCACGTCGATGCGCGCTCCTCGGAGGGCTACAACCGCACGTACGGGATCGTCCACCCGCTCGAGCAGTGGCTGTCGAATCGCGACGTGCGCCTCAGCCCCTTCTATGCGAGGGCGCAGGCGCTCGGCGCGGTCTTCTACGAGACAGCCGGCTGGGAGCGCCCGTGGTGGTACGAGTCCAACGCTCCGTTGCTGGAGGAGTACGGCGACCGGGTGATGCCGCGCGAGGCCGAGTGGGAGTCGCGCTGGTGGTCGCCGATCATCAACGCCGAGCACCTGGCGATGCGGGACCGCTGCGCGATCATCGACCTGTCCGCCTTCGCGATCCTCGACGTCGTCGGGGCCGGCGCGCTCGAGTACCTGCAAGGCGTGGCGGTCGCGGAGATGGACGTCGCCGGCGGCCGCGTCGTCTACACGCCGATCCTCGACCGGGGCGGCGGCTTCAAGGCAGACCTCACGATCATGCGGCTCGACGACGACGTCTTCCGCGTCGTCACCGGCGGTGCAGACGGCCCGCGCGACCGGAAGTGGTTCGAGGATCGCCTGCCGGAGGACGGCTCGGCCGCACTCGATGACGTCACGTCTGCGTGGTGCACGCTCGGCCTCTGGGGGCCGCGCGCGCGCGACGTGCTCGAGTCGGTGACGTCGGACGACGTCTCGCACGAGGGCTTCCCGTTCGCGCGGTGCAAATGGATCGACATCGGCTCCGTGCACGTGCTCGCCTCGCGCATCTCCTACGTCGGCGAGCTCGGCTGGGAACTCTACGCGCCGATGGAGCAGGGTGCGGCGATGTGGGACAGCATCTGGGAAGCAGGCCAGCGGTTCGGGATCGTCCCGTCGGGGATCGGCGTGTACGGGACGACCGGCCGCATCGAGAAGGGCTACCGCCTCTTCGGCGCCGAGCTCGAGTCCGAGTACAACGTGGTCGAGGCGGACATGCAGCGTCCGAAGGTGAAGGACGCTGACTTCGTCGGCAAGGAGGCGCACGTCCGTCAGCGCGACGAGGAGCCTGCGGCGATCCTGTCGACGCTGACGGTGGACGACAACACATCTCCGACGGACGGTTGCAAGCGCTACATGCTCGGGCGCGAGCCGATCCTCACCGTCGATGGCGATCGGATCGTCGACCGGAAGGGTCGCGGCTCGTACGTGACCAGCGCAGGCTCGGGGCCGTCGGTGGGCAAGCACGTCCTGCTCGCCTACCTGCCGCCCGAGCACGCGAGCGAAGGCACGTCGTTGCTCGTGCAGTACATGGGCGACCGCTACCCGGTCACCGTCGCTGCGCGCGGCAGCCGCCCGCTCTTCGACCCGGAGAACACGCGCGTGCGCTGTTGAGGGTCCTGGTCTGCATCAAGCGAGTTCCGGAGACCGGAGCGCGCATCACGCTTCGCCCCGACGCGCGCGCGCTCGACACGAGCCTGCTCGGGTTCACGATCTCGCCGCACGAGGAGTGCGCGGTCGAGGAGGCGCTTCGGCTCGTCGAGGCGCACGGCGGCTCGACCACGGTGCTGACGCTCGGGCCCGATGCCGCGGTCGAGCAGCTCCAGAACGCGATGGCAATGGGGATCGAGTCCGCGATCCTGCTCGAGACCGACGGCGACGAGTGGAGTGCGGAGGCGACCGCGTCCTCGATCGTCGACGCGGTCCGCGCGCAGGGCGAACCGTTCGACCTGGTGCTGTTCGGCAACGAGGCCGCCGACTCCGGCGACTACCAGGTCGGCGTCCGCGTCGCCCACGAGCTCGGCCTCCCCTGTGTCACCGGGATCAAGGGGATCGAGGTCGCGGACGGACGGCTCACTGCGCGGCGAGAGGCCGGCGGCGGCTGGGAGATCTTCGAGGTCGCGCTCCCGACGGTCGTGACGGTGAAGGAGGGGATCAACCTGCCGCGCTACCCGTCTCTGCCCGGACGGCTGCGCGCGAAGAAGACGCAGATCGAGCGACTCACGCCCGAGCCGCGCGGGAGCGGGCTCGAGCTGATCCGCCTCGTCGTTCCCGTGGAGGACGAGACCGAGGTCGAGGTGCTCGGTACCGGTGCGGACGCGGCGCCGCGCGTCGTAACCGTCCTGCGCGAGCTCGGGCTGGTCGCGTCGTGATCCTCTGCGTGGTCGACGCCGATCCACTCTCGCTCGAGGCGCTCACCTTTGCCCGGCGACTCGGTGACGACGTCGAGGCGATCGTGTTCGACGGTGCGGACGTCGATGGCTACGTCGCCCGGGCCCATCGAGTCGGGCTGGACGAGTACGCACCCGAGGCATGGGCGCACGCGATCATCGACCTGGAACCGGACGTCGTCGTCGCCGCCGGGACCGACCGCGGCCACGAGGTGCTCGCCCACGCTGCCGCACGTCTCGGTGTCGCGCTCGCCGCGAACTGCGTCGACGCGAGCGTCGACCGCGACACGTTACTGCTCACGCGCCAGCGCTGGGGAGGCAGCCTGCTCGAGGAGGCACGCCTCGCCGGCTCGCCGAAGCTGCTGCCCATGGCACCGCACGCGGGCGGGGCCGCGCCGCCAGGCGCGCCGGCGGAGGTCGAGGAGCTCGAACCGTCGATCACCGACGAGCACCTTCGCGTCCGGGTGGTACGGAGGGAGGAGCCGACGGCCGGAGCGATCCGCCTCGACACGGCGCGTGTCGTCGTCGGCGGCGGTCGTGGCGTCGGCAGCAAGGAGGGATTCGAGGAGCTCGAGGAGCTCGCCGACCTGCTCGGCGGAGCCGTCGGCGGCTCACGCGTCGTGACGAACCTCGGCTGGCGTCCACACGCCGACCAGGTCGGGCAGACCGGCGCGCGGATCGCGCCGGAGCTCTACATCGCGTGCGGCGTCAGCGGCGCGATCCAGCACATCGTCGGCTGCAAGGCGGCGAGACGGATCCTCGCGATCAACAAGGACCGGAACGCGCCGATCGTCCAGCGGGCGGACTGGGCGGTGATCGGGGACCTGCACGAGATCGTCCCTGCGATCGTCGCCGAGCTGAAGCGCGCGTCCTAGCGGATCCGCGTCACGCCATCTCGGGCCTGATCGCGTACGGTGCCAGCCGCCACGCCTTCCAGGGCCCGTACCAAGCGGGTAGCGGCATCGGCGCCGCCGGTCGTGCGCCGCGCCCGCCGTCCGTCTGCCAGCCGAACAGCCTCAGCGCCCAGAGTGGTGTCGGCAACGGCGCGTCGAGCGGGCGCAGGCGCGGCCTTACCACGACGTTGTTCGAGGCGGCGCTGCCGTTGCCGGCGGCGTCGAAGGCGCGCAGCGTGAACACCGTGCGGTCGAGTGCACGGAAGTCGTCGAGGGCCGCGTGCGTGGCCTTGCCCGAAATCCACCTGAACGCCACTCCGTTCCGGTACAGCACGTAGCGGCGCACGCCCACGTTGTCGGTCGCGCGGTGCCAGCTGAGGAGGAGCGAGCCGAACGAGAATCGTGCCTTCAGCGACCTCGGCTCGGTCGGCGGCACGGTGTCGTGCGCCGGCGGCGCGTCGTAGGTGAAGAGGTCGGCCACGGTCTGTGTCGAGGTGCCGGCCGCGGTCGTGACGGTCACGTCGAGCGTCCCGACCGGGTTCGGCGGGGAGTAGGCGCGCATGACGGTGGGGGAGATCAGCTCGAACGTCGCGGGATCGGCTTTTGCGGAACCGAACGACACGGCCGTCACGTCGACGAAGCCGCTCCCCCTGATCGTCACCCTCGTCCCTCCGGTGGCCGGGCCCGAGTCGGGTCTGATCCTCGCGACGACGGGCGCTTCCGTCGTGTCGCTGCGTGCGGTCGGCGGGACGCCCCCGAGCATCAGCGCCGAGGCAGCCACACAGCCCGCCACCGACGCGAAGCGGACCGGGCCCCTCCACACGACGGCGATCGTACTTGACTGGCCGGTGGGCGCCCGCTTGAATCTTGTGTGGAACAGCTGTTCCATGATGTGAGATGAAGAGCGCGGAGACCGGCACACAGGCGATCGACCGGGCGGCGGAGCTGCTCGTGCGCGTCGTCGAGAGCGGCGAGCCGCTCGCGGTCGGCGAGCTCGCGGCGCACTCGGGCCTCCCGAAGAGCACGACCTCTCGCCTCGTCGGCGCGCTCGAGCGACGCGGGCTCGTCCAGCGCACCGCCGACCGTCGCCGCCTCTCGCCCGGGCCGGTGCTGCTGCGGTACGCGCACCGAGACGGTGGTCAGAGCCTCGTCGAGCTCGCTGCGCCCGGCCTGCGTCGGCTCGCCGATGCCTCCGGCGAGACGGTCAACCTCGCGGTCCCCGGCTCCGAGGGCGTGGAGCATCTCACGCAGGAGGACACGGCGCACTTCGTCGGGACGACGGATTGGGTCGGCCGCAAGGTGCCGTTCGAGCTCGCGGCCAACGGCAGGTGCTTCCTCGCGTTCTCGCAAGCCGCGAAGCTGACGCCAGTGCTGCGCAGGGTTCGTGCGCGCGGGTACGCGACGAGCATCGACGAGCTCGAGCTCGGCCTCTCCGCGATGGCCGCGCCCGTGCTCGATTCGACAGGCAACGCCGTTGCCGCGCTCTCCATCTCCGGACCGACGAGCCGCCTGACCTCCGAGCGCATCACGCAGCTCGCTCCGCTCCTCGTCGAGGAGGCGCACGCGCTCGAGCGGCGTCTCGACCACCGCGACCACGAGCGAGGTGCAGCATGACCCACGAAGAGATCCTCCGGGCCCTCTACGACAACACCCTCGTCGGGAACGCACCGGAGGTGCGAGACCTCGTCAACGAAGGGCTCGCGTCGGAGCTCGAACCCGAGACGATGCTCTACGACGCGTTGATTCCCTCGCTCGAGGAAGTGGGTGCGCGCTTCGAGCGCGGTGACTTCTTCGTCCCGGAGATGCTGATCGCCGCGCGGGCGATGCAGGGAGCGCTCGACATCCTCCGCCCGCTGCTCGCGGAGACAGGAGCGAAGCCGATCGGGACATACGTGATGGGCACCGTCAAGGGCGACGTCCACGACATCGGCAAGAACCTCGTCAACATCATGCTCGAAGGCGCGGGCTTCACCGTCTACGACCTCGGCGTGAACGTCGCGCCCGAGACGTTCGTCGAGAAGGTGCAGGAGCACGAGCCCGACATCGTGGGCTTCTCCGCATTCCTGACGACGACGATGCCGATGTTCAAGGCGAACATCAACGCGTTGACGAAGGCCGGAATCCGCAACGACGTGATCGTCATGGTCGGCGGCGCGCCGGTGACGCAGGAGTACGCGGACATCGTCGGGGCGGATGGCTACGCAGCGGACGCGTCCACCGCCGTCCGGCTCGCCAAGGATCTGATCGAGCGCAAGCGGTCGGCCGTGCCTGCGTGATGGGGCCGCTCGCCCTCGTCGAGGCCGCGGTCAAGAAGCCCGTCTGGGGTTGCCAGATGTGCGGTCAGTGCGTCCTTCACTCGACGGGTCTCACGTGCCCGATGAACTGTCCGAAGACGCTGCGGAACGGCCCGTGCGGCGGTGTTCGCCCCGACGGGGGCTGCGAGGTGAAGCCCGAGATGCGCTGCGTCTGGGTGAAGGCCGTCGAGCGTGCGCCGAAGACTCCGTGGGCGCACGAGATCAACGACCTGCGGCCGCCCGTCGACAACCGGCTCTGGGGAACGTCGTCGTGGCGGAACTTCCTCTCGAAGCGGGACAGGGTCGTCCCCGAGGGTTGGCGTGTCTCGGCTTGAGGATGCGCTCGCGGCCGGCCGCTTCGTCGTGACGGCCGAGTTGCAGACGGTCAACGCCGGCGGACTCGACGCCGTGCGCGAGCGTTTCGAGCCGTTCGAGGAGTACGTCGACGCGACGAACGCGACCGACAACACGTCGGCGCACGCGCACGCGTCGCCGGTGGCGGTGGCGATCGCCCTGAAGCAGCTCGGCATGGAGCCCGTCATGCAGCTCACGTGCCGCGATCGCAACCGGCTGGCCCTCGAAGCGGACATCGTCGGCGGGGCGATGCACGGCGTCGAGAACATCTGCTGCCTTACCGGCGACGACGTCACGGCCGGAGACGAGCCGGAGGCGCGCCGCGTGTTCGACCTGGACTCCATCCAGCTGCTCGCGCTCGGCTCGGCGCTCGCGCGTGGCACGTACCTCTCGGGTCGGAAGCTCGATCCGCGGCCGCATCTCTTCCTCGGCGCCGTCGAGAATGCGGGCGCGCCGCCGTACGCCTACCGCGTCGACCGTGCGCTGAAGAAGGTGCAGGCAGGCGCTCGCTTCCTTCAGCTTCAGGTCGGCTTCGAGCCCGAACGGCTCTCGGCGTTCATGGCCGAAGCCGTGGCGAAAGGACTGTCCGAGCGCTGCGCGCTGCTGCCGTCGATCTGCCTCGTCCGCTCGCCGACATCTCTCCGCTACATGGACGAGCACGTGCCCGGCATCTCGGTGCCCGCGGAGACGATCGAACGCTGCGAGCGCGCGGCCGATCCGGAGACTGCGTGCTTCGACCTGGCGTGCGAGCTCGCGGCGCATGCGCGCTCGTTGCCGGGAGTCGCCGGACTGCACTTGATCAGCTTCCGGCGCGAGGCCGGCATCGCGCAGCTCTGCGAGCGGCTCGAGATTCCGACGCGAACGGAGAGGGAGCTGAGTGGATACCGTTCTCCGCTCACGGTCTAGGACCGTCGTCATCGGCCCGGCGCAGCCGTTCTGCATCGTCGGCGAGCGGATCAACCCGACCGGGCGAAAGGCGTTCCAGGCGCAGCTGCAGGCGGGCGACCTGTCCCAGCTCGACGTCGACGTGCCCGAGCAACTCGCGGGCGGCGCCGACATGCTCGACGTCAACGTCGGGGATCCCCTCGCGGACGAGGTCGGACTGATGGCGCAGGCGATCCCGCTCGTGCAGGAGCTCACCGACCTGCCGCTCTGCATCGACTCGTCGGTGATCGAGGCGCTCGAGGCCGGTCTCGACGCGTACGACGGCAAGGCGCTCGTCAACTCGGTGACAGGCGAGGACGAGCGGCTCGCGGCGATCCTCCCCCTCGTCGCGCGTCACGGCGCGGCGGTGATCGGCCTCGCCAACGACGACGAGATCCCGATGGAGCCCGAGCGCCGGTGCGAGGTCGCGAAGAAGATCGTCTCCGCGGCAGGCGATCACGGCATTCCGCCCGAGGATGTCGTCATCGACGCGCTGGCGATGCCCGTCGGCGCGGAGCCGCGGGCCGTGACCCTGTTCCTCGAGACGGTTCGGCTGATCCGCGAGACACTCGGCGTGAACACGATCTGCGGGGCGTCGAACACCTCGTTCGGCCTTCCGGGACGCCATACGCTCGGCGCGGCGTTCCTGTCCGTCGCGCAGAGCCACGGACTGACGAGCGCGATCATGGACGCCCGTTCGCCGCAGTGCGTCGAGGCAGTGCGCGCCGGCGACTTCCTGCTTGGCCGCGACGAATGGGGCGCACGCTGGATCGCGATGTTCCGGCAGAAGCAGGCGGCAGCGAGTTGAGCGTCGAGCCCTCGGTCGAGCTGCCCGAGTCGCATCCCGACCGTGTCCGCCTGCGCTTCCTCCAACGCGCCGAGGACCAGACGCTGCGCGAGACGCGCGTACTCGCCGGGACGACGATCTTCGACGCAGCAAGCTGGAACGGCGTCGCGATCGACTCGACGTGCGGCGGGCACGGCACGTGCAAGAAGTGCAAGGTCCGCGTCGTCTCCGGCTACGTGCCGGTGACGCCGGTCGATCCTCGTGCGTTCTCGACGGACGAGCTGAACGCAGGCTGGCGCCTCGCATGCCGCGCGCTCGCGCACGACGACCTGACCGTCGAGGTCCCGCCGCTGCAGACGAGGCCGAAGGCAGCGCTCGCAGGCGTCGGCCGCCACGTGATCCTCCGGCCGGCTGTACAGAAGCGCTATCTCGAGCTGGAAGAGCCGACGCTCGAGGACCAGGTGTCGGATCTCGAGCGCGTGCTCGCGGCGATGGACGATGTCGAGCTGCGCGTGCCGCTCGACCTCGTCCGTGGGCTCGGCCGGACGCTGCGCGAGTCGGACTGGAAGGTGACCGCAGTGCTCTGCGACGACGTGCTGATCGACGTCGAGCCGGGCGACACGTCGTCGCGCAGGCACGCGATCGCCTTCGACCTCGGCACGACGACCGTCGTGGCGACGCTGCTCGACCTCGAGACGGGACAGCCGGAGGGCGTGCGCTCCGTCCTCAACGCGCAGCAGCAGTTCGGCGCCGACGTCATCTCTCGTATCTCCGCGACGATGCTCGACCCCGAGGCGCTCGGTGTGCTCCGTGCACGTGCGCACGAGACGCTCGAGTCGCTGACGCGCGAGGTGTGCAAGGAGGGCGGAGTCGATCCGGCGGACGTCTACGAGATCGTGGTCGCGGGGAACGTGACGATGGTCCAGATCGCGCTGGGGATCGATCCTGAGCCGCTGTCGATGGCGCCGTTCACGATCGCCGCGCGGCGGCTCCCCGAGGCGACGGCTTCCGACTTCGGCGTCCAGGTGCACGCACGCGCGCCCGCCGTGGTGTTTCCCGCGATGGGCGCGTACGTGGGGCCGGACATCGTCGCCGGATTGCTCGCGACAGGTCTGACGCTCGACCGTCGCGTGCGCCTGTTCATCGACGTCGGCACGAACTCGGAGATCGTCCTCGGCTCAGCGGACCGGGCGGTCGCGTGCGCAGCGCCGGCTGGGCCTGCGTTCGAGGCGGCGCAGATCCGCTGTGGGATGCGCGCGTCCGAGGGCGCAATCGAGGGCGTGCGCATCGTCGACGGCGATGTCGAGCTCACCGTGATCGGCGACGTCGAGCCGGTCGGTCTCTGCGGCTCCGGGCTCGTCGACGCCGTGTCGGCGCTCGTCGGGTCGGGCGTGCTCGATCTCTCGGGACGGTTCGTCCAGGGCTCGTCCGACCGGCTCGGGCGAATCGGCGAGGAGAACGTCTTCCATCTGACCGACGAGATCTTCCTGTCGCAGCGCGACGTCCGCGAGCTGCAGTTCGCGAAGGCGTCGATCGCGACCGGCTGGACGATCCTCTGCCGCGAGCTCGGCGTCGAACCCGAGGAGGTCTCGCAGGTCCTGCTCGCCGGCTCGTTCGGCTCGTACCTCACGCCTGCGAGCGCGGTGCGGATCGGCCTCGTGCCGAAGCTGCCGTTGACGCGCATCGTCTCCGCCGGGAACGTCGCCGGCGAGGGAGCGAAGATCGCCGCACTCTCCGTCACGGAGCGCGCCGCCGCGAACGCGGTGCTCGACGAGGTGGAGTACGTCGAGCTCTCGGGCCGCACGGACTTCAACGACCTGTTCGTCGACCAGCTCGCGTTCCCGGCATGACGACCACCGTGGTCGCGTGCGGAGCATTGGCGCTGCACATCAAGTCGATCGCGGAGCGGCGCGGCTGGGACTTGGAAGTCCGTCCGCTGCCCCCGGAGCTGCACAGCCGGCCCGAGCGGATCGCGTCCGCGGTGGCCGAGGCGGCGGGCGAGGACGACGTCGTCGTCGCGTACGCGGACTGCGGGACCCGCGGTGCGCTCGACGGCTACGCCCGCCTCGAGGGAGCGCACTGCTACGACGTCTTCGGGCGGGAGGACGTGCGGGAGATGATGGCCGAGGAGCCGGGCACGTACTTCCTGACGGACTTCCTCGTCAAGGCGTTCGACCGCGTCGTCGTGCGCGGGCTCGGCCTCGACCGGCACCCCGAGCTGCGTGACGAGTACTTCCGCAACTACACGCGCGTCGTCTGGCTCGCACAGCGGCCGACGCCGGAGTTGCAAGACGCGGCGGAACGCGCAGCCGTCTTGCTTCGGCTGCCGCTCACGGTCCGAGAGACTGGGGAGGACGGACTCGAGTCTGCGCTCGAGCGACTCATCGCAACCCGGAAGATGACGTGCTGATCAACGAGCTGCCTCGGTACGAGATCCTCGACGACGCGGCGCTCGACGAGCTCGACCGCGGCTGGCGGCGGATCGTCAGCGAGCTCGGCATCGACTTCCTCCATCCCGAGGCGCTCGACTACCTGGCGAAGGCCGGGCAACAGGTCGAGGGCGACCTCGTCAAGTTCGATCCCGACTGGATCCTCGAGCAGGTGGCGAAGGCGCCGGCCGAGTTCGACCTCCAGGCGCGCAACCCCGAGCGGACCGTGCACATCGGCGGGAACCACATGGTGTTCGCCGCGGTGTACGGCTGCCCGTTCGTGCGCGAGGGTCTCGAGCGGCGCGACGCCACCTACCGCGACTTCGAGAACCTCGTCAAGCTCGCGCAGTCGTTCCCACAGCTCGACTCGCCCGGAGGGACGATCTGCGAGCCGAACGACAAGCCCCTCGACTCGCGGCACCTCGACATGGTGTACGCGCTGCTGACCCTGTCCGACAAGCCGTTCATGGGCTCGGTCACCTCCGGGCCGAACGCGGCGGACACGATCGCGATGGCCGAGATGGTGTTTGGGCGCGAGTCGCTCGAGGAGACGCCGGCGATCGTGTCGCTGATCAACGTCAACTCGCCGCTCCGCTACGACGACCGGATGCTCGCTGCGCTGCTCGAGTACGCGAAGGCGAACCAGCCGACGATCGTGACGCCGTTCTTGCTGATGGGTGCGATGTCGCCGGTCTCGATCGTCTCGGCACTCGCGCAGCAGATCGCCGAGGCGCTCGCGGGGATCGCGCTGGTGCAGACGATCCGGCCCGGATGTCCCGTCGTCTTCGGCTCGTTCCTCTCGAACACGGACATGCAGTCGGGCTCGCCGAGCTTCGGGACACCCGAGTCGGCCGTCGGTCTCTTCTGCACCGGCCAGATCGCGCGTCGTTTCAACCTGCCGTTCCGCGGCGGCGGTGCGCTGACGTCGTCACAGGTGGTCGACGCCCAGGCGGGCTACGAGTCGATGATGTCGCTCTGGCCGACGTTCCTCGCGGGGACGAACTTCGTCCTCCACTCCGCCGGCTGGCTCGAGTCCGCGCTCGTCTCCTGCTACGAGAAGTTCGTCGTCGACGTCGAGACGCTTCGGATGCTGAACGAGGTCTTCAAGCCGCTCGAGGTGAACGAGGAGACGCTCGCGTACTCCGCGCACCAGGAGGTCGGGCAGGGCGGTCACTTCCTCGGCGCCGCCCACACGCTCGAGCGCTTCCGCGAGTGCTTCTACCGTCCGCTGCTCTCGTCGACAGAGAACTACGAGCGCTGGGCGCGCAACGGCGGCCGCGACGCAGCCGCGCGAGCCACGGAGATCTGGCAGAAGACGCTCGAGGAATACGAGCAGCCGCCGAACGACGACGGGCTGAAAGAGGAACTGAAGGCGTACGTCGACCGGCGCCGCAGGGAGCTCGGCGACTGATGGAGATGTTCGTCCGCGGCGAGTGGGTCGGCGCGGCCTCGGGGGCGACGTTTGCCGCCGAATCGCCCGCAACGGGCGAGGCGATCGGCGACGTCCCCGACGGAGATCGAGACGACGCGCGCCGCGCGATCGCGGCCGCGAACGATGCGGCCGAGGGTTGGTCGAGGCTGACCCCCTTCGACCGCGCCGCGGCGATGCACCGGATCGGCGACGAGATCGAGCGGCGCCGCGACGCGCTCGCGCGGACGCTCACGCTCGACCAGGGCAAGCCGCTGCACGCGGAGTCGTACGACGAGGTCGACGAGCTCGTCCTCTACTGGCGCATGGCCGCCGAGGACGGAAAGCGGCTGGAGGGCAGGCTCGCGAACTCGTTCTCGCCCGGCAAGCGGGCCCTGCTCGTCCGCAGGCCGCGGGGCGTCGTCGGCGTGATCACGCCGTGGAACTGGCCGTACACGATGCCGGCCGAGCTGATTGCCCCGGCGCTCGCGTGCGGCAACACGGTCGTGTGGACGCCGGCGACGACGACGTCTGTTGCCGCGATCGCCCTCGCCGAGTGCATCGCCGAGGCCGATCTGCCGCCCGGCGTCTTCAACCTCGTCACAGGCCCCGGCGCGGTCGTCGGCGACGAGGTCGCGCGCAACCCCGGCACGCACGGCCTCGGCTTCGTCGGCTCGACGGTGACGGGGCGCAAGGTCGCCGAGGCCGCGGCGGGCAAGGCGCTCGTGCTCGAGCTCGGCGGCAACGGGCCGGTGGTCGTGCTCGAGGACGCGGATCTCGACGCGGCCGCCGAAGCGACCGTCACCGCCTGCTTCCTCTGTGCGGGACAGAGCTGCACGGCGGGTGAGCGGCTGCTCGTGCACCGTGACGTCCGCGAGGAGTTCGTCGCGCGGCTGGCGCGTCTCGTTGCGGAGCGCGTCGTGCTCGGCGATCCGTTTGCGGACGAGACGACGCTCGGGCCGCTGAACAACGCGCCGGTCGCGTCGAAGATGGACGAGCACGTCGGGGACGCCGTCGAGCGCGGCGCCTCGGTGGTCGCCGGCGGCTCCCGCGCGGACGGCTACCCGACCGATCTCTACTGGCAGGCGACCATCCTCGACGGTGTCTCTTCCGAGTCGCTCGTCGCGCAGGAGGAGACGTTCGGCCCCGTCGCCCCCGTCGTCGCGATCGACTCGCTCGACCACGCAATCGAGTTGACCAACGCGTCGCCGTACGGGCTGCTCGCCGCGATCTTCACGGCGGACCTGACGCGTGGGCTCGAGTTCGCCGACCGCGTGCGCACCGGTTGGGTGAACGTCAACGAGTCGTCCAACTACTGGGAGAGCCATCTGCCGTTCGGCGGTCGCGCCGGCAGCGCGAGCGGCGTCGGCCGCGTCGGCGGCGCAGGCCCGATGGAGTCGTTCACCGAGCTGCAGACGGTCGTCCTCTCGTGAGCGAACGGGCATACGACTTCGTCATCGTCGGCGGCGGCTCGGCGGGCTGCGCGCTCGCGAACAGGCTGAGCGCCGACGCCTCGAACCGCGTGCTCGTGCTCGAAGCGGGACGTCTCGACTACTCGTGGGACGTCTACATCCACATGCCGGCGGCGCTCTCGTTCCCGATCGGGAATGGCCTCTACGACTGGAAGTACGAGTCGGAGCCCGAGCCGCACATGCACGGGCGGCGCATCTACCACGCGCGCGGCAAGGTGCTCGGCGGCTCCAGCAGCATCAACGGGATGATCTTCCAGCGCGGTAACCCGCTCGACTTCGAACGCTGGGGAGCGGACCCGGGCATGGAGGCGTGGGACTACGCCCACTGTCTGCCGTACTTCAAGCGGATGGAGACGTGCCTCGCCGGGGGCGACGACTTCCGAGGCGACGACGGCCCGCTCGTGCTCGAGCGTGGGCCTGTGGAGAACCCGCTGTTCGGCGCGTTCTTCGGGGCTGTCCAGCAAGCGGGCTACCCGTTGACGGACGACGTCAACGGCTATCGGCAGGAAGGCTTCGCCGCCTTCGACCGGACGATCCACCGCGGGCGCCGGCTCAGTGCGGCGCGCGCGTACCTGCATCCGGTGATGTCGCGCGACAACCTCGATGTCCGTTGCCGCGCGTTCGTCACGCGCATCCTCTTCGACGGGACGCGCGCGACCGGAGTCGAGTTCGTCGAGCGCGGACGCACGCGGACGACGCGCGCGGCCGAGGTCCTGCTCTGCGGGGGCGCGATCAACTCGCCGCAGCTCCTCCAGCTCTCCGGCGTCGGCAACCGCGCGGAGCTCGAGTCGCTCGGAATCGACGTCCTCCACGACCTCCCCGGAGTCGGCGAGAACCTCCAGGACCACCTCGAGGTCTACGTCCAGTACGCGTCGAACCAACCCGTGTCGGTCGCGCCCGCGATGAAGTGGCGCAACCGGCCGGCCGTCGGCTTTCGCTGGCTCTTCTTCCGTTCGGGCCCCGGCGCGACCAACCACTTCGAAGCAGGTGGGTTCATCCGCAGCAACGAGGACGTCGACTACCCGAACCTGATGTTCCACTTCCTCCCGATCGCGATCCGCTACGACGGCAGCGCGCCTCAGGGCCACGGATACCAGGTGCACGTCGGCCCGATGTACTCCGATGCGCGAGGCTCGGTGAAGATCACCTCCCGGGATCCGCGTGTGCATCCGGCGCTGCGGTTCAACTACCTCTCGACCGCGCAGGACCGGCGGGAATGGGTCGAGGCGGTCCACTGCGCGCGCCGCATCCTCACGCAGCCGGCGTTCGAGCCGTTCAACGCCGGCGAGCTCTCGCCCGGCCCGGCCGTCGAGACCGACGAGGAGATCCTCGACTGGGTCGCCCGCGACGCCGAGACCGCGCTCCATCCCTCGTGCACGTGCCGGCTCGGAGTCGACGAGCTGTCGGTGCTCGATCCCGCGACCGTGCGCGTTCGCGGCCTCGACGGGCTGCGGGTGGTCGACGCGTCGGCGATGCCGTACGTCACGAACGGGAACATCTACGCGCCGGTGATGATGCTGGCCGAGAAGGCCGCAGACCTCGTGCTCGGAAACACGCCGCTCGCGCCGCTGCCGGTCGACTTCTACCGGCACACGCGCACGGCGGCCGGACATGTCGCTTAGCGAGCTCCGCTTCGACGAGCTGCTCGACGCGGTCGGCGCGCGCACGCCCGCGCCGGCGAGCGGATCGGTCGCCGCGCTGACGGGCGCGCTCGCCGCGGCGCTGGCCGAGCTCGCAGCGCGCTTCGCCGATGACGAGGCGTCTGTCGTCCGTGCACGTGCGCTCGTCGCACGGCTCGCCGAGCTCGCCGACGAAGACGCCGCCGCCTACACGGCCTTCATGGACTCGCGGAGCGACGAGGCCCGACGGCGCACGATCGACGTGCCGGAGGAGGTCGCCGCGTGTGCTGACCAGGTCGTGCTGCTCGCGGACGGTGTCCGCGGTCGCGTGTCGTCGGCGGTCGCGGGCGACGCGGAAGCCTCGGCCGAGCTCGCGCGCGCGGTGGCGCGCGTCACGCGCCGGCTTGCCGAGTCGAACGCCTGAGCGGGCGTACCTCGTCTCCTCCTCGAAGCAGCTTGTCGACGACGTCTGCCGTCTCGTCGTCCGCCAGTCCTCGGTAGGTGAGCGTCGTCCGTCGCCGCAGCACGTCGTCGGTCCGCAACGCCCACTCCGCATCCCGCGCATAGACGGCCTGCGCGGCGATGTCCGGCCCGTCGGGGTGGAGCCGGTTCAGGAGGTCCGGGCGCTCGTCCGTCAGAGCGAGGACGCGCTCCGCGTGCGAGCCGTAGAGGTGGACGAGGTTCGCGAGCACTGCCGCGTCGAGCCCGGGTCTGTGTCGCGCGAGCGCCCGCGCCGCGTCCGCGGGCTCGACCGCGCCGGGGAGGGGAACGGGCCGGCGGTCGAGACGGTGCAGCGCGAGCTCGGCGCGCAGCCCGTGCAGCGCCGAGAGCGCGATGCGACGGTAGGTCGTGAGCTTCCCGCCGGCCACGCTCAGCATGCCGGCCGAGCCGCGGTGGAACACGGTCTCGCGGCGTGCGCTGGCGGTCTGGCCGTCTCCGCCGGGCAGGACGCGGAGGCCTGCATACGTGGAGCGGATCGACTCGGGGCGCAGCAGCTCCGCAGCGACCGCGACCGACGCCTCGTCGAGGATCTGCGCCACCTCTGCGTCGCTTGCCTCGACCGCGGTCGGCTCGCCGTCGTAGAGGTGATCGGTCGTGCCGAGCAAGAGCATGTCCTCCCACGGCACCGCGAACGAGACGCGCACCTTGTCGTGGGGGATCGTCAGCGCGGCCGTCCACGGCTCCTCGAGCCGGAGGAGCAAGTGTGCTCCCTTGCTCAACCTGATCGTCGGGCTGGCGTTCGGGTCTTCGAGCCTGCGCACGACGTCCACCCACGGTCCGGTCGCGTTGACGACGGCACGCGCCGAGACGGCGAGCTCCCGTCCGTCGACCTCGACGTCCGCGCCGACGACGGCGCCCTGCGCGATTCTGAGCCTGCGGAGGTCCGCGTAGTTGAGGACGGTCGCTCCCGCGTCCGCGGCCGCCCGAACGTTCGCGAGACAGAGCCGGCCGTCGTGCGTCTCCGCGTCTGCGTAAAGCCCGCACCAGCGCAGGCCGTCGAGACGCAGCGCCGGCACCCGTTCGCATGCGCGCTCCGGCGAGACGAGCCGGCTGAGGCGCGAGCGTGCAAGCGCCGCGTAGAGCACGAGCCCGGTCTGGATCGTCACCGGTCCGTACGGGCCGTTCCGGTAGAGCGGGAGCAGGAACGGCAAGCGCCTGACGAGATGGGGTGCGACGACGTGCATCAGCAGGCGGCGCTCGTGGTGCGCCTCGCGCACGAGCCCGACGTCGCCGAGCCTGAGGTAGCGGAGCCCGCCGTGGATCAGCTTCGACGACGCGCTCGACGTGCCCGAGGCGAAGTCGCCGCGATCGACGAGCGCCACCGCGAGCCCCGCTCGTGCTCCTTCGGCTGCGACGCTCGCGCCGATGATCCCGCCCCCGATCACGAGCAGGTCGAACGAGCGCTCGGAGAGCTGCGTCACCGCGGCTGCGCGTGCGTCGGTCACCACAGCGGGTTCGTCCACGCCTTGCGACCGCACGCGTCGACGAGCTCGACGCGCCCGAACGACGCGACCCGTGGTCGCTGCAGCCGGACACGTGTGAGCTCACCGGCGTCCGTCTCAGAAAGGGCCTCGCCCCTGAACCGGTAGCCGGTCGCGCCGGCACCGACCGACGCACCGCGCTGTGCCTCGGTGCACAGCGTCACGCGCGCACACGGACTGCAGCGCACTTCGATGGTCCCGTCCTCGACCGTGAGTGCTTCGATCGTAGGCCCAGTGGAGCTGTAGAACGAGCCCGTGGCGAGCGCCTCGAGCACCGCCGCCTGCGAGTGCTCGCGGACGCGCGCCCACACCCAGGCGAAGCGGCTGTCGACCTCGCCGCGGTGGCAGTCGTCCGCGGCGATCCCGTAGCAGCGCGATCCACGGGCGAGCAGCTCGTCCCAGTGGACGGTCGAGAGACCGCGCCCGGTCTCGAGCTCGCAGCCGGCGTTGTAGACCTCGATTCCGGCGAGCCCGTCACAGAGCTCGAGCCCGCCCGCCGCCGCGCCGGTCCAGTACGGATGCGCGAGGAAGGCGACGCCGCCGCGTCCGGCGACCCACGCCGAGGCGGCGGCAAGGTCCGGTCGGGTGCGGACGAACTCCATGGGGTCGACGTCGATCCCGATCCCGAGCAGGTGGCCGTGGCCGCCGTCGGGGAGAAGACAGCTCAGCTCCGAGCTCGGGATCACGAGCAGCCGCTCGGTGGACGACGCCTCGGTACGCAGCCAGTGGTCCGTGATCGCGAGCACATCGAATCCCGCCCGCGCGTAGAGGTCGACGAGCTCCTCCGGGGTAAGATCGCCATCGGATCGGGTCGTGTGCGCGTGGAGCGCACACTTCAGCCAGGGTCCCGTGGCGGCGAAGGGGTCGGCACTGTGACTCACGACCAGTGAACCCTAGACCGCCGCCAGACGTTCACCAGTTCGTCATTGATTCGGATCCGCGCGACACCTAGGATCGTGGGTCCACCATCCCGAGGACCCTGGAGGGGGTACATGGAAGATTACGAAGCTCACGACGAAGAGTTCTGGCGCAAGCTGGAAGAAGAGTCGATGAGCCGGAGCTCGATGCTCCGAAGGAGCGCCGCCGCGGCGGCCGGCTTGACGATCCTCACCGGCCCGTCCGCCGCCCTTGCGGCGGTCAAGGCCGAGTCGGAGCGACTGACCTCCGAGGGGATCCCGATGAAGCAGCTGATCAAGGCTGCGAAGAAGGAAGGCCACCTGAACATCATCGCCTGCCCGCGCGACTGGGCGAACTACGGGGCGATCATGGACACCTTCCAGAAGAAGTATGGCCTCGGCCTCACCGACGCGAACCCGGAGGGAACCTCCGCACAGGAGAACCAGGCGATCGTCTCGCTCAAGGGCGACAACCGCGCGCCGGACGCAGTCGACGTCGGCCCGTCGTTCGCGGTGCAGGGGGCGGCCCAGGGGCTGTACGCGCAGTACAAGGTGAAGAACTGGAAGACGATCCCGGCGAGCTTGAAGGACGCCAGGGGGCGCTTCTACGGCGACTACTGGGGCGCGATCTCGATCGGCTACAACGCCAACCTCGTCCACCCGGCGCCGAAGACGTTCAAGGACCTGCTCAAGCCCGCCTACAAGAACCAGGTGGCGCTGAACGGCAGCCCGCTCACTTCGAACTCGGCCGTGTCCGGCGTCTTCGCGGCCTCGCTCGCGAACGGCGGCTCGGTGAACAACATCGAGCCGGGAATCCAGTTCTTCCGCGATCTGAAGAACGCGGGGAACTTCATCCCGGTGCAGGGGTCGCCACAGACCGTCGCCTCCGGCCAGACGCCGATCGTGATGGACTGGGACTACCTCAACATCGGCTACAAGAAGGAGTTCCCGGCGGCGAACTGGCACACCGTGATCGACCCGAAGGGTGTCTACGCGTCGCAGTACGTCCAGGCGATCAACCTGACGGCGCCGCACCCGAACGCGGGGAGGCTCTGGGAGGAGTTCCTCTATTCCGACCAGGGGCAGCTGCTCTGGCTCGCCGGCTTCTCGCATCCGGTCCGGTTCGCCGACCTCGCGAAGCGGAAGGTTATCCCGAAGAAGCTGCTCGCGGCGCTGCCGCCGGCGAAGTACTACAAGAACGTCCACTTCGCGAACGACGCGCAGCAATCGGCAGCGAAGGCGAAGATCGCCGCCGAGTGGCCGACGATCTGAGGTTGTCGGTCTCTGGCCAGCCAGGCTGAGGCATCGAGCGTCCTCCAGCCGGATCGGACGGTCCGGTCCGGCCGGAGGCGCCCGCCGCTCGCCTGGCTCGGCGTCCTCCCGTTCTTCGCGTACGCACTCGCGTTCCTGTTCATTCCGGCAGCAGAGGTCATCGCGGGCGCGTTCAAGAGCGTCGACGGCTCCGCCACGCTCGACAACATCAGGGCGATCGTCCACCAGCCGTACCT
>Ga0187779_10000703_pt1 | contig 22128 bp, 20 predicted proteins | sample 1015_Q2_SP10_10__FD_132435 | JGI IMG/M metagenome (GOLD analysis project Ga0187779, IMG submission 132435) | Tropical peat soil microbial communities from peatlands in Department of Meta, Colombia - 1015_Q2_SP10_10_MG | ecosystem: Environmental > Terrestrial > Soil > Wetlands > Peat | place... | reverse complement strand
CGTGGCAGACGAACGTCCGGTAGCGATCGGTGTGGCCGTTCATGTACGCGACCATGTAGCCGCCGTAGCTGCCGCCCGCGGCGACGAGGCGCTCGCGATCGATGTAGCGCTGCCGCAACATGAAATCGGTGCCCGCTTCGACGTCGAAGAACTCGCGCACGCCGTAGTCGCCGGTGATCGACTCGATGAACCGCTGGCCGAATCCTGACGATCCGTGGTAGTTCACGCCGACGACGACGTAGCCGTGGCCGGCGAAGACCTGCGCGTTCCAGCGGAAATGCCAGCCGTCGGTGTGCGCGGAGTGCGGCCCGCCGTGGATAGAATGCAGCAGCGGCCACTTCTTCTTCGGATCGAAGTTGGGCGGATAGGTCACCCACACCTGCACCGGCTCGCCGCGCCAGCCCGTGACGGCGAGCTCCCGCGTCTCGCCCAGCCGCACGCGGGCGAGGAGCGCGCGATTGAGGCTCTCGATCGGCCGCTCGCCCGTCCCTTCGGCTGAAATCGCGAACAGCGCCGGCGGATGCGAAAGCGTCGCCCGGCTGAAGGCGATCCGCGCGCCGTCGCGCGACAGCGCGTAACCCTCGACCACGCCGCCGCGCGCGACGATCGCCGGCATCGCAGCGTCGAGCCCGAGGCGGCACAGGCTGTGCCGGCCACGATCCTCGACGATGAGAAAGAGCTGAGCGCCGTCCGGAGTCCATTCAACGTGGCTCGTCTCCCGATCGAGCCGCGCGGCGAGCCGGCGCGTCGCACCGCTGCGGCGATCGTAGAGCGTCAAACGGCCCTGGTCGTTGAAAGCGCGCTTGACGTTGTACGAATGCCAGACGATGTGCCGGCTGTCGGGCGAATAGCGCGGATGCGCGTCGCTGAAGCCGCTTTGCGCCGTGAGCGTGCGGCGCCGGCCGGTGGCGATCGATACGGCGACGATGTCCGTCTCGTTCATCATCCGCGGCTCGGGCGCGAGATCGGCGGTCAGCGCCAGCTCGCGTCCATCGGGCGAGATGTCGTAGTGCGCCGCGGACGGCTCCCACGGCTGGAGCGCGACGCCGCTGCGGGCGAGCAGATCGCGCGTGCGGCCCGTGGAGACGTCGGCGGCGAAGATGCGCGGCTCGCGGCCGTCGGTGAGCCAGTGATCCCAGAAGCGGTATTCCTTGCGCTCGGAAAGATGCGCCTTCACTTTGGCGTCCTTGCGCTCCTTCCTGCGCCTGGCCTGCGCCTCCGCGGTCGCGAGATCGGGCCAGACCCAGGAGATGAAGGCGATCCGCCGGCTGTCGGGAAACCAGCGCAGCCCCAGCGCGCCGGTGGCGAGCGACGTGAGCCGCCGCGCTTCGCCGCCGTCGGGCGCGATGAGGTAGACCTGCGGCTCTTCGTCGTCCTTGCGCTTGGCGGCGAAGGCGATCCACCGCCCGTCGGGCGACCACACCGGGTCGCTGTCCTTGTCGCCGGCGGTGAGCCGCCGCGCTCGCCGGCCATCGGTCGGAAACAGCCAGAGCTCGGTGGATCCCTCGTTCTTTTCCATGTCGTACGCGGTCACTGCCGCGCACGCGGTGCGCCCATCGGGCGAGAGCGTCGGCGTGCCGATGCGCCGGATCGACCAGAGGTCTTCGATGCTCAGAGGGCGACGGGCTCGAGCCATGGATTTCCCGTGGAGGACTGCGCAGCGACACGCCGTTCCGGGCGAGCGGCGCCGCGCAAAAGCGCGGATTGTACGCCGGGCGTCGAGGTAGCGCTGTTGCGATGCGGTAACATATGCCCTCGCCTCGAGTTGAATGCCGGCGCGAGGCGCCGTAGGCGCCGCGAACGTCTCGCCGGGGCGAAGCGCGCGGCCGTCCGGCGCTTGGTCGCCGCATCTCGCGCGGCGCGTTCGAAACGCCGCGCCGGCGAATTTTTTGAGTCACATCCCTTCCATGAACTATCGACGCCTCGGCCGATCCGGACTCAAGGTCAGCGAATTGTCGTTCGGATCGTGGGTCACCTACGGCAACCAGCTCGACGAAGCGCCGGCGCGCGAGTGCATGGCCGCGGCGTACGACGCCGGCGTGAACTTCTTCGACAACGCCGAGATTTATGCGAAGGGCCGGTCCGAGCGCATCATGGGCGAGGCGCTGAGGAAGCTCGGATGGCGGCGCGAATCCTACGTCGTCTCGACCAAGTTCTTCTGGGGCCTGAACGACGGGCCCAACGAGAAGAACACGCTCAACCGCAAGTACCTGATGGGCGCGATCGACGGCTCGCTCCAGCGCCTGCAGCTCGACTACGTCGACCTCGTGTTCTGCCACCGTCCCGATCCGGAAACGCCCATCGAGGAAACGGTGTGGGCGATGCACGACATGGTCCGCTCGGGCAAGGCGCTCTACTGGGGAACCTCGGAGTGGAGGGCCGAGGACATTCTCACGGCGTGGCGAATCGCGGAAGCGCAGCACCTCGCCAAGCCGGTGATGGAGCAGCCGGAATACAACCTCTTCCACCGCGAGCGCGTGGAGGTGGAGTATGCGCCGCTGTGCGACGACATCGGCCTGGGGCTCACGACCTGGAGCCCGCTCGCCTCGGGCTTGCTGACCGGCAAATACAACGACGGCGTTCCGGCCGGCTCGCGCGCCACCGTCAAGGGCTACGAGTGGCTCGCGCAGCGCATCGTCGACCCGAAGAAGATCGCGAGCGTTCGGAAGCTCGTCCCCGTCGCCAGGCGGCTCGGGTGCACGACCGCGCAGCTCGCGCTCGCGTGGTGCCTCAGGAATCGGGACGTGAGCACCGTGATCACCGGCGCGAGCCGGCCTCAGCAGGTGGTCGAGAACATGCAGGCGCTCGCCGTCGTGCCGAAGCTCGACGCGGACATCGTCGCGTCGATCGAGGAAGCGACCGCCGGCCACGAGAACGCCGAGTCATGAGCAACCCGCTCGCAAGCTGGTTCGAGGAGCAGCGCTCGGCGTATCTGTATCGCGCCTGCGCCGAAGCGGAGGCCGGCACCGCGCGGGCCGACCTTTTCGCACGGCTCGCCGGCGAGGCCGAAGCGCAGGCCGCGATCTGGCGCGCGTCGCTCACGGCGAGCGGCAAGCCGGCGCCTCCGCCGTTCGCGCCGGATCTGCGCACCAAATTCGTGGCGCGGCTGGTGCGCGCCGTGGGCCCGCGGCGGCTGCGCACGGTGCTGGCGGCGATGAAGGTGCGCGGCATGGCGATCTACAGCCGGCGCGAGCCCGGCGGCCACAGCGCGCCCATTGTCGCGGGCAACATCGAGCACCGTCACCGCGGCCTGGGCGGCGGCGGCAACCTGCGCGCCGCCGTATTCGGCATCAACGACGGGCTCGTCTCGAATGCGAGCCTCATCTTCGGCGTCGCCGGCGCCAGCGCCGACGCCACGGTCGTGCTGCTGACGGGCATCGCGGGACTGACCGCCGGCGCGTTCGCGATGGCGACCGGCGAGTTCGTCTCCGTGCGCTCGCAGCGGGAGCTGTTCGAATACCAGATCGGCCTGGAGCGCGACGAGCTCAAGGAATATCCCGACGCGGAAGCGCAGGAGCTCGCGCTGATCTACAAGGCGAAGGGGCTGTCCGGAGGCGAAGCCCAGCGCGTCGCGAAGAAGCTCGTCGCCGATCCGGAGCACGCGCTCGACACGCTCGCGCGCGAGGAGCTGGGCTTGAATCCCGACGAGCTGGGATCGCCTTGGGGCGCCGCGGTCGCCTCGCTTCTTTCGTTCGCACTCGGCGCGGCGATTCCGCTGTTGCCGTTCATCTTCCGCGCCGGCGCGGCGAGTCTTACCATTGCCGCGGCCCTGACCGCCGTCGCCCTGTTCGTGGTCGGTGCGACGCTCTCGCTCTTCACCGGGCGCGGCGCCTTGCTCTCGGGTGCGCGCATGCTCCTCCTCGGCGGACTCGCGGCGCTCGTGACGTTCGGCGTAGGCAAGCTCTTCGGGGTGACTCTCAGCTGAGCTCCGCCAAGGCAGCGCGCGTCACGCTCAAGCCCGGACGCGACAAGTCGCTGCGACAGCGTCATCCGTGGGTGTTCTCGGGCGCGATCGCGCAAGTGGACGGCGCGCCGGTCGCGGGCGACACGGTCGCCTTGCACGCCGCCGATCGAACGTGGCTCGCGCACGCGGCGTGGAGCCCGGCGTCGAACATTCGCGCTCGCGTATGGAGCTTCGAGCGCGAGACGCCGATCGACGGCGCTTTCTTCGAGGCGCGCGTGCGCGCGGCGGTGCGCGCCCGCCTCGGAATGCTCGACGCGACGCACACCGGCTGCCGGCTCGTTCACGGCGAATCGGACGGACTGCCCGGGTTCGTCGCCGATCGCTATGGCGAGGTCGCGGTGCTGCAATTCCTCGCGGCCGGCGCCGAGCGCTGGCGCGATGCACTCGTCGCCGCGATCCGCGACGCGACCGGCTGCAGCGCGGTCTACGAGCGCTCGGACGCCGATGTGCGCGCGCTGGAAGGCCTGGAGTCGCGCGCCGGGGTCCTGTCCGGCGCGCTGCCGGAGCCGCTGCAACTGATCGAGAACGGGCTCTCCTACCGGATCGACGTCGCTCGCGGACAGAAGACCGGCTTCTTTCTCGACCAGCGCGGCAGCCGCGCCCGCATCCGCTCGCTCTCGAGCGACCGCGACGTGCTCGACGGCTTCTGCTACACGGGCGGCTTCACCGTCGCCGCGCTCGCCGGCGGCGCGCGCTCGGTGCGCGCGATCGACAGCTCGGGCGAGGCGCTTGCGCTCGCGCGCAGCAACGTGGCCGACAACGGCCTCGACGGCGCGCGCGTCGAATGGCGCGACGCCGACATGTTCGCCGAGCTGCGCACGCTCCGAGACGCACGCGCCGCGTTCGATCTCGTGATCCTCGATCCGCCGAAGCTCGCCCCAACGGCGCAGCACGCGCCCAAGGCCGCGCGAGCGTACAAGGACGCCAATCTGCTCGCCCTGAAGCTGCTGCGGCCGGGCGGCTTGCTGGCGACGTTCTCGTGCTCGGGCGGCGTGTCTGCGGAGCTGTTCCAGAAGATCGTCGCCGGCGCGGCGCTCGACGCGCGCGTCGAGGCGGCAGTCATCGGCCGATTCGGCGCGTCCGCCGATCACCCCGTCGCGCTCGACTTTCCCGAAGGCGAATACCTGAAGGGATTGCTGGTCCGCAGGAACGCCTAGCGCGGACCGCGTCGGCGCAGAGAGCGGCCGTGCTCGAGGCCAATCCGGACGCGGCCGCCCGCACTGAAAGCGCCTACCGGCGCGGCGACGGAGCGATCGCGCTCGGCGGCGGGATGTTGTTGATGATGATCGGAGGCTGCGTGCTTGTCACGGCAGCCTGCTGCTGTTGCGGCTTCAGCAGCGTGACGATGCTCGCCGTGCTCGCGAAGAAGCCGAACGCGAGCGTGATCACGGTCGCGACGATCCACTTGCCGAAGTCGCTGTGAACCCTATAAAGCTCCGCCTTGACCGCGGCAATCTCGGTTCTCACCCCGGCAAGATCGGACTTCGTCGCCAAAGTCGGCAGCAGCGTTTCGATCGCGACCAGTCGGTTTTCCACGTCGTCGACTTTTCCGGCCGGCGTGCGCTCGGCCGTCACTGAATCATGCTCTTAAATCATAGCATCGGCAGTTACCCGCCGAATCGGCATTCCTTGCGTTTCGACCGGTCGACGCGGCGCATCCGGGGCTTTGGTTTCGCCTGACCCCGGATGCAACCGGCCGTCGCTACGCCTTCTTTTTCGACAGACACCCCTTCATGAACGCCTTGCGCTCGGCGCCTTTCTTGCCGGTCGCCTGCTTCGCGCATTGCCGCATCTTGTCCTGCTGCGAGACCTTCGGCGCGCCCGCATCGGGCGCGACCGCTGCGGTCTGGATCTTCGCGGGACGCGTCTTCACTGCGGAGGTGTCGTCGGCGAACGCGACCGGTGCGGCGACACCGACGAGCGCGGCGAGAGTCAGGGCAAGCAATGTCTTCATGGCAATCTCCTTGAACGTGATGGTCGAATGGTTGCGGCCGGCGCGAATCGAAACGCGCCCAGCCACGCGTGCATTAACGCCGGAGCCGACGCTTCGCGCGTCAGACCAAAGACCGATGCGGATGGATGGCGCACTCGCGAGAGGTCGTCGAGCGGGACAGCGCGACGACGGCGGGCGCCACATAAGACGAGGCGGCGCCGGAACTCCGGAGCCGCCTCGTCAGTGCGACCGGCTGGACAGGAGGTCAGCCGGCCGAATTCGGCCGATCAGCTACCCTTCATGCACTCCGCGCGAGCCTTGTTGGCCTCGTCCTTGCTCATGCCCTTGGTCTTCTCGTTGCACATCGCCATCTTGTTCTTGGACGTCGCGGCCGCAGGCTTGGCCTTGAGACAGTTGTTGACGTAATCCTGACGCGCCTTGCCCTCGAGCTTCTTGTCGCCGGCTTCGGCTTGGCACGTCTTCATCTTGTTCTGCTGGGAATTCGTCGCATCCGTCGTCTTCGCGTCGGTTTTCGTGTCAGCGGCATACGCACTGCCGCAAGCAAGAAGCGCCGCTGCCGCAAGCGCAAGGAATCGGTTCATCAAGGTCCTCCGGGTGGGTTTGAAGCAAAAAGCGATGGGTCGCCGGGAGTCTACGGCATCGGCCCGCCGAGGGGCAACGATTTGCCGCGCTCACGAGCGCGCGGTGTGGCAAAAAATCCTCACCGGCTGCAGGGTCGACGGCCGCGAAAAGCTGGATGGCGCCCGCTTTAGGCCGTAAAATATTGTTTTTGCGTCCGAAACGTTCCGCGAGGCTCGCCGTCGTGTCCATTCCCGCCACCCACCGCGCCAAGCCGGCCACGGCTTCGCCCCGGCTCCCGATCGACGACACCCGGATCCGGGACATCATGGAGCTCGCTCCGCCGGCGCACCTGCTGCGCGAGTTTCCGGCCTCCGAAGTCGCGGCGACCACGACCTTCGAGACGCGCGCCGCCGTCCATCGCATCCTGCACGGCGCGGACGACCGTCTGCTCGTGGTCGTCGGACCCTGCTCGATCCACGACTACGACGCCGCGATCGATTACGCGACGCGGCTCGCGGCCCTGAGGAGCGAGCTCGCCGAAGAACTGGTGATCGTGATGCGGGTCTACTTCGAGAAGCCGCGCACGACCGTCGGCTGGAAGGGCCTCATCAACGATCCGCGTCTCGACAACAGCTTCCGGATCAACGAAGGCTTGCGGCTGGCGCGCCGCATCCTCGTCGAGATCAACGAGCTGGAGGTTCCGGCGGGAACGGAATACCTCGACATGATCACGCCGCAATATATCGCCGATCTGATCGCGTGGGGCGCGATCGGCGCGCGCACCACGGAGAGCCAGGTGCATCGCGAGCTCGCTTCCGGGCTGTCGTGCCCGGTCGGATTCAAGAACGGCACCGACGGCGGCGTGCGCATCGCGGTCGACGCGATCAAGGCAGCCTCCGCGCCGCACCACTTCCTGTCCGTCACGAAGGGTGGCCACTCCGCCATCGTGCACACCGCCGGCAACGAGGATTGCCACATCATCCTGCGCGGTGGAGCGGCGCCGAACTACGACGCGGCGAGCATCGACAAGGTCTGCGGCGAGCTCGGCCACGCCGGGCTCGCCACGCGCTTGATGGTCGATTGCTCGCACGCCAACAGCCAGAAGAATTTCGAGCGCCAGGTCGACGTGGCGCGCGACGTCGCCGGCCAGATCGCGGGCGGCGACGACCGGCTGATCGGGATCATGCTCGAAAGCCACATCCATCCGGGGCGGCAGGACCTGGTCCCGGGCCAGCCGCTGGCGTACGGGGTGAGCATCACCGATCCATGTCTCGGCTGGGACGCGACGATCGGCGTGCTGCGCGAGCTCGCCGATGCTGTCCGGCAACGGCGAGTCAGGCTCACCGACGCCGCCTGAGGGAGAGACGAAGCGCGCGCATGCGGGCGCGCTTCCAGCGTTCGAAAGAGATTTCCTTGGCTGAAGAGATCGAGCTCAAGCTGGCGGCGCCGGCCGACGTGCTCGCCGCGGTTTCGAGGCACCCCGCCGTCGCCGCGATCGCGCGCGGACGGCCCCGCACCACGCATCTCACATCGACGTACTACGACACGCCGAATCGCGATCTCGCCGCGGCCGGGGTCGCGCTGCGGGTCCGGCGCGCCGGTGCGCGGTGGCTGCAGACCGTGAAGGGCCGAGGCGCGGTCGCCGCGGGACTGCACCGGCGCGCGGAATACGAGTGGCCGCTCTCGACCCCCCGCCTCGATCGCGCCAAGCTCGCGCGGACCCCATGGCGGAAGCTCTTCGAGAAGGGCGGCGCCTACCGGCGCGTGTTCGCGACCCACGTGAGCCGCTCGGAGCAATCGCTCGCATTCGCCGACGGCACCCGAGCCACGCTCTGCCTCGACCTGGGCGAGATTCGCGCCGGGCATCGGCGCGCTCCCGTCTCCGAGATCGAGGTCGAGCTCCAGGCCGGCAATCCTTCGCGACTGTTCGAGCTCGCCTCTGCGCTGGCCGCCGATCTGCCGGTGCGGATCGAGCACGCGAGCAAGGCCGCGCGCGGCTATGCGCTCGCCGCGCAATCGCCGGCCGAGCCGCGGCGGGCGCGCGACGTCGCGTTGCCGCAGGACGCGACGGTGGCCGCTATGCTCGCCGCGGTCGGCGCCGAATGCGTCGCGCATCTCGAAGTGAACGCGGCGGCGATGCGAAACGAAACCGATGCCGAATATCTGCATCAGCTCCGGGTCGGCTGGCGCCGGCTGCGCTCGCTGCTGAAGCTGACCGAGGGCATCGCCGCGGCCGAGAGCATCGACGCGCTCGACGCGGAGCTTCGCTGGCTCGGCGGAGAGCTCGGGCCGGCGCGCGACCGCGACGTGTTCGCCCGCGAGACGCTGCCCAAGGTCGCTCGCGAATTTCGCGCCGAGCCGGGCATCGCGCGGTTGCGCTCGCGCGCCGCCGCACACCGGCGCCGGGTCGACAAGACGGCGCGCGAGGCGGCGGCTTCGACCCGCTTGCAGAAGCTCCTGATCGATCTCGGCGGATTCTTCTCGCGGCTGGGATCCGGCACTGACGCATCCCGTCTTGCCCGCGACTGGGCGCGCCCGCTCCTCGACGAGCGTCACGACAAGCTGCGCAAGCGCGCCCGACATGCGCATCGTCTCGGTCCCCAGGAGCGGCACAAGGCGCGCGTCGCGGCGAAGAGGCTGCGCTACGTCGCCGAATTCTTCGCCCCGCTCTTTCAGGGCAAGCGGGCGGAACCCTACCTGTCGGCACTCTCGAAGCTGCAATCGGCGCTCGGGCGCCTCAACGACCTCGCGGTGGCCCGCGGCCTGATCGACGAGATCGCGCCGCGAGACGACACGGCCCCGGGCGTTGCGCACGCCGGGGGCGTGGTGCGAGGCTGGCTCGCGGCGTCGGAGCGCGCCGAGCTCAAGCGCTTGCGCGACGTGCAACACGCGTTCCGCAAATGCTCGCCTTTCTGGACCGATTCATAGAAGCCTGATGCTCGAATCAGCCGAGATCGGACATCGGACCTCGAAGCGGGTCTACGCGCGCGAGGAGCCGAAGGTGCGCGAGGCGCTGCTCAACGCGCAGTTCGACCTGTCGCGGTCGGGACGCGGCCCGGTGCTGATCGTCATCTCCGGCGTCGAAGCGGGCGGTCGCGGCGAGACGGCCAACAAGCTCACCGAGTGGATGGATCCGCGCCACATCCGGGTCGTCGCGTTCGGCGAGCGCACGCCCGAGGAGCTCGCGCATCCGACGGCGTGGCGCTACTGGCAAGCGCTTCCGCCGAAGGGCAAGATCGGCATCTTCCTCAGCGCCTGGTATCACGAAGCGGCTCTCGATCGCGTCCGCGGCGCAAGCCAAGTCGCCGGCGACGACGTGTTCCATGCGCGTCTCGAAGCGATTCGCCAGTTCGAGCAGATGCTGACCGACGAGAGGCTCATTCTCCTCAAGTTCTGGATTCATCTCGCCAAGGCGGACCAGAAGAAGCGTCTGAAGAAGCTCGACCGCGATCCGCGCACGAGCTGGCGCGTGACCAAGGGCGACTGGGACGCCTACAAGCTCTACAGCAGCCGGCACGACCTGTGGGAGCACCTGCTGCGCGAGACGTCCACCGGCTATGCGCCGTGGTACGTGGTCGAAGGCGCGGACGACCGCTACCGCCATCTCACGGTCGGTAAGATCCTGGTCGACGCGCTGCACGGAACCTTGACGCACAGGCGCCCGGAGATCACGCACGCCGTCACGCCGACCGCGCCCTCGGTCGTCGACAACATCAAGCTCATCCGCGACCTTGATCTCACGAAGAAGCTCTCGCGCGCGGACTACGGACCCGCCCTGGAAAAGCAGCAGGGCCGGCTCGCCAGGCTGACCCGGCACAAGCGCTTCTCGAGCCGGTCGCTCGTGCTGGTCTTCGAGGGCGTGGACGCCGGCGGCAAGGGCAGCGCCATCCGGCGCGTCACCGGAGCGCTCGACGCGCGGCAGTACGTGACGATTCCCGTCGCCGCCCCGAGCGACGAAGAGCGCGCGCATCCCTATCTCTGGCGGTTCTGGAAGAACGTTCCCAAGGCCGGCGGCATCGCCATCTTCGACCGCTCGTGGTACGGGCGGGTGCTCGTGGAGCGGGTCGAAGGCTTCTGCAGCGTGAGCGACTGGATGCGCGCCTATAGCGAGATCAACCAGTTCGAGGAGCAGCTCGCGGAAGACGGCGCGGTCATCGTCAAGTTCTGGATGCAGATCAGCCGCAAGGAGCAGCTCGAGCGCTTCCGGTCGCGAACTCACACCGCGTTCAAACGCTTCAAGATCACACCGGACGACTGGCGCAACCGCAAGCAGTGGAGCGCGTACGAGCGCGCGGTGTGCGACATGGTCGATCGCACCAGCACCGAGATCGCGCCCTGGACCCTCGTCGAGGCCCAGGACAAGCGCTACGCCCGGATCAAGGTCCTCACCACGATCAACGATCGGCTGAAAAAGAGCCTGGCCGCATGATCGACGGCTTCTATCGAGCGCCTTTCTGGCTGCCCGGCGGACACGTGCAGACGATCTATCCCGCGTTCGTGTCGCGCCCGAGCGTGGCTTATCGGCGGCAGCGCGTCGACACCCCCGACGGCGATTTCGTCGACTTCGACTGGCTCGCGGGCGGCGCGAGCGCCGACGCGCCGCTGGTCGTCCTGTTCCACGGCCTCGAAGGCGGCTCCGGCTCGCACTACGCGCTCGCGCTGATGGCGCGGCTCGCCGCCATCGGTTGGCGCGGCGTCGTTCCGCATTTCCGCGGCTGCAGCGGCGAGCCGAATCGCCTCGCCCGCGCGTACCACTCGGGCGACTACGCCGAGGTCGGCTGGATGCTCGAGACGATTCGCGCCCACGAGCCGAAGGCGCCGATGTTCGCGGCGGGCGTCTCGCTCGGCGGCAGCGCGCTCCTGAACTGGCTCGGTCGCGAGGAGCATCGCGCCCGCGCTATCCTCGAGGCGGCGGCCGCGATCTCCACCCCGCTCGATCTCACCGCGGCCGGCATCTCGATCGGCCAGGGCTTGAACCGAATCTACTCCCGCCACTTCCTCTCCACGCTCGTCCCGAAGGCGATCGCGATGGCGCGCCGCTTTCCGTCGGCGCTCGATGCGGCGGCGATCGCGCTGGCCGATAGCATGTACCGCTTCGACGAGACGGTCACCGCGCCGCTGCACGGATTCGCCGGCGCCGACGATTACTGGCGCCGCGCGAGCAGCAAGCCGTGGCTCAAGGGTATCGCCGTGCGCACGCTCGTGCTCAACGCGCGCAACGACCCGTTCATTCCCGCCGAATCGCTGCCGTCGCGCTCGGACGCGAGCGCCTCCGTCACGATCGAACAGCCCGACGGCGGCGGCCATGGCGGCTTCCTGAGCCCGCGCTTTCCGGGCGGCCTCGACTGGCTGCCGCGGCATGTGGTGGCTTTTTTCGAGGGGCGAGGAACGAGGAGCTAGGATCGAGGGATCGTCCAGCCACTCGCTGCGCTGAACCACGATCCTCGCGCCTTACTTCGCTACCGACGTTCCCTCGACCCTCGATCCTCGATCCTCGATCCTATGCTCCTACCTCCCGACATCTTCAAGGCCTACGACATACGCGGCATCGTCGGCAAGACCCTCACGCCGCCGATCGTCCAGGCGGTCGGCCGGGCTCTCGGCTCGCTCGCGCTGGAGCGCAGCCGCGACACGATCGTCGTGGCTCGCGACGGCCGGCTCTCCGGTCCGGAGCTCGCCGGCGCGTTGGCCGACGGCATCCGCGGCAGCGGCGCGAACGTGATCGACATCGGCATGGTCACCACGCCCATGAGCTACTTCGCGGCGCAAGACCTCGGCACGCAGTGCAGCGTGGCGGTGACCGGCAGCCACAATCCGCCCGACTACAACGGGCTCAAGATGGTGATCGCGGGAGAGACGCTGGCGGGCGACGCCATCACCGGCCTCAAGAGCCGGATCGAAAGCGGGAACTTGCGGAACGGCGCGGGAACGTATCGCACCGAGGACATCGGCGGACGTTATCTCGATCGCATCGCCGGCGACGTGAAGATCGCCCGACCGCTCAAGGTCGCGGTCGATTGCGGCAACGGCGTCGCCGGCGCGTCCGCACCGCAGCTCTTTCGCCGCCTCGGCTGCCGGGTCACGGAGCTCTTCTGCGAGGTCGATGGCCGCTTTCCGAATCACCATCCGGATCCGTCACAGCCGAAGAACCTGCAGGATCTGATCCGCAATCTCGCCACGACGGACAACGAGCTCGGGCTCGCCTTCGACGGCGACGGCGATCGCCTCGGTGTCGTGACCAAGGCGGGCCACATCATCTATCCCGACCGTCAGCTCATGCTGTTCGCGGCGGACATGCTCGCGCGCAATCCCGGCGCGCTCGTGATCTACGACGTCAAGTCGACGCGCAACCTCAAGCCCTGGATCGCCGATCACGGCGGCTCGCCGCTGCTGTGGAAGACCGGCCATTCCCTCATCAAGCTCAAGATGAAGGAAACCGGAGCGCTGCTTGCGGGCGAGATGAGCGGCCACACGTTCTTCAAGGAGCGCTGGTACGGGTTCGATGACGGGCTCTACGCCGGCGCGCGGCTGCTCGAGATCCTGTCGCGCAATGCCGATCCGTCGGCGGTCCTCGAGTCTCTGCCGGAAAGCGTTTCGACGCCGGAGCTCAACGTTCCCTCGGGAGACGAGTCGCCGCACGCGCTCATCGCCCGGCTCGCGCAAGAGGCGACCTTCCCTGGAGCGACCGACATCATCCGCATCGACGGCCTGCGGGTCGAATACGCGGACGGCTTCGGGCTCGCGCGCGCCTCGAACACCACGCCGGTGATCGTGCTTCGTTTCGAGGCCGACACGGAAGCGGCGCTGAAGCGCATCCAGGGCGAGTTCCGGCGCGTGTTCGCCGCCAGCGCGCCGGGCGTGTCGCTGCCGTTCTAGGCGCGGCCGTCAGACGAGCCAGCTCGAGCAGTCCCAGCCTAGGAGCCGCTCGAGCTCGCGGATCTCAGGCTCGAACAGCGCCTTGAGATAGCTCTTCTCGGCCTCGTTCATCGTGGCCTCGTAATCGCGCGCGTGGATCGTCTTGCGGGCGACGGCCGGAAAAGGCGCGATCGCGAGGAACGCGGCGATCCGGCGGAGCACGGTCTCGGGCGCCTGAAGCAGATCCTCGGTCTTGAACGCCACAGTCTGCTCGCGAGGGAAGTGCTGCCAGAGCCGCCGCAACTGCGTCGCGTAGAAGCCGCGATCGGCATAGCTGAATCGCTTGGCGACGAGCGGTGGCAGGTTGCGCAGCCGATCCCTCTCGGCGCGGAGCGCCTCGACGAAGCTCAACGGCTCCCGGTTCGCCTGGCGCGACATGTTCCAGTGCGAGTAGGCGCGCGTGATGGGATTGCGCAGCACGACGATCAGCTTCATCGCCGGATTGTAGGCGGCGATCCGCTCGGCGGCCGTGGGCCAGTAGAGATACGACGGCGTCACCTCGCCGATCAGCCGGTGATGCGGCTCCGGGATGAACTGCTCATGATAAGGAGCGTAGTCGGCCGCGCCGTTCGCGAACAGCTTGTCCGAGTCGAAGAAATGCACTTCCTTGCGCGCCGGCAGGCACAGCTCGGGATGCTCGCGCAGGTACGCGTCGAGCGCGCTGGTGCCGCTCTTCTGCGCGCCCGCGACGAGGAAGCCGACCTTCTTCTCCGGCATAGAGCGCTCCAGGGCCCCTCAGTAGCCGATGCCGAAGCGGCGGTAGACGAAGCCGAGCAGCCACGCCGGTCCGACGAGAAACGAGCGCAGGTCCTCGGTGAACGACGGCCGGCTGCGCTCGATCGCGTGGCCGATGAATTGACCGATCCACGCGGCGACGAATACGGCGGCCGACACGGCAAGCGTCCGCTCGCCGAGCGCGGCCAGCGCGTGGACCATCGCCACGGTCAGGGCCGCCATGCCGAACGCGAGCGGCAGCGAGAGCCACGCATAGAACACGAGCGAGGCGCCGATCGCGATCCAGGCGAAGGCCGGAGACGCTGACCACAACATGCCGAGCACGCTCCAGACGATCAGCGGCACGCAGATCCAGTGAATCGCCTTGTTGACCGGATGGCGGTGATATCCGCCATAGCGATCGAAGAGCCGGTCGACGGTTCGCGTGGTCATCGCGTGAGCCTCGAGCGGCATGGTCGCACGCCGGCGCGCGCCGAGTCCAGCCAACAGCGCGCTTGGTCCGGCCGGGGAGCGCTATACTTTCGATGACGACTCCACGCAGCGTGGATCGAGCCGTACCCTCCGCTGTCCTCCGCTTGAAAGCTCGCAGCCTCCGCTCTGCCGCTTTGCTCGCCTGTTTCGCGATGGGCGCCGTCGCGGCGGAACCCGTCGTCGATGTGCTCACCGGTCGCGGCAGCAGCGTCTATTACGCGCTCGGCGTCGCGCTCGCGAGCAACATCGCCCGGACGCTTCCGCAAGCCAAGATCTCGGTCGTCGGGAGCCGCGGCTCGATCGAGAATCTCGAGCGGCTCCAGGGCGGGCGCGGCGAGATCGCGTTCGCGCTCGGCGATGCCCTGGTCGATGCGTGGAAAGGCAACCCGGAAGCCGGATTCAAGGCCCCGCTCAGGAAGCTGCGCGGCATCGCGGGTCTGTATCCCGACTATATCCAGATCATGGCGCGCGCCGACGCCGGCATCGCGACGCTCTCCGATCTCAGGGGCAAGCGCGTATCGGTCGGCATTCGCGGCTCGGCGGTCGAGCTCAACGCGCGTGCCATCCTCGCCGCGGCCGGATTGTCGTACGAAAGCTTCGCGACGGTCGAATATCGCCCGTTCGGCGAAAGCGTGGAATGGATGAAGGATCGCAAGCTCGACGCCACGCTGCAGTCCGCTGCGTTGGGCGCCATGGCGCTGCGCGATCTCGCGAGCGCGGTGGACATCGTGCTCGTTCCGGTTCCGGCGGAGACCGTCAGAAAGATCGACAACGCGGCCTATCTCGCCGGAGTGGTGCCGGCCAACGCGTATCGCGGACAGACGGAGAACGTGCCGGTGGCCGCGGTGCAGAACTACCTCGTCACGCGCGACGATCTCCCGGCCGACACCGTCTACGCGATAACCAAGGCGCTGTGGACGGGTCTCGATCAACTCGTGGCCGCGCATCCGGCCGCGCGGATGATCGAGCGCAAGCGTGCGCTGGAGGGAATGCCCGTTCCGCTGCATCCGGGCGCCGAGAAGTACTACCGGGAGACGAAGCAGATTCGTTGAGCGCGGCGCAAGCGCGATTTCAGCCTCCGGCGCCGACCACCGCCTTGCGGCCGAGCCATTGCCAGACAAGGACGGCGGCAATGCCGGCGAGGCCTGCCAGGTCCGCGGCGGGCGCTGGATAGATCAGGGCGAGCCCGCTCAGGATCATCACCCACTGCTCGAGCAGCGAAAGCCGGCGCAGCAGCCAGCGTTGCACGCCTGCGGCGAGCGCGGCGATGCCGAGGCACGCGGTGAATCCGATCCAGGCGACCGCGACCCAGGAACCCTGCGGCAGCGCCTTCAACAGTTTTGCTGCTGCGCCCGACGAGTCTGACGCGCGCTCGCGGTCGCAAGAGTTTACCGGAATCCTCTGTCGGCGGTTAAGCCGACGAGGAGCGCGCCGGCTACGCTGCTCCCGACAGCTCCGGCCGCGGCGCGCGCCGATAGAGCGCGCTCACGTGCGTCGGGAATCCGCCGAGCTTGCGATCGAGGAAATAGAGCCGCAGCGTGCGCGCGATCGTCCGGAACGCGATCTCGTTCCAGGGAATCGCGTCTTCGTCGAAGAGCCGCACCTCGAGGCTTTCCGGTCCGGGGCCGAAGCCGAGGTCGAGGAGACGGGCGCGGAACATCACGTAGATCTGGCTGATGTGCGGCAGGCTGATGACCGTGTACAGCGGACCGACCTCGACGTTGGCTCGCGCCTCTTCGGTGGTTTCGCGGGCAGCGCCCGCGGGCAGCGTCTCGCCGTTCTCCAGGAATCCCGCCGGCAGGGTCCACAGGCCGTGGCGCGGATCGATCGCGCGCCGGCAGAGCAGGACCCGGCCTTCCCAATCGGGGAGGCAGCCGACGACCACCTTGGGATTCTGGTAATGGATCGTGCTGCAATCCCCGCACACCCAGCGCGGAAGCGTGTCGCCTTCGGGAATCCGGTGCGCGAGCGCGGACGAGCCGCAGTTGCTGCAGAACTTCATGGCTTGATGAAGTGCTCGCGGTAATACTTGAGCTCCTCGATCGACTCGTAGATGTCGGCCAGCGCCTCGTGCTTGCCCTGCTTCATCCATCCCCTGGCGATGTCCGGGCGCCAGCGCCGGCACAGCTCCTTCACCGACGACACGTCGAGATTGCGGTAGTGGAAGTGGTCCTCGAGCGCCGGCATCCAGCGCGCCAGAAAGCGCCGATCCTGGCAGATCGAGCTGCCGCACATCGGCGAGACGCGCGGCGGCACGTGCTCGCGCAGGAACTGAAGCATCTGCTGCTCGGCGCCCGCTTCGTCGAGCGTGGAGGCTTTCACCTTCGCCGTGAGACCGGTGCGACCGTGCGTGGACTGGTTCCACGAATCCATCGCCGCCAGCGTGACGTCGTCCTGATGCACGACCAGCACCGGCGCTTCCGCCACGGTGACGAGCGACCCGTCGGTCACAACCATCGCGATCTCGATGATTCGATCGCTGTCGGGATTGAGACCGGTCATCTCCATGTCGATCCAGACGAGGTGGGCGGAGTCCTGGGGCATGGAGCTGGCGTAGAATGAATGCGGTGGGCAGCTCGCATTTTCGCATACCGTCGCGCTCGGGCGACGACGATCGATGACCGCCGCGATCTTCACCGGCGTCTTCGTCGCGGCGCTCGGCCTTTCCGTGGCTATCCAGCTCTGGCTCGCTCGCCGGCAGATCCGCCACGTGCTCGCGCACCGCGACGCCGTGCCCGCGCACTTCGCCGACCGGGTGAGTCTCGCCTCGCATCGCAAGGCTGCCGACTACACGGCCGCGCGCACGTGGATCTCGATGATCGATCTCGGGATCGACGCCGTCGTGCTGCTCGCTCTCACGCTCGGCGGCGGGCTCGCGCTCATTGCCCGCGGCATCGCCGCGACGGACTGGCCGGCGCTCGCCCAGGACGTCACGCTCATCGTCGCGGTCGCCTCGCTCGCCGGCCTGCTGTCGCTGCCGCTCGCCTGGTACCGGACGTTCGTGATCGAGGAACGCTTCGGCTTCAATCGCACCACGCTGGCCCTCTGGATCGCGGATCTCCTCAAATGCGTGGCGATCGCCGTCGCGCTGGGAGTCCCGCTGGCCGCGCTCGTCCTGTGGCTGATGGCGCGGGCCGGCGCGCTCTGGTGGCTGTACGCCTGGATCGCGTGGGTCGCCTTCCAGGTGCTCATCCTCGCGCTCTACCCGACCATCATCGCGCCGCTCTTCAACAAGTTCTCGCCGCTCGCCGACCGCGGTCTCAAGGAGCGAGTGGAGCGGCTCCTCGCGCGCTGCGGTTTTCGCGCCCGGGGCTTTTACGTGATGGACGGATCCAGGCGCTCGGCGCACGGCAACGCGTACTTCACCGGCTTCGGCGCAGCGAGGAGGATCGTGTTCTTCGATACGCTGCTCGCGCGCCTCGGGGCCGAGGAGATCGAGGCGGTGCTCGCGCACGAACTGGGCCACTTCAAGCTGAAGCACGTGATCAAGCGAACGGCGTGGTTCGCGGCGGCCAGCCTCGCCCTGCTTGCGCTTCTCGGCTGGCTGGTCGGAGAGCCGTGGTTCTACGCAGGGCTGGGAGTTCCCGGTCCGGCGCCACGCTACGGCGTGGCGCTCGTGCTTTTCATGCTCGCGCTGCCCGCATTCACGTTCGTCGCCTCACCGCTCGCGGCCATGTATTCGCGTCGCCACGAGTTCGAGGCCGATGAATATGCGGCGCGCAACGCGTCCGGCCGCGCGCTGGTCGCCGCCCTCGTCAAGCTGTACGAAGACAACGCCACAACGCTCACGCCCGACCCGTTGCATTCCGCGTTCTACGATTCGCATCCTCCCGCGCCGGCGCGCATCGCCCGGCTCGAGGCTGCGCAAACCTGAGGAATCCCCACGATCACCGCCATGAACCCCGAGCTTGCATCCCTCGCTGCAATGCATTCGCGCTCCGGCGCGCCGCGGCTCTCGGCCGACGAGCTGCGCCAACGCTTAAGCGCGCTGCCGGGCTGGGACTCCGCCAACAACCAGCTCGCCAAGACCTTCTCGTTCGCCGACTACTACGAGACGATGGCGTTCGTGAATGCCGTCGCCTACGTCGCGCACCGGCAGGACCATCATCCCGATCTGTCGGTGCATTACAACCGCGTCGTGGTCGCGTATTCGACCCACGACGCCGGCGGCGTGACGCTCAACGACTGCATCTGCGCGGCGAAAGTGGAAATGCTCGCCGGGTAAGGCGCATCGCGGCACGGCTCGACCGGCACAACCTGCGTCCTCGGGGCTGAGGTCGGCGTAACGGAGGCTGAACGGCGGGCTCTTTTCAATTCGCCGGCACGAGCCGGATGACGCGCTCGGTCACGCGCTCGACCGCGTGCCGCGAATAGACGAGCGGGAAATAGGTGCCGTTGCGCCACATGGCCGCGAGATCCCGATAGTGCGGGCTCTCCGGATCGCCCGATTGGCCTGGATGGTTGATCGCGCGCGAGTTGTCCCAGTTGCCGACGTCGATCACGAGCCGAACCGACGGTCCGTTCACTTGGCGGAAGTCGGTCGGACGCGCGAGTGACTGGTTCGGCGTGTACTCGCTGCCATTCTTGGCGATAGGGCCGACATCGATGCGAACGCGCATCGCGTCGTCGACCGCGGCGGCGAACGGATGCTCGTTCAGGTTGAAATGGAGCTTGCCCCACTGCCACATGGCCGGCTCGGCACCCTGCAACTTCTCCATTTCCTCCCAAGCGGTTTTGAGCGTGGCGAGCAGGAGCTGATCGCGCTTCGCGGCAGCGCTCGCTTGAGCGTCCGGGGCAAAGCGCGTTTCCGGCTTCTCGAGACCTTCGAGCATCACGTTCATGTCGGTGGTGGCCATCGCGGCGGCGGCTTCCGGTTTGAGCACCGCCTCGCGGAAACCCTTGCGCAGATGCCGCAACTGCCAGACTTCCACCAGCGCCGCCTGCGGCGACCCGGCGTCCTCGCGCGCATCCCAGCCGCGCAGAAACGCGAGTGCCCGGCGAGTCTTTTCGTCGTCGGACGAAAGCGGCGCGAGCAGCGCGAGGAGCCGCCTTGCCGGGATCGACAATACGTCGTTCTGCAGGTGTTCCGAATCCTCGAGCGAGATCCGGGCGAGTCCACCGAGCACTTCGTGGATCCGCTGGTGACGCGACGGATTCGTCCACTCGAAGCCGAGCTTGCGTTCGCGCGCGGGATACGCCGCCGGGATGTTGTAGGCGTTGGCCGTGGCGATCCAGCCCTGCGGCGGGTTGTAGCTCCACGGCAGCTCGTCGCCGCGCCAGAAACCTGCCCACTCGTAGCGGCCGTCGCCCGGCACCGGCAGCAGTCCGTCCCAGTTGGGTCGCTTGGGCGCCAATCCACCCGGTACCCAGCCGATGTTGCCCCTCACGTCGGCGTACACCTGGTTTTCGGTCGGTGCCCCCCAGTTCACCATCGAGCGCTTGAATTCTCTGAAGTTGCGCGCGCGCATATAGTCGATCGAGCCGAAATACGGCGACATTCCCGGCTCCAGCCATCCCGATCGCACGGCGTACGCGCGATTCTTGTCCCGATCGGTGTAGATCACCGGTCCATGCCGGGTGAATTGGAGCTCGACGGTCCGCGGCTCGCCACCCTTCACCGCGATCGTCTCGCGCAGGACGCGCATCCGCTCCCAGCCGTCCTTGTAGCGATACTGGGTCGGGTCGGTCGGGTCGAGCTCGTAGACGTACAGGTCCTCCTGATCGATGTTGAAGATGGTCAATCCGAAGGCAATCGTGCCGTTGTGGCCGAGCGATACGCCGGGGAGCGCCGGCTCGCCGGCGCCAACGACATTGAGCCCGGGCGCGGATAGGTGCACCAAGTAACGCAGGCTCGGCTCCGAATACGCGCGATGTGGATCGTTGGCCATGATCGCCCGCCCGGTCGCCGAATGCGCCGGCGCGACGACCCAGCTGTTGCTTCCTTCGGACGGCTCATCCGCCAGAGCGGCGAGCTCGAGCGGCGCCACCTGCAGCGGCGCCTGTGCCGACTTCGCGGGCGCACGAGTCACGCGCACGTCCTGCGTGGCGAGCTCGAACACCTTCAGGACGTCGGCAGGCAGGCAAGCGTCCAGCCCTTCCGGCACCTGCGCCTTCCAATCGTTGGTGAGCCCGAAGCGCACCTGGTCCGCATCGACGTCCTTCGCCTTGCACACGGTATTGGCGCGCGCCACTTCGGAGAGCAGGTTGCGCGTCAATCCGTGCGAGCGAATGCGTACCACGTCCTCTGCGGCCCACTTCGCCGGACGGTAGTCGAGGAACCTGAATTCCCACGGCAGCCGCTGCGGATGCGAAGACAGCCAGTCGATGTACGCGTTGATGCCGTCGACGAAATGCTGCGCCACTTGCTCGCCCTCGCGTGTCCCGCGGGAGCTGTAGATGCGCCATTCGCGGTCCATGTCGCCGCGGTAGAGGAACAATCGCGTGGCGCGGTCCTGTTCCACGAACCCGGGGCCGAACACCTCGGCCAGCTGGCCAAGGCCGCGGCGACGCCAGAGGTCGATCTGGAACAGCCGGTCCCGCGCGGCATTGAAGCCCTGCGCGAAGAACACGTCAGCCTTGCTGCGCGCGTAGATGTGGGGCACGCCCCACCGATCGATGCGGATCTCCGCCGGCGCGCGCAGGCCAGGCACCGCGAGCGTCTCCTTCGCCACGGTTGCCGCGAGCGCATGGACGGGAATGGCCAGAAACGCACAGAACAGGGCACCTCGCGCACCGAGTCGCATGGCGCCTCGAACCATCGGCAACTTCATACAGACCTCCTGTCGAACATCCGTTGCAGCCGCTTTGGTGCTGAAACGCCGCCTCGATCGACCTCGCTACGGCGCCCAGTAGGCGAGCGTGAGCAGCAGGACCAGCGCGAGCCACACGAGGAGCGCTCGCCAGACGAGCCCCACCGCGCTCGGCATGAGCTCGGCATCGGCGGGATCGCCCAACCCGAGCTCGGGACGGAACTCCGGCTCGCCGGCCGGCCCGGTCACCGCGCCGCCGAGCTGCGTGCCGAGCGCACCGGCGCCGCTCGCGAGCAGAATGCCTTCGTGCAGCGATCCCCAGGCTTTCGCCTGCGTGCGCCAGCAGTAGATCGCGTCCTCGAAGTCGCCGACGATCGCGAACGTGAACGCGGTCGCGCGTACGGGTACCCAGTCCATGAAGAAGAGGAGCCGGCGCACGGGTTTGCCGAATTCGTCGAGCGCGTGACCCATGGGCGTGGAGGGATTGCCGCGCCACTGCTCGGCCAGCAGAGCCGTGAGCCGGTAGAGCAGCGCTCCGGTCGGACCCGGCAAGATCAGGAACCAGAACAGGATTCCGAAGACGTAATGGTACGAATCGCGGATCCCCTGCTCGATCGCGAGCTTCGGCAGCTCCGCGGCGGCCGCGCCCGACGCCTCCGTGCCGCACCACGCGGACAGGTGCCGCCGTGCGGCGACCGCGTCGCCGCTGCCGAGAGCTTCGGCGATCGCGCTGAACGCATGGCTGAAGTGACGGAATCCGAGCAGCAGATACAGGATCG
>Ga0187779_10000702_pt1 | contig 22143 bp, 22 predicted proteins | sample 1015_Q2_SP10_10__FD_132435 | JGI IMG/M metagenome (GOLD analysis project Ga0187779, IMG submission 132435) | Tropical peat soil microbial communities from peatlands in Department of Meta, Colombia - 1015_Q2_SP10_10_MG | ecosystem: Environmental > Terrestrial > Soil > Wetlands > Peat | place... | reverse complement strand
TCAACGATTTCGCACCGGCCAGCACCTGCTCCTCCATGCCTTCGGTATCGATCTTGAGCATTCGGCACTTCGGCAAATTAAGCGAATCCAGCGTCACCAGCGGCACGCTTTCGCCGGTCGGCAAGCCTTTCACAAGCGATACGGCGCTGTAGTTGAAGGTGACGTCGGGCGGCGGCAGAGGCGGCAGGCTGATTTCTCCATTCGAGTCACCGACCGCTTTTTGATGACAGAACACGTTGTCATGTCCATTGAGCGCGACGTTCCCCGCCAGCATCAGGAAATTCCGGCGCTGCGGCTCGAAGGCATGAACAATTCCACCCGGCCCGACCAGATTGGCGAATGCAACCGTGTGCGTGCCGATATTCGCCCCGGCGTCGATGACGATGTCGCCGAGCTCGATGAATTGGCGCATCAGCTGAATTTCGAAATCGCACCACTCGCCGTAAAGGTCGAGGCCTCGCCCCACAAATGCGTCGTTACGGTTGTACATGAACAAGCCATGCTTGCATCGCTTGACTGCCATGTGTCTGTTTTCAACGAGATAAGGCGATTGCATCTTTTTTCCTCTGCCCACCTTGCCGTTGCGGAACACGGGGACGAGACACGGTTCAAAGACGCAACAATGCAGCGAATCTGTCGGTGGGCACCGGACGGTATGCGTTGCGTTGATTCGGGGCAAAGACTGAGTTGTGTCAAATGAGGGGTCTTAGAAGCGCACATTTGGGCCCTTTTTCAGCGCGACGGCCCTTTATGCCGGCCTTACAGGGGGCTGGCCATTTCCCAATCGAATCCTGATGCGGCGTCCCCTAGCTGACAGGCAGACAAACAGGTTTGGGAGGCTTCATTGCTTGCTTTGGCCTATCTCACGATGCTCGCCGGATTATACGCGGTGGTCTTCAATCTGCGCACGGTGCTTGACGTATTGCGGCAGACAATTGCGCATGTTGTCCCACGTCGCCGCTTTCACAGCCGCCTCGCACGCGTCCGCTAAGCCAATCCTTTCGCCGTACAGTGCAGAGAGTTAGCCAGATGGCCCACGTCGTTTCGTTTCTTCGTTCAAGGTTGGTCCAACTCTGGAAAGGCTGGACCGTATATAATCCCGAGCGGCATTACATGCGCGGTCCGGGGCCGAAGTGGCGTGAAAAGCATGTCATTGTTGACATTGCGGATCGAGGCATCCCACCTATGCGGATCGACGGCTCAGACACGGTTATTTCGTCGCGCTGATAACAGCGTGGCAATGCGAAGCGACGGGGCCGTTCGTGCTCACTATGTTCACAAAACTGCCGCGACGATCTGACCCCAGCAGCACCATCCGCTCAAATCCCAGGGGACCGATTACCGCCGCCCAGTTGCGCGCAGCCCGCGCGCTTCTCGGCTGGTCGGCACACGCACTCGCCGACCGATGCGGTGTTTCTCATTCAGCGATCTCGCGAGCCGAAAGGGCCCAAGGCAAACCCCAAATGCAGGCTCGAAAGCTTAGCGCCATACGCGCCACACTCGAAAAGCATGGAATCGAGTTTCTCGACGCGAATGGAGTACGGCTCTTGTCGAAATTGGAATAAGATATCCGCAACGATGATCTCTCAGCTCTTTATGACCCTTTTATAAAGGCGCGTTCGTTTCCCAATCGAATCCCTATGCGATGCCGCACAAATTGTGGGCATGGACGCAAACACGGTTCCACAACGAAGAGACATCACTAAACAACCTACGCGGCGAGCGCAGTTCGTTCGTAGGCTGCCTGCTTCGATTCAGGAAGGCATTAGTCTGATGGTTGCGCTTGCCTGTTTGTTCGTGATTTTGGCCGCGAGCGCCGCAGTGGACGTGTGGATTTGGGTGCCACGCTCAATTCCCTAAGCAGTAGCAGGGCCTACGACCGCAGAGGCACCGCAGTTGGGTCGAGAAATTCTGTGCCGTGCGCAGACCTCGGTCTTTATAAGAGACTTATAAAGACGCTGTAACTTCCTGATCGAAATTCTATGCGACCGCACACAAATTTCGGCTCGTGAGGAAAATCTGACGAAATGGACGCGTTCCATGACACGTACAGAATGGGATTTCGATACCACGATGGATGACGACGCTTCCGATGGTCTGCGGCCAAGGTCGCCAGAGGACTTGGCAGATCAGTTTGGGATCATGTCTACATTGATACTGTTGTGCTTGGCTTTCGTTATCGCAGCGATCCGGTTCGTAAGCAGCCCAAGTTTCGAGAAATGCAGCGCGGTGGATAATTTGACAGACCGCTACGACTGCTATGAACAGTTGAGGAAAGAATCGTTAAAACCTCCCGCAAAGGGTGCAGATATTCCCAGAAGGTAATGCACGGTGTCACCTCTGGATAGACGCTCCCACGATTATTGATCCCGCTTTCCCAAACTCCAAATCTTCACGGCTGCATCTTCGACGCGGTTTCGTTGCGCCAAATCTTTCGACACGCCGGTTTGCTGCACGGTCACGCGAGACTGCCAAACATCGATGACTGCGTTCGATAGTGGCACTGCAAGCATGCCCGCACAAACTAGGACTGTCCCGACAAGAAACACGACAAAAATCTTGACGATTACCGGCTCACGGTCTGTCTTCTTCGGCTTAAACCCGCGTTTCGTGTGCAAGTCCATGATCCGGAGATTTCCAGCGGTTGCGTGGAAGATGGGTAAAAGGCCATAAATAATCGAGACGGACGAAGGGCCGGGTTTGTAAGGATTCTATAAAGAAGCAGCCAATCGAGAATGCTGATCGTCGAGATCGCTGTTGTTGTCGCGCTGTTCGTATTGAACGGCTTTTTTGCCATGGCCGAGCTTTCGATCGTGTCCTCACGGCGCGCGCGCCTGGAACGATTGGCGAAGGAGGGTCGAGTGGGCGCACAGACCGCTCTCGAACTCGTCGATGATCCCGCGCGCATGCTGGGTGCCGTTCAAATCGGATTCACGACCACTGCAACACTTGCGGGTATCTTCAGCGGCGCAACGCTCGCCGAAAGGCTGGAAAACGCGCTACCGGATATTCCAGTCCTGGCAGCATACGCGAAAGTATTTTCGATCGTGGTGGTGACCGCCTGTGTGACCTATACCGCCCTTGTGATTGGAGAGCTCGCGCCCAAGCACATCGCGCTGAATGATCCGGAATCAATAGCAATTCGTGTTGCCCGACCGCTCGTATTTGTGGCTCGCGCGGCCGCGCCAGTGATCTGGCTGCTCAACCAATCGACCCGCCTTCTCCTTCGACTGTTTCGCCTGCGTCCGCGCTTCCAACGCGCTTTGAGCGAAGATGACATTCACTACCTCGTCGCAGAAGGCGCAAGGCTTGGTGTCATTCACTCCGTCGAGCGCGACATGATTGAGGGCGTGCTCGACCTCGCCGACAGCCCGGTGCGCTCTATCATGACCCCGCGACCTCGCGTGCAATGGCTGGACCTCAATAATCCAAAAGAACAAATACTCAGCCAAATTCGTTTCTGTCCGCATGCCCAGCTTCTGGTTGGCCGCGGCACAATTGACCAAGTGGTCGGTGTAGTGCGCAAGCAGGACCTGCTGGACCAGGTTCTCGGTGGGCAATCGCCGGATATCGAGCAAATGACGCGGCCGCCATTGATGCTGCACGAATCGACCACGATTTTACGAACACTCGACTTGTTCAGAAAGACACCAGTTCACACTGCAATCGTTGTCGATGAATTTGGGGTTCTACAGGGCATCGTCACGCGCACTGACCTGCTGGAGACCGTTGCCGGCGACCTACCTAAGATCGACGCACCGGCACGACCGAAAATCGTGCACCGCGAGGATGGTTCATATCTCATCGAAGGATCGGTTTCATCCTCCGATGTAATGCGTTTGATTGGATTGAATGAGCCTCCTTCGGGCGATTACTTGACACTCGCCGGTTTCATTTTGTCACGCCTTCATCAGCTTCCGAAATCCGGCGACCACGTAACACATGCAGGCTGGCGATTTGAGGTAGTCGATATGGACGGCCAGCGCATCGACATGGTTCTTGCAGAGCGCCTGTCCGATCACTGACGAGCAAAACCGGTTCCCGTGCCCACCTAACGCCCCTCTGCAATTCGATAGCCGACTCCCGGCTCTGTCAGAACTATCTGAGGGTCGTCGGGATGTTCTTCGACCTTCTGCCTGAGCTGACCAATGTAGACGCGAAGATACTGCGTGTCTTCCGTATGCGCAGGGCCCCATACCGCCGTGAGGATTTGCTTATGGGTGACGACACGCCCGGCGTGTTTCGCCAGAAATAGCAAAAGTTCGAACTCCTTCGGCGTCAGTTTGAGCTCTGCGCCGGCGCGAGTTGCACGGTGACGTACGGCGTCCACTTCGAGATTTCCGACCCGCAGAACGGGAATCTCCGCCTTGCGCTGCATGCGATGGCGCAGCGCTGTGCGCATGCGGGCGAGCAGTTCCCCGACATTGAAGGGCTTGTTGACGTAATCATCGGCACCGAGATCCAGCGCTTCGATCTTTTCAGCCTCGCGCTCGCGAGCCGAGAGCACGATGATCGGAATGTCTGACCATTCCCTGGCGCGGCGGATCACATCCTTGCCGTCGCCATCGGGCAGCCCAAGATCGAGGAGAACAATGTCGGGCGTCTCCGCGGCGACACGTTTGATGCCTTCGGCAACCGTACCCGCACTATTCATTTCGTAGTTGTTGGCTTCAAGTGCCGGCTTGAGGAAACGCAAGATCGCGGTTTCGTCGTCAATAACCAGAACCTGGATTTTGGCACTCATCCCGGTAATCCTTCTCGCGGAAATGTCAGGACGAAGCGAGCGCCGTGGCCATTCTCAACAGGACTTTCGACCTCGATGGTGCCGTCGTGCGCTTCCATAATGCCTTTCGCAATGGCGAGGCCGAGCCCGGTGCCCTGCGCGCCGCCAAAGTGCAGTGCGGTCGCATCTCCTCCTTTTACGAATTTCTCAAAAATGTGCGGCAGCTCCTCCGCCGCTATGCCTGGCCCATTGTCGGTAACACGCAACGCGACACTGTCCGGCCGCGCGATCACATCCAGTACCACCACAGTTTCGGGCGGCGTGTGAACGACAGCATTTCCTACTACATTGCTGATGACCTGCTCGGTCAATGTTGCGTCGGCGCGTACAAGCGGAAGTTCGGCCGGCAGGTCGACCTTGATGCCCTGCCGCGCTCCATGCCGCCGCGCGGCGCTGACCACGCGTTCTGCCACTTCCCGAAGGTCGGTCCAATCGCGTCGCAACTCCAGCGCGCCCGCATCGATACGGGTAATCGCCAGAAGATTGCGCACCATCTCATCGAGATCTTCAGCCTCTGTCTTGATTTGTCCGAGCAAATCCTTCTTCGCCGCAGCATCGAGCTTGTCGCCAAAATTGATCAGACTGGTGGCCGATCCGAGAATCGACGAAAGCGGGGTGCGGAAATCGTGCGACACCGAAGCCAGCAGCGTATTGCGCACCCGCTCGGTCTCGGTGGCGGTCTTCGCAAACACCATTTCACGCGAGAGCGACGCCCGCTCCAACGCCGAAGCCGTCTGCTCGACGAGGGTGTCAAGCAGCGCGCGTGCTTCCGAATCGAGCGGCGCGGTATCTTTCGGCTTGGCAACGCCGATAACACCAAGGGTTTTCTTGCCAATTGTCAGCGGGACGAAATACCACGGGATAATCGGCAATGTCCCTGTGTCGGCACCTGCCGGCTCGACATGGCTATAAGCCCATCGCGCCGCAGTCATCGCGGCAGCATCAAGGGTATCTTCGGGCGGCCATGCGGCTGTGAGAGTGAGATCGTCATCCTGACCAAGCAGGACGACGACCGAACGGCCCAGACTTGCGTGGATTTCGCCGGCAGCGCCTTCGGCAACGGCATCGAGCGCTGCCAACCCGGACAGGCGTTTGGTGAACTCGTAGAGCCGGCGCATTGCGCGCATGCGGTTTGCCGAGATTCTCGCCTGTTCGCGCACACGGCCGGCCAGCGCTGAGCTGATAACCGCAACCACCAGAAAAATCACCAGTGCGAGCAACTCATAAGGTTCTGCGATAGTGAACGTGTAGATCGGCGGGATGAAAAAGAAGTTGTAGGTGAGGAATGACAAGACCGAGGCGTAGATCGCGGGCCAGATGCCGAAGCTCATAGCGATCACAAGCACCGCCAGCAGGAACACAATCGAAAGATTCGGTATTGGCGTAATTTCGGTAAGTACCTCACCAACAGCGAGCGCCGCAGCCACCGCGAGGGTCGCATACAGGAAATGCGACGGCACAAATGAGAGGGATTCAGGCCAGCGCAGCCAGGACGGCCTTGCGGGCGATTCTGGCTGATGCGTGATCAGATGGATTGCAATGTCCTTGGTCCGCCGTACCAGTTCGTGCGGCAGCGATCGATGAAACAGCTCGCTCCAGAAGCTGTCGCCTGCCCGTCCGATCACAATCTGGGTCACGTTTTCGAACTTGGCAAAGCGCAGTAGTTCAGCAGGCAGGTCGGAGCCGGTCAGCGTTTGCGTTTCCGCGCCAAGACTCACGGCCAGCTTCATTGCGTCATCCAGCCGCTGGCGCGCGGCAGCATCCAGGCTGGTCCCGGGCCGTTCAACGGTGACGGCGATCCACGGCGCATCCATCAGATCTGCGAGCCGCTTGGCTGTACGAACGACGGTCGGCGACACCAAATCTGGTCCGATGCAGGCGAGAATACGCTCGCCGGCCGCCCAGGGGCCTTCGATCGCCTGCGCCTGCATCTTCTCGATCAGGTCGGCATCGACTCGCTCGGCGGCGCGCCGCAGCGCGAGCTCGCGCAGCGCGGTCAGATTTTGCGGCTTGAAGAAGTGCTCAACGGCGCGCGCCGCGGTGTCCTGGACGTAGACTTTTCCTTCCGCGAGACGCTTGAGCAGCTCGTCGGGCGGAAAATCGACCAACACGACTTCGTCCGCTTTGTCGAAAACGGTATCCGGCACTGTTTCGCGCACGCGCACCTTGCTGATTTTCTGCACGACGTCGTTGAGGCTTTCCAGATGCTGGATATTGAGCGTCGTCCAGACGTCTATGCCCGCTGCCAGAATCTCATCGATGTCCTGCCAGCGCTTGGGATGGCGGCTGCCGGGCACATTCGTGTGCGCGTATTCATCGACCAGCAGGAGCTTCGGCCGCCGCGACAGCGCAGCATCGAGGTCGAACTCCTTCATGACCTGATTGCGGTACACGATCGGCTTGCGCGGGAGAACCTCGAAGCCGTCAACCAGCTGTTCCGTTTCGCGCCGCCCGTGAGTCTCTATCAAACCGGCGACAACATCGCGTCCGCCCGATTTTTCCGCGCGGCCGGAGGTGAGCATTGCGTAGGTCTTACCAACGCCAGGTGCGGCGCCGAGAAATATCTTCAGGTGCCCGCGCTCCTCTTTCTTGGCGAGTGCGAGCAGTGCGTCAGGTGAGGCTCGTTGCGCTTCTTCGTGAGCCATACATCTCCCTCTAGCGCATCATACAAGAAAAAGCCCGCCCCGGACTTCATGTCCCGGACGGGCAAGTAGGGAGAGCTTCACGCAACTAGGACTTCAGGCCGTCCAGAGCGAGATTCAATTTGAGGACATTAACCCTGGGCTCGCCGAGCAGGCCCAAAGTGCGGCCTTCGGTTTGGCTTTCCACGAGGGCGCGGACACGTGCCTCCGGAAGCCCGCGCGCCTTGGCCACGCGCGGCACCTGGAAAAGCGCCGCCTCCGGCGAGATGTCAGGATCGAGCCCGCTGCCGGACGTGGTCACTAGGTCGATCGGGACTACCGCCGAGGAGTTCTCTTTCTTCAGCGTATCAATATCGCCCTTCACTCGGTCGATAAGCGCTTTACTGGTCGGACCGAAATTCGAGCCCATCGAATTGATCGCGTTGTAGGGCGCGTCGACGGTCTTGGTGGAATCCTTCGGGTCCGGCGCATTGGTCGCCGAAGGCCGGCCATGAAAGTACTTGTCGTCGGCGAACACCTGGCCGATCAGCGCGGAGCCGACGACCTTGCCGTCCTTCTCGATCAGGCTGCCCTGCGCCTGATAGGGGAAGAAAGTTTCGGCAAGCCCGGTCATCACGAGCGGATAGACCAGCCCGGTGATCAGCGTCAAAGCGACCACGAGGACGATAGCGGGGCGGATTTCCTTCAACATGACTTGTCTCCTCAGACGAGATGCAGGGCGCCGACGATAAGATCGATGGCCTTGATCCCGATAAACGGAATGATCACACCGCCGACTCCGTAGATCCACAAGTTACGCCGCAGCAGCGCAGCCGCGCCGATCGGGCGATATTTCACGCCTTTCAGCGCCAGCGGAATCAGCGCGATGATGATGAGAGCGTTAAAAATGATGGCCGAGAGAATCGCACTCTGCGGCGTCGACAGTTTCATAATGTTGAGCACGGCCAGCTGCGGATAGAACGCGAGGAACATCGCGGGAATGATGGCGAAATATTTCGCCACGTCGTTTGCGATGGAGAACGTGGTCAACGCGCCGCGCGTCATGAGCAGTTGTTTGCCGATCTCAACAACCTCGATCAGCTTGGTCGGATCAGAATCAAGATCGACCATGTTGCCGGCTTCGCGAGCGGCTTGCGTGCCGGTTTGCATGCAGACGCCGACATCCGCCTGCGCGAGCGCCGGCGCGTCATTGGTGCCGTCGCCGCACATCGCGATCAACCGCCCCTGCGATTGCTCGCCGCGGATATAGCGCAGCTTATCCTCGGGCGTTGCCTGGGCAATGAAATCGTCCACGCCGGCCTCCGAGGCAATCGCGGCGGCAGTTACGGGGTTGTCGCCGGTGATCATGACCGTCTTGATACCCATGCGGCGCAGCGCCGCAAAACGCTCCCGCACGTCGGGCTTCACGACGTCCTTCAGATGAATCACTCCGAGGATTCGATCGTTTTCGACCAGCCCGAGCGGCGTGCCGCCCGAACGCGCGATTTTGTCGACTGCAGCGCGGAATGCCGGCGGCTCGGCCACCTTCTGTCCTGCCTGCTCACCGGCGAATTTAAGGATGGAATCCACCGCACCCTTGCGCAGCTTGCGCTTGCCGATATCGACGCCGGAAAGCCGCGTGGTAGCGGAAAATTCGATGAACTTCGCCTCCGCGGGCGCCGCCTGACGGCGCACATTGTATTTTTCCTGCGCCATGGTGATGATGGAACGGCCTTCGGCAGTCTCGTCCGCATCGCTGGCCAGAATGGCTGCGTCGGCGGCTTCCCGCTCGGTCACACCGGGCACCACAATGATCTCGGTTGCCTGGCGATTGCCGAACGTGACGGTGCCGGTCTTGTCGAGCAGCAGCGTGTCGACGTCACCCGCGGCTTCCACCGCGCGGCCGGACATCGCCAGCACATTGAAACGAACCAGCCGGTCCATGCCGGCGATACCGATCGCTGACAGCAGCGCACCGATCGTGGTCGGAATCAGGGTGACGAACAACGCTACCAGAATGACAACGGATACCGCGCCGCCCGCATAGGTCACGTAACTCGGAATAGTGGCGGTGGCGAATACGAAGATGATGGTCAAACCGACCAGCAGGATATCAAGCGCGATTTCATTCGGAGTCTTCTGGCGTTCCGCGCCCTCGACCAGCTTGATCATGCGATCGAGAAATGAGGAGCCCGGAGAAGACGTGATGCGGATAATGACGCGGTCCGAAATGACCGTGGTGCCGCCGGTGACCGCCGAGCGGTCGCCACCCGATTCCCGAATAACCGGGGCGGATTCACCGGTGATGGCCGCCTCGTTGACCGAAGCGATGCCTTCGATCACGTCACCGTCGCCGGGAATGACGTCGCCGGCTTCGCACACGACCAGATCCCCTGCCCTGAGTTTGTCGGCAGCGATCGTTTCAAACTTCTTATAGCTGCTTGGCGACTGGATGCGCTTTGCGCGTGTTTCCGTGCGCGCTTTTCGCAACGTATCAGCTTGCGCCTTACCGCGCCCTTCCGCCACCGCTTCCGCGAAATTGGCGAACAGCACAGTAAACCACAGCCAGATGACGATCTGGAATTCGAAAGCCAGGCTGCCGCCTCCGGTCAACAGATCGCGGACCAAAATGACCGTCGTCAGCGCGGTGACAATCTCCAGAACGAACATCACCGGATTCTTGATCAGCGTGGCCGGGTTGAGTTTCAAAAAAGCCTGGCCGATTGCCGGAACCACGATCTTCGGGTCCAGAAGCGTCGCCACCGGCATCCGCTTGCGAATTTTTGAGGTTTCCATGAGTTTAACTCCGAAAGAATCCGGTTCAGAACACGGTGCCCGCGGTCATCGCGAAGTGCTCGACGATTGGGCCGAGGGCAAGTGCGGGGAAGAATGTGAGCCCGCCGACAATCACGATCACGCCCACCACGAGGCCGACGAAGAGCGTCCCCGTGGTCGGGAATGTGCCGAGGGATGGCGGCACGGACTTCTTGGCCGCCAGCGAACCGGCGATTGCCATGGTCGGAATGATCATCCAGAAGCGCCCGACGAACATGGCGACGGCGCCGGTGATGTTGAAGAATAACGTGTTCGCTGAAATACCCGCGAAAGCCGAGCCGTTATTTCCTGTGCTCGAGGTATAAAGGTAGAGCATTTCGGAGAAGCCGTGCGGCCCAGCGTTGCCCAGCTGGGTGAGTGCCTGCGGATTGACCGCGGCAACCGCCGTCCATCCCAGATACATTAGTGGCAGCACCAGGATGGCGAGCATCGCCATCTTCACTTCTTTGGCCTCGATTTTCTTGCCGACATATTCCGGAGTCCGGCCGACCATCAGTCCCGCCACGAATATCGAAATAATGACGAACAGCAGCATGCCGTACATGCCGGCACCGACACCGCCGACGATGATCTCGCCGAGCTGGATGTTGATCAGCGGCACCATGCCGCCCAGCGCCGTGAATGAATCATGCATGGCATTGACCGCGCCACACGAGGCAGCGGTGGTGATCACGGCGAAGAGGGCTGAGGCGACGATGCCGAAGCGAACCTCCTTGCCTTCCATATTGCCGCCGGAAAGGCCGAGCCCATTCATGATGTCATTGCCATGCGCTTCGGCCCAATAAGCCAGCATCACGCCAGAGATAAACAGAACGCCCATAACGGCGAGGATCGCCCAGCCTTGACGCTGGTTGCCGACCATGCGGCCAAATACGTTGGTGAGGGAGGCGCCGAGCATGAAGATCAAGATGATCTGCAGGTAGTTCGACAGTGCGGTCGGGTTTTCGAATGGATGCGCGGCGTTGGCGTTGAAGAAACCGCCGCCATTGGTGCCGAGCATCTTGATCGCGATCTGCGACGCGACCGGACCGACAGCGATCGTCTGCTTGGCGCCTTCGAGCGTGGTCGCCTCGACATAGGGACCAAGTGTCTGCGGCATGCCCTGCCAGACCAGGAACAGCGAGGCCACGACGCAAATCGGCATCAGAATGTAGAGCGTGCAGCGGGTGACATCGACCCAGAAATTGCCGATGCCTCGCGCTGATGCGCGCGCGAATCCGCGGATGAGTGCAACTGCGAGGACAATGCCGGTTGCTGCCGAAAGGTAGTTCTGGTGAGTCAACCCAAGCATTTGGGTGAGGTACGACAGCGTTCCCTCACCGCCGTAGTTCTGCCAATTCGTATTGGTGATGAAGCTGATGGCGGTGTTGAAGGAGAGATCGGGCGCCACCGCCGACTGTTCGGCCGGATTGAACGGCAAAACCGCCTGGAAGCGCATAAGCCCGTAGAGAATGAGAAATCCGCCGACATGAAACAGCAGCATGCCGACCGTGTAGGCAAGCCATCCTTGTTCCCGTTTCTCGTCCACGCCCGCCGCAGCATACAGCGCCCTCTCGACCGGCCGTAAAATCGGGGTCAAGAACGTCCGCTCGCCACTGAAGACGCAGGTCATGTAGCCGCCGAGCACGGGGGTGATCGCTACGATGATCGCGCAATAAAGTAGAATCTGAATCCAGCCAATCGTAGTCATGACACGAAGCCTTGTTGTTTGCGCTTTACTTGCCGAAGATCGGTCAAAAATTTGCGCGTCAGAGCCGTTCTGGCCTGAGCAGCGCATAGACGAGGTAGACCATGATGCCGATGGTCACGAGAGCGGCGAGTGAATAGTCGAAGATCATTTGCGGCCTCCTCTTAAAGCCGGTCGCAGGCGTAGGCGTAGCCGATCGACAAGACGAAGAAGGCGCCGGCAAGTGCTAGCAGGATGACGTCGAGCATAATTGCCCCCTTCAAATACGCGTGATGCGATGGAGCGAAAGCTCAATTAGGTGGCCAAGGATAAAGAAGCGATGTGAATCGCCTTTGACGCACATCAAGAAGAAATAAAGGCCGCTACAAAGTTACCGCCGGCCCGGCGCTCTTTATGACCCGCTTACAGCGGGCCTTTGATTTCCCAATCGAATTACTATGCGGCGGTGCACAGATTTCCGCTCGCCACGGCGTTGAAGCCGCAGGCACGGCTGGCAAGGGCCGGCTGCTTACAAGAGGAGCGGACCATGTCGCTCGCCACATATTCGATTTCGAACAACTCCAAAGCGACGAACCAGGCGCCCGGAAAACGCAAGGCAGATGCCGTTCGCGAACCGGGCATCGGCGCTCGCTTGCCCAAAATGCTCTCAGCTCTCGGCCGTCTGTGCGTCAACGTTTTCGATGCCATCGCCGAAGCACGTTTGCAAAAGGCAATGATCGAGGCCGAGCTTTATCAAAAGCGTTATTTCCACACCTCGAAAAACGACGACGACCTGCCGATCGTCCGCTGAAGGAGAGCCGGCATGTTGAAGCCTGATATGCCATTGCCGCCTGCCGACCGCCCCTATGCCGTACCAAAGGCCGACGAATTCTCTAACGGAGCGGCAACGCATTTCGGCGGGCCGCGCAGTCGTCACCGGGACCAAGTAGTGCTTTTGGCGTTTGGACTTCTCTCGGCTGTGTTCACGGTGGTCATCGCATTGCGGGCTGCGTTCTGGCTGCCTTTCATCCACTGAGGACCGCATAAGGAGATCAGCTATGAAACAGGACAAACCTCCCTCGATAGTGGCTTGCTCCAGGCCTTTGCAATTTCAAATCGGCAAGGACAGCCACGGACATTGGGTCGTCCAGGACGACCGTGGCCTCTGCGGTGGATTATTCGTTAATCGTGCCCAGGCACTTCGTTTTGCAATGCTGGAAAATGGAAGTCGGCCGCAAGCAGTGGTGATGGTCCCCGGAGTGTTCGAGCTCAATGTGAACCAAAATGCTGTGCCGGCACACCAAAACGCCAATTTTCTGAACCGGCGCAAAGTGGCCTAAGTCCGTCCAGCCCGCGCAACTCAAATGACTCTCATTATTGGACGACACGTTTCGAAACTTTCGGGCTACGCGCCTGCGGTGCCAACGCCTTTTGATCGAGATGGAAACATCGATCGCGCGGCGTTCGAAAACTTCTGCGAAAAACAAATAAACGAAGGCGCGACGGCGCTCGTCGTCTGCGGGACAACCGGTGAAGCGCCGACATTGCGCCCGGCCGAACATCACGTTCTCGTCCGTATCGCAGTTTACGTCGCACGCGGCCGCGTCCCGGTGATCGCCGGCGCAGGCTCCAACTCGACCGTCCATGCCATTGAATTGACGAAAGACGCGGAAGCCGGCGGCGCCGACGCCATTCTTTCTGTGGTGCCCTATTATAACAAGCCCACGCAGCCCGGGCTCTACGCGCACTTCCGTGCAATCGCACAATCCACGGGTCTGCCGATCATTCTCTACGATGTTCCGTCGCGCACCGTGTGTGGTCTTGCCGACGAGACGGTCGCGCGCCTTGCGGAGTTCCCGCAGGTAATCGGCCTCAAGGATGCGACCGGCGATCTCAGTCGGCCCGTAAGGTTGCGGACTCTTCTAGGCCCGGAGTTCCGGCTTCTGTCCGGCGATGACGCGACAGCATCGGCATACTTCGCCCAAGGAGGTCACGGCTGCATATCGGTAACATCCAACGTGGCCCCCGGATTGTGCCGCGCCATGTATCTGGCCTGCCGGCAGGGACAACCGAAAAAAGCCCAGCAGTTGGCGGCGCCCATTGGGGAATTGACCACGTCGCTGTTCCGGGAATCGAGTCCAGCTCCCGTCAAATATGCGTTGAGCCTGCTCGGCTTGATGTCGGCAAAAGTACGATTGCCGCTGGTTGAACTGGGCAAAGAATCACGCGACGCCGTTTCGGCGGCGCTAGCGCGAATTTGTGACGTCTACTCCGACTACATGATTGGGACGCTCCCCAAATCGGAGCTTCCAATGCTTGCGGTGGCTGCCGAGTGAGACTCCGTAATGCCTAACGTCACCGCACGGCCTTTACGCCGTCCTTATGCACCGGCACCGACTTCCCAATCGAATTTCTATGTGGCGGCGCACACATAGGCAGTACGGAAGCCAAAGGTGGCTTCTGTAACCCGAGTAACTTCGATGACTGCCTTTTTGCTCCAGAACCTGAAGCTGATCCTGGTCATTCTCCTGATCGGCTCTGTTGTGGGTCTCGCGCACGCGCCATCGAATGTTGCTTGAGAAAGGTTGACCATGACACGCACAGAGTGGGATTTCGACACCACGATCGATGACGACGCTGGCGATGTTCTGCGGCCAAAATCGCAAGAAGATTTGGCAGATCAGTTTGGAATCACGTCTGCATTGATACTGTTGTGTATAGCCTTCTTTATTGCTGCAATCTGGTTCGTAAACAGCCCAAGTTTTGAAAAATGCAGCGCTGTAGAAAATTTATCGGACCGCAGCGCTTGCTATGAGAGACTAAGGGATGAATTGCTGAAACCTCCGGCAAAAGGCGCGGATATCCCCAGGGGCTAGCTGTCCGACTTGGGAACATAACCAGAGAAAAATGTGCCATTTGAAACGATGGCAGACCTTCCGGATGTAACTACATCCCGAGATAAGCCGCCTGCACCTGCTTGTTGTTCGCCAGTTCCGCGCTGGTGCCGTGCATGATCACTTTGCCGCTCTCCAGCACATAAGCGCGTTGCACGAGAGTCAGCGCGCGGCTGACGTTCTGCTCTACCAGAAGAATCGCTGTGCCCATAGCGTGGATTTCCTGAATCTTTTCGAACGTAACGTCGGTTATCACCGGCGCCAGGCCCAATGACGGCTCGTCAAGCATCAGCAGGCGCGGCTTCAACATAAGTCCGCGGCCAACGGCGAGCATCTGCTGCTCGCCGCCGCTCATAGTGCCGGCGAGCTGCCGACGGCGCTCGGCCAGCACGGGAAAAATGCCATACACGAGTTCGAGCGAGCGGCTACGGTCGGGCTTGGCGCGCGGCACATAGGCGCCGATTTCGAGATTCTCCTGCACTGTCATCTCAGGAAAGACCTGACGCCCTTCGGGAACGTGGGCGATGCCAAGTTCGGTGATCCGGTAAGGCGGCAGCGAAGCGATATTCGTGCCCATAAACGTGATGCTGCCTGAGGTCAGCCGCACGAGACCCGAGATCGCCCGCAACGTGGTGCTTTTGCCGGCGCCGTTCGCACCCAGTAGTCCAACGGTTTCGCCTTCGCCGACTTCGATGCTGACGTTGCCGACAGCCGGCACCGACCCGTAGCTGGCGCTCACTGCGGATAACGACAACACTCAAGTGCCTCCCGTTGTCGTGGCATGATGCACGTAGCCGGTCCCGAGATAGGCGCGGATCACATCCTGATTGGCGACGATTTTGCCGGGATTGCCCTCCGCGATCTTCTGTCCGTGATCGAGCACCACGATATGACGCGCGACAGCCATGATGGCGCGCATCACGTGCTCGACGATGACGATCGTTAGCCCGCGCTGCGACAGCTTTCCGACGAGAGCCACCGCCTGGTCGACCTCCGGTGGATTGAGGCCGGCCATGACCTCGTCGAGCAGCAAAAGTCGCGGCTGTGTCGCCAGTGCGCGCGCCATTTCAAGCCGCCGCTGGTCGATGGTCGTAAGATCGCGCGCCGGTGAGTGTTCCTTCGCCGACAATCCGACAAAGGCGATTGCCTCGCGGGCGCTCTCGCGCGCGACATCGATGTGTTTGTTGCGCAGAAAAGCACCTGTCATGACATTCGCCAGCACCGTCATCGCGCCGAATGGCTTGGCGACCTGGAATGTCCGCGCCAGTCCATGCGCGCAGATGTCGTGCGGCCGCAGGCCCACAATTTCGCGGCCAAAGGCCGAGACCGAGCCCGCATCCGGCCGGTAATATCCGGTAATAAGATTGAAGCTTGTGGTCTTGCCGGCGCCATTCGGCCCGATGAGCGCGACTGTCTCGCCTTCATTCACCGAAAAACTGACGTCCTGCACGGCGCGCAATCCGCCGAAGCGCTTGTTCAAATTGCGGATGACCAATGCTTCAGGCATCGAGAGCCGCCTTCACAACGCCGCCATGCGCGCGGACACGGCGCTGGTGCAGTTCGGTGATGAATCCCATGATTCCGGTTGGCCGCCACAGGATCACCGCCATCAGAATGAGGCTGTACACGGTCAGCTGCACGCCGCCGGTCGAGCTGCCCAACCAGCTTTGCAGCAGCGCCGAAGTGGCTTCCAACAACACCGTGCCGATCACCGGGCCCCACAGCGTGCCGACGCCGCCGACGATCGAAACCAGCGCCGCCTCGATCGAGACGTTAAAGTTGAATGCCGTGTTTGGATCGATGAAATAAATATACTGCGTGTAGAACGTGCCGGCCAGAGCGGTGAGAAACGCGCTGATCATATAAATGTCGCGCTTGACGCGCGGCGCGTTCACGCCGATCGCTTCGGCAGCGTCTTCGTCTTCACCGATGGCGACCAGATAATAGCCCATCCACGAGCGCTCGATGCGACGGGTGATAGCAAGGCCGATCGCAAGCAGGCCGAGTGCAATGTAGTAATAAGCCGTCTTGCCTTCGAACTGCATCATCAACGGCGCATGACCGAGATTGGGAATGGTCGTGCCCTCCGCGCCCCACGCGAGATCACGAAACTTCAGGAAGATGAGCATCAGCACTTGTGCCGTCGCGATCGTAGCGATGGCGAAGTATGGGCCACGCAGACGAAAGCACAGCCATCCGATCGGCAGGCTGGCAAGCGCGGCGACGACTCCGCCAGCAACCATGCCGATCCAGGGCGAGACGCTAAAGTCGATCTGCAGAATCGTCGAGGTGTAAGCGCCCAGGCCGAAAAAAGCGGCATGGCCGAGCGAGAGCTGCTTGGCATAGCCGCCGATCAGATTCCAAGCGACGCCAATGAAGGAAAACAGCAACACGCGGATGAAGATGTCGATGGCAAAGGAATTCTTCACCACCAGCGGCAGTGCGACGAAGACAGCGGCAAGCACGCAGACAGAAAGTTGGCCCCAGTGGCGAAATGCTCCCATTATCGTGCCCTCCCGCCGGCGAGCCCGCTCGGCCGCACGGCGAGCGTCAGCAGTAGCATCAGGAAGACGACGATTAGTCCGGAGTCGGCGCCGACAAACTGGATGCCGAGGGATTCCGCCACTCCCATCATCAAGCTGGCGATCAGCGCGCCAACCACATTGCCCAGCGTGCCGAGCACGACCGCAACAAAAGCCATGAGCGTGAACACCTGCCCGACCATAGGATAGGCCGGATAAAACGGCATCAGCAGCGATCCCGCCGCACCGGCGAGCGCCAGCGCGATGCCGAGCGCAACGCAGAACACGCGGTTGGGATTTATGCCCATCAGCATGGCGACTTCGGGCTTTTGCGCGGCCGCGCGCATCGCCTTGCCGAGATCGGTCGTGTGCAGAAAGACCCATAGCGCGGCGCTCAGTACCATCGCCAGCACAAAGGCGATGAGTTTCGCCACCGGAATATAGAGCCCACCGATATGCAGCGCTTCATCCGAATACCACGTATGCACAGTGCGGTAATTCGCTGTCAGCAGCATCAGCGCAAGATTGAGAATGAGCAGCGACAGCGCGAAGGTGAGGAAAATCTGCGGCAGGTCGTTGAGCCCCAGCACCCGGCGGATCAGGAAATGCTGGATCAACACGCCGGCCACGAAAAGAACCGGCATCGACACAATCAGCGAGATAATCGGGTCGATGCCGAGGTAGGCGAACAGAAAGAAGCTGATGTACATTCCGATCATCACGAATTCGCCCTGGGCGAAGTTGACGATCTTGATGACGCCGAAAATCAGCGTTACGCCGATGCTGACCAGCGCGTAAATGCCGCCGATGAGCAGGCCGTTGATGACGGCCTGGGCCACGATTTCCAGCATCGCGTGGCGCGCTTTACGATTTCATGAGCGGTGCACGAGCATCTTCCTTCGGGAAGATGCTGGCGAGGTCGCCATGCTGCCACTGCACCCCCACGGGGTGACCATAGACATTTTTGCCGTCAGGACCGAATTTCACTTTCCCGCCGGGAGCCATCGCCGCATAGCCCGACGATACATCCAGCGTCGAGAGCGCCTCGCGCACCTTCTGCGGATCGGCCGACTGCGCCCGCTCGAGCGCGTCGACGATCATGAATGTCTGCGCCACGAGCCCACCGCCATACTCAAACAGGAATTCCCCGTAGCGTTTTTTGTATTCGTCATTCAGTTTCTGCGCGTTGGCGTCAGAATCGTGATTCCAGTGCGCCACGCCTTGCAGACCTTCGGCCAGCGCGCCAACGTTCTTGTAGAAGTCGGGAACGACGAAGCCACCTGAACCGCCGTTGATGCCGATCTTGAGCCCGATCTGCTTCACCGTGCGCACGATCAGGATGAGGTCGTTCAGATAGGAAACCGAGAACAGCATATCCGCGCCGGAAGCCTTCACCTTGTTGAGCAGCGGTCCGGCATCGGCGAAGCCCGCCGAATATGGCTCGAACAACACGATCTCCACGCCTTCGCCCGGCGCCTGCTCCTTAAGGCCGTTCGAGGTCGCGGTGCCGAATGCGGTGTTTTCGAAGATGACCGCCACCTTCGGCTTGTCGCTCACCAGGCGCGACATCTGCAGCTGCGCCTTGGCGAATTGCGACGCGCGCGCGAATGGCGTGAAGGTGTAGGTACGTCCCTTGTTCAGCAAGTCCGAGCTCGATCCCGTCAGCAACGGAACTTTGGCGCGCTCGGCCACTTCGCTCGCGATCAACGTCAAGGCGCTTGCGTAGCAGCCGTGGATTGCGGACAGCTTGTTGCCCGAGATCAAGCGGTCGGTCTCGGTGCGGGTGACCGTCGGTTCGCTTTGCACGTCGGAGATGATCAGATTGAGCTTCGCGCCGCCCAGCGATTTGACACCGCCTGCCTCGTTGACCATTTCGACCGCAAGCTTCGCCGCGTTGACGCAGGCCTGACCGATTTGCGCGAAGCTGCCGGTGACCGGATACAGCCCGCCGATATTCACCGGGTCAGCCGCCCAGCCTCTAAGCGGATAGGCACCGAACGCACCGGCGGCGATCGCGCCGCGACCGGCGTTGATGAGGAATTCTCTGCGGCTTTGACGCTTAGGCGTAGTCCGGCGGCGGGACTGCTTCATTGTTTCCCCCTATCAAGTTTTTTTGGACCAGTGGGATCAGAAGCCTATTGCATTGAGCAAGCCTGATCCAGCAGGTGGCGGGGGTCGGTCGGCCTGAGGCTCTATCCTTTCGTCTCATCCGGTTCGGCGAGGATCAGCGACCAGTAGACTTTGTATTTCGAGGCCGGCGTGTAAACCGCGGCGATACCCATGCGGGTTGCGCCCCCCAGCAGCATGTTGGCGCGGTGCGGGTTTGAATCGCGCCAACCGGAAAACGCCTCAGCCAGTGTGTGATAGCCCGCGCTTATATTCTCCGCGGCACGCTTGGCGTCGTAACCGGAAGCCTTCAGCCGCTGAACGAACGGTTTGCCGGCGCCGTGGTCCAGCTTGTCTTTTTTGGCCATGATTTCGGCCTGCGCCTGCGCGAGCCGCATGAGTTCCGGATCGAGCTCGACGGTCGGCAAGCCATTGTTGGTGCGGTAACCGGAAATCATCGAAGCGGCGGCGGCCGCATCCAGCTGCGCGCCCGGCTGCGCCAGATTGCGATAGAAGCTCGGTTCCGACTTCGGCATGTAGGTGTCGGCGCAACCGACAAGCACCGTCATGCCCGCTATGGCCAACAGCAGCCGAATAACCCGCATCGTTCGTTGTTCCCGAATCGACAATTGAACGCCCTCTCTACTGGCGAAGCGCCTGCGTCTCAACTAACATCTCGCGGAACCTCTCCCGTGGAGCAATGTCATGTCGAACACGCAGGCTGCACGCACGCCGGGCGCCAAGCGCGCCGGGCCAGGCGAATATGTCTTCGACCTCAAGACCATGCAGAAAATCATGGGCGGCCCCGCCTATTCCACGGCGCATGGCCCTTGCGTCGAGGGTGACCGCATGATCGTCGGCCTGATGCGCATGAAGGCGGGCACCGGCGCCGAACCGCATTCGCATCCCAACGAGCAATGGATTTACGTGCTGGAAGGAACATTCCGCGCCAACATTGACGGAAAGAACATCGACGTGAAGCCTGGATCCGTCGTCTACATCCCTGCCAACACGATTCACGCCGGCAAGGCGACCGCGGATAGCGACGTTGTTTTCTTTACCGTTAAAGACGCCTCGCATAGCCTGCACGGCATCAAGGCGAGCTGAGCAACAGCGCGGACGGAAACGAAAAGAATTTCCAGCACCAAAATCATGGGGAGGCTTCCCATGCGACATCTGATTTTAGCACTGCTTGCCGCACTCGTCCTGAGCGCGGGCGCGGCGATGGCACAGGACAAATACCCCAGCCGTCCGGTCAAGGTGATCGTGCCTTACGCGCCCGGCGGATCAACCGACATCGTCGCGCGCATCCTCGGCGATGAATTCCAGAAGATCACCGGCCAGGGCTTCGTGGTTCTCAACAAGCCGGGCGCGTTCGGCATGCTTGCGATCGACGAAATGGTGAAGGCGCCAGCGGATGGCTACACGCTGATGATCGGCAATGTCTCGACCAACGCGATCACCCCCATCATTTATGCAAAGAAGATGAGTGCGGACTACGCCAAGAGCGTTGTGGCGGTCACAAACCTGATCGATGTGCCGGCTTTTTTGCTTGTCACGACGGCTAACGATTTCCCGCCGAAGTCCGTTGCCGAATTCATTGCTTACGCAAAGAAAAACCCCGGCAAGGTGCAATATGGCACCGTCGGCGTCGGATCGTACCCGCACTACGACATGGCCTACTTCGCCAAGCGCGCCGGCGATCTCGATCTGGTGGGCTTGCCCAACAAGAATGGCGCCGCCGGCGTCATTCAGGACATGTTGCGCGGAGACGTGCAGGCCGCCTTCCTCAATGTCGGGTCGACCGCCGGGCAGGTGCAGGCCGGAAAATTCCGCCCGCTCGCCCTGGTCAATCATTCACGGCTCAAGGACTACCCCGACATTCCGACGATGACGGAAGTCGGTTACGGTGACGTCGGCACCATCGCATGGAATGGGTTGTTTGCGCCGGCGGCAACGCCGAAACCGGTGCTGGAAGCTTTGTTCAATGCCGTAAGCAAAGCACTGCAATCACCCGAGGCGATCGAGAAGCTGCAAAAGCAGAACTATAACGTCGCGCCGAACAAGTCGCTGGCCGACGCAAAAAGCTGGCTCGATAGCGAGATGAAACGCTGGGAGACGATCACCACCACGGTGAAGATCGACGTAACGCAGTAATCATTAGTGAAAACTCCTTATCGGATCGAAGGCTACGCGATCGTCTCCGAGGACGGCATGCTCGCGAATGCGGCCGGCGTCATGCCGGACACGCTCAAGTTCGAAGCCGACCAGGAGTTCTTCGAAAAGGGCCTCGATGGCGTTGATGTGGTCGTGCATGGCCGGCATTCGCACGAGAACCAGCGGCGCTCGGATCTGCGGCGGCGTTTGGTTGTGACGCGCAAAGTTCCCGCGATAGCGAGCGACCCGACAAACAACAACGCACTTTTCTGGAATCCGGCGGGAGCAACTCTGGAGCAGGCGCTGACCGTGCTGAAGATTCCGACGGGCAAGATCGCAGTGATCGGCGGCACGCAGGTGTTCGGAATGTTCCTCGATCGTTACGATTCTTTTTTTCTGTCGCGCGCACCCGGCGTGCGGCTTCCCGGCGGGCGGCCGGTTTTTCCCGACGTTCCGGCGAAAACGCCGGAAGAGGTATTGAAAGGCCGCGGACTCAAGCAGGGGCCGCGCAAGATGCTTGATCAAAAAGCAGGCGTATCGGTTGTCGAATGGGTCCGGC
>Ga0187779_10000701_pt1 | contig 22155 bp, 23 predicted proteins | sample 1015_Q2_SP10_10__FD_132435 | JGI IMG/M metagenome (GOLD analysis project Ga0187779, IMG submission 132435) | Tropical peat soil microbial communities from peatlands in Department of Meta, Colombia - 1015_Q2_SP10_10_MG | ecosystem: Environmental > Terrestrial > Soil > Wetlands > Peat | place... | reverse complement strand
TAGGGCTCGATCCCGGGAAGCCGGCATTTGCCCTACCGGATGGCGCGCCAGGCGGCCGAGAACGGGCTGTGCGGCGACCGGCCGGTGGTGACGATCTGCGAGAGCGGCCCGCGTGCCGCGATCGCCGCGAGCGTTCTCCGCGCGGGCGGGGTCGACGCGCGCCCCGTGCTCGACGGGGGCCTCAACGAATGGCGCGCGCGCGGCGGCGCCGTCACGTCGTTCCGCCGCTGTGGTGGAAGTGCTGCGCACTTCCACCACACTTGAGGTTGTGCTCCGCAGAGCGCTCGCCGGCAAAGCCGGCGAGCTCTTGTCTGCCGTGAGCCGTTGGTCCCGGTAGCGCGCGCGGTGGCGGCTTCGCCGTCCCGCACGCGAGCATCCGGCCTGCGCGAACGCTCCGCGTTCGCTCCGGCCCTGGACCGCTCGCCCAGGACCAGGTTTGAAACCGGCGCCCGTCGAAGCGCTCCAGGCCGGAGGCCAACGCGGCCGCAGGCGCGTTGGCCGCAGGCGGATCCACGCGGACGGGGAGGGCGCAGCCCCCACCGGCCGCGCTACCGGGAGCCGCCTCCCCTGGTCACACAAGAGCCCGGCGGCTCCGCCGCCGGGCTCTCTGCGGAGCACAACCCGGAATCGCGTGAGAAGCGCAGCTTCTCACGCGAGGCGTTCCGCCGAATAGCCCCAGTGCGCGAGCATCGCGAGGATCTCGTCGCAGTGCGCGGGGTCGCGCGTGAGCAGCGTCAACTCGACGCCCGTGTCGCCGACCGGCAGGTTCGCGGTCTCGCGCTGGTGCTCCACCTCGACGATGTTGACGCGCTCGTTGGCGAGCAGGGTCAGCAGCGTCGCGAGCTCGCCGGGACGGTCGCCGACGCGCGTCCGCAGGACGAGGTAGCGGCCGGCGGCGGCGAGGCCGTGCCGCATCACCGAGATGAGCATCGTCGCGTCGATGTTCCCGCCCGAGAGCACCGAGACGACCGAGCCGGTGCCGCCGACCTTCCCGGTCAGCAGCGCCGCCACGCCGACCGCGCCTGCGCCCTCGACGACGAGCTTCGTCCGCTCGAGCAGGAGCACGATCGCCTGGCTGATCTCCTCGTCGGTGACGGAGACGACCCCGTCGAGGACGCGGTCGAGGATGCCCGACGTGAGCTCCCCCGGCGCCTTCACGGCGATGCCGTCGGCGATCGTGAAGCCTCCGCCTCCCGGCTGCGTGCCCGCAGCCTGGATGCCGACGATCCGCACGCCGGGATGCAGCGCGCGCAGCGCGAGCCCGATGCCGGACGCGAGCCCCCCGCCCCCGATCGGGACGAGCACGGTCTCGACGCCCGCGACCTGCTCGGCGAGCTCGAGCCCGATCGTCCCCTGGCCCGCGATCACGGCGGCGTCCTCGTACGGGTGCACGAAGGTCGCGCCGGTCTTCGTGACGTGAGCGGCGGCCGTGACGAGCGCCTCCTCGAGCGCGGGCCCGGTCAGCTCGATCTCCGCGCCGTAGCTGCGGGTCGCCTCCACCTTCGCCATCGGTGCGTCACGGGGCATGAAGATGCGCGCGCCGGCGCCCACCTCGCGCGCGGCCCAGGCCACGGCCTGCCCGTGGTTGCCGGCGCTGGCGGCGACGACGCCGGCCGCCCGCTGCTCGGGCGTGAGCGTCGAGATGCGGTTGTACGCGCCGCGGATCTTGAACGAGCCGGTGCGCTGGAGGTTCTCCGCCTTGAGGTGGACCTCGCGCCCGACGAGCCGCGAGAACGTCTCCGTCCGGTAGACCGGCGTGGGCCGCGCGACGCCCTCGAGGCGGGCACGCGCCTGCTCGATCTCAGGAAGGCCGGGTGCTGTTTGCGTCGTCGGCATCGGACGTAACCCCAAAGACCTTCTCCAGTATCTCCCGTACGGCACTGAGAGGATCGAGCTCCCGCCGCTGCACCTCGTCGAGCAGCCGGCGCAGCTCCGGGTCGTCGGCGACCGCACGCTCGAGATGCAGCTTCGCGCGGCCGGACGCGACGGAGAAGACCTCCCGCGCGAGGTTGCGCGCGCGCCGCTCCTCCAGCTGCCCCGACGCGACGAGATGGGCGCGATGGGCCTCGATCCTCTCCCACAGCTCGGGCACGTTCTCGCCGCGGGTCGCCTCGGTGAGCACGATCGGAGGCCGCCAGTCCCGCTCGCGGTCGAGGGTGAGGATCGAGCGCACCTCGTTCAGCATCGTCGCCGCCGCCGGATGATCCATCTTGTTGATCGCGATCACGTCGGGAATCTCCATGATCCCCGCCTTCAGCGCCTGCACCGAGTCGCCCGAGCCGGGCATCAGCACGAGCAGCACCGTGTCGGCGATGCCGATGATCTCGACCTCGCTCTGGCCGGTGCCGACCGTCTCGAGGAAGACGAGCTCCTTGCCGGCGGCGTCGAGCACGAGCAGCGCCTGCAGCGTCGCCTCCGCCAGCCCGCCGAGATGGCCACGGGTCCCCATCGAGCGGATGAAGACGCCCGGGTCGAGGAAGTGATCCGCGAGCCGGATCCTGTCGCCGAGCAGCGCGCCCTGGGAGAACGGGCTCGACGGGTCGACAGAGACGACGCCGACGCTCGTCTTGCGGGTGCGCACGTGGCGAACGAGCGCCGAGACGAGGCTGGACTTGCCCACGCCCGGCGGGCCGGTCAGCCCGACCGCATACGCGTTGCCGGTGTGCGGATAGAGCTCGGCGACGAGCGCGTAGGCGAGCGCGTCACGGTTCTCGACGAGCGTGATCGCGCGCGCGAGCGCCCGCCGGTCGCCGCTGCGCACACCGGCGGCGAGGGTCTCGAGTGTCCAGTCGCCGCGCCCGGCCACCGCGGAGATGCTACGCCTCGACCGGTTCCTCGAAGGGAGCGACGGCGCGCGCGAGCGAGTAGCCGACGAGGGCCGCGATCGCGATCACCGCGGCACCACCCGCCCAGATCCAGCGTGCTCCGCTCAGGCCGACGAACGCGCCGGAGACCACCGTGGAGGCGCCCATCACCCCGTAGGTCGCGCTGATCACGAACGTGAGCGCACGTCCCCGCAGCTCGTCGCTCGAGCTGCGTTGGACGAGCAGCGCGTTGCAGACCACCGCCGCGCCGTTTCCGACCCCGCCGGCGACACAGCAGGCGGCGGCCATCCAGATGTCGACGCTCGCCGCGCCGGCGCCGAACCCGACCGCCATCGCGGCGAGCGAGAGCCCGTACGTCCGCGCGATGCCGAGCCGCCTCACGAGCCGGCTGCTCCACCAGCTCCCGAGCACGAGCCCGGTGCCGATGCCGCCGTAGATCAAGCCGTAGCCGAAGTCCCCCGCGCCGAGCGTGTCCTTCGCCATGAACACCTCGCTGACGCTGACGCCACCGGCTCCGAGCGAGGCGATCCCCCAGCCGAGCAGCACCGCGAGCAGCGAGCGAGAGCGGAGCACCGCGGTGAAACCGTCCTTCAGATCGGTCCAGTGGCCCCGCGAGAGCGCCGTCGCGCTCTGGAGCAGACGCGCCGGGATCCGGACGACGAGCGCGGCGGAGACGAGGAACGAGACCGCGTTGATCCAGTACGCCGCGTGCGGGCCCGCGGCGGCCGTCAGCAGCCCGCCCAGCACGGGGCCGGCGGCCCAGCTGACGTTCTCGATCGTCTGCAGGACGGCGTTCGCCTCCGGCAGCAGCTCCTCCGGCACGAGGTTCGGCACCCCGGCATAGACGGCCGGCCGGAAGAAGCCGGTGGCGAGCCCGGCAACGGACGCCAGCCCGACGATCTCGCCTGCGCTCGACGCGAACGGCAGCGCGCAGAAGACCGCGGCGCGGACGAGGTCGGCGCCGACCATGAGCCTGCGCCGCTGCAGCCGGTCGAGCAGCGGCCCGAGCGTGAGGCCGACGAAGACCGGCGGCAGGAACTCGACGACGAGGACGGCTCCGACCCAGAGCCCCGAGTCCGTCCTGTCCTTGACGTCGATCGCCAGCGCGATCGCAGCGAGGAGACTCCCGAAGCTCGAGCCGAGCGTCGAGAGGAAGAGCAGCCGGAAGCCGGGGATGCCGAGGGGCGCCAGCTGCCTGACCGAGGGACGGCGCGGCACAGCCGCCGCAGGCTAACAGGGCTATCCGGCGGAGATCCGCGAGAAGACGTGCCCGAGGGCGTCGGCGAAGTAGGCGTTCTCGTCGGCGGTGCCGACCGTGACGCGGATCGCCTCGGGCGCGCCGAACCCGCCGAGCGGACGCACGATCACGCCGCACCGGAGCAGCTGCTCGAACATGGAGCGCCCGTCCCCGACCTCTGCGAACAGGAAGTTGCCGAGGGCCGGGCCGACCGGGTCGAGCGCGTGCTCGCGGAGCACCGCCTCGAGCTGCGTGCGGCCCTCGGCGTTCGTCGCGCGCCGCCGGGCGATCTCCGCGTCGTCGCCGATGCTCGCGAGCGCCGCTGCCTGCGCCGTTGCCGAGACGTCGAAGGCGCGTCGCACCTTGCTCGTCGCGGCGACGACGTCGCTCGGCGCGACGCCGTAGCCGACGCGCAGGCCCGCGAGCCCGTAGATCTTCGAGAACGTGCGCAGGACGACGATCCGCCGGCCCCGGACGAAGTGGTCGACGATCCCGTCGGCGTAGTCGGGATCGTCGATGTACTCGAAATACGCCTGGTCGAGCACGACGAGCACGTGGTCCGGGACGCGGTCGAGGAACGCGGCGAGCTCGTCACGGCCGTTCGCGGTGCCGGTCGGGTTGTTGGGGTGGCAGACGTAGACGAGCTTCGTGCGCGGCCCGACCGCGGCGAGCAGACCGTCGAGGTCGTACGTCCAGTCGGCCAGCGGCACCTTGCGCGCGACCGCGCCGAGCTTGGCGGCATCGAGCACGTAGCTGGGGAACGACGGCCAGCCGCAGACGATCTCGTCCCCCGGCTCGAGCGTCGCCTGCGAGAGCAGGTCGATCACGCCGTCGGCGCCCGCGCCGACCACGATCTCCTCGAAGGCGACGCCGTGCAGCTCGGCAAGCGCCGAGCGCAGCGCGTAGACGCCGCCGTCCGGGTAGCGGTTGAGGTCGCGCGCAGCCCGGTCGATGGCCTCGACCGCGGCGGGAAACGGCGGATAGGGCCCCTCGTTCGAGGCGAGCTTGACGATGCGCTCGAGCCCGAGCTCGCGCTGCACCTCCTCGACCGGCTTGCCCGGCTCGTAGGGGACGAGGTCTGCGATGGAGCGCCGGAAGAGCTCGCCGCCCCCGGTCACGCGCTGCCCCGGCCCTTCTTCTTGCGGCGGAAGAGCAGCAGTCCGCCGAGCGCCGCGAACGCGCCGGCCGCGGCGCCGCGACGCCCCGTGCCCGGCATCACCGTCTGTGCCTTTTTCCTCGCCGCCCGCTTGCCGGCCTTCAGCACGACCCAGCCCACCACCGCATTGCGCCTGTTGACGATCCCCATGGGGCCTCCTCCTCCCTCGCTGGGACCCCACGGTATCGAACCGGGACCAAAGAGAAAGCCGCCCCCTGCGGCAAGGGCGGCTCACTCCTTGGGACAAAGTTCCCCGGAGCCCGCGGGCGGCGTAGCTCCAGGGATTAGGGACGAGGGCACGTCCTTACCGATGAAGATGCCACTCCCCCGGAAAACTTGCGCGACGAGTTTCTACCGGGGCGATCTGGCCTGTGGCCTGCGGTTCGGGACGTGGATCGGCCTTCCCAGCGCGACGAGGCCGGCCTCCTTGACCGCCTCGGACAGCGTCGGATGAGGCGCCATCCCGTCCGCGACCGTCTCGACGGTCGCCTCGGCGTCGAGCGCGACGACGCCGGCCTCGACCAGGTCGGTCACGTGCGGCCCGACCATGACGAGGCCCAGCAGCTCGCCGTAGCGGGTCTCGTGGATCGACTTGACCCAGCCGATGGTCTCGTCCTGCATCACGGCCCGGGCGTTCGCGACCCAGGGGAAGCGGCCGACGGCGACGTCGTCGCCGTACTGCTCGCGCGCCTGTGCCTCGGTGAGGCCGACGCCGGCGATCTCCGGCTCGGTGTAGATCGGCCGCGGCACGCCGCGGTTGTCGACCACGGCGTCGTGGCCGCAGGCGTTCTCGGCAGCGACCTCGCCCTCGCGGAACGCGGTGTGCGCGAGCTGCCAGTAGCCGGCACAGTCGCCGACGGCGTAGAGGTGCGGCACCGACGTTCGCCGGTGCTCGTCGGCGGCGATGCCGGTGCGGCGGTCGAACTGGACGCCGATCGCCTCGAGCCCGAGCCCCTCGACCACGGGGCCGCGGCCGACGGAGACGAGCATCAGGTTGGCCTGCACCGTCTCGCCGTCGCCGAAGTGGACGGTGAGGCGCGTGCCGTCGTCGTCGACCCGCGTGCACTGCTTACCGAGGTTGAGCGCGATCCCGCGCCTGCCGAACTGCTTGGCGAGCTCCTTCGCGGCGTCCGCGTCCTCCTGCGGGATCAGCGTGTCGAGCATCTCGATGATCGTCACCTCGGAGCCGAAGCGGCCGAAGATCGACGCGAACTCGCAGCCGATGATGCCGCCGCCGAGCACGACGAGCCGCCGCGGCACGATCTCCTGCGCGAGCAGCCCGGTCGAGTCGACGCAGCGCGGCGAGTCGAGGCCGGGGATCGGCGGCCAGAGCGGAGCCGAGCCCGTGGCGACGATCGCGGACTTGAAGGTGACGTCCTCCGCGCCTTCCACGGCGAGCGTGTGCGCGTCCTTGAAGCGGCCGACGCCCTTCACCCACTCGACGCCGTTCGCCTTGAACAGAAAGGCGACGCCCTGCGTCATCTGCTTGACGACGCCGGCCTTCCAGGCGTTGGCGGCGGCAAAGTCGAGCTTCGCCTCGCCGACCTCGACGCCGAACTTCGCGAAGCTCTCTTCCGCCTGCTTGAGCGCGAACGCCGTCTGCACCCACGCCTTCGTGGGGACGCAGCCGACGCGCAGGCAGGTGCCGCCGAGCTCGGGCTCGCGGTCGATGCAGGCGACCTTCGCGCCGAGCTGCGCAGCGCGGATGGCGGCGGTGTAGCCGCCGGGGCCGCCTCCGAGGACGGCGACGTCAACGTCCATGGCTTCTCTCCTCGTCGGTCATCTCTCAGGCGATGCTAGTCACAGGTGGGCGAGCATCGTCACCGCGTGCGGCGTCTCGGCCACCTGCTCGAAGCCGAACCGCTCGTAGAAGCCGGTCTGCCCCTTCTCGGCGCTGAGGCTGATCGCCGTGTAGCCGTCGGCGCGGGCCCGGTCGAGCAGCGCCTGCAGCAGCTCCGCTCCGGCGCCCTTGCCGCGGCGGCTGGGCACGACTGCGATCGTCAGCTCGGGCGTCTGCTCGTCGACGAAGCCGAAACCGGGCTCCGCCGCCGTGAAGAGCCTGAACCAGGCGGCACCGTAAGCGTGCGGGCCCTCGAGCGCGACCACCCCGGCGTCCCCGGGCCGGCCCCAGTTGCGCACGTAGCGGTAGACCGGGCGCTCGGCGCCCTCGCTCATGCGCCAGTAGTACGCGTGACGGAGCATGTCGCGGAGGAAGCGCACATCGTGGATGTCGGCGGGACGGATGACGCCGTGCGTCATCTCAGAGCGCGAGCCCGGGATCGGCCAGCAAGGTCTTCACCGTCCGGAGGAACTCCGCGCCGGTCGCGCCGTCCACGGCGCGGTGGTCGCACGTGAGCGTCATCGTCATCAGCGGCGTGATCGTGAGCTCGCCGTCGCGCGCGACGACCTGGTCGCGTGTCGAGCCGACCGCGAGGATCGACGCCTGCGGCGGGTTGAGCACGGCCACGAACTGGTCGACGTCGTACATGCCGAGGTTCGAGATCGTGAACGTGCCGCCCTCGAGGTCATCGACGCCGAGCTTTGCGTCGCGGGCGCGTGCGACGAGGTCTGCCCGCACGGCCGCGATCTCCGCGAGCGTCAACCGGTCGGCGCCGTGCACGACCGGGACGACGAGCCCCTGCGGCGCCGCGACGGCGATCCCGATGTTCGCACCGGGAAAGACGAGCAGCGCGTCATCGGCGTACTGGACGTTCATGTCGCGGTGGCGCACGAGCCCCTGTGCGCAGAGCTTCGTGAGCAGGTCGGTGACGGTGATGCGAACCTCGGGATGGAGCTCGCGCTGCCTCGCCACCAGCTCGTTGGCGCGCGTCATGTCGGCGCTCACGGTGAGCTGGAACGCGGGCACCGTCCAGGCCTGCGTCAGGCGGCGCGCGATCGTCTTGCGGACCTTCGAGAGCGGCCGCGACTCGACCCCGGCGGCAGGCGTCGGCTGCGCAAGTTGCAAGTTGTCACTTGCAGCGAGAGGCTGCGCTTGCGCGCGTTCGACGTCCTCGGCGACGATCCGCCCGTCCGGCCCGGTGCCGCGCAGGCTCGCGAGGTCGATGCCGCGCTCGCGCGCGATCCGCCGCGCGAGCGGGCTCGCCTTGACGCGGCCGTTCACCGTCGACGCGGCGGCGGGCCGAGGCGGTTGCGTCTCCTCGACCTCTCGTTGTAACAAGTTGTTACTTGCGGGTTCGAGCTCCGTCACGGGAGCGGAAACCTCTTCACCCTGAACGCCGATGAATCCGATCGTCTCCCCGACCGGGACCTCCCCCGCCGCGACCGCGATCTTCAGCAGCACGCCCGAGGCCTCGGCCTCTACCTCCTGGGTCACCTTGTCGGTGTCGAGCTCGTAGAGCGGCTCGCCCCTGGCGACCTGGTCGCCCTCGGCCTTCAGCCACTTGACGATCGTGCCCGACTCCATGCCCTGGCCGAGCCGGGGCAGCTTCACCTCGGTCGCCATTACGCCTTGTTCACGGTTCGGAGGATCGCCTGCAGGACGTCGGCGGCGTGCGGCACGACGAAGTTCTCCATCGCCGGCGCGAACGGCAGCGGCGTGAACTTCGCGCCGACGCGCTCGACCGGCGCGTCGAGCCAGTCGAACGCCTGATACTGGAGAACGGCGGCCACCTCCGCGCCGAAGCCCATCCTCGTGACGGCCTCGTGCGCGACGACGGCACGGCTCGTCTTCTTCACGGAGGCGACGAGCGCCTCCTCGTCGAGCGGCTGCAGCGTGCGCGGGTCGACGACCTCGACCGAGACGCCCTCCTTCTCCGCCTCCGCGGCCGCCTTCAGCGCCTCGTGCACGAGGCGCCCGGTCGCGATCACCGTCACGTCCTCCCCCGCGCGCTGGATCCGCGCCTTGCCGATCGGGATCGGCTCGATCTCCTCGGGCACGTCGCCCTTGATCCCGTACAGCGTGCGGTGCTCGAAGAAGACGACGGGGTTGTCGTCGTAGATCGACGACCAGAGGAGGCCGCGGACGTCCTCGGGGGTCGACGCGAACACGACCTTCAGCCCGGGGACGTGCACGAACCAGGCCTCGAGCTGCTGCGCGTGCTGGGCCCCCGGCGACCAGCCGGCGCCGCCCTGCGTCCGGAAGACGACCGGCACGGTGTGCTGCCCGCCCGACATGTAGCGGTGCTTCGCGGCCTGGTTCACGACCTGCTCGGCGGCGAGCGTCATGAAGTCCTCGTACATGATCTCCGCGACCGGACGCATGCCCTGGAGCGCCGCACCGATCGCGGCGCCGGCGAGCGCCATCTCCGAGATCGGCGTGTTGCGGACGCGTGCCGGTCCGAACTCCTCGATCATCCCGTGCGTGACCCCCATCGAGCCGCCCATCTCGGCGATGTCCTCGCCCATGACGAAGACGTCCTCGTCCTGGCGCATCGCCCGGACGAGCGCGTCGCGAACGGCCTCGCGGTAGGAGAGCTCAGGCATAGACGTTCTTGAGGGCGTCCTCCGGCGCCGGATCCGTGCCGTTCTTCGCGAACTCGACCGACGCCTCGACCATCTCCGTCACCTCGGCGTCGAGATCCGCGTACTCCTCGTCGCTCAGGGCGAGCTTCTCGCGCAGGTGCACGATCGGGTCGCGGGTCTCGCGCAGCTCGCGCGCCTGCTCCTTCGGCCGGTAGACCTGCGGATCGCCGATGTAGTGCCCCGTGAAACGGCAGGTGTCGAGATGGACGAAGACGGGACCCCTGCCCGAGCGCGCGTGCTCGAGCGCCTGCCGGGCGACCTTGTAGACGGCCTCGACGTCCTGCCCGTCGGCCTTCAGCGCCTTCATCCCGAACGCCTTCGCGCGCTCGGAGAGGTCGCGGATCGGCGAGTGCTGCGACTCCGGCGTCGACTCGGCCCATTTGTTGTCCTCGAGCACGAAGACGGCGGGCACCTTCCAGAGCTGCGCGAGGTTCAGCGCCTCGTGGAAGGTGCCGATGTTCGTCGTGCCGTCGCCGAAGAAGGCGAGCGCGACACGGGGCTCGCCGCGCATCTGAAAGGCGAGCGCCGCGCCGGTGATCTGCGGCAGGCCTCCGCCGATGACCGCGTTCGCGCCAAGGTTGCCGCGCTCGACGTCGTAGAGGTGCATCGAGCCGCCGTAGCCGTGCGAGCAGCCCTCCTGCTTCCCGTACAGCTCGGCCATCAACTCGTTGGGATGCGTGCCCTTCGCGAGCGTGTGGGCGTGCGCGCGGTGGGTCGACGCGATCACGTCGCCGTCCTCGAGCGCGCGGCAGACGCCGACGGCGCACGCTTCCTGCCCGATCGCCACGTGCAGGAAGCCGGGCAGCTCGCCGGCGCGGAACCGCTCCTCCACCTTCTCCTCGAACCGGCGGATGAGCAGCATCTCCCGCAGCACGTCGCGGAGGTCGCCTTTCGCGAGCGTCGTCTTCGCCTCCACCTTCGCCACGGCGCGGAGTGTACGGTTCGCGCGATGACCCTCGCCGACCAGTGGAACGGCATCGAAGGCGCTCTGGATCCGAGGTGGGGAGAGGCCCAGCTCCGGCTCACGATCGAGGACGAAGCACGCCTCGACCGCGCGGCTGCGCTGCTCGCGCCCGCCGGACCGGGACGCTCCGGGAGATCGATCCGCATCGCCGCCGGACGCGGCGGCGCGGCTGTCGGACCCGAAGCGGTGCGGCGTCTCTTGCACCGTCTCGACAAGGAGGGCATCTCGGGCACGCTCGAGCTGCTCTCCGCGGAGTCGGCAGTGGCGGAGCACGCGACCGTGCGGCCCGCCCTCGCCGACGCGTGGGACGCGGCGCTCGCACCTCTGCCGGAGGATTGGAGCGACCTGCTCTGCGAGGTGGAGCTGACGTCGTCCGACCATCTCGATCGAGGCGCGCTGCTCCTCGGGCCGGTCAATCCGCTACGGGCACCGGCGCAGCTCGGCTTCCGCTTCCGGGTCGCGCACTCCTTCGGCTACGGCGCAGCGCCGGGATTGGTGCGCCGCTGCCTCGCGCGTCTCGACGAGGAGGGGATCCCGGGCCGGGTGCGCGTGCTGCGCGTGCTCTCGGACACGCACCCGGTGGGGACGCAGGGCCCGGTCTGGACCATCGGCGGCAAGGCGGTCTAGCACCGATGGCCGACCTCGTCTCCTGGCGGGTGATCGAGCGCGGCTGGAGTGTCGTCGACGCCGACGGCAACGAGGTCGGCAAGGTCGACCGGATCACCGGCGACGTCGAGCACGACATCTTCGACGGCCTCACGGTCGGCGACGGCGGCACCGTGCTGACACGACCGAAGTACGTCCCGTCGGAGCACGTCGCCGAGGTGCGCGAGGGCATGATCACGCTCGACCTCTCCGCCGAGGCGGCGGCGCGGCTCGAGCCGTACAGAGAGCAGGTCGAGAAGCCGCTCGCCGACCTCGCGCCCGCTCCTGCGCAGGAGCGCGGTGGACGCGGCGGCGGCCCGTTCGGCGGCGGCGGGCTGCTGCGGATCCTGTTCGGCCGCCGCTGGTGAGCGACGACCTCGCCTTCATGCCGGCGCTCGAGCTCGCCGCGCGCGTGCGCGCGCGCGAGGTCTCGCCCCTCGAGCTCACGCAGCTCTACCTCGACCGCATCGAGCGGCTCGATCCGCAGCTGAATGCGTACGTCACGGTCGACGTGGACGGCGCGCTCGCGGCCGCGCGGAAGGCCGAGGCGTCGCCTGCGGAGGCGCCGTTCCACGGCGTGCCGATCCCGATCAAGGACCTCCACGAGACCGCCGGGCTGCGCACGACCTACTCGACGAAGGCGTACGCGCGGTATGTGCCGGACTTCGACGCCGCGGTCGTGAGGCGTATCCGCGAGGCGGGATTCGTCGTCCTCGGCAAGACGAACACGCCCGAGCTCGGGACGATCGCGCAAACCGAGTCGGAGCTGAACGGCGCGTGCCGGAATCCGTGGGACACGACGCGCACGCCCGGAGGCTCGAGCGGCGGCGCGGCGGCGGCGACCGCCGCAGGGCTCTGCCCGGCGGCGCACGGGAGCGACGGCGGCGGCTCGATCCGCATTCCGGCCTCCTGCTGCGGGCTGTTCGGACTGAAGCCGTCCCGCGGACGCGTCTCGCCCGCACCGTACGGTTCGGGCGCGCTCGGGCTCGGCACGTCCGGCCCGCTCGCACGTACGGTGCGCGACGCGGCGGCGCTGCTCGACGTGATGGCGGGCTACGAGCCGGGCGACTCCTTCGTCGCGCCGCCGCCGGAGCGGCCGTTCCTCGCGGAGGCCGGGCTCGAACCCGGGCGGCTGCGGATCGCGGTCACGACCGAGCCGCCGACGCAGGTGCCGATCGAGCCGGCGTGCGTCGCGGCCGTGCGTTCGGCGGCGGCGCTGCTCGACGGGCTCGGCCACGACGTCATCGAGGCGACGCCGCCCTGGCATGACGACGAGATGATCCTCCACTTCATCCGGATCTGGCAGGTCGGGCCGGCGACGGCCGGCATCGACGATCTCTCGCTGCTCGAGCCGATCAACCGGATGCTCGCCGAAGACGCCCGCGAGACGGCGAGCCCCGAGCACGCGCTCGCGATCCTGGGCCTCCAACAGCTCGTGCGGCGCGTCGTCGCGTTCTGGGAGGACGTCGACGTGGTGCTGACGCCGACGCTCGCCATGCTCCCGGTGCCGATCGGCTGGACGGTCGAGGAGACGGACGGCGATCCGCACCTCGCGTTCGCGCGTCAGACGCTGTTCACGCCGTTCACGCCGCTCGTGAACGTGACCGGCCAGCCGGCCGCGTCGGTGCCGCTGCACTGGAGCGACGACGGCCTCCCCGTCGGCGTCCAGCTGATCGGAAGGCCGTTCGCGGAGGCGACGCTGATCCGCCTCGCGGCGCAGCTCGAGGCTGCGCGCCCCTGGGCAGGGCGGCGCCCGCCCGTTTCCTAGCCGATCGCCCCGGCCAGCTCGGCTGCGAGCGCCTCCGCGTCCTGCGCGTCGCGCGCGACCAGCAGGCACGTGTCGTCGCCGGCGACGGTGCCGAGCACAAGGGGATGCGCGGTGCGGTCGAGCGCACGGGCGATCGCGGGCGCAGAGCCGATCTCCGCCAGGAGCACGACGACGTTCTGGGCCGCGGTCGCGCGCCGACCGAACTGGGCGAGCAGTGCGCCCAGCACCTCGTGCGGGTCATCGCGGCGGCTGCGGCCGCTCTCCTGCGGCAGCGCGTAGCGCGGGCGGCCCACCGCATCGTGCGTCTTCTCGAGCCCGAGCTCCCGGATGTCGCGCGAGATGGTCGCCTGGGTCACGTGGCAGCCGGCGGCGGCCAGCGCGGCCGCGAGCTCGAGCTGTGTGCCAACGGGCTTGCGGGCGACGATCCCCGCGAGCAGCCGGTGCCGCTCCGTCTTGCCGAGCGACTCCCCGCGCGCCTGCATCCGGGGAGCATAGATATGCACTACGGGGCGAGCGCGAAGGCGCCGTGCAGGACGGCGTGCTCGTCCGAGCGGAAGGTGTAGCGGCCCGCCTTCAGCGTCAGCCTCCACGTCACCGTGCCCTCGAACGCGGCGCCGGTCGCCTTCGAGACGCCCGGGCCGACGAGACGGAAGTCGTCGGTCGCCGAGCGGTCCGTGACGACGATCGTGAACGACCCGGCCGAGAGGCTGGGCATCAGCGCGCCGCCGGTCGCGCGGAGCGAGATCCTCGTGCCCGGCCCGACCGTGGCGAGCAGCTTCGTCGGCGCGGCCATCGGCTTCGGCGGCGGCGCCGGCGTCGAGACGGCGCCGACCGTGAACGAGCCCTTCATCACGTTCGCGTGTGCGTCGCACACGTACGTGTACGTCCCCGCTGAGAGCACCACCGTGAAGGCGAAGTCGCCGGTCTGCTCGATCGGCGTCGCGACGTCCACGCCGGGCCCCGTGAGATGGAAGTTGTGGATCTGCGAGTTGTCGTGGACGAGCAGCGCGTACGTGCCGGGGTCGAGGCTCCGCACCGGCCCGCCGGTCGGGCCTGTGAGGCTGATCCTGTAGGCGTCGTTCGTGCCGACGACGCCGGTCAGGACCGGGTTGTCCGCGCGCGCGCCGCCCGCCGCCCCGAGCGCGGAGAGAAGCAACAGGACAGCGAACGTCAGCGCGCGCACGCCCGACCTACGACGGCGGGCGCGTGGTGGATTGCCTACGCGCGGAGGACCGCGCCGAACTGCTGCGCGAGCGCGTCGACGATCCGCCCTCGCAGGACGGCGGCCTCCTCGTCGGTGAGCGTCCGCTCGGGTGAGCCGAAGGCGACGCGGAACGCGAGCGAGCGCTTGCCGGCGCCGATCTGCTCGCCGCGGTACTCGTCGAAGACGGAGAGCGAGCGCAGCTCGGAGCCGGCAGCCTTCCGCATGAGGGACGCGAGAGCGGCGGCGGGCACGTCCTCGTCGACGACGAACGCGAGGTCCTGGCGCACCTCCGGGAAGGGGCTCACCTCCTCGAACTCGACGGCCTCAGGCGCCGCCGCGACGAGCGCGTCGAGATCGAGCTCGAACCCGCCCCACGCGCCGTCGAGCAGCGAGGGATGCAGCTCGCCGACCCACCCCTCGGCGGTGCGGGCGGACTTGCCGGGATGGAGGGGCGGCTCGGCCGCACGTTCGTACGCCGGCTCGATCTTGAGCGCGCCGTAGAGCTGCTCGACGGCCCATTTCGCGTCTGCGAGGCCGCCCTCGACGATCCCGGCGACGTGCCATCGCTCCTCCGGGAGGTCGTTCTCCCGGGACCGGTAGACCCGGGCGACCTCGAACAGCGCGATCTCCGAGTTGCCGACCGAGACGTTGTGGCGCGCCGCCTCGACGAGGCTCGGCGCGAGCGCGGTCCGCAGCGCCGCAGCCTCCGTGGAGAGCGGCTCCGGCAGGCGCAGCTCGCCGTCGGCGACGAATGTCGGCGTGTACGCCTCGGAGAAGCCGCAGCCGGCGAGCACGTCCTCGACGACGCGCCGCAGCCGCTGCCACCCGGTCAGCCGCCCGAACATGGCGTCGCGCCGGGGCAGCGTGAACGGAATCTCGCTCATCTTGAAGCGGGCGACCTCCTCGATCAGGTCGATCTCGCGCGCGACGTCCCTGGCGCGCCAGGTCGGCACGCGGAAGCCGTCGCCCTCGGCCTCGAAGCCGAGCCTGCCGAGGATCGCCGCCTGCTCGAGCGCGGGCACCTCGAGCCCGAGCAGGGCGTCCGTGCGCTCCGGCCGCAACCGGACGAGCGCGCGCTCCGGCAGCGTCCCCTGCACATCGGTGTGGCCGGTCCAGCGCGCACCGGAGAGCTCGACGATCAGCTGGGTCGCGAGCGTCGCTGCAGGCCCGGCGACGTGCGGGTCGACCCCCTTCTCCCAGCGGTTCGAGCCCTCCGTGCGCAACGCGAGCCGCTCCGAGCTGCGCAGGATCCCGACCGGCTCGAAGTTCGCCGCCTCGAGCAGCACGGAGGTCGTGCGCTCGGACACTTCCGTCTCCTCGCCGCCCATGATCCCGGCGAGCGCGACGGCACGGTCGGCGTCGGCGATGAGCAGGTCGGCCGGGTCGAGCCTGCGCAGCGTGCCGTCGAGCGTGCGCAGCTCCTCCCCTTTGCGCGCACGGCGCACGATCACGCAGCCGCCGTGCAGCGCGTCGAAGTCGAAGACGTGCAAGGGGCTGCCGAGCGCGAGCATGACGTAGTTCGTGACGTCGACGACGTTCGAGATCGCCCGCACACCGGCCGCGCGCAGCCGCGCCTTCAGCCACACGGGCGAGTCGGCGATGGCGACGTCGCGGAAGAGCCGGCCGACGTAGCGGGGACAGCCGACGAAGTCCTCGATCCGGACGTCCACCCCCTCGCTGCCGTCGCCCGCCGGCTCGACGCCCGGCAGAGGCGAGAGCTCGCCCTCGAGGAGCGCCGCCACCTCGCGCGCGATCCCGTACACCGAGAGCAGGTCGGGCCGGTTGCCGGTCGGCTCGACGTCGAGCACCTGCTCGACGAGCGGCAGCACGTCTGCGAGCGGCGTCCCCGGCTCGAGGTCGTCGTCGAGCACCATGATCCCCTGGTGGTCGGTGCCGAGGTCGACCTCGTCCTCGGCGAGGATCATCCCCTCGGACACCTGGCCGCGGAGCTCTCTTCGCTCGAGCGTCAGCCCGTTCGGCAGCGTCGCGCCCGGCAGCGCCACGGCCACCTTCGCGCCCGGGCCGAAGTTCCAGGCTCCGCAGACGATCTGGTACGGCTCCTTCTGCCCTACGTCGACGCGGCAGAGCTGGAGCCGGTCCGCGTTCGGGTGCTTCGCGGCCTCGAGCACGAGCCCGACCCGGAAGCGGTCGAGGTTGCCGTCCTCCTGCGACACGCCGCGGTGGACGACCTCGTTCACCTCGCCGGTGGAGATCGAGAGCGCGTGCGCGATCCCGTCTGCGGTCGCGTCGACGCGCACGTACTCGCGCAGCCAGCTCACCGGGACACGCATCAGAACTGCCTCAGGAAGCGGAGGTCGTTCTCCCAGAACGGCCGGATGCCGGGGATCCCGTTGCGCAGCTGCGCCGTCCGCTCGATGCCCATGCCGAACGCGAAGCCGGTGTACTCGTCCGGGTCCCAGCCGACGAACTCGTAGAGGTACGGGTCGACCATCCCGGAGCCGCCCATCTCGATCCAGCCGGACTGCTTGCAGACCCGGCAGCCGGAGCCGCCGCAGATCGGACAGGAGACGTCCGGCTCCATCGACGGCTCGGTGAACGGGAAGTAATGGGTGCGGAAGCGCACCTCGCGCTCCGGCCCGTAGAGGGCCCGCATCACGTGCAGGAGCGTCCCCTTCAGGTCGGCCATCGTGATCCCCCGGTCGATCGCGAGGCCCTCGAACTGGTGGAAGATCGGGAAGTGGGTCGCGTCGATCGTGTCGCGCCGGTAGACGCGGCCGATCGAGACCATGTAGATCGGCGGCCGCTGCGACTCCATCTTGTGGATCTGTGCCGGCGAGGTCTCCGTGCGCAGCACCGTCGTCTCGTCGAGGAACAGCGAGGCGCGCGGCGAGCGGGCCGGGTGCCACGGCGGGAAGCCGAGGGCGTCGAAGTTGTACCGGGTCGTTTCGACCTCGCGGTCGTCGACGACCTCGTAGCCGAGCCCGAGGAAGATGTCCTCGACGTCCCGGCGCACCTGTGTCGAGGGGTGGAGCGAGCCGCGCGGGCGTGGGCGAAGCGGCCCGAGCAGCTCCGCCGGCAGGGTGATGTCGACCTGCTCGGAGGTGAGCTTCGCGTCGAGCTCCCGCCGCTCGAGATCGACCTGGCGGGCGGCAACCGCCTGCTCGATCGTCTCGCGGGCGGCGTTCAGCGTCATGCCGGACTCGCGATCGCGCACGTCACGCAGCGCGAGCTTCAGCTCCGACTTGCGGCCGAGATAGCGGACGCGCGCCTCGTCGAGCTCGGTGAGGTTCGAGGCGGCCGCGACGGCGGCCAGCGCCTCCTGCCGGAGCGCCTGCGTGTCCACGGCGGCGACTGTACCGCTTCCGCACAATGGGCCTGTGAGCCACTACGACGCGATCGCGCGCCTGTACGACCCGTGGAGCGCGAGCGTCATCGAGGACATCGCGTTCTACGTCGACGAGGCGCTCGCCTCGGGCGGGCCCGTGGTCGAGCTCGGCGTCGGGACCGGCCGGATCGCCATCCCGACGGCTCTCGCCGGCGTCCACGTGATCGGCGTCGACTCCTCCACGGGGATGCTCGCCGTCTGCGCCGAGCGCGGCCGCGAGGCGGGGGTCGAGTCGCGGCTCGACCTGCGCCTCGGCGATCTGCGCCGCCCGCCCGTGGACGAGCGCGTGGCGCTCGTGACCTGCCCCTTCCGGGCGTATCTGCACCTCTCCTCCGACGCGGAGCGGCTCGAGGCGCTGCGCGCCGCCCGCGCGCTGCTGAGCAGAGGCGGCCGGCTCGTCTTCGACGTCTTCGCACCGTCCCCCGAGGACGTCGCCGAGACGCAGGGGCTCTGGCTCGAGCGCGAGCCGCGGATCTTCGAGCGGGCGGACTGGGATCTCGAGCGGCAGACGCTGACGCTCTCGGTGCAGGGAGTCGAGGGCGAGACGACGATGACGTTGTGGTGGCTCGCACCCGACCGATGGCACGCGCTGCTCGGCGAAGCGGGCTTCACGGTCGACGCGTGCTACGGCTGGTTCGACCGGAGAGCGTTTGCCGGCGGCGAGGACACCGTCTGGATTGCACGTCGAGCTTGATAACCGCAAATTGCGACAAAAATGTTGCGACGACTCCCTTGACCCGCATCCCGCCGCGTCATAGTTTTGCTCTTGCACCGAGCACGGAGCGCGACTAGGTCGAAACCCCGACCGAGCGGTTCTACGAGGAGGGGGCAACCCCGAGGCGGAAGGCCGGTTGGACGAGGTGGACGAAAGCGCCACCGGCTCGGTGACTTTTTTCTCTTTCTTTCGCTGACTCTGCGACCTGGCTTCAGCCGGGATTGCAGCGTCGCCTGCTCATACTCGAAGAGCCGGAGGAAGCGAGTGGGCCGTCTGCGCGAGCGGATCGACTACTGGCGCGCGAAGTCCGACGAGCGCCGCACGAGCTCGTAGAGCGCCACGGTCCCCGCCATCGCGACGTTGAGCGACTCGGCGCCACCGGCCTGCGGGATCGACGCGCGCACGTCGCAGCGCTCGAGCACCCCCGCCGGCAGCCCCTCGCGCTCCGCCCCGAGCACGAACACGACCTCGCCGGAGAGATCCGCGTCCGGCAGCGGCTCACCGCCGTGCGGGACGAGCGCCACCCGCCGGCCCACTGCCTCGTCGAAGCCGATCGCAGGCACCCGGAAGAGCGCCCCCATCGACGCCCGCAGCGCCTTCGGGCCCGTGGGGTCGGCGCACCCCGGAGAGAGCGCGACGGCCGCCCCGAACGCGTCTGCCGAGCGCAGGAGCGTGCCGACGTTGCCCGGGTCGCCGACGTGCCAGAGCGCGAGCGTCACCGGCCGCGACCCGTGGGGCAGATCGACACGCCGGTAGACACCGACGACGCGTGCCGCGTGCGCGAGCACCGAAACCTCCGCCAGCAGCTCCGGAGCGACGTCCTCCCCCGCGACGAGCAGGTCGACGGGCTCCACCCCGGTCGCGGCGGCGGCCGCGACCAGATCCTCGCCCTCCGCGACGAACAGCCCGAGCTTGTCGCGCCAGCGTCGGTCGCGCAGCTTGCGGACGAGCTTGAGCCGCTCGTTGTCGCGCGAGCTGATCAGGGTCAGGCTTCGAGCGCGGCCTTCGCCCGCTCGGCGATCGCGCCGAAGGCGGCCGGGTCGCTGACGGCCAGGTCCGCGAGCACCTTGCGGTCGAGCTCGATACCCGCCTTGCCGAGCCCGTTCACGAACTGGTTGTAGGAGAGCCCGTTCGCCCGTGCGGCGGCGTTGATTCGGGTGATCCACAGCCGGCGGAACATCCGCTTCCGCACCTTCCGGTCACGGTAGGCGTAGACGAGCGAGCGGTCGACCTGCTCCTTCGCGTAGCGGTAATGGGAGTTCTTGAGCCCCCAGTAGCCCTTCGCCTGGTCGAGGACCTTGCGGCGCTTCTTCTGCGCGTGGACGGAACGCTTGACCCTCGGCATGGCTAGCGCATCCTCAGCATCTTCTTGACCGCGTTCGTGTCCCCGGAGGCGACCTCGAAGTCCCTCCCGAAGGCGCGCTTACGCTTCGACGACTTCTTCTCCAACTTGTGACTGCGCATCGTCGCCCGCCTCAGGAGGCGGCCGGTCCCCGTCACCTTGAACCGCTTCTTGGCCGCGCTGCGTGTCTTGGTTTTCGGCATCTCGTTTCACTCCTGCGTTCTTCGTCGGCGCGAGCACCATCACCATGTTGCGGCCGTCGAGGATCGGCTGGGCTTCGATCAGCCCGATCTCCTTGACGTCGTCGGCGAGTCGCATCAGGAGGTCCCGCCCCCGCTCCGGATGGGTCGTCTCGCGACCCCGGAACATGATCGTGACCTTGACCTTCGCGCGCTGGTTCAGAAACCGCTCTACGTGACCCTTCTTGGTGTTGTAGTCGTGGAGGCCGATCTTCGGGCGGAGCTTGATCTCCTTGACGTGGATCTGGCTCTGGTGCTTCCGGGCCTGCTTCGCCTTCTGCTCCTGCTCGTACTTGTACTTGCCGTAGTCCATGACCTTGGCGACCGGCGGGTCCGCCTGGGCCGCCACCTCGACGAGGTCGAGGTTCTTGGCGTAGGCGTAGTCGCGCGCCTCGTCCGTGGACTTGATCCCGAGCTGGGCCCCGTCGTTGTCGATCAGGCGCACACGCGGGACGCGGATCGCGTCGTTGATGCGCGTCGTGTCGCGGTTGGCGGGACGGACGTGCTCGATCGGCCGGCGTCTCGGCCTCAAAGAGTTATCACCAAGTTGGGCTTACTCCTCCTCGAATCGACTGCAGGTGACTGAAAAGGCAAGAGCCGCTGCCATGCAGCGGCCCCGATCCTCGTCGCTTCCGACTCGGTTGAACCCCACGCGGGCGCTCTGCCCGGGGAGGTGAGGAACGGGTCCGCTCCTGCTTTTCAGGCCCCAAGGGTAGCAAGCTTGGCGACGAAATCCATCAGGCCGAGCGTTTCCCGGCCGCCGCCGTGCTCGCGCACCGCCAGGCTCTCGTCCGACTCCCTGTCGCCGTAGACGATCACGTAGGGGATCTTCTCGAGCTCCGCGCTCCGGATCCGCTTCCCGATCGTCTCCACCGCCTCCCCCACGTCGGCACGGAACCCGGCCTCGCGCAGGCGGGCGACGACGCCGGCGGCCGGCTCGGCATGCGCCTCGCCCACCGGCAGCACCCGGACCTGCACCGGCGCGAGCCAGAACGGGAAGGCGCCGCCGTAGTGCTCGGTGAGGATGCCGATGAAGCGCTCGAGCGACCCGAGCAGCGCCCTGTGGATGACGTACGGCGTGTGCTCGCGGTTGTCGGCACCCATGTAGGAGAGGCCGAACCGCTGCGGCATGATCGCGTCCAGCTGGATCGTCCCCATCTGCCACGAGCGGCCGAGCACATCCGTCATGTGCAGGTCGATCTTGGGCCCGTAGAAGGCGCCTTCGCCCTCGTTCAGCGCGTAGTCGATCTCGCGCCGCTCGAGCGCCGCCCGCAGCGCGCCCTCGGTGAAGTCCCACTCCTCGTCCGTCCCGACCTTGTGCTCCGGCCGGGTCGAGAGCTCGAAGCGTGCCTCCACCCCGAACAGGTCGTAGAGGTAGGCGGCGTAGTCGAGGCAGCCGAAGATCTCGGTCTCGATCTGGTCGGGAGAGCAGAAGATGTGCGCGTCGTCCTGCGTGATGTGGCGCACGCGGAGGAGGCCGTGGAGGGCGCCGGCGAGCTCGTCGCGGTGGAGGGTCGAGGACTCCGCGTACCGGAACGGCAGGTCGCGGTAGGAGCGCAGCTGGGAGCCGAAGAGGAGCATGTGCCCGGGGCAGTTCATCGGCTTGAGGGCGAACTGCTTCTCGCTGTCCTCCTTCGAGGAGACGAAGAAGATGTGGTCCTTGTAGTTGTCGTAGTGGCCCGAGGTCACGTACGTTTCGACGTCGTACAGGAGCGGCGTCTTCACCTCGACGTAGCCCCTGCGAAGGTTCTCGCGGCGGCGCAGATCCTCGAGCGTGTTCCAGATCACCATCCCCTTCGGGTGCCAGAAGGGCGATCCGGGCGAGTGCTCGGAGAGGTGGAAGAGGTCGAGCTGCGTCCCGAGCCGGCGATGGTCGCGCCGCTTCGCCTCCTCGAGCCGCGCGAGGTGGGCGTCGAGGTCATCCTTCGAGTAGAAGGCCGTGCCGTAGATACGGGTCAGCTGCCGCTGCGACGAGTCGCCGCGCCAGTACGCGCCGGCGAGCCCGGTGAGCTTGACGGCCTTGATCGGCTTCGAGTTCTGGAGGTGCGGCCCGCGGCAGAGGTCGGTGAAGTCGCCTTGCGTGTAGAGGCTGATGCCGCCCTCGGCGGTGCCGACGAGCTCGACCTTGTACGGCTCCCCCTCCGCCTCGAAGCGGGCGACGGCCTGCTCGCGCGAGATCTCCTCGCGCGTCCATTCCCGGCCCTCCTCGAGCTCCCGGTTGATCTCGGCCTC
>Ga0187779_10000700_pt1 | contig 22157 bp, 23 predicted proteins | sample 1015_Q2_SP10_10__FD_132435 | JGI IMG/M metagenome (GOLD analysis project Ga0187779, IMG submission 132435) | Tropical peat soil microbial communities from peatlands in Department of Meta, Colombia - 1015_Q2_SP10_10_MG | ecosystem: Environmental > Terrestrial > Soil > Wetlands > Peat | place... | reverse complement strand
CGAACTCGGGGCCGAAGCCCACCTCGCGGAAGTCGAGCGCTTGGCTTCGTATCGCTTCGTAGTACACGTAGTCGACGAGCGTCTGTCCCGGCGAAGCGGCGTTGGCGATCCGCGCGCAGCGGTCGACGGCGGAGCCGAGCAGGTCGCGGCGCACGACCTCAACGAGATCACCATGGACCGACGGCGTTTCGACAACCTCTTCTCGCATGTCCGCGACCCCGAACGTCAGTCCGGCGGATGCGCGAATCTCTGCTTCGAAGCAATAGCGCTTCAACTCCAATGCAGCGCGGCACAGCTCGAGTGCTTCGTCGCCATCGAAACAACAAAAGATGCCGTCGCCAAGCTCCTTGATAACCAGCCCGCCACGCTCCTCGACGATTGCCGACGCTGCGGCAACGAACTGAAGCGCCTGCTTGGTTCCATAAGCGTGTCCTCGACTCAACTTCATCGGCGTTGAACGCGTCAGGTCGAAGAACCCGATGGCGACTGCGTGCTGGCGCGCCGAGGCCATAGACAGGCGCTTCGCAATCCTCGCCTGAAGCATCAGGTCATCGCTGAGGAAACGGCCGCGGCCTGCCAATCTGCATGGATCTTACTTCCTCCAAGGGTACGACGCCTCTCAACTAATTCGACGCCTCTCAACCAACTGGTGACTTTCTTGCCCCCCTCGATAGAACTCGTAGGGCAGGACTCACACCTCCAGCTGCTTGTCACGGGTATCGCGGTGGTGGAGCCCCTTATCTCCTTTCCCCTCGTGGCCGCTAGCGTTCCCGCCGGAGCGGCACGGGCCCGGTGGCCCAGCCGGTCTTCAAAATCGGCCCGGTCGTGTAGCCCACGGCTTGCTCGGTTCGACTCCGGGGCCGCTCCGTCCGCAACGGGTGCGCCTACGCCGGCAGCCGCGCGGGCGTGAGCGCGGTCGGACCCGTTACGGATGCCGCAGGTGCGCCTCGGGCGCGGGCCGTCGTCGGCGTCAACCGGACAGCCAGGGTCGTTCGGGTCGCTGGAGCGGAAGAACACGGTCCACGCCTGCCGGTGTCGACGTTCCGGGCCCGGACGAAGAGACTGGCGGCCGCGGTGAGCGCTCGACGGCGGCGATGGGCCTTGTCGCGCGCCACGGGCGCCGTCGGCCCGGCGCACTCGTCGATCCGGGACGGCGCTATGGTCCTCCGGTGCGCGTCGCACGCAAGACGAAGATCGACCTGCTCAGGCGGATTCCGCTCTTCGCGGAGTGCTCGCGGCGCGAGCTCGAGGCCGCCGCGCGCGCCGCCGACGAGCTCGCGCTCCCGGCCGGCAGGGTGCTGATGCGGCAGGGAGCGCGCGGCCGTGAGCTCGTCGTGCTCATCGAAGGGGAGGTGACGGTAGAGCGGGACGGCAAGCCGATCGCGGTCCTGCGCGGCGGCGACTTCCTCGGCGAGCTCGCGCTCCTCAGCGGCGCACCGCGCACCGCCACGGTGACGGCCGTCACCGACCTGCGGACGCTCGTGCTCGACGGGGTCGGCTTCGATCGGCTGCTCCGTGACGTGCCGTCCGTCTCGGCAAAGGTGCTGAGGGCGCTCGCCGAGCGGCTGCCGGCCGACGACGTCTAGCGATCCGGCTTGGTTCTCCGCCTTCGGCGCGGCTGCCGGGCCGGCTACGCGGAGCGGACGCACCTGGAGGACGTCGACGAGCTGAAGCGCTCGCTGATCGGTCTCCCCGAGAGGATCGATCTCGGGGGCGCTCCGTCCCGAGCGAGCGCCCGACCGGGGGTGGAAACGAGCTGCTATGAAGGCTCGGTGGCCTCGTACAACGACGACGTGATCGCCGAGTTCCGCGCGCACGGGGGCAAGGTCGGAGGCCGTTGGGAGGGTCGGACGCTTCTCCTGCTCACGACGAGGGGCCGGAAGAGCGGGCACGAGTTCACGACGCCGATCGTCTACGAGGCCGACGGGGGAAGGCTGCTCGTCTACGCCTCGAACGGCGGTGCGCACGAGCATCCCGACTGGTACCTCAACCTCGTGGCCGATCCGAACGTGATGGTCGAGGTGGGAACCGACCGGTACGAGGCGAAGGCCGTCCCGCTCGAGGGAGCCGAGCGCGACCGGGCATGGGCCGAGCACGCCGCCCGCTGGCCTCACTTCGCCGACTACCAGACCCGTGCCGGCGACCGGACGATCCCCGTCGTCGCGATCACGCGCCGCTAGGCCGTCGGGGCCCGCTGCCGGGACGGGCGGTACTCCTTGTCCGGCCCGTGCGGGCGAGTTAGGTTGGCGCCACCGATTCGCGTCGAAAGGAGCTCTTCCGATGGCCCGCCTGGAGAACAAGTCGCTCGATCTTCCGGATTCGACCCGTCCGATCGACAAGGGAACCGTCGAGATCGTCGAGCTCGACGGTGCAACCGTGATGCGAACCGTGTTCGAGCCGGGCTGGCGCTGGTCGGAGTGCGTGAAGCCGCACGTCGGCGGCGACAGCTGCCAGACGCACCACGTCGGCTACGTCATCTCGGGCCGGATGCACGTCGTGATGGACGGCGGCGACGAGCTCGACCTCGGTCCCGGTGACGCGATGCAGATCCCGCCCGGTCACGACGCCTGGGTCGTCGGCGACGAGCCCTACGTCGGCGTCGACTTCAGGGGCGGTCCGACGTACGCCAAGGCGTGAGCTGAACAGCCGGCCCGAGAGCCCCGCGGGCCTGCCGTGAGCGAGTCCCGTTCCTCCTTCGTCGCGCGGACGCAGCCGTCGTACGGCGCCTGGTGCGTGATCCCGTCCGGCTACTCCGCCCAGCTGATCGCCGAGGCCGGCTTCGACTGGCTGTGCGTCGACACCCAGCACGGGCTGGTCGGCTTCACCGAGCTCCGCGAGATCGTGCAGGCGGTGCGCTTCATGGGCGTGCCGGTCCTCACGCGCGTGTCGGCCAACTCCGCCGGCGAGATCATGCGCGCTCTCGACGCGGGAGCGGACGGCGTCGTGGTGCCGCTCGTCAACAGCGCGGAGGAGGCGGCGGCTGCGGTCGCGGCCTGCCGCTACCCACCCGAGGGGATCCGCAGCTGGGGTCCGACCGGCGCGAGCATCGGCCGCCGCCCGTACACGACGCAGGGAGCGAACCGGGAGACCGCGTGCCTCGTCATGATCGAGACGCGGCAGGGCCTCGAGAACGTGGAGCAGATCGCCGCGGTGCCGGGGCTCGACGGCGTCTACGTCGGCCCCAACGACCTCGGCCTCTCGCTCGGCCTGCCGCCGGGGCTGACCGACCACGGGCCCCTCCTGACGGATGCGATCGCCGCGGTGGCGGACGCGTGCAAGCGCCACGGCATCGTTCCTGGCGTCGCCGTGTACGAGCCCGACGCCCTCGCCGCGGTCGAGAAGTGGCGCGGCCACGGCTACACGCTGTTCGGGCTCCCATCCGACGGGCTGCTGCTCCGCCGCGCGGTCGACGCGCTGCTCGCGTCTCTGCCCGAGCGGCAGTGACCGAGACGTCCGTGCGGCCGCTGGTCGTCCTGCTCTCCTCGCTCGCCGACCTCGGCCGCGAGCACCTCGTCCCGCTGGAGGAGCGGTTCGGCCTCGTCGAGCGCTTCGACCTCGACGCGACCCACGACGAGGCCGCGCTCGTCGCCGGGCTCGCGGGTGCGTGGGCGGCCGTCGCGGGGAGCGAGACGTACACGGAGCGCGTGCTCTCCAGCCTGCCCGAGCTCCGGCTGATCATCCGCGTCGGCGTCGGCTTCGACGCGATCGACGTGGCCGCGGCGACGGAGCGCGGTGTCGCCGTCGCGACGACTCCCGACGCGAACTCGGACGGCGTCGCCGACCTCACGCTCGCGCTCACCCTGGCGTGCCTGCGGCGCATCGCGGTCGGCGACCGCCACCTGCGCGCGGGCGGGTGGCGGCTGCCCGGCCTGTCCGGCGACCTCGCCGAGGCGACCGTCGGCGTCGTCGGGCTCGGGCGGGTCGGGCGGAAGGTCGTCCTCCGGCTCGCCGGCTTCGGCTGCCGGATCCTCGCCTACGAGCCCTTCCCCGACCGGGAGTTCTGCGCCGAGCACGCCGTCGAGCTCGCCGACCTCGGGACGCTCCTGCCGCGGGTCGACGTCCTCACGATCCACGTCCCGCTGACGGACGAGACCCGCGGCTTGATCGGCGCGAGCGAGCTCGCCCGCCTCAAGCCGTCCGCGATCGTCGTCAACACGTCGCGCGGCGCGGTGCTCGACGAGCCGGCGCTCGTCGGAGCGCTCGCGCACGGCCGGCTCGCCGGCGCGGCGCTCGACGTCTACCAGCACGAGCCGCTCGACCGTGCGCACCGACTGACAACGCTCGACAATGTCGTCCTGAGCGCGCACACCGCGTCGTTCACGCGGCTCTCGGTCGAGCGGATGCTCGGCTCGGTGAGCACCAGCCTGACCGCCGCGCTGGCGGGTGGGCTGCCGCTCGGGTGCGTCAATCCCGAAGCCTGGTCGGCAACCGGCTAGCGCACCTGCTTGCGAAAGGTGCGGCGCTGGAGCAGGCCGAGCCGCCGCGGGCGCCGGGCGGGCTGGCTGCCGTGGTAGCCGAGCCTGCGGGATGCTGCGCGGACTGCGGCCTCGATGTCCCTCTCCGACCGCCCTTGCCGCTGCATGTCCTCGATCAGCAGCCGGAGCGTGTAGTCGTCTCTCTCGAATTCGCGATCCATCTCGTTCCTCTCTGTTGCTTGCAAACCACCATAGGGAGCGCCTCGAGCCGTCGTGGCACGGTGTCGTGGGAGGCCGGTGAACGTCCGGTGCGTTGCTCCGAGACGGTCACCCACGCCGCCTACGACGAGAGCGGGTCGTCGTCGACCCGGCTGCCGTACCACTGTCCCGTACGACACGAAGGTGTTACAAGCTCCCGCCGAGAGTCTAGCAAGAGGGGCCTAGTTTCCCGGACGAAAGCCGTAAACCACTTGTGAAGATGGTGTTACAAATGTGACGTCCGCTCAGGCGGGAATCGTGAGGCTCTCGATGTCCCTCGGGTAGTCGGTGAGGATCTCGATGCCGTCGGGAGTCACGAGCACGGTGTCCGAGTGCCGGAAGCCGCCGACGTCGTTCGCGTACACGCCGGGCTCGATCGTGAAGACCATGCCGGGCTCGACCGGCGTGTGGTCGCCCACGTCGAGGAACGGCGCCTCGTGGTTGCGCAGCCCGATCGCGTGCCCCGTGTGCTGGCGCCAGAGGGGCAGGAGGTCGTGCACCTCGAAGTAGCGGAGGACCGCGCCGTCGACGTCTGCGCAGGTCACGCCGGGCCTGAGCGCTGCGAACGCGACGTCCTGTGCCGCGACGGTGTGATCGAAGAGGCGGCGCATCTCGTCGGTCGGCGGGCCGATGATCATCGCCCGTTCGAGCTCCGCGTTGTAGCCCCAGATCGGCGCGCTCGTCTCGCTGACGAGGACGTCGCCGGCCTCGAACTCGATGTTGTGGGCGACGGCGTGGGCCCACGCGCTCCGCAGTCCGATCTGCCCTCGGTAGCCGGCCGAGACGCCGTCCGAGGAGGCCTGCTGCCCACCGAATCTCGGGCCGAGCTCCGCGAGCAGCGCGAGCGTCGCCTCGTGCCCGGCGCGGAGGCTCGCCTGCGTCTCGGTCTGGCCCGGACGGGAGTACTCCTGGAGCAGCCGGTGCGCATGCGCACACCAGCGGCCGCTCTCCCGGATCAGCGCCACCTCCGCCTCGCTCTTGCGCGCCATCATCGCCTCGATGAACGGGGCGATCGGCGCGACCGTCTCTCCCGTCACCTCGCCGAGCGCCGGCCCCTGGTAGCCGAGGATGCCCGGGTAGCCGTCCTGGTCGGCTCCGATCGGGCCCCGGATGCCCATGTCGCCCAGGAGCCGGCCGAGCACGTGCATCGGGTGGTCGACGCCCGGGTACTCGCGATAGGACTCGACGCGGTCGAAGGCCGTCTCGGCGCGCACCCGGTCGACCTCGAACTCCGGCACGAACACGGCGACCTCGCCGGCAGCGGTCGACACGAACGCGACGGGGCGCTCGGTTGCGAGAAACCCGAAGCTCGTGAAGTACTGGACGTACTTGTCGTCGAACAGGACGTACCCGTCGAGCCCTGCGCTCCGGAGGTGGTCGAGCAGCCGCTCCCGGCGCTCGGCGAGCTCACTCGACGGGATGCCGGTGATCAGTTCCTCCACGGACGACTCCTTCCCGAACGGGGACGCGACCGAACCGATCCTACGGTCGGAGCGCTACTCGGCGGTGGCTCGACGAGGCCCGCCCGCTCTCGCGTTGGCGGCTTCCGAGGCCGTCGTCTAGATTGTCCAGCGCCGTCGCCACCCTCCGCGTCGGCGATTGCCCTGAGGTCCAGGTCGACAGAAGACGGGAGCGCCGAGTGAAGAGACGGACGGTCGTGATCGCGGGTTTCCTGGCGGCTCTCGCGGCGGTACCGGCGATCGCCCTCGGCAGCTCAGCGGCGACGGCGTCGAACTCGACGACCTACACCGACACGGGGGGAGACGATCCGCAGGCGCCGGACATCACGAGCGTGGTCGTCTCGAACGACGACAGCGGCCTGATCACCTTCAAGGTCAACATCAGCAACCGTCCCGCGTTCACGCCGGACATGCTGCTCGACATCTACCTGGACGCCGACAGGAACGCCGCGACGGGCGACTCGCAGGCATTCGGCACCGACTACGTCCTCGAGCTGCAGCCGGCCGGCATCGGGCTCTTCCAGTGGAACGGCTCGGACTTCGTCAGCGCCTCGGACCAGTCGTCGGTGAGCTCCTCCTACGCGTCGACCGGCGCGACGATGCAGGTCAGCGCCCGGGCGCTCGGTGGGACGAAGGGCTTCAACTTCGTCGTCATCGCCACGTCCGGCATCACGACGGACGCGGACGGCAACGACGACTTCACGAGCGCCCACGAGGACGCCGCTCCGAACGTGCCGACGACGTGGACCTACCAGGTGCTGACGAAGCTCAGCCTGTCGGTCGACGGATTCGCGACGACCCCGACGCCCGTCAAGGCCGGGCGGACGTTCTCGGCCGGTCTCGCCGTGTCCGAAAGCGACACCGCCAGTGCGATCCGGAAGGGGACGATCGCCTGTGCCGCGCGCGTCGCCGGCCAGCCGCTCACGCTGACCGCGACCCGGATCGTCAACGGCGTGGCCGTGTGTGTCTGGCTCGTCCCCAAGGGCGCCCGGGGGAAGATCGTCCGTGGCTCGATCGGCGTGACCGTGCGAAGCGTGCGCGTCGGCCGGAGCTTCGCGGCGAAGGTCGCGGCCTAGCCGCCGGCCACCGCCGCCCGGTATCGCCCAGCCGACCCCCCGCTCAGCGGGAGACGATCGTGCCGCCGAGCGTCCCGCCGACCTTGCTGCCGGAGAAGCCGAGCAACCCGTGCGACGCGGCCGAGCCGCCGACGGTGATCACGCCGTCGAACGTGTTGGGCGGGCCGAACGCGACGAAGCGGACCTTGCCGCTCAACTCGACTCCAGGCGCCACGCTGTAGCGGACGAGCTTGAACGTGCGGCCCGACGTGGACACGAGCTTCCCGCTGTAGAGGCCGCCGACCGAGCCGGTGCTGCCGGAGAGCCCGAACTGCATCAGCCAGACCCCTTCCGCCTCGCGGATCGTGTTCGCGACGGTCGCGAGCGTCTGTGTCGGGCTCTGCGGGCGGGGCGACGCCGGCGACTTGACGGCCGGGAACGAGGGCACGACGCTGAGGAAGGGCGCGGCGCGCGGGCACTGGGCCGGGACGGTGTTGGCCAGCATCCACGCGCGGACGGCACGTGCCGAGCAGAACGACGGGTCGGCTCCGAGGACGCTGTGGCCGACGCCCGGCACGAGCAGCACGTGCCCCTGCGGGAACATCCCAGCGACCGCCGTCGCAGCCGCCGTCGGCGTCCGCATGTCGAAGCCGCCGCTGACGGCGAGCATCGGCACGTCCGGCACCGTGCCGTTGCCGTACGTCACGCCGCCCGACGGGCCGGGCCACTGGGCGCAGAAGTGCGCCGTGCCGAAGATCGCAGGCGCCCAGCTCCCGTACGGGCCGTACGAGCCGGCCGGCAGCGCGTCGAGCGCGGACTGGATGAGCGCGGGCCGGTCGGCGAGCGGCGTGTCCGGCTGCCACGGAAACGGCCCGTCGTGGCACACGGTGGCGGCGTTCAGCGCCTCGCTGAGGTCCTGCGGAGCCTCGACCGACCCCACTTCGTCGAGGCTCGCCAGTCGGACCAGAGGCCGCATGTCGCCCAGCCGCGCCTCGTGCAGAGCGCTCGGCAGCAAGGCGGAGAGCCCGGGGCTGAGGTCGGCGTCGACCGTCAGCGAGAGCACCTCGTCGCCCGTGACCTGGACCGTGCTGGTCGTCCCGTCGGGCTGGAGCACCTTGCTGGTGACGGGGGTCGCCGCGAGCTCGTTCGCTACGGCCGCCTGGTCGCCCGCCAAGTCGCGGCTCGTCGCCTGACACGCGGTCGTCTGGCAGAACGACGTCAGCGTGTTGGGCATCGCGCCGAGGACGTTGACCGCGAACGGATCCGGCTGATTCGTCTGCACGACGGAGTCGAGGAGGACCCGCGAGACGTTCGCCGGGAACACCTCAGCGTAGGCGAGGGCGAGCTTCGTGCCGTAGGAGACGCCGTAGAGCGCGACCTGGGTCGCGCCGATCGCGGCGCGGACGGCGTCGAGGTCGTCCGCGTGGTCGAGCGTGCTGTAGAAGTCGCGCGACGGCCCGAGATCGGCCGCACAGCTCGCGACCGCCGTCGCCTCCGTCTCGGCCGGGTAGTAGGTCTCGAGGCTGGGGCAGCGGAGGAGCCCGGAGTCGCCCGTGCCGCGGTCGTCGTAGGCGACCAGCGTGTAGCCGGGAAAGAGGAAGCGGTAGTAGTTCGCGAGGCTGGGATCGCCGAGGGCGAAGGACTCCGCCGAGCCCTGGCCCGGGCCGCCGGCGATGAGGAACATGACCCCCTTCGGCACGCCGAGCGCCGGTAGCCGCTCGACGTGCAGAGCGACCGTTCCGGCGACGAGCCCGCTCCGATCGAGCGGCACGACGACGCTGGAGCAGAGGAGGCCGGGCGTCTGTCCGCACGGCGTCTCGTCGGCGAGCGCAGCCTTGGCCGCGTCGCTCGTCTTGAGAGCGGGCGACGTGAGGCTGCGGAGGGCCGCCGCGCGGTTGCCGTGGAGGCGAAGCCAGAGACGAAGGGCTGGTCCGAGACCGGTGTCGGCGCCGAGCTGGCGCGTGTCGGCCGTACCCCTGGGGGACGTTCGGACTCGCACGGGCTTCCGGCCCACCGCCGAGGCGGACGTCGCCGCCCCGAGCGCGACCACGAGCAGCAGCCCGACCATCAGGGCGAGACGACTCCTCGACCGCATGGCACCCGTCTCTGGCATCCGTCGTCTCCCTTGCTTCCTCGGCTGAGTTTCACGCGGCGGCGGTTGGTCGACCCGCCGGTCGTCTGCTGTTCCTACTCGGTTCCCGCGTCGCTGGATCTCCGGCTACGGACCGCGTCGCGCGGCCGTGGGCTCCGGCAGTGTAGCCCCGCCGTGGACGGCCGGGCCAATCCCGGCGCGTCAGGGGTGCGGCTTGGCCGTCTGCCTGCGCCAGCTCGTCAGGTCGAACCGCTCGTTGAGCGCGTGCAGCACCATCCGGGCGATGATCGCCCCGCCGGCAGGCTCGAAGTGGACGCCGTCCGGGGCGCGGACGAGGACCTGGTTCCCGGCGGCGTCCTCGAGGTACTGGGCGAAGCCGCCGCTCGCGCTCGCGAACGTCGTGTAGGTGTCGACGAACGCCACGCGCCCGGGGCGCTTGCGCGCCTCCGCTGCGACGACCGCGTTGATCTTGTCGAAGTCCGCGGTCTCGGACGGGCTGCGCACGATCGGCAACCCGATCCACACCACGAACGCGCCGGTCCGGGCGATCTCGTCCATCATCCCGCCGACGCGGCGGCCGTACTCGCGCCGCCACGAGGGCGTGCCGAAGCCGTCGATCGTGACGCCCTTGGGTAGGCCGGTCATGTAGGCGTGGTCGTCGTTGCCGCCGAAGTCGACGACCACGGCGTTCGGCTTCAGCACCCGCAGCTCGTCCGCGACGTGCGTGAACCAGTTGAAGACGTCGGGCCGCTCGAGGCCTGTGGCGACGTGCCCGTCCGGGCCGTTCCCGACCGGCTGGATCGCGCCGTGGCTCCCGGCCGCGCGGATGATCGCCCAGCCGGGCACGATCACGAGCGAGTCGCCCGCGATCCAGAGGCGCAGCTTGTGCTTCGGGCTGAACGCCTCCTTGAGCTTCATGGGTGGTTTCGGCGTGGTCTGCGGGCCCGAGCTCGAGGCCGGCGGGCTGACCGGAGTCGTCACCGGCGCGGGGATCACGATCTTCGTGTCGATCGTGTCCTCGCCCTTCCGGCCGAGCGCGGCCTGCAGGTACCGGCGGGGCCGGTCGAGGAGCAGTGCGTGACTGAGCGTTGCGAGAGGCCCCGTGACCGCGAGCGCCGCGCTCCGCTTCCACCCGGCCGGCTGGTTGTACGCCGACTTGTGCATGCCCTGGGCGTCGAGGAGCATGCCCAGGACGAGCGCGAGCACCGCGATCGCGAACGCGTGCCCGGCCGTCAGCGTCCGCCGCCCGTCCTCGGTCGTTCGGATCCGCCGGCGGTGCCTCGTCGGATGCGTACCGGCCGTCATCTTCGCGCCACGATAGCCCCGCTCGGCTGCAACCGCCCGGCCGCTCAGAAGCGGAAGTAGATGAAGGGGGCGACACCCTCCGGCCCCATGACGCTCGTCACCATCAGCGCCAGCGCCAGCACGCCCGCCTGGGCGACGACCGGCATGCGCGCGAAGCGATCCATCAGCTCGCGGGGCACGCGGGCCGGGAGGTACTGCGACGCGATCCCCGCGACGATCGCGAGGACGACTGTGGAGGTGACGAGCGGCGAGGGGTCGCCCCAGCGCGTGACGAGCCCCGTGAGGATGTCCTTCGCGGTCGTGAAGGAGTCGGCGCGGAAGAAGACCCAGGCAAAGCAGACGAAGTGGAACGTGAGGAGGCGGGCGCGCCAGAGCGCGATCCCCTTCGGCGGCACGGGCTCGCCGCTGCCACGGCGGAAGCGGCCGACCGCGAGGCCGACGCCGTGCAGCCCACCCCAGACGACGAATGTCCAGCCGGCTCCGTGCCAGAGCCCGCCGATCAGCATCGTCAGCAGCAGATTCCGGTACGTCGTGAGCTCGCCCTTGCGGTTGCCGCCGAACGGGATGTAGACGTAGTCGCGGAGCCAGCGCGACAGCGTCATGTGCCAGCGGCGCCAGAAGTCCTGGACCGAGACCGCGGCGTACGGCGAGTCGAAGCTGCGCGGGAAGGTGAAGCCGAGCAGGAGCGCGAGTCCGATCGCCATGTCGGTGTAGCCGCTGAAGTCTGCGTAGATCTGGACCGCGTAGGCGTAGATCGCGACGAGCAGCTCGAGCGACGAGTGCTGGGTCGGCGCGCCGAACACGTCGTCGGCGATCGAGGACGCGAGGAAGTTCGCGATCACGACCTTCTTGAACAGGCCGGTTGCGAGCAGGTAGAAGGCGCGGCTCGTGTCGACGCTGCGCGGGTCGCGCGGCCTGTCGATCTGCGGCAGCAGCTCGCCGGGGCGGACGATCGGACCGGCGACGAGGTGCGGGAAGAACGAGAGGTAGGTCGCGAAGCGCTCCAGGCTGACGGGCTCGAAGTCGCCGCGATACGTGTCGACGACGTAGCTGATCGCCATGAACGTGTAGAAGGAGAGCCCGACCGGCAGGATCAGCGAGTGGAGCCCGAGCGGGACGTGGAGGCCGACGACCGACAGCAGGTTGTCGCCCGAGCTGACGAAGAAGTCGTAGTACTTGAAGTAGCCGAGCGCGCCGACGTCTCCGACGAGCGCGAGCACGAGCAGGAGCTTCCGGCGGGACGTCACGGTGGTGCGGTGGATCGCCGTCGCGAAGACGTGGCTCCAGAGCGTCGAGGCGGCGAGCAGGAACACGAACCGCCAGTCCCACCAGCTGTAGAAGACGTAGCTCGCGGCGATGATGAACGGTCGCCAGCGATGCGGGTACGGCATCGTCAGCCACGAGAGCGGCAGGACGATCAGGAAGAAGATCGCGAAGGTGGCGGTCGGGAAGAGCACGGGAGCGTAAGGCTACGGCGCCGCCCTGCCCGGCGTCACACGGGGGTCAGCGCCGCGTCGGATCGCTCGGCGGCACGGCTGTCGTCTCCGGATCGCGCTCCGGATCGAGCGTGCCGGGGAGGCCGGTGACGACCGTGTCCTGCTCCTGCGGCGCGTCGTCGGCCCTTGCACCGCCACGGGCGTGCGTCAGCATCGTGTGCTCGACGGGCGGCGAGAACCAGGCTGGATCGGCCGGCGGGGGCTCGTGCGTCGTGGCGGGCGCGGGCGCGGAGAGCAGGATGCGGTGCCGCATCCGGTCGCCGTACGAGCCGGCCCACTCGGCCAGCGCGACGACGACCCACGCACCTCCCATGACGGCTCCGATCGCGACCGGTCGGAGGTGGGCGACACCGGCGAGGACCGCCGCGGCCGCGAGGAACGCGAGCTCGAACGGGAGGCGCGGGATCCTGACTGCGGCGCGACGCGGCGCCTCGAGCGCACCCACCCAGGCGTACGACGCGGGCGGCTCGTCGTCGTCCCAGCCCGCGCCCGTGTCGCCCGGGAGCGACGCGCTCTGCATCCTCCGCACCTCGCGCTGGAGTGCCGCGATCTGTGCGCCGAGCGCGTGGAGCTCGCGGGCGACGTCGTCGTCGCCGTGGTGCGTCGTCTCGAGCTCAACCTCGGGCATCGGCTACGCCGCTCCGCCCGGCTGGTCGGTGTCGTCTGCGTCCCCGTCGGGGCCGCGCATCGAGTCGATCGCTTCCTGGGCTCGCTCGTGGATGCGAGCACGCCTCTCGTCCAGCGAGGCGGGCTCCTCGAGCGGCGCGGCCTGCGCGGGAGGCTCCGCGGCTGCAGCGGCGACCGTTGCTTCCGAGGTGCGGGTCTCCGCGAGCCTCTGGCGGAGCTCGACCGCGGGATCCGGTGCGGTCGCCGGCGCCCCCTCGACCGCGCGCGAGCGCTGCCGCCGCCTCAGCAGCGCCGCGATGCCCGCCAGGCCCGCGACCCACGTGAGCAGCTTCCGCACGGCCCTGATCCTAGCGCCGGCTCCCGCGGGCGCGGCACCGGCCGCATCGCCTCCGCTACACTTCCGCGGCTTCCTGCTCCGTCTCGTCGCGTCTGTTCCCGGGCGCGACCTGCCGGCGGGGCCGATTCAGACCGAAGGAAGGAGAAACGAGGGAACGTGATCGACTACGAGATCCTGCTCCTGCTGGACCCCGAGCTCACCGAGGAGCAGCAGGCCGAGCTGGTCGGCCGTACGCGCGAGCTGATCGAGAAGGGCGGCGGCACGATCGATCGGCATGACGCTTGGGGCAAGCGAAAACTGGCCTACGAGATCGGGAAGAAGGGCGAGGGGAGCTACCACCTCCTGCTCTTCAGCTCGACGCCCGAGACGCTGGACGAGGTCTCGCGCGTGCTGAAGATCGACGACGCCGTCCTCCGTCACATGGCGACGCGTCGCGGCGGAGGGAGCCTCGCGGATCCTGCATCGATCGAGCCTGGATCGATCGGGACAGGCCCGCCCGCGCCAGTAGCGGTGGGCGCGCCGGCGCGAGACGATGCCGAGGGCGATTCCGCATCCGAACCGGTGTCACCCGGGCAAGAGGAGGAGTAACGGTGGCGACCATCAACAGCGTGGTTCTCGTCGGCAACCTGACCAAGGATCCCGAGCTCAGGCACACGCCCGCCGGCATGGCGGTGTGCTCGCTGCGGCTCGCCGTGAACACGCGGCGGAAGGACTCCGCGACCGGCCAGTGGGGCGAGAAGCCGAACTACTTCGACATCACGGTCTGGGGTCAGCAGGGAGAGAACTGCGCCCAGTACCTCGCGAAGGGCCGGCGCGTGGGCGTCCAGGGCCGGCTCGAGTGGCGGGAGTGGGAGGCGCAGGACGGCTCGAAGCGCCAGGCGGTCGAGGTCGTCGCGGACGCAGTCCAGTTCCTCGACAGCCGGGGAGACGGCGACGGCGGCTCGTACCTGCCCCAGGGTGGGTCCCAGGGCGGCTCCGAGGCCGACTTCCCGTCGACCCCCGCCGCCGACGACGACATCCCGTTCTAGGAGACCCATGGCCCAGAAGAATCAGACCCAACGGAAGCGGCTCGGCGCGAGTGCCGCACCCGGGCGGCGCAAGAGCTGCCATTTCTGCAAGGAGAAGGTGTCCGAGGTGGACTACAAGAACGTCAACCAGCTCCGGCGCTACATCTCGGAGAAGGGCAAGATCCGCAACCGCCGGATCACCGGCGCGTGCCGGCGCCACCAGCGGATGGTTGCGGTGGCCGTGAAGCGGGCCCGCGAGATGGCGCTGCTGCCGTACGTGTCGGGGTAGGCGATGGAGATCATCCTGCTCGAGGACGTCGACAAGCTCGGCCTGCGCGGCGAGATCGTCGACGTGAAGCGCGGCTACGCCCGCAACTATCTCCTGCCGCGGCAGCTCGCCGAGGTGGCGACGCCCGGACGGGTCGCCGAGCTGAAGCGGCTGGAGGCGCAGCGCGCGCGCCACGAAGCGCGGTCGGCCGAACAGGCCGCCGAGATCGCCGAGCTGCTCGGCAAGACGGTGCTCCGCTTCGAGGTGAAGGCCGGCCCGACCGGGGCGCTGTTCGGCTCGGTGACGCCGACCGACATCGCCGACGAGGTCTGGCGGACGCGGAAGGTCCGCGTCGACCGGCGCAAGGTCGGGATCGACACGATCAAGCGGATCGGCCGCTACACGGTGCCGATCGACCTCTTCGACGGCGTCGTCGCCGAGGTGAAGACCCTCGTCGTCCCCGAGGGCGGTGAGCTGCCGCCCGAGGAGGAGCTGGCGGCGCTCGAGGCGGCCGAGGCCGCCGAGGCCACCGCGGAAGCCACGGCGCGCGCCGAGGCGGCGGAGGCCGCGGTCGCGGACGTCGAGGCGTTCGACGCCACGCAGGAGGACCTCTGGAGCTCGGCACTCGCCGAGTCCGGCGCGGCCGAAGCAGAGCCGGACGCGGCCGACGAAGCCTGAGGCGACCGATCAGCGGCCGGGTGCCTTCCGGGGCACGCCGGCCGCGGCTGCACGGTCCACGCGAGGGATCCGAGTTTGCCCCCAGCCGCTTTCCCCAGGCGCGCTGCGTTCTGTGGAATGCGTGACGCACTCTCCGCTCCGAGCGGGACTTCTTTCCACAGCGCGGTTCGACGCGGGTGTGCGAGCGATGTGGATGACGTCGGGCCCGTGTGGAACCATGTCGACGAACACATGTTCGTCAACCACGTCACGCTGCGCCCGGACGGCCGTCGGGCCCGCTGCTCGGTCCTGGGCCACCTACCCAACGGGCCAGCATCTCGGGACACGCCCGCCGCGACCACGGCCCGTTGTGCACATCTGGCGTCGGCTCTCCCGGACAGGTTGACTCCCCGCGTGCCGCCGTCGCCCTCGAGGAGAGCTCCCGTGCGAGCGGTGTCCGCGTGACGGAGCCGGCCCCATGACCGAGACGGCGATGCCGCGCGGTCGGCACGAGATGGGTCTCGTCCAGCCCCACAACGCCGAGGCCGAGGAGTCCGTCCTCGGCGCGATGCTGCTCTCGGCGAGGGCGGCCGAGACGGCCGCGGAGCTGCTCGCCCCATCCGACTTCTACCGGCCGAGTCATGGCACGATCTTCACCGCGGCGCGCGAGCTGCTGCAGAAGGGCGAGCCGGTCGACGCGATCACGCTCGTCGACGTGCTGGAGCAGCGCGGCGAGCTGGAGCGCGCCGGCGGCCGCGAGCGGATCGCAGAGCTGGTCGGCCTCGTCCCGGCGGCGACCCACGTCGGCTACCACGCGCAGATCGTCAAGGAGATGGCAACGCTCCGCGGGGTGATCGCGGCCGGCGAGGACATCGCGCGGCTGGGCTGGGAGCGGCCGGGCGAGATCTCCGACATCGTCGACCGGGCGGAGCAGCGCGTCTTCGAGCTCGCCCAGCAGCGGGTCACGAGCGACTTCGCGCACATCGAGGAGCTGCTCAAGGAGAGTTTCGAGCGGATCACCAAGCTCTACGAGGCCGGCGCCGAGGTCACCGGCGTCCCGTCCGGCTTCCGCGAGCTCGACAAGCTCACATCGGGCTTCCAGGCGGGCAACCTGATCATCCTCGCCGCCCGCCCGTCGATGGGGAAGTCGGCGCTCGCCCTCTGCACCGCCGCGAACCTCGGCGTACGTCAGCAGACGCCCGTCGCGCTGTTCACGCTCGAGATGTCGAGGGCCGAGGTGACCCAGCGGATGATGTGCTCCGAGGCGAAGGTCGAGTCGCAGCGGCTCCGTTCCGGCCGTCTCGCGCCCGACGACTGGACGCGGCTCACCGCGGCGTGCGACAAGCTGATGAAGGCGCCGATCTACGTCGACGACACGGGCTCGATCACGATGATGGAGCTCCGCTCGAAGGCACGCCGGCTCAAGTCGCGCGAGCCGCGGCTCGGCCTGATCGTCGTCGACTACCTCCAGCTGATGACGTCGGGCGCCACGGTCGAGAACCGGGTGCAGGAGGTCTCGCAGATCTCGCGCCAGCTCAAGGTGCTCGCCCGCGACCTCGACGTCCCGATCCTCGCGCTCTCCCAGCTCTCGCGCGCCGTCGAGCAGCGGCACGACAAGCGGCCGATCCTGTCCGACCTGCGCGAGAGCGGCTGTCTCTCCGGTGACAGCCGAGTCTTCCTGCCGGAGGAGGGGGCGTACCGGCCGATCCGGGAGCTCGCCGGGCGGAGCGGATTCGGGGTGCTGGCGGTGAACGAGGCGACCTGGCGGTTGGAGCCGCGAACCGTGACGAACGCGTTCCCGACGGGCCGCAAGCCGGTGCTCCGCCTCCATACCCGGCTCGGGCGGGAGATCCGCGCGACCGCGAATCACAAGTTCCTCGCCTTCGACGGCTGGCGGCGGCTCGACCAGCTCGGCGCTGGTGATCGCCTCGCGGTGCCGCGCCGTCTCGACGTCTGGGGCGAGGGCGAGCGCACGATGTCCGATCCCGAGCTCGCCCTGCTCGGGCATCTGATCGGAGACGGCTGCACGCTGCCGCGGCACGCGCTCCAGTACACGACCCGAGAGCCCGAACTGGCCGCCCTCGTCGCAGATCTCGCCGAGGAGGTGTTCGGCAACGGCGTCGCACCTCGGATCAGGCAGGAGCGCACGTGGTACCAGGTCTACCTCTCGACGGCGACCCGTCTCACGCAGGGGAGGCGGAACCCGGTCGCATCCTGGCTGGACGGCCTCGGCATCTTCGGCTTGCGCAGCCACGAGAAGCGCGTTCCCGACGAGGTGTTCCGCCAGCCGTCCGAGGCGATCGCGACCTTCCTCCGACACCTGTGGGTCACGGACGGCTGCCTGTGGCGCGGAGACGGGCACTACCCGGTCATTCGCTACGACACGACGAGCAGCGCCCTCGCGGACGGGATCGTCTCGCTTCTTCTGCGGCTTGGCGTGAACGCGACGCGGCGCCTCGTCGCGATGGGGATGAAGGGCCGAGCGTCTCATCGGATCGAGCTCACGGGGCAGCCCGACATGGGTCGCTTCTTGTCCTACGTGGGCAGCGTGGGAGCGCGGCGGCAGCAGGTCTGCGACGCCCTCCTCGCCGACCTGGAGGGTCGTGTCGCCCGGACGAACCGCGACGTGATCCCTCGCGACGCGTGGCGGTCGATCGTCGTGCCCGCCCTCTCGGCAGGTGGTGTGACGACCCGCGCGCTGCAGTCCCGCCTCGGTACGCGGTATTGCGGCTCGGCGCTGTACCGGTCGAACCTCGGCTGGGAGCGCGCGCTCGACGTGGCGGAGGTCGTCGGCTCGGGAGAGCTGCGGGCGCTCGCGACGAGCGGCGTCTACTGGGACGAGGTGGTCTCGGTCGAGCCCGACGGCGAGGACGACGTCTTCGATCTCACCGTCGATGGGCTGCACAATTTCGTCGCCAACGACATCTGTTGTCACAACAGCATCGAGCAGGACGCCGACCTCGTCTTCTTCGTCTACCGCGACGAGTACTACAACGGCGAGGAGTCCGAGTCGCAGGGCCTCGCCGAGGTGATTCTCGCGAAGCACCGCAACGGGCCGACCGACGCGGTCAAGCTCAGCTTCCTGAAGCGGTACGCGAAGTTCGCAGACCTCGCGGCCGCGTAGACGGCCGCTCGCTCCTGCCGCCGCGTAGTCTCCCGGCATGAAGGTGACCCTCCTGCTCGCCGACGCCGCCGAGGCGGTCAACGGCAAGCTCTACATCCTCGGCGGAGGGTGGTCGGTGACCGGGCCCGACCCGGCGCCGATGGCGATCGCGATCAAGGTCGAGGTGCCGTGGGACCAGGGCAACGAGGTGCACAAGCTCCGCCTCTGGCTCGTCGACGCCGACGGCCAGCCGGTCGAGGCGGACGGGCCGGATGGCGAGGTGCCGATCGTGCTCGACGCCGACTTCGAGACAGGCCGGCCGGCCGGTGTGAAGCCGGGGACCCCGCTCGACCTGACGATGGCGGTCACGCTCGGCCCGCTCGAGCTCGAGCCAGGCTCGCGCTTCGAGTGGCGGCTCTCGATCGACGGTGTCGAGGACGACGAATGGCGGGTCGCGTTCTCCACCAGGCCGGCCGGCTCGGTCGCCGGCTGAGGCCACCGTCTGCGAGACTGGGGTACGTGCCTGCGACCGTGATCGTCGGCGCGCAGTGGGGCGACGAGGGGAAGGGCAAGATCGTCGATCTGCTCGCCTCCGAGTCGGACCTCGTCTGCCGCTACCAGGGCGGTCCGAACGCGGGCCACACGATCGTCGTCGGCGACGACGTCTACAAGATCCGGGCGATCCCATCCGGGATCATCCAGGGGAAGCAGAGCGCGATCGGCGCCGGTTGCGTGATCGACCCGAACGTCCTGCTCGCCGAGCTCGACGACCTCGAGAGACGTGGGCACCGGACGGCGGGGCTCGTGCTCGTCTCCGGCAACGCGCACCTGATCATGCCGTGGCACGTCGCACTCGACGGGGCCCGCGAACGACGTCTCGGCAACCTCCAGATCGGCACCACCCGACGCGGCATCGGGCCCGCGTACGCCGACAAGGCGACGAGGATCGGCATCCGCGTCCAGGACCTGCTCGACCCGAAGATCCTGCGCCAGAAGATCGAGCTCGCCGTCGCCGAGAAGAACGTCTGGCTCGAGCGGGTGTACCACCTCGCCCCGTTCGACGCGGACGAGGTCTACGCGCAAGCGGCCGCGCACGCTACCCGGCTCGGCCCGTACGTCGCGGACACGTCGCTGCTCGTCGATCGCGCGCTCCGTGAGGGCAAGCGCGTGCTCTTCGAGGGGGCGCAGGGGACGTTGCTCGACCTCGACCACGGCACCTACCCGTTCGTCACGTCGTCGAGCCCGATCGCGGCCGGTGCGGCGGTCAGCTTCGGGATCGGGCCGAACCGGATCGACGAGGTGCTCGGCGTCTCGAAGGCCTACGTGACCCGGGTGGGAGAGGGCCCGTTCCCGAGCGAGATCGAGGGCGAGGCCCAGGGGCGCGTGCGCGAGCTCGGCGGCGAGTTCGGAACGGTCACCGGGCGCGAGCGGCGCTGCGGCTGGCTCGATCTCGTGGCGCTCCGCTACGCGGTGCGGCTGAACGGCATGACCTCGCTCGCGCTGACGAAGCTCGACGTGCTGTCGACCTTCGCGGAGATTCCGGTCTGTGTCCGGTACGCCCTTCCCGACGGCTCGGAGACGGAGGAGTTTCCCGCGCACCAGTCCGACTTCCACCACTGCCGGCCGGTCTTCGAGACGATGACGGGCTGGGAGCACGAGCTCGACGGCGCGGAGCTGCCGCCTGCCGCCCGCGACTACGTGCGGTTCGTCGAGGAGGCCCTCGGGGTGCCGGTCACGCTCGTCGGCACCGGGCAGGCGCGCGAACGCGTGCTCGCGCTCCGCTGAGCCGTCACACGGTGCCGCGGACGAGCCAGGCCTGCGCCGTGAGCTGGAAGGCTCCGACCGGAGAGCCGAGCTGTGGGAAGCACTCCTCGCGGACGGCCTGCTGCTGGTCGGGCTCGAGCGAGACGCAGTACGCGCCGCCGGGTCCCACCCCGGCTGTGAACGGCTCCCAGAAGTCCTCGTAGTCGGCGTACGTCCTGCGCACGACGAGCGCGCCGGTCATCGGCGCGTCCAAGCCGACGTCGTGCCACAGGCGCCCGAGCTCCGCAGCGGTGCAGAACGGCATGACGCGTCCTTCGTGCGGCCAGCGGGGTCGACGACGACCGCGGCGTCCCAGAACGCGCGGAGCATCGTCATCCCGTCGCGATCGTCCCGGGTGCACGCCGCAACGGTGCCGCCGGGGCGCGTCACCCGCCGCATCGGGCTGACGCCGAGCCGTGCGTCTGCCATGAAGTTGACGACCAGCTGGCACAGGCTGACGTCGAAGCCGCCGTCGGGGAACGGCAACGACTCGGCGTCGCCGACGCGGACGTCCGCGTCCAGGACCGCGCTCGCGCAGGCCGCGACCGACGGCTGTGACGGATCGACCGCCGCCACGTTCGCGCCTCCGACCGCTGCGCAAGCTCCCTCGTCAGCGCGCCCGTCCCGCAGCCGACGTCGAGGACGCGGTCGCCGGGCCTGACGTCGGCGGCGTCGGCGAACTCGCCCGCGAGCGGCCGTGACGAGCGGCCCATGTACCGCTCGTACGCGTCGGCCGGCGTCCGGAACATCGTGCCCTCGTCCACATCCAAGGATGCTTGCGGGCCGGAGGCTCCGTCGAGGTTCCCCGTAGGATCGCGACGTGAAGGTCCTCCTCGTCGGGTCGGGCGGGCGCGAGCATGCCCTTGCCTGGAAGCTTGCGCAGTCTCCCGACCTGACGGAGCTGCACGCTGCTCCGGGGAACCCCGGCATCGCGACGATCGGCGACTGCCATCCGGTCCGCGCCGACGACGCGGAAGGGCTCCTCGCGCTCTCTGGGTCGCTCGGCATCGACCTCGTCGTCGTGGGGCCGGAGCTGCCACTCGTCGCAGGCGTCGCGGACGCGCTCCGCCACGCGGGCATCGCCGTGTTCGGACCGGGGCGGGCGGCCGCGGCGATCGAGGGCTCGAAGACGTTCGCGAAGGACGTGATGCGGGCTGCCGGCGTCCCGACGGCGGCGACCATGGCGATCGCTCGCCCGCCGTGCGTCGTGAAGGCCGACGGGCTCGCCGCCGGAAAGGGGGTGGTCGTCTGCCGGACGCAGGCCGAGCTCGACGCGGGACTCGCCGCGCTCGCCACGCTGCCCGGCCCCACCGTGCTCGAAGAGCTGCTCGAGGGCCCGGAGGTCTCGTTGTTCGCGATCTGCGACGGTGCCGAAGCCGTCGCTCTCGCCCCCGCGAGGGACTACAAGCGGGCGTACGACGGCGACGAGGGCCCGAACACCGGCGGGATGGGCGCCGTCGCGCCGGTCCCGACGCTGGAAGCCGCCGAGATCGAGACCCTGCTCGACCTCGTCCACCGGCCGGTTCTCGCCGAGCTCGCCCGCCGCGGAACGCCGTTCGTTGGGCTGCTCTACGCGGGCCTGATGCTGACCGACGACGGCCCGCGCGTCCTCGAGTTCAACTGCCGCTTCGGCGATCCCGAGACGCAGTCGGTGCTGCCGCTCGTCGAGGGCGATCTCCTTGACGTGCTTGCGGCCGCCGCGGCGGGCGACCTCGCCGGGCGCCGAATCGAGCAGGCTTCGGGCGCCGCGGTGACGGTGGTGCTCGTGGCGGAGAGCTACCCGGCCTCCGGCGACCGGGGCTCGCCGATCGAAGGGGTCGACGCAGCCGGCTCGGCCGGGGCGCTCGTCTTCCACGCCGGGACCGCCCTCTACGGCGGCTCGCTCGTCACCAACGGGGGCAGGATCCTCGACGTGACGTGCCTCGGCACGGACGTCGCGGCCGCTCGCGCAGCGGCCTACGCCGCCGCGGCAGAGATCTCCTGGCCCGGCGCACGCTGCCGCAGCGACATCGCGTTCGACCTCGTCGAGTCCTGAACGCCCGCGACGGTGGCCGCGGGCGGGTCCTGCGAGACGACCATCTACACTGGCCCGGGTGATCAGGCGCTACTCCCGACCGGAGATGTCGAGGATCTGGTCGGACGAGGCGCGGCTCGCACGCTGGCTCGATGTCGAGCTGGCCGCCCTCGAGGCGTGGGTCGCGGTCGATGTCCTGCCGGCGGCGGCCGTCGCGTCGATCCGCGAACGCGCCGTGCCTCCGACCCCGGAGCGAGTTG
>Ga0187779_10000699_pt1 | contig 22167 bp, 20 predicted proteins | sample 1015_Q2_SP10_10__FD_132435 | JGI IMG/M metagenome (GOLD analysis project Ga0187779, IMG submission 132435) | Tropical peat soil microbial communities from peatlands in Department of Meta, Colombia - 1015_Q2_SP10_10_MG | ecosystem: Environmental > Terrestrial > Soil > Wetlands > Peat | place... | reverse complement strand
TACGAATCGAGGCCCAACGTCACGGCAGATGCCTCCGGCCTCTGCCTTAAGTCGGGCAATAGTGTCATCCTGAGGGGAGGGTCAGAAGCCTTTCATTCAAATCAGGCGATGGGACAAGTTCTTCGAAAGGTCCTCGTTGAGATGGGACTTCCCCAAGAAGCGATCCAGATCTTTCCTCATACGGAGAGGGAGGCGATCCGGGAGATGCTCCAGTTGGAGGGGGAGATTGATCTCATCATCCCCAGGGGAGGGGAAGAGCTCATTCGATTCGTCACAAGACACTCGAAGATTCCTGTGATCAAACATTACAAAGGGGTCTGCCATGTCTTCGTGGATGAGACGGCCGATCTGGAGATGGCCAACCGGGTCTGCCTCAATGCAAAAGTCCAAAAGCCAGGCGTGTGCAATGCGATGGAGACCCTGCTCGTTCATCAGAAGGTGGCAAATCGATTTCTTCCAAAAGTAGCGAGCGCCCTTCAGAGAGAAGGTGTCGAACTGAAAGGATGTTCTCAGACAAGGAAGATCCTCTCCCACATTAAGGAGGCGCGGGAAGAAGATTGGACTCAAGAGTACTTAGACCTCATTCTCTCCATCAAGGTCGTGAAGGGAATCGAAGAAGCGATCGCGCACATTGCACGGTACGGCTCGTCCCACACCGAAGCGATTATCACGTCGGATTATGAGAATGCTCAGAGGTTTCTGAGAGAAGTCAACTCCTCCTGTGTCCTGGTGAATGCCTCGACAAGATTCAACGACGGGTTCGAGCTCGGTCTGGGCGCAGAGATCGGGATCAGCACCTCCAAACTCCACGCCTTCGGCCCCATGGGGTTGGAGGAATTGACGACGACGAAATTTATCGTGTATGGAGACGGACAGGTCCGAAAATGAAAACGCATAGAGCATAGCGCTGAAATCTTTTCACGCCATGCGCTTTGGGCTATGCCCCATGCTGTTTATTAAAGAGGGGAGGATTAAGAAATCAAAAAGGAGTCCACGGGTAGGAAGGTTGGGCTGTTTGGAGGCACCTTCAACCCCATCCATTTGGGCCACCTCAGGGGTGCGGAAGAAATTTGTGAGGCATTTCACCTCGAGGAGGTTATCTTCATTCCTTCCTCTGTCCCGCCCCATAAGGTGACAGAAAAAGTGATCGAAGCCGAACATCGGCTGGAGATGGTGAGGTTGGCCACCCGAAGTAATCCACATTTTTCTACCAGTGACGTCGAGCTTTCAAGGCCTGGAAAATCTTACTCCATCGATACCATCCGGTTTTTCAGAGAGAGAGGCGTGGATCCCCTTTTCTTTATCTTGGGGAGCGACGCCTTTGTGGAGATTGAGACGTGGAAGGAATGTCAAAACCTCTTTTCTATTTGCGACCTTATCATAATGACGAGGCCGGAAGCTCAAAAAAACAGACGCTCCTCACCCTTCCCCAAGGCCCTGATCCCAAGCTTTCGATATGATCAGAGAGAGAATGCCTGGATCCATCTTTCGGGGCACCTGCTCTATTTTAAAGAGATCTCGTTCCTCGACATCTCCTCCACAAAGGTGAGGAAATTGATTGAAGAAGGGCGGTCCGCCAAGTATTTGATCCCTGACGAGGTGGAGGTTTATGTTCAGAACCTCGGGCTTTATCGAAGAAACCCGTGACTAATTTTTTACTTGTCAACAGAATTTTTTCTGGTATAATGCTACATCCAAATTCATCTGTCAGGAGGATATGACCACCGATTCGAAAACAAAGTCTCTGCTCTGCCTGAAGGCAGCGCTTGAAAAGAAGGCCTTAGACCCGGTTCTTCTTGAGTTGAAAGGGAGAACCTCTTTTACCGATTATTTTCTACTCTGTACTGGCAAATCGGATCGTCAGGTTCAAGCGATTGCGCAGGGAATTGAAGAGGCTCTAAAGAAGATAGGCGTTCGGCCTCTCGGTCAGGAGGGAATGACCGAAGGAAAATGGATTTTGATGGATTACGAGGATGTGGTCGTTCATATCTTTCTGGAACCTGTGAGAAAATTTTACGATTTGGAAGGGCTTTGGATCGACGCCCCGCGAATGGATATCCAAAAAGGAGGAAGTATTGGCTAAAGGAAAAGCAAAACCCAAGGTAAAGTCCAAAGCCAAGCCCCCAGTGAAACCCCGGGCGGAAGAGAAGAAGGGACTGGAAAAAGTCGACAAGGAGACGGTCGCGAGATTCAAAAAAATTCTCCTCAAGGAGCGGGAGCAGATCGTTGGGGAGGTCAAACAAATTGTTGAATCTTCAAAGGAAATGGGGCAAGATGGTATTCAGGATATCGGGGATGAGGCGGCCAATATTTACAACAAGCAAGTCCTGCTCAGCTTAAATGAGAACGAGCGATTGAGGCTCAAAGAGGTGGATGAATCGTTGGATCGTATTGAGAATGGGACTTACGGGATCTGCGATGAATGCGGAGGTCCTATTAGTTTGAAGCGACTTGAGGTTCGACCGGTGGCGAAATACTGCGTTCCATGCCTAACCAAGCTGGAAAAGGGAAAGTCATAAGCGATGTCAGTCAGACTTGTATTGAGCTTCCTTTTTATCGTGATGGCCTTCTTTCTTTGGCTTTCGTACGAGAATCCCTTGGGGGTCGAGTTCCACTTTTTCCGCGAGACTTTTGAAACGGAACTCTCCGTCCTCATGATCTCCTCGTTCGTATTGGGCGCGATGTTGGTCTTCATCGGCACCTTGGCTCGGGACACCAAACGGGCCGTTGAAGACTATCTGAGATCTCGTCAAAAAAGAAAGGGGGAATCCCTCAAGGAGGAACTGAATAAGGGGATGGATGTTTTTCTACGGGGGGATCTGGCCAAGGCCAAAGCCCATTTCATCGAGGTGCTCAAGAGAGACCCAATGCAGGTCGATCTCTATCTCCGGCTTTCGGAGATCGCCCTCCACGATGGCCATGATCAGGACGCCCTCCATTGGTTGGCCAGGGCGGAGCTGATCGACATGAGGAATATCGACATCCTCCTTCGTCAGGCAGCGGTATACCAGCGCATGAAGCGATTCGACGAGGCCATCCGTGTCTTGAACCGGGCCATCGGTTTGGATGAGACGCATCTCAAAGCACAGAAAAGTCTGAGACAAATCTACCTGGATAGCCGCAGATGGGAGGAGGCGATCCGAATCCAAAGATCGATTCTCAAATTTACCAAGGGCAAACAGGCAGAGGAGGAGGAGACCCTTTTCAATTTGGGGTTGAAGTACGAGCGTGCCAGAGATCTTTTGAGCCATGGAGGGGAACAGGATCTGGAGAATGCCCTAAAAGAAGTGAAAGAGATCGTTCGTGAGAGAAAGATGTTCCAGCCCGGGTTTGTGCTGCTGGGCGATCTCTATCTACGGATGGGAAGATGGGCTTCTGCCGGCAAGGTCTGGGGGAAGAGCTTCACCCGATTCAAATCCGTCGTCTTCGTCCTTCGTTTGGAAGACCTTTATCTTAGCCGAGAAGATCCGAGCACCCTCCTCCGTATTTACCAAAGGGTCCTTGAACACGATCCCGAGAATTGGGTGCTTGCCTTCTTCTATGCCAAGCTCTGTTTGAGACTGGAAATGCTGGATGAAGCTCTTGATGAGATCAACGAAATTAGCCTTAGGATGAAGGATTTCCCTGCTCTTCACAGGCTTCTTGCAGAAATCTACCTCCACAAAAAAGACTTCGGTCGAGCAGCCCAAGAATTTGAAAAGACTTTCGAATTGAGCGGGACTTCTTACCTCTCCTTTTTTTGCAGCACCTGCGAGAGAGAATCGAAAGAGTGGATTGCCTACTGCCCCCAATGTCATCAATGGAGCACCTATACGATCAAGGGAGCCGAGAAAGCGATCCTTTCGCCTTCTCCATCTTTTTCCTGACCCCGTTAGAAATCCCGGCGGGGCATCATTTCTAACGGGGTCTCATCGCCATTTTCCTTATTCCATTCAGCCACCATATTTATTCTGCCTGCGGCCTGCTGCTGGCGGGCAGGCATCATCAGGTATGATAAGGTACGAATCATGGGATTTCGATCAACATTCTTTCAGTTTTTTCTTCCCCCGCAATGCCCCTGTTGCGAAAAATTTTCAGAAGAAGGTAAACAAGGATTCTGTTCCAAATGTCTCTCCCAGATCCGTTGGATCGAACCTCCATTCTGTTCAATTTGTGGAATTCCCTTTATCTCTCAGGAGGTCGAAACCCATCCCTGCGGTGCCTGTGTGACTCACACGAGATATTTTACAATGGCCAGGGCCTTGGGAGCCTTCGAAGGCTCTCTTCAGGAAGCCATCCACCGTTGGAAATATGAGGGAAAGACTTATCTCACCCCTTTTTTCGCAGAATGGATAGCGGAGGGGTTGAACCGTTATTGGAAGCCAGGCTCTCTGGACCTTCTGATCCCTGTCCCGCTGCATCCCCTGCGATTAAGGGAAAGAGGATTTAATCAAGCGCTCCTCCTTGTGAAGGACTTAAGTCGTCGGACAGGAATTCCTTACCGTAAAAAGATCCTTCAAAAAAAGAAACCCACTATTCCTCAAGTGAATCTCGGCGGTGTGGAAAGGGAAAAGGGGGTAAGGGGAACGTTCTATGTTGTCGACAAAAAAGAGCTGCTGGGAATGTGGGTTCTCTTAGTCGATGACGTTTACACCACTGGAGCTACGGTCAACGAATGCTCGAAGGTGTTGCTCGTAGGGGGCGCAGAAAGGGTAGATGTCCTCACGCTGGCCCATGCGATTAAAAGGCCTTGATGTGGAAGGGTTCGGGAGTTCTAGAAACCAGGGGGTCTAGTGAAAAAATAAACTTTCATTCCAAGAAATCCTAAAACACTTGAACCATCGATCCTTTGAATCCTTGACCCCTCTAAGAGAAAAAGATGAGCCGTCGAAAAAAGTGGATCCTTCTCAGGATACTGATTCCGATCGTAATCCTCGGAACCCTCACTGCGTTATCCGCCGATTATCTCCTCGACCCTAATATCTACCGGAACATCCTTCAGAAATCCTTAACGGGCGCCTTGGACAGAGAAGTTTCCATCGGGAAGGCAAGAATAGATTTGTGGGGCGGCGTGGGAATGTCCTTTGAAGACCTGCGAGTCAAGGATCGCTCCCTGACCTTCGATCTTCTTCGGTCCGAGAGACTGATTTTAAGAGTGAAGCTTCTCCCTCTTCTCAAGAGAAAAATCGAATGGAAACGAATTGTCGTGGATCGGCCCAGGCTCCATGTCATCCGTGACAGAAACGGCCAATGGAATATCTTCTCTGGCGGCAGGATGGCCGGTGCAAACCCGGAGGGAACAAAAGAGAAGATCCAAAAGGCCCTCCCGTCCTTCTTCGATTGCTCCTTCGCCATCAGGGATGGAGAGATTTTTTTCTCAGACGAGAGCTTGGGCGATTCACCTTTGAAAACAGAGATACGGTCTTTCAATTGTAAACTCTCAAGGGTCTCCTACCACAAATCCCTTCCGTTCAGAATCAGCGGGAACATCCATCAGTCGAAGAAAGAGGGCCAGTTTTCCATCGACGGAACAGTTCGAGATATTCCGGAAGATATGGACTTTTCAAAAGCAGGGGTTGAGGCGGAGGTGAAGTTGAAGGGGATTGAAACGCTCCATTTCTGGCCATATCTCAAAACAATGCTTCCCATGAAAATGATCTCAGGAGTCCTCGACCTAAATGCCCATTACCGAGGAAACTTCCAAGGACCGTTCAAAACTTCCACAAGAATTACGATGAGAGATGTCCTTTTCGATTATCCTCAAGTGTTTTCATTCCTTCTGAAGCCGAAATGGTTGAATCTCAGCTTCGAAGCTGAATATGATGCAAAAGATTTCAAGATTCCCCGGTTCTTTATCAAATTGCCGGAGATATGGATTAAGGCCAAGGGAAGGATTTATGGTATCGGGTCGAAAGAGATGGGAATGGAAGTCGAAGCATCCAGCAGTGCCTTCGATATCGCAGAAGGAAAGAAGTTCATCCCCTTCCGGATCATCACTCCAGATGTCTCGGATGGCCTTTTCCGTTCGGAAGGAAAGGGGCCTTTTCAAGCTGTCTCTGTCAAACTTTCGGGAAGGATGCCAGAGATTGATCACTGCGATGAGCTTTTGAATGCCCACGTCCTCTCGGTTGAGGCAAAACTCGATGGGGTCGAGTTGAAACTTCCTTGGAACTTTCCGCCTCTTGAAAACCTCAAAGGCCGCCTCCTCTTTCAAAAGGGTCATCTTCATTTGAATGGCTTGGAAGGAAAAATCCTTCATTCAACCCTTGAAAAAGTGAACGGCACGTTCTATGAGTTTCTGCATATCCCGACGCTTCAAATCGGGTACCAGGGGAAATTCGATTTGACGGATCTTCCCGCTTTCACAAAGGCCGAGGGGATTCCTGAAGAATTCATCCAAACCCTTTCAGCCGTGCACATTGATTCAGGAAAAGCACAATATTCTCTCTCTGCCAAGGGGCTCCTGAAACCTCCCCTCCGTTTTCAGTACCACGGAGTCTATCATGTTTCGAAAATCCAATTCACCCATCCACAAATTCCATTTCCAATACGAATTGAAGAGGGACGCATAGAACTTTCCCCTACCGATCTCCAATGGTCAGAGGCACAGGTGGATTTTGGTAATTCCGTTATAAGGATGTCAGGCCTTTGGAAATTCGGAGAGAAAGATCATCTCCTCGAGATCATGGCCAAGGGAAGAGTCGACGTCAAAAACCTTTTCGCCCTCTTTGAGGCCCCTGTATTTCCTCAAGAAGTCCAATCAAAAACGAAGGATTTCGAAGCGCTTTCGGGAACAAGCCAAATCCTATTCAAGGGGAGGACCCTCCCAGGAATCTCCCGCTTCTCATACGAGGGGGAGGTTTTCCCAACAGAAGCTTCATTCCTGCTGAGGGGAAATCCTATCCCTATCGTTCTTAAGGAGGGAAGGGTCTCCTTCTCCAACCTAGGGATGGGTTTTTCGAAGACGAAGATCCAGTCAGGTAGTTCTTCTCTGACTTTGGACGGATCGATCAAAGATGGAAGTGTGGATCTCTCCACTCACGGTTCGATTGACCTGAAACAAATGTTTTCGCTCATCAAATCACCCCTTTTCCCAGATCAGATTCAGTCGCAGATGCGTGGGTTTCAAGAACTCAACGGAGGGGTAGAGGTTCGTCTGAAATGGATAGGAAAAATGGAAAAATGGATAAGCGCCTTAAGGGAAGGTGAGATCCGATTGAGAGGGGTAAACGTTCAACATCGAGGAATTCCCGTTTCTATCTCCCATCTTGAGGGATTCTTTTCTATAACCCCTGAGCAGATTCGATTCGATCAGTTAACGGGAAGGTTAGGAGATTCTCCCCTTACCCTCTCCGGCACCCTCTTCCGCGGTTCGACTTCCTCCCCTGTTGCTCCCCAGAAGGTCGAAAAAGGCTCAGGCCTGGCGGAAGGCAGGCGGATTTCCTTTCAGATTTCCTCTCCGGAACTGGACCTCGATCCGCTCCTTCCGAAAAAAGAAGAAACCCCTTCAATCTCCTTTGAGAAGATAAGGGATTGGCTTTCCGATTGGTCGATCGATGGCAAGATACAGGTCAGTAAAGGGAAATATCGTAGCCTTCATTATCAAGACCTGAAAGGAGAGATGAAGACGGTCGATGGCATATTATCCATCCGCCCCTTTCAATTCAAATCGGATGGAGGGGACTTTTGGGGTGAAGGATGGATAAAACCGACGGAAAAGGGGATAAGTTTTGAGATCAGGCCCCGTTTCTCCAATATGGAAGCCAAGGCTTTTATTCGAACCCTATTCCAGAAAGGGGAAGAGGAAAGGGTAATCGTCACCGGAAGGGTTCACATCGATAAGGTGGAGTTAAGAAGCGAAGGGGAGGATTTCCAACAAGTGAAGGAATCCCTCAACGGGGGGTTGAGATTTGAGATCGAGAACGGTGTCATTGAAAAGTTTAACATCCTCTCCAAAATTTTCTCTATCCTGAATGTTTCGCAATTGCTCAAAGGCAGACTCCCGGATTTGACAACGAAAGGACTCCCTTTTCATCAGATCCTGGCGAACTTTCATGTGAAGGACGGGGTGGCCACCACGGACGATTTTCTGGTGGATAGCGATGCCATGAGGATCACTCTTATTGGAAAGATCGACCTGGGGAAGAATCTTATCGATGCGAGGATCGGAGTTCATCCTTTGGTGACGATTGACACGATATTAAGAAGCGTCCCCATTGTGGGTTATATTCTCACGGGCGAGGGGAAGGGGTTCATCTCCTATTTCTACCGGGTGAAGGGAAACCTGGATAGTCCAAAGATCGAGGCCATTCCACTCAAGAGCATCGAGGAACCCTCTTGGGGAGTCATCAAGCGCTTGCTGTTGACACCTTTGAGACCATTCCAAAAGGCCCCCTCACCCAACAAAAACGCGAAAAATAACTGACTATTCTGCGTTAAGTAGTTGAGAGACTGCGTTCAATGGTTTTTTTCAGAAATTAACTTTTTCTCTTGACAAATAACAATATATTGTAGTAGAAATCTTAGCACATACTAAATATAGCCCCTCTGGACATCTTTCTAACCGTCTACCCTAAACTAAGAGGTGAGGATCAATGGCAAGCGTCATCGAGATGAAAGGGAATCAGCAGGAATTGTTCAAGCACGAGGTTGAAACGACGGATATGGCCCTCTTCGTCCGTACCTCGGACGAAGCGATGTTGGGCTGGGATCGGCAGAGGATTGTCGACGCCCTCATGCGCGAGACCTACGTGGATTTCGATACCGCGAAGGAGATCGCCCGGGAAGTGGAGGAGCTGATCGCCACCTCCAAGATCAAGATGATCACCGCCCCTCTCATCCGTGAGCTCGTGGACACCAAACTGGTCGAAAGAGGACTCGAACAGGCCCGCAAGATGCACACCCGCCTGGGAATGCCTCTCTATGACGTCGATCAGCTTATCCTCCACCCCAATAAAGAAAATGCCAATGTCCCTCACGGGCCGGAGGCCACCAACCTCACCTTGGCCGAAAGGATCAAAAAGGAATATGCCCTGCTCACGGTTTTCTCGCAGGAAATTTCTGATGCCCATATGCGCGGGGATATTCATCTCCACGATCTCGGGTTTATAGACCGGCCCTATTGCAGCGGTCAATCCCTCGAATATATCAAGCGCTTCGGTCTGAGTCTTCCCAACTCGATCGCCATGGCCAAGCCTGCCAAGCATCCTGAAGTGTTGCTCGCGCACATGGTGAAATTCGCCGCAGCCCTTCAAAGTCATTTTGCCGGCGCGATTGGTTGGGATTCTATTAATCTCTTTTTCGCACCCTATCTGGTAGGAATGTCTAACCGAGAGATGGAGCAACTGGCCCAGATGATGATCTTCGAGTTTTCCCAGCAAGCCGTGGCTAGGGGCGGCCAGGCCATCTTCACAGACCTGAATCTCTATTGGGAGATCCCCAAACATTTTGAAAATGTCCCGGCCATCGGACCGGGTGGGGAATTCACGGGAAAGACCTACAGCGATTATATGGAAGAGTCCCAACGTTTTGCGAAAGCGCTCTTTGACGTCTATCAGGAAGGAGATGGATCGGGGAGGCCCTTCTTCTTCCCCAAGCCCCTCGTTCATATTACGGAGAAGTTCTTCCAAACCCACGGTCACACAGGTTTTCTTGATCACATCTGTGATGTCGCTTCTGAAAAGGGGAATACCTATTTCGTCTTCGACCGTGGAGAAACTGCCAAGATTTCAGAATGCTGCCGTCTCAGCTTTAAGTTGGACCAGACAGACCTTGAAGATGCCAAGCATCCATGGAAGATGCGGTACTGCGCCCTCCAGAACGTGACGCTTAATCTTCCAAGAATCGCTTACCTGGCGAAGGGGGATGACGCCAAGCTCTTCTCTAAAATCGCTGAGTTTATTGAGATGGCGGTGAAGGCCCATCTGGAGAAGAAGCTCTTTATCGAAAAACTCCTCTCCTTAGGGGAAAAGGGACCCCTGGCGTTGCTGGCCATGCAACGGGATGAATCTCCCTATTTGAGGATGGGCCGTGCCAGCTTCCTGGTGGGGATGGTGGGGCTCAATGAGCTGGTTCAAATTCATACCGGGCGGGAGATGCACCAGTCCAAGCAGGCCTTTAAATTTGGCCTCAAGGTGATTGCACACATGAAATTATTGGTGGACAAGTTCAGCCAGCGTTATGGGATGCGTTTCGTTCTGGAGCAGACTCCCGCCGAATCGACCGCCTACCGGTTTGCCAAATTAGACCTCAAATTTCACTCTCCCAGATCGGGACATATTGTAAAAGGCGATATCTCAAAAGGAGAGGTCTATTACACGAACTCAACCTACCTAAACAATTCTGCCGTGCTGAACCCGATCGAGCGCGTCAGACAAGAAGGTCTTTTCCATCCCCTGATCGAGGCTGGCGCATTGACCCATATCTGGCTGGGCGAGGCGAGACCTTCGAGGTCGTCGCTGGCCAATTTTGTAATCAAAACGTTTCAACTGACCCAGAATGATCAGATTGCTTTTTCTCCGGAATTTACGGCTTGCAATCGCTGTCACCGGACGAGCCGGGGCCTTCGTTCATCTTGTACGTATTGCGGTGCTGAGGACGTGGAGGGCATCACGCGGATCACCGGTTATTTCACGAAGCTTTCCAGCTGGAATAAAGGCAAGCTTGGAGAACTTCGGGACCGATATCGGAACCAGGCCTTCTTTTCAGAAAAGGATGAAAGGATGGCAGTGGATGCCTGATGGGTTAACAATGATCATTGCTCAATGATCATTGAACATTTCTCATTGATTCATTAAGGAGGAGGAAATGGGATTCATAAAAATTTTTACGAAAGCGAAATGTCCGAAATGCCCTGCTGTTAAGGAAATCGGAAAGGAGTTAAAAAAGCAAGGTGTGTCCGTGTTGACTTACGACTTGGATACGATCGACGGCCTGGCCGAGGCTTCCTTTTACAGCATCCGCTCTACCCCCTCGATCGTCATCGAGGACGACGAGGAGAGGGAGGTGATCAGTTGGAGAGGGGTCGTCCCGACTCTCCAGGAAGTGAAACAGCATTTGCTCCCCCTCACCCCGTCCCTCTCCCCTTCCCTCGGGAGAGGGGAAGGGTGAGGGGCGTGGAAACTCAGCATGATCGAGATCAAAGGATTCCTGGAGACCTCCTTCTCGGATTGGCAGGGGAAGATCTGCTCGGTGCTTTTCCTCCCCCGCTGTAACTTCCGCTGTCCTTATTGCCACAATCATTCCCTTGTTTTCCATCCTGAGCAGTACGCTACCCTTCCACTGGAAGATATTCTCGTTCGTCTCCGTTCTTTGAAGGATTGGATCGATGGGGTTTGCCTCACAGGGGGAGAGCCTACGCTCCATGCCGACCTTCCTCTTCTGGTCCGGAAAATAAAGCGGCACGGATTTTCGGTCAAGCTGGATACGAATGGTTCAAACCCTAAGATGTTAGAAGAATTGATCGAGGGAGGGGAGACGGATTTTATATCCATGGATGTGAAGGCGCCCTTGGAACCTTTTCGTTATTCGCGCTCCACCGGTCTTCCCGTCAATCTGAAACCCATTCTGGACTCGATCGAAATCCTAAAAAGAGGAAAAGTGGCATTTGAATTTCGAATGACCGTTGTGCCGGGCCTCCACCGGGAAGAAGATATTCGGACCCTTGCGAATCATCTGAGGGCAGGCCAAAGATTCATCCTCCAGAGCTTCAATCCGGAAAACCCGCTGGAGCCTTCATTTAAAAAAGTCGTTCCTTATGATCCAGGGGTTTTGAAGAAAATTGAAAGAGAAATTCAGGAAATCATGTGATCGCATCGTTTCTCCGTAATGAATTTGCCATAGGGCTGAGGTGCCAAACTGCACAGTGCATCGTGCTCGCCTTGAGTTGGCAGACACGAAGTATAGCGCTAAGACCCTCTTGCTCTGCGCATCGCTCTAAGTCCTCTGCGGTGCTTCCGATGGGGAGATGAAATCTTTTTCTCTTAAAGAGATCCGGACGAATGTGGAGACGCTGGAGAGAGAAATGCGTCTCCAGAGATCCGTCTTGGAAGTCATTCCAGAAGCCGTTTTGATCCTCGACGAAGCGGGAGACTTTCTAAAGGTCAATCCGAAGGGGATGGAACTATTGGGATACCCTCCGGAGGAACTTCAACAGAGAATGTTTATAGATGTGATTCCCCTCGAAGACCTTTTCAAAATCCGAGAAGGGTTTGAGGCAATGGGACGAGGAAAAAAGGTCAGATTCCGGGCACGGATTATTAGTCGATTGGGAGAACGGATTCCTGTCGAGATCTTCGGGGTCCACAGAGAAGATGCCTTTTTTGTAATGCTAAGAGACTCGAGAGAAAGGGCCGAGTTCGAGGAGGAGTTTGAAAGGCGGAAGAAAGAGCTCACAGAAAAGATTCGAGAACGAGATCTGTACGCCCGAGAACTCCAGGTGATCAGGGACCTCTACAAAGAAAAATTGAAGGAGATCGACGTGATGCGGGAGGAGGCGTTGCATCTCTCTTACACCGACGACCTCACCGGCATCTATAACCACCGTTTTTTTATCCAACAACTGACCCTGGAAGTGGAACGTCAAAAACGCTATCCCACTCCCCTCTCCCTTCTCATGATCGACATCGATTACTTCAAGAATTATAACGATGCGAACGGACATTTAGCCGGGGATCAGGTGTTGAAGGCCGTTTCGATTCTTATCCAACGCGGTGTCCGGCAGAGCGATATCGTCGCCCGCTATGGCGGAGAGGAATTCTCCGCCATCTTAATCAATGCAGGAAGAGAAAAGGCTTTAGAGATTGCGGAGAGAGTGAGAAGAAATGTGGCGGATACTCGTTTTCCCAATGAGAGTACCCAACCTAATAAGGATTTGACCGTAAGCGTGGGGATGGCCACCTTTTCCTCCTCTATGGCCAGCCTCACGGATTTAATCCGTGAGGCTGATCATGCCCTCTATCGGGCGAAGAAACGCGGCAGGAATCGTATCGAGGGATGAGATGAAGACCGTGGTCGTCGCCGCCGCCTTAATCATCGAACAAAGGAAAATTCTCGTCACGCAGAGGAAGAAGGATTCATCCCATGCACTTCTTTGGGAATTCCCAGGAGGCAAGGTGAAGGAGGGGGAGGAGCCGAGGGAAGCTTTACAAAGAGAGTTAATGGAGGAGTTGGATGTGGAGGCGGAGGTGGGGATGATTTTTGATGCGGTCTTTTATTCTTATCCAGAGTATCCGATTCTTCTCTTGATCTATCGCTGTCGGGTTGAGAAAGGTCTTCCCAAGCCCGTCGCATGTCAGGACGTTCGATGGGTGACCGTCAGGGAGCTGGAGGGGTTGGCAATGCCACCTGCCGATGATCCCATTCGGAAGCACCTCCTCTCGTCGCGGGAAAAGCTTCTCCTTCTATAAAAAGAGACGAATTGGAATAGAATGGGTTCGGGATGAACGATGGAACAAGACCGGGTTCAAAGGTATGTGAAGAGTTTAGAAAGGACCATTGAAAACAACCATCATTACCTGAAGAAATCGATTGAGGACTTTCAGGAGATGTGTCGGATGGCCAGTCCGGAAAAGCATATACCCGCAGGAATTGCCAATGATATCCGGGAAATGTATAAGGAGATTCGAAACCGGCTGACAGAGATTAAGGCCATCGAGCAACTCCTTCAGGGCAAGTATCGGCAGTACTATCGTCGGGACGTCCTCCGCGACAAAGAGATCACGGAATTCGGGTTCATTTCGAAAAATTGCTACTCCAAATTCGAGTATGCGATGGTCCAAATGAAAGCCATAAAGAGGCTGAAAGAACAGGTCCCGAGGGCGGACCGGCCAAAGGGGTCCTTCGAATGGTTTCGCTCTAAGGAAAACCAGGTGACTTTTACGAAAGATCTGAGGATCTTGACAGAACTGGACTATCAATCCACTCCAGAAGAAGTCGGCGGGGAGAGACGTGAGACGACTGGAAGTCGAGCCCTCACCCTTTTCTTGATTAACGGAGATTCCGTCTCCCTTGACCACCTCCAATCCCAAATCCGATTGCGAGAGCATGATATCATAGAGCGCTACGGGAAGGAAGAAATCCGTGGGGTCCTGGTCCACTTGAGGGAGGTCGATCCTCTTGTAGTGGAAAGGAAATTTCAGCAATTTATGGAAGGCAAAGGGTTGGTCAAACTCAAATCCCTCTTCCTACAAATTCATTCTTCAAATGATTTGGAAGCCGATTTGTTAGAATTAATCAAGCCGACGTTGCAAGAGATGACCGAGGGGGAAGTGAGAACCCTTTCGATTTGACGCCCTGTGGGATATGAGATCTTCTTGCATTTTCTCCTTGACAATCTTTGCTCGAATATACTAAGACTAAATCAATGATTCTAATCACAAAAAGAGAAGAGGAAGAAATCAAGTCCGAAGAAATGGAACCTCCAGGGAACCGGGTTGAGTTCTATCACTTGACCTACGCTGGTGAACCACAAAAGAATCGAAGCCCGGAGATGATGGTTGATAAAGTAACTGCCTGACCCTTCTTGGCACATTTCCGGGACCAGCCCTGGCAGGGAACGGAATTGTGCCATGCATCCTACCCTCAAGAAAATATCCTGTCTTTTGTCCGGTTTCACTGAACGCTCAGTAACAAAACGCTTTGCCAAGAGAGGGTGTGTTTATTGTTTAGTAACGAGGACTACCTATGTACTGGATCAGTAAGAGCATCCATCTTCTGACGCGTTTCCGCCGGCAACTGATCATTTTTTTGTCCGTCCTCGGACCCGGAATCATTGTGATGGTGGCGGATAACGACGCAGGAGGTATATCCACTTATGCGGTGACCGGTTCCAAGTTCGGTTTTTCACTTCTCTGGATGTTTATTCCTCTTTTCCCCATGGCTTATTATGTCCAGGAGATGACGGTGCGTTTAGGCGCCGTTACAAAACGTGGTCACGCGGAGGCCATCTTTGACGGATTCGGGCCTTTTTGGGGATGGTTTTCACTCATTGACTTGGCTATCGTGAACTGGCTGACGTTAATTACCGAGTACATCGGAATGACCGCTGCCATGAGCCTTCTCGGCGTACCGCCTTGGCTCACCTATATCATCGTGACAGCTATCCTGTTCACCGTTGTCCTCTCAGGACGATACTGGACCTTCGAGAAAATAGCGCTCTTCTTTTGCATTTTCAATTTTGTCTATATCCCTGCTGCCATCTGGGCGATGGAAACCCCAAGCGCTCCGAGTTGGAGCGTGGCACTCCAGGGCTTCTATCATCCCGATTTGCCATTCGGACTCAACGGAGACCTGATTTTCATCTTGATGGCCAACATCGGAACAACCATTGCGCCTTGGATGATCTTCTTTCAACAAAGCGCTGTTGTGGACAAGGGCTTAGATTATCATGATATCAAATTCGGCCAAATGGACACCCTCGTCGGTTCCTTTTTAACCTGTGTGGTGGCTGTTTTCATCATCATTGCCACGGCGTCTGTCTTTTACTATCATCGCCCGCCCATCACAATTGAGGATGCCAAACAAACAGCTGAAGCCATTGTGCCTCTTTTATCATCCGGACATGGTGCACTGGCACGCAAACTTTTCGCCATCGGGCTCTTTGATGCCGGGTTCCTGGGGGCACTGTGCATCTCCTTATCTTCTTCGTGGGCTGTAGGCGAGGTCTTCGGATGGGCCCACTCCTTGAATTTGAAGGTCAGGGAAGCACCCTGGTTTTACCTGATCTACTTGATCATGCTGATCACATCAGGCCTCGTGGTTTTGATCCCGGGCGCTCCTTTGGTCACGATTACGATGTTCGTCCAGGTGGTGGCGGTCACTCTTTTGCCTGCGGCACTTGTCTTTTTACTCCTTCTTCTAAATGACGAATCGTGTATGGGTGAACATACCAACACCGCCTGGGAAAACTATGCAAACTGGACCATTGTTATTGTCGTGGCATTGATGTCGACCCTTTTGGGTATCAGTACCCTTTTCCCAAGTCTTTTTAAATAACCCATAGGGAGGTCAAGATGATGACACCTGCTGTGAATACTTCAAAAACACCCAGTCCGGGAATTGGCCACGGCTACCGATTCCTTTATTTTTCAGAATTGACTAAACGTCCGATTTGCGCGGGAAAGATCAAGGACCGGATTGGAAGACTAACCGATCTCGTGTTTTCTCTCACCGAACCTTATCCTGAAGCCGTTGGAATTTATGTCGAGCACGGATGGGGCAAGCCTACCGAGTTCATCCCCTGGGCAAAGGTCATGCGGATCGAAGACGATGCCATCTTTGTACAGCCTCCTGGAAACGGGAACACTTATCCTTCCTTCGTCGATCAGCCGGGTTGGATACTTGTGGACAAGCATCTGATGGGTCGCACGATCCTCGACATGGATGGTCGGCGCATCGAGGTGGTCAACGATGTCCATCTGCTGGAGTCCAAGGGGCAACTGTTCATCGTCCACGTTGATATTTCCTTCAATGGATTCTTACGCAGGTTGGGATTGGGAGGAATCCGCTGGGTTAAGGATCAGCTGATCTCATGGAAATATGTCCAGCCTCTCTCCGTGGAAGATGCTATCTCGACAGACAAAGTGACGCTCTCCGTCACCCGCAAACAGGTGTTGCAGATGCCCGGCGAGGACTTGGCGGACGCCCTTGAAGAATTGTCCGGCAAAGAACAGCAGGCTCTCTTTTCAGCTCTCGATTCGGAAAAGGCTGCGGAGGCCCTGGTCGAGGCGGAGCCCAGAGCACAGCGACAGATCATCGCCAATTTACGGAAGGAAAAAGCCCATACTATTTTATCTGAAATGACGATCCCTCAACTGGCAGATCTCTTCTCTGTTCTGCCGCATGAGCAGATGACAAACTTAATGGAATTGCTCAAACCGGACCAGGCCGAGCGCGTGCAGGCCATTCTCTCGGACCGCGAAGCCAAAGCCAGTGACATCATGTCATCGAATTTTATGACCGCGTACAAGAACGCGAAAGTTGGCGAGTTCCTCGAAAAGATAAGACGCTCTGGCGTTGAACCGGATGCCATCTCTTATATCTATGTGGTCAGTGCGGAGGACCAAACTCTTGCCGGCGTGGTCGATTTACGTGAACTACTGCTCTCTTCGGATCAGATGACCCTGGGAGAAATCATGGTTCCCCCGGCCGTCGTGGCAGAAGAAAATGATGTACGGGAGGACCTGGCCGAAATGTTTGCTAAGTATCATTACAGAATGATTCCTGTTGTGGATGAACGAGACCGTATCCTGGGAGTGATCCATTTCAACGATATCATGAAGGATCTTGTTACCCGCGTTAAAGTCTAAGGAGAAGACAATGCCTCGCGTGAAAATGACCCGTACGACCAAAATTGCACTTTATTGCTTGCGGTTCTACCTGCTATTCCTGCTGATCCTGGTCATCATAAAATTTCTCAAAGTCATCTAAGGTTCTAAAATGGTGAGGATCTGCCGATCACCCCGCTCTTGAACTTCGTGGCGGCTTAAGACCTTGATTTTTCAACAGACCTCGGTTAACGTTCATCTGCAATCATTTGAAGGAAAACCATGAAGATAGTCATGATCGGTCCGGGAGCCATGGGAAGCCTCTTCGGCGGACTCCTCACCCGTGCGCGTGAGGACCTTTGGTTGGTTGGCTACAAAAAGGATCAAGTCGAGACAATTTCCTCCGTCGGTCTCACTCTTGAAGAGAGAGAAGGGCCGCAAATCATCCGGATGAGGGCCACTCCTGACGTAACCTCTGTTGGAAAAGCGGACCTGGTGATCTTTTTTGTCAAGACATACGATACTGAAAAGGCGGTTTCAGATTCTCTGGTCCTCGAGAAGGAAGATACAATATTCCTTACCTTACAGAATGGCCTTGGAAACGAGGAAGTGATTTGTAAGAAGATCGATCGGAAAAAAGTCATGCTTGGAGTCACAGGTCATGGAGCAACGCTGCTACAGCCAGGCCACGTTCGACATGCCGGATGGGGGAAGACGTTTATCGGGGAACTGGATCATCGAATCACCGACCGAGCCAATCGAATTGCTCAGATGTTTTATAAGGCGGGTATCGAGACGGAAGCCTCCCTGAATATTCATGACCAGGTGTGGGCGAAACTCTTGGTCAACGTGGGGGTCAATGCCCTAACCGCTTTGACCGGATTCAAGAATGGTCAACTCCTAGATTATCCTGAAACTACAAGATTGCTGGAGAGACTGGTGATTGAAGCGGCAGAGGTCGCCAGGAGAAAAGGGGCTCGCATCGAAGAAGATCCGATAGAAAAAGTTCGCAATGCAGCAGCGGCGACAAAAGAAAACCGTTCTTCGATGGGTCAGGATTTTGACCGCAGACGAAAAACCGAAATCGATGCTATTAACGGAGCTGTGGTCAGAGCAGCTCAACCATTGGGAATCCCTGTTCCTTTTAATGAAGCGGTGACCGATTTGGTGAAAGCTATAGAAAACAGTTTTTGAAAAGACAAGTTCAAATTTCAAAATTCCTGCCTACGCCGGAGCGGCTTCGCGCAGGCAGGCAAATGTCAAATGAATGCCAAAGATTAAAAATCAAAGCCTATTTGAAATTTGAGCTTTGACATTGATTGGTCATTTGACATTTTCCTTATTCAAGATGAAGGAGGGAAACATGGACCGTAAGAAGATCACTCCGGTGGATGTTCAGACGATGAAAAAGGAAGGAAAGAAGATCACCATGCTGACGGCCTACGATTATCCCATGGCCCTGCTCGAAGATCGAGCCGGGATCGAGATTATTCTGGTGGGAGACTCCCTGGGGATGACCGTACTCGGCTATGAGAATACCCTTCCGGTCACCATGGATCAAATGATTCACCACACCAAGGCCGTGACCCGTGGGGCAAAAACTGCTCTGATCATCGGCGATATGCCATTCATGTCCTATAACACCTCTGAAAGAGATGCCATCCTCAATGCTGGCCGGTTCATGAAAGAGGGGGCAGCCGATGCTGTGAAATTGGAAGGAGGCGCCAGTGTCAAGGAGATTGTGAGGGCGATTGTCAAGGCGGGCATCCCGGTGATGGGACATATCGGGCTGACACCCCAGACCATTTCCATGCTCGGGGGATTCAAGGTCCAAGGCAAGGATGCACAGGCTGCACAGAAGATCATTGATGACGCCTTGTCACTTGAAGACGCCGGGGCCTTCTCTGTTCTCCTCGAAGCCGTTCCCGCACCCATTTCAAAAAAGATAACGGAGCGTCTAAAAGTTCCAACCATTGGCATCGGTGCCGGTGTTCATTGTGACGGGCAGGTATTAGTGGTCCATGATATGTTAGGGCTCTTTGATCGCTTCACGCCCAAATTTGCAAAAAAATATGTCAACCTGAGCGAGGTGATCCTCAAAGCCTTTGAATTATACAGAGACGAAGTCTTGAAAGGGGCCTTTCCAACGGACCAACATAGTTTCCACATCGATGAGAAAGAGTTGAGTAAAGTCAAATGAAAGAGAAGATCAACCCGCTCAGCCCGAGGCGCAGTGAGTTCGAAGTGGTCTCCCCTCCAAAACTTGAAATTGCGGATCATGAGAAGGAAGGGAATCAGGCGGCGGTGCTGGGGGGCCCTTTTGAGGATACCTGTGGCTTTGCTCATCGCTAAAATGTGCCGCTCCAAGTTTTCTCCGGAGAGACCACTCCGAACCTGAGATTGGATCTACGAGCCCGACGGACGCATTGCAAGATCTGAGTTTTTTAAGCTTGAAATCGGGCTGGGTTTGATATAATTTGTCTTCTCAGAAGGAGGTGATGGTATGCCGATATCAGCTTACGTCTTTATCGAGTGCACCGCAGGGGCTGCGAGGGATGTGGCGAAGGAAGCCTCGAAGATACAGGGAGTGAAGCGGGCCAATGCGACGACGGGTCCTTACGATGTCATCGTTCTCGTAGAGGCTCCGGACATCACTATCCTCGGCGATTTCATCGTCACCAAACTCCAGGGACTGAATGGTGTTCTGAGAACTCAGACCAATGTGATTGTGGATTAGTCAAAGACAGAAAGGAGGGGAGCGCATGGGAAGCGTGGTCAAGAAGCGTCGGAAGAAGATGCGGAAACACAAACACAAAAAGCAGTTGGATCGGGATCGTCATAAGAAAAAGAAATAATTGTTTTTAATGCGAAGATATAATATCCACATTATTCTTTTCATTCTCACCGTAGCTTCCACGTGGTTAACGTGGGGGCCACTTTATTCTGTTCCCATTATGCTTATCCTCCTGGGACATGAAATGGCTCACTATTTCATGTCCCGGAGGAGTGGCATCAGAGCTACTCTTCCTTTTTTTCTACCGCTTCCTTTCATTTCGCCTTTTGGGACACTGGGTGCCGTCATCCGCATGGAGGGGCCAATCCCTTCTCGCAGGGCTCTTTTTGACACAGGTATCGCAGGCCCTTTAACAAGTTTTTTCCTGAGCCTCCCAGCGGTCCTAACGGGCCTAAGACTTTCTAAATTTATTCCTGCCTCACAGATTCGAGGAGAAACGATCAGGCTGGCAGATCCTCTTCTGTTCTCGCTTATTCACTACCTATTTATTCAAGAGGTCCCTAACCATCATGAAGTAATTCTGCATCCCATAGCATATGCCGGGTGGGTCGGTCTGTTTGTCACCGCCCTTAACCTCCTTCCTATTGGACAGTTGGACGGCGGCCATATCGCCTATGCGCTGTTTGGGAGGAAGACTCGGAAGGTTTCCTCTATCGTCATTGCCATTACAGCTTTCATTTTCATCTTTTATTCTATTGCCTGGTTTCTCCTGCTAATACTGATGATCCTATTTGGTCTGAAACATCCCACCCCATTGGATGATCAAACGCCACTTGGTGCGAGGAGGAAATTGATTGGAGGAGTGGCTCTCCTTATCTTATTTTTGTCTTTTACACCTGCTCCGTTTCCTGAGGTTCCATCACTCATCGATCTGATGAATAAAGGGTTTGCGTCCCTGTTAAGGTGACCCTTAGCGTTTCTTTCTCCTTCCTCTTGCCCCTATTTTCTGAACATGTTGACAAGCTTAAGCAGTTCTTCCACTGGTTCTGACCCACATTCTTCCCCATGCCCTTTGCGATTTATTTTGTGTGATGACACCATTTCAGAATTTCTTTGAGGGAAAGGGTATTAAGAACGTCATTGGTTTCGAGCCATCCGCGCCGTGCCACCGCCACTCCCAGGCTCATCATCCATAGCTGGTCCAGATGATGAGAATCGGTTCCGATCGTCAAACGGATCTCCATCTCCTTTGCTTTACGGCAATGGATGTCATCCAAATCGAGACGTTCAAACGTTGCATTAATTTCTATTGCTTTGTTATATCGCTTTGCAGCCTCCATCAACTCATCCATATCGACCTCATAAGGGTCTCTCGCCCCCAGAAGCCTGCCGGAGGGATGGGCAAGGGTACTCAGAAAAGGATTCGACAAGGCTCGGACGATCCTCTTCGTCATCTTTTCCCTATCCTGCTTGAATCCGCTGTGGACAGCTCCCACGACGATGTCAAGTTTTTCCAGAAGCTTTTCAGTCAGGTCTAATTTCCCGTCGGTAAGGATATCGACCTCGGCCCCTTTCAAAATCCGAAACTCTTTGAGTTTCTCATTAACACGATCGATCTCACCGATCTGTTCCGTCCGTCTCGAATCATCCAGCCCGTGGGCAATCCTGAGGGACTTGGAGTGATCGCAGATCGCTACGTACTGATACCCCCTCCTCTGGGCCGCTCTGGCAATCTCTTCAATCGAGGATGTACCATCGCTCCATTTTGAGTGGACATGAAGATCTCCCTTGATCTCGGATTCCTGAACCAGCTTAGGTAGCTGGCCTTTCTGCGCAGCTTCAATCTCTCCGCGATCTTCCCGCAGTTCCGGCTCCATCCAATCCATTCCTAAAGCACGATAAATATCCTCTTCGTCCTTTCCGCCAATCTTCTTCTTTCCTTTAAATACCCCGTATTCGTTAATCTTGATTCCTTTGGCCTTGGCGATTCCTCTCAGATGGATGTTGTGCCCCTTCGATCCCGTGAAATACTGAAGCGCCGCACCGTAGGAATCTTCTTCTACCACACGAAGATCAATCTGTGTCCCCCCTTCCACAATGACGGAAACCTTGGTCTCTCCGGAGGCTAAGACCTCTTTAACCTCCGGCAGATGCGTAAAGGTCTGAACGATCTTCTCCTTATCAGGGCCG
>Ga0187779_10000697_pt1 | contig 22216 bp, 20 predicted proteins | sample 1015_Q2_SP10_10__FD_132435 | JGI IMG/M metagenome (GOLD analysis project Ga0187779, IMG submission 132435) | Tropical peat soil microbial communities from peatlands in Department of Meta, Colombia - 1015_Q2_SP10_10_MG | ecosystem: Environmental > Terrestrial > Soil > Wetlands > Peat | place... | reverse complement strand
TTGCCGGCGTCATCGGTGATTTTCATGTCGACACCGAATGGCGGATGACCCTGCTTCATCGCGACATCGAGCTTCGCCTCGCCGGTCAGCGCCGCGTATTCAGGCTTCATTGTGCACAGCGAGCCGAGCGGGCTCATCTCAGTCATTCCCCAGGCATGCACCACTTCAACGCCGTACTTGTCCTGGAAAGTCTTGGTCATGGCGCGCGGGCAAGCCGAGCCGCCGATGACGACGCGCTTGAGATAGGGCAGTTTGCCGCCGGTTTTTTCGAGATCCTGCAGCAGCATCAGCCAGACGGTCGGCACCGCCGCAGTGAACGTAACCTTGTAGGTGTTCAACAATTCGTAGATCGAAGCGCCGTCAAGCTTGGCGCCCGGCATGACCATCGTGGCGCCGACCATCGGCGTCGAGAAGGCGAGGGACCAGCCATTGGCATGAAACAACGGGACAACTGGGAGCACAACATCGCGCGACGACAGATTTTTGCAATCAGGCATCGACGCCATCATGGCGTGCAGCACATTGGAGCGATGCGAGTAGAGGACTCCCTTCGGATGTCCGGTGGTGCCCGAGGTGTAGCACATGCCGGCGGCGGTATTTTCGTCGAAGGACTTCCATTCGAAATCGCCATCAACCGCGCCAATCCAGTCTTCGTAAGCGATCGCATTCTTCAGCGAAGTCTTCGGCATATGCGCGGCGTCGGTGAGGATGACGTAGCGTTCGATACTCGGAAGCCTGTCGGCGATCTTTTCCAGGAGCGGCACGAACGTAAGATCAGTCATCATCACCCGGTCGCCGGCGTGATTCACGATCCAGGCGATCTGGTCGGGGAACAGCCGAGGATTGACGGTGTGATAGATCGCGCCGATCCCGAGGATGCCGTACCACGCTTCCAGGTGACGCCAGGTATTCCATGCAAGCGTTGCGACACGGTCTCCAAGCCTGATGCCGTCCTTTTCCAGCCGCTGCGCAACCTTGAGCGCGTTGGCGCGGATCGTGGTGTAGTCGGTGGTGTGGATTGGTCCTTCGATCGACCGCGTGATGACCTTTCGTCCGCCATGAAACTTGGCGGCATGGTCGATGACGCGATGGCACAACAGCGGCCAATCCTGCATCAGGCCGTGCATGGCATTTCCCTCTCCACCGGCAAGGTCAACGAAACTTTCGCGACCATGCGCGGTTATCAATCCCGCGGACCGGCGCCCCTCGCCGTTCAGGGGTCAAGGTTAGCCGCCGCGTTGGGCGACGCAACGGTTTCGTTATGAGATACGGCAGTGCACCAATTTTGGCTTCACAGGACCACGTACAATTGCCGCAATCCAGGCCAACATCGACGTCGATGCGGCTTCTGATTGCACTCTTTTTGTTGGCCAGCGGCGGCATTGCATTTGCTGAAAGCGTCCCGCTGCCGCGTCCGCGTCCGCCACTATGGATCGAGCCCCGGTCTTTCCGGGATGCCGCTGGGCCCGACTTCAATTCCGCCGATGTTTTGGACACGCCGACCGAGTGTGATCAACGGCTACAGGCGATTGCCGCTATCGAACCGATGCCCCGCCTGATTGGGCCCGAAGCCTGCGGCGGCGGCGACATGGTTCGTCTCAATGCGGCGCTGAGCTCCGCCGGGACCCGCATAGAATTTAAACCCGCGCCGGTGCTGCGCTGTTCATTCGCGGAATCGCTCGCTGCATGGTTGCGGGATGAGGCAGCGCCGCTCGCCAGCAAGCTCGGCGCCGACTTGCGATCGATCCAGACGTACGACGACTACGAGTGCCGAGGCCGCAACCGTGTGGTCGGTGCCAAACTCAGCGAGCATGGCAAGGGCAACGCGGTTGACCTGCGTTCTTTCACACTATCCGACGGACGGGCGCTGATGTTGACCGATGTGACCGTCGCCAAAGATTTCCGCGATGCGCTGCGGGAGAGCGCGTGCCACCGGTTCACCACTGTGCTTGGCCCCGGATCCGACAGTCACCACGAAGGACATATTCATCTCGATCTGGCCGACCGTCACCATAGTTACCGAATGTGCCAATGGGACGTGCGCGAGCCGCCATCGGCGGAAGTCGCCGTCCGCGTGCCAATTCCGGTGCCAAGACCCGCGATTGCCGATGCGCCGGCCCGGCACACTCGCAAATTATAAGAGTCCGTCCACGTTCCATTCATAGTTACCGCGTAGCAATGGCGGTATGGCCATTGGCAATCCCACGGCGTTTCTCGCTCCGGAGCCGCGCGTCCTCACGCGCCGTACTGTGCTCAAGAGCGGTCTTGGTCTTGCAGGTGCGGCAGGGCTCGTCTTGCCGGCCTCTGCAGGCGTTGTGGAGGCGGCCAACGATCTGGTGACGACAAGTTACCGGCTGTCACCGCCGGCCTGGCCGAGGAGCCAAAGATTGACCATCACGGTCATCGCCGACCTGCACGCGGGCGGTCCCAACATGGGTCTTGAACGGGTGCGGCAGGTGGTCGATGCCGCCAATGAGCTCGGCAGCGATCTCACCGTGGTACTGGGCGACTATTTTGCAACCCACCACTTCGTTACCGAACGCGTGCCGCATCCAGTATGGGCCGCCGAGCTTGGCCGTCTGCATGCGCCTCTCGGTGTCTTCTCGATCCTTGGCAATCACGACTGGTGGTATGACGTCGACGGCGTACGTCGCGCGCTTGATCGGGCACACGTGCCAATCATGGAAAATGATGCGGTGCTTTTGGGACCGCGTGGACGGCGTTTCTGGCTGGCGGGACTTGGAGATCAGATCGCCTATCGGCTTGGTCCTCACGAATTTCTGGGTGTCGACAATCTGCCCGGGACCCTGGCCCGCATTCGCACCGATGATCCGGTAATTCTGCTTGCGCACGAGCCGGATATTTTCGCAAAAGTGCCGGCGCGTGTAGCTCTCACGCTTGCCGGCCATACTCACGGCGGGCAAATCCGGCTGCCGTTCGTGCCGCCGGTCTGGGCGCCGACCGCCCTCGGCGCGCGTTTTGCGTATGGCCACATTGTCGAAGACGATCGGCACATGATCGTATCGGGTGGTCTCGGCTGCAGCATCGTGCCGATGCGACTCGGCATGCCACCGGAAATCGTGCGCGTCGAGCTTGGCTGACACGCCCAAGCGCTCGCAAAAACAAAACGGCGCCCAAAGGCGCCGTATTGTTTTCGATGCGCTGCCGTTCAGCGGAGACGGCCCGACGCCGACGCTACCCGTGGGTTGGCCGGTGAATCTCCCTGATGCGGCGCCAGCACGACCACGACGGTGCCGACCTTCACGCGCTTGTAGAGGTCGATAACGTCCTCGTTGGTCAGGCGGATACAGCCCGACGAAATCGCCTCGCCGATGTATTCCGGCTGGTTCGTGCCGTGAATGCGGTAGAGGGTGTCCTTGTTATTCGCGAAGAGATACATGGCGCGCGCGCCCATCGGGTTTTGCGGCCCGGGGCCGACGAAATTCGGCACATCCATGCGTTTCTTGATATCGGCGGTCGGAGTCCATGACGGCCATTCCGTCATGCTGCCGATTTTCGCGACACCCGAAAACGTCAGCGCCTCTTCACCGACGGTGACGCCGTAGCGGATCGCCTTGTTGTCGGGCAGCACGTAATAAAGATAGCGTGCATCGGAATCGATCACGATCGTGCCGGCAACTTCCCTGCGGTGATATTCGACGATATGCCGTTTGTAGGGCTCAGGAATCGCGGCTTTTTCGTACGGTGCCGCCGCCAGCAACTTCTTATCGCGCGGTGTGAAGTTCGCTTCCGACGCTGGCTCCATCGTCGACTGCATGCAGCCGCCAAGGACAACGCCGGCCCCAAATAAAACCGCCAATAACCCACGTGCCGCCATCGTTCGTCTCTTTTCCCGTCAGCTCGCCCGCCCCGTCCGAGCCGCCCGAATGGATTATCCCCGAAGAGCAATTAACCGAAAAAGCCGAGCGATTGCTATGCTTTCCGGCCTGTCCACAGTGCCTTCCTATGCGCGTGTTGCAGGAATGCCGCACCGGGTTCCGTGCGTGGATCGCACAAAATGACTTTGACCCCAAGACCTTAAGACCGGGTTTACCATCGCTGAACCTATAATAACGGGAGCAGCGCTACATCCGGCGGAAGCGGCAAATGCCACGAGAGCATACGATTTGCCGCGTAATTCCGCCCTACTCGTGGTGCATGGGTAGCGCGAGGGACAACCCAAGGACGGATTGGAGTTCAGTACTATGAATGTGACGAAGGCAACGGAGCAGAAGCAAGACTCCGCGCGGCAATATACGAATCTCGACAATCGATACGGCAAGATCGGGATTTCGGCGGTCGCCGCCGCGCTCCACCACCAAGGTGAGCTGCGCAATGCGACCGAGACCCACTACGAAGTTTATGACCGCGACTAGCGGGTCGTACGCCGACCGCGGCGTCACGTAAGCGACGTCTGACGTCATCCATCACCGCCACGAGCCAGTGCGCGGCCACCGCTCGCGCTGCGCTTCGGGCATTTATGTCTTGCGCAAATCCACGCGATCGGGTCATGAGAGGTAGTTCCGGTCTCTCGTGATCACAGCCGGTTCATGCGCAAGGTGGTGACCGCATGCTTTCGGTCTACGTCCCGCAAGGCCCGTCCCTTGAACGAACGGTCGTCGATCCCGGATCGACCCCGCCGGACAACGCGGTGTGGATCGACCTGATCACGCCGACGGTCCAGGAAGACAAGATCGTCGAGAAATTGCTCGGCATTGCGGTGCCGACGCGCGAAGAAATGCAGGAAATCGAGGTCTCCAGTCGCCTCTTTACGGAAAACGGCGCGCGCTACATGACGGCGACGCTGATGTGCCAGTCGGACACCGCCACCCCGAAGACCGCGCCTGTCACTTTCATTCTTTCCGGTCACAAGCTTGCGACGGTTCGCTACGACGAGCCACGTCCCTTCGCTATCGTCGAGCACAAGCTGGGACGATCCTGCCCGGCAAAGGTGACCGGCGAACTGGTGCTCATGGATTTGCTCGATGCGGTGATCGATCGATCCGCCGACATCCTTGAGCGGATCGGGGGCGAGGTTGACCAGATTTCGCACTCGATCTTCGAGCCGGTGGAAGACGCCGAGCCGCCTTCCTACAAGGATGTGCTCAAGGCGCTCGGCCGCAAGGGCGACCTGACCTCGAAGGTCCGCGAAAGCCTTGTGTCAATCGGCCGTCTGCTGCTTTTCCTTGCCAACGAAGCCGAGGGGATGCGCTGGAGCAAGGATGTGCGCGCTCATCTGCAATCGATGCGGCGTGACACTGCATCATTGTCCGATCACGCGACTTATCTCGCGAACAAGATCACCTTCCTGCTCGACGCCATGCTTGGCGTGGTCAATATCGAGCAGAACGCGATCATCAAGATTTTCTCGATCGCGGCGGTGATCTTCATGCCGCCGACGCGCACAGCGGTCCACAATTGAGAAGCGGGGCGCCGCCAATGCACTTGCGGAAGCATCGGCCTTTGCGGGAAATGTCACCGCTGGTTGCGTCGATTTACGGCATGAACTTTCACAAAGGTATGATCGAGCTCGAATGGGAACTCGGGTACCGCTTTGCCTTGATGCTGATGATACTAGCGGCGATTTTGCCGATCGTTTATTTCAAGTGGCGTAAGTGGTTGTAATCTAAACTCCTCCGCCTGTGATTTTGCAGCGCCGCGCAAAGATCAAGGCAATATGCCGTTTTTTCCGGGAATGCCTGCCGAGTTCCTATGTTGGTCTAATGACACAACGAAGGACCAACAGAGCGGAGGTCGCCTGGCCGACGAGGTTCGTGCCAGAGCGTCAAAGGAAGCAAGTCCGGTTTTGCGAGCCGAGTGGGAACTTCTGGCCGAAAACTATGCTCGGCTTGCCGAGCAGTCGGAGGCAACGAGCCGCGTAGGGGTTGTCTACGATCCGATCCTGGATATTCTGAAACCCTGGCCAGGCACTCCGTCGCTTAGAGTTTCCGGCGCCTTATTTCTTCGGTTCTTCCACCTGACGCGCCAGCGTATTGACGAAATCGGCGATCTGCCGGTTGCCGGGCGTCGCTGCAGCCGCTTGTTTCGCATATTCAAGGGCCGCGGCGAAGTTTCCGGCGTCACGATAGAAAGTGGCCAGCGTGAGTAGAGAGTCCCGATCAGTAGGATGTTTTTCCACGTTGTTCTTGAGGACCGCGAGCGCTTCATCGACACGTCCGGCCGAATGAAGCCCGACGGCATAGACATAGGCGTAATGCGACTGATCAGGCGCAAGCTCGGTAGACCGCCGCAGTTCATCAATCGCATCTTCATTCTTGCGTTGGCGTACGAGCGCCAAGCCTAAGGCGTGGTGTAGCGCCGCATCGTTCGACGCTACGGCGAGTGACGCTCGCAGGGCGTTCACACCTTCGCTCTCGCGTCCCAGGGTCCGATAGAGATCGGCGAGATTGATGGCGGCCGTTGAATATTGCGGGTTGAGACGCAGCGCAGCCTTAAACTCCACTTCGGCATCCGATGCGCGGCCGCGCCGTGCATAGAAATTTGCAAGGAACGACCTGTCTTCAGGACGGTCGGCGTTAAGCTGCTGTGCGGCCACGAATTCTGCCGCGGCGCTTTCGAACCGATCACGATCCGCTTGCGGCTGCCGGTCGACCGGAACGGATGCGAGAAGATAGGCGGAGCGGATGCGCACGCCGCGCACCGGATCCGAGAGGAGAGGGGCGATCAGCGGCCAAATTTGCGCGGGAGGGATATCGCCCAGCATGTCCATTGCGCCGATGCGTACCAATGGGTCGGGATCGGAAAGACCGCGCCGGGCGAGCTCGACAGTCTCTTGCGACACGTAAGGAGCAAGCGCTATGAGTGCGCTGGCGCGGGCGACTGCGGGGGTATCAGCGTTGCCAGCGACCGCAGCAAGGAGTTTTGCTGCGTCCGCGCGGCCGTTCGCGGCTGCCTCGAAAGCCTCGGCATAGTTCTGAAAGCCCTTGCGCTCCGGCCCGAACCATCGTGCAACCTCGTCGGCGGCCCATTGTGCCGGTTTGTCGGTGTGGCAATCATTGCATGCATTAGGGGTGCCGAACTTTACCGATAGGTCTGGTCGCGGAACGCGCATGCTGTGGTCGTGACGTCGGTCGACCACCATGTAGGTTCGTGTGGGCATATGACACGAGGCACAACCCGGCTGCGCAGCGGCCTGCTTGTGATGGCTGTGCTTTTCGACCGTATAGGTTTCGGAGGCGTGACATTGGAGACAGGCGCCGTCACCGGCGAATCGCTGTTTGCCGCTGTGAGGATTGTGGCAATCGCTGCACGTCACGCCGGCCGCGAACATTTTACTCTGTTTGAATGGGACATAGTTGTAGGGCTCTTCGATGTCGCGGATTTGTCCATCCGGCCAGTAGACGTTTCGCGCCAGAGGTGAAGCGATCGCGTGTGTTTCGTACAGCCAGCGTTCCGGCATCCAGTTTTCGGAACTTTCGCTACGTCGCGCGTGACACCGGCCACATGCTTCTACTTCTGTGCGGAGCAGATTAGTCGGGAGGTTGCGTTGCACTTGGCCGCTGCGCGAATCACGTGACCAGACTACGCCCTTGCGTTCGTTGAATCGTGCAAGCAGGCCTTTGTTGCGGTCGTCCCGGCGATTAAATGGCAGCCAGCTTTTTTGCGACCGCGCCCAGGCGACATGATCCGAACCTTGCCCATGGCACGCTTCACAACCGACACTGATTTCCGCCCAGGTGGTGGCGTAGCTGTCGTTCGCGGCACTGTAGTTCTTGTGCAAACCGGTCGAATGACATTCGGCGCACATGAAATTCCAGTTCTGATTAAGCTTCGTCCAATGCAGCGGATCGTCGTGGCGGATATTCTCGTTGGGATAAAGGTGAAACCAGCGCTGTCCGCCTTGGTCTTTTGGCCTTGCATCCCATGCAATTGACAATGCCTGGATGCGCCCGCCGGGAAATTCGATCAAATATTGCTGAAGGGGATCGATCCCGAACGTGTATTTGATCTCGAAGGTGGCGAGCTTACCGTCCGGGTCGTCGGTCTCAACGAAGAATTTCCCATCCCTGCGGAAAAAGCGCGAGCGTATATCATAGTACTCGAAACGTGCGTCGTTGAAATCGCCGAGCACGGACTTGTCCGTCGCGTGATCCATAGCCTGCTTGTGCTGCGAGTTTCGCCAGAGATCCCCTTCCGCTTTGTGGCAACTCGTGCAGGTCTCGCTTGCGACGAAGGCTGGCACGTTTTCTGCGTGGCCGTTGATGATTCCTGAAATCGGAACCAGTCCGGCGATAAGAAAAAGGGAAACGACGAAGAAACAACCCGCGATGCTCGCCCGCCGCGTGAGTGGAGCGCGTCCATTGGTTTTCTTTGCTGAAGCCATAGGAAGTCCGGAGTCGAGCAATCGAAACAGTCGGTCTTTTTCGAAAGCCCATTTTGCAGGAGTTTTTGACTGTCAGGAAGTAACCTTCCCGAGACATTGACCTGCAGCCCCAGCGCGCGGGCCCCGCGATAGCGAATTAACCGGATAACTGGAAAGCGTTCTTGTCAGCTTGGTGATTCTACCCCCTGATTGGCAGGGGGCTCTTATTACGATGCGCGGACGTATTGGCTACGCAGTATTTTTTTTCCTGGCTTTTTGCGGTTACCCTCATGCTGAGATGACGTGCGTCGAATCTACACAACTTGCTCACTCAACCGTGAGCATCACCCGATACTTCGACGACAAGGAGCGCACAGAGGCTAATGTAGTCGGCATCCAAGGGACTGGCTGGTTTCAATCTCCCACGACAATAGTGAGCGTTGAGCACGTAGCCGCCGCCATGGGACTCTCGACCACGGCATGGAAGCCTCTGAATATTCAGGACGGCGCAAACAGCCTGTTCATCCCTGTACGTATTCAGCGCCTTGCGGGCAATCGTGCAGAGAAGCTGGTCGTTCTCGAATTGCAAACCGCAATCTCAGAGGCGCGAAGCGTTACAGTCAGAACCTCACCCCTAATTCCAGAAGATCGCCTCGTGGCCTTTGCTTATCCAAATCGGCAACCTCGTTTTGTGGGTGGTAGGTTTGTGCAATACGCTTCGGATGGCAATCTCGCAGGCTCAGCCCTGCTTGAAATCTACGAAGGAAATAACCGCCTTATTATCGACCATGGCGCTTCAGGCGCACCCGTGTTCGACTGCGAGGGTCAGGTTGCCGCGGTCATCGTCACAGTCATTACGCAGATTTTTCGGACGCCGTTTGGCGAACAACGCATTTCAACGGCCTGGGGCACGCCCAATGTCATATCAGTGCCAGTTCAAGATTTGATGCAATAGGCTTTCCGGGCTCGAATGTTCGCTTTTGACCCAAAGCGGACATATTGCTTGTGGCGTTATTTTTGATCTAACTTCAAATATCGGCTCTCAAAAATTCAATGCCGTTCATTTCTGGATTCTATCGTTTTGTGTGGCATTCTTGGTGCGAAGATGAAGCAACATCGCTACAGCACGATCGCGATAGCAACAGTGCTTGTTTTCGCCATCGGTGAAGCCAAGGCGCAGAATCTTCCGTGGTGCGCCATCATGGACAATGATGGTACGACTCAATGCGCGTACTACACCCAACAGCAATGTTTGCAGACACTGAGCGGGATTGGCGGCGAGTGCATTCTCAACCCGGCCGGCACAACGACGCAATCGGCGCCCGCACCGTCGTCGGGAAATGAACCGGGGCTATTGCCTCTACAATTACAGAATCCAGGTCCACCACCGGGACTCGGTGCGTCGCCAAAAAACTGATCTGAGCGTTCAGCGTTCAGAACCGCGCAGTAATGCCGATGATTGGGCCGTGCATGGTCATGTCGTATTCATAGTGGTTGACACCAGAACCCTGCGAGTAGTCCACGAACAAGGCCTTGTAACCGACCATTCCGCTCCAAGTGACGTTGTTGCGGACGCAGAAATCGTAATTGAGGGCGGCAAGCGCTTGCCACGAGAACTTACTGCCGACGCCAAAGCCTCCGACGTCGCCACTCGCAACAAAATTCACCCCAGGTGCAAATTGATGGCGCAAACGTATTCCAACGAGTGGATCAAACCAACCCACGCTTTTGGTGGCCGTCAGCACACCTGCTCTCGAAAACGTAAGGTCGAAAATGTTTACGGTACCGACGGCGTTTATATCCAAGTCGGCGTGCTGCCACCACCCGCGCGCGCCGGCGAAAACATCGATGGCGGTACCGGAGCCTGGCGTACTGGTGGCTCCCCACCGCGCGACCTCGTAGGCTGCTGCCAGCTCGGCAATGAACATCTCGAACTTTAGACCTGCAGAGACTCCGATCGAGGCGTTGAGTGCATCGACGCCGCGCGAGCGCGTCATGCTGCCGTTCAATCCGACCTTCAGGTAGACCAGGTCGGAGAAAATCGAAAAGCGACCATTACGCGCCTCGAAATACCCCGCGAGTTCCAGGAGATCTTTTGGGATTTCTGAATGGCGTATAAGATCACCCAGTTGACTGTAGCCAACATCGACATCGGTCGTGCGGCCTTTGACCGTCGTCGAACCGTTCAGCAGCGGTACCCAACCATACAGCGTAGCGCTGTACGTCCACGGACTGAGAACCGGAGCCGGTGAGATAGGCGCTTTTGTCGGCATGGGCGCGATGTCGGCGGCCATTGCTGCGCCCGATAGACATGCGCCCAGCGTCAGCCCGGTGGTAAGCTGCAGCAATGATCGGTAGCAGCCCGATGTATGCATTGTCGGCCCTCTCTCACTATCGTTTAAGTATCTTCCCGATCGCTTGAGTATTAGTCCAGTACGTAGCTGTGCCAAGCAGTCAGGCCTGCGTGATCAAGAAGCAAAGCGGCCGTTGCAGGCCACCCAGCATATTCCATAAAAATTGCACTGAAGGTGTGTCCCCCGGCCACCACACAGCCCTCGATTGATTGGACCGACGTAATAATCATTGCGGTAGCCCCGAAAATAGGCAGGGGGATAGCCATACAGCGGATAGCAGCCGTCAAACGCACCGCGATGTACCCCAAGGCCACATCCGCTTGCCGCCAAGACAATCGAGGGGGCTTCCGTTGTTTCGGCATGCGCAGAAGCGCCGACAAAAACGAAAGCAGCGAGCAGAAAGTTCAGAAAAGAAAATACGCTCGCATTTTTTGATGCCTGTTGGCAGTGCGTGAACCGCGGCGCCTCTGTGGCAGAATCTGCGTTCTGAGTATCAAGATGTTGGTGGTGCATGACCTTCACTCAGCAAAATCGACAGTAAAAAAGATTGAAAGAGAAGGTAAAAGTAATTCGCTCACCCGCGGCGAGGACAGCTGCTTCCAGCGCTTCGTCGGAAATGTCCGCGATGAGTAATTCCTCTTCGGCCCGTTCCAGTTCAATAACACGCTCATTCATGAAACCGACCCTTCCGGACAAAGGACCAGCCCGAGCTAATTAAAGGGGAAGATACGTTTCCAGTCGTCCTTCATGCTGACCACGGTCCACTTGTCGAGCTGGGCCGCTTCAAGCGCCTTTTCGAGGTGGCCGACGTGAGAGTTGCGGTCATATGCGTACTCACGCTCGGCGTCGGTGTGATGCACGATCAGCCCGAAGCGTACGCCGCCGCCAGTCGTGGCCCATTGAAGCATCTGGAGATCGCCGTCGGAATTGCCGAATGCCGCGATGGGCCGGCGGCCGATATGCTCGTTGATGCCGACAGGTTTCCCCGGTCCGTCGTCGACAAAGTTGATTTCAGCAAGCCGGAATAGCTCCGGAATATCGTGCTGTCGCTGGAAGCGCGTCTTTATGCTTGAGCCGACGACTTGTTCAGGTGGCACGCCGTAAACTCGATCGCTCCATGGGCGCATAAATTCGATACCGCCACCCGATACGATGAACGTCTTGAATCCATTGGCTCGCAGATAGGCCAGTAGTTCGAGCATCGGCTGATAGACGAGCTCGGTATAAAGCCGCTTGAATCGCGGATGGCGTGCTGTCGCAAGCCATCCGGTGACGATCCCTTCAAACTCTTCAACGGTCATTCCCGCATGCGTGACCATGACCAGTTCGACAAGGCCGCGCTCGCCGGACTCCGCAAGCGCTTTCATGTCACCATCCAGCACAGCCTTGAACGGCTGCTTTTCTTTCCATTCCGGGTGCATCGGCGCGAGCGCTTTCACGCGATCGATCGCAAATGCGAATTGGGTATACATCGGCTGCTCCACCCAAAGCGTGCCATCATTGTCGAACGTTGCGATGCGTTGCGGCACCGACACAAAGTTCGCCGACCCGTCGCGCGTCACCGCGGTGACGAAGTCAAGGATCGATTGTTTGGCTTTGCCATCGTTCCAGGAGGGCAGCGGATCGCCCTGCGCCATTGCCGGAGATCTGAGGAATGCGGCGCCTGCTGCCGAAGTCAGCAATGCTGCCAGGATCGCGCGCCTGCTGGCAAAAAGACCGCGCATGGCTGATCTCCCCCTGAGTGAGTTCAAGGCGCCAGCTGAAGTTTAAGCGTGGAAACGGCGCCTGCCTATGAGCCAAGCGGACAGTGATCCAGTTCTCAGGTATTGGAAAACCTGCCTTTTCGGCATGATTGGTATTCTGATCACGCGTTTGTCATGCCGTGATTACATTCAGCGGACTTAATCTTCCCACGCGCACAGCTGTAGTTTCAGCGCCAAGAAGAAAAAACTCCTCTGAAAAATTGAGACGAGAGAGTTCCGGGGCGATCCGCCTCCGGGCAAACGTCAAACGGAGTTGATCATGCGTAAGTTATGGCTCGCCTTGCTTGCGGCGGCGATCGCCCTTTCCGCCGTTGGCTCCCCAGCAAATGCACAGCAACAACAACGCAAGCCAAATATTGTCGTCATCATGGGCGACGATGTCGGCTGGTTCAATATCGGCGCCTATCATCAGGGCATCATGTCCGGCAAAACGCCGAACCTCGATAGGCTTGCAGCCGAGGGCATGCGTTTCACCGACTACTATGCCGAGGCCAGCTGCACGGCAGGCCGGGCAAACTTTATCACCGGTGAACTTCCGATACGCACCGGACTGACCACCGTAGGCCAGGCCGGCGCAGATGTTGGCATCCCCGCGCAGGCGGTGACGCTCGCCACTGCCCTGAAGGCTCAAGGTTATGCGACCGGGCAGTTCGGCAAGAACCATCTCGGCGATCTGAACAAGTTTCTCCCGACCGTGCACGGCTTCGACGAATTCTTCGGATACCTGTACCACCTCGACGCAATGTCCGATCCGTACTGGTATTCATTCCCGGTCGACGAGAAATATTACAACACCTACGGGCCACGCAGTCTGATCCACAGCTACGCGACCGATAAGGATGATCCGACCGAGATGCCGCGTTGGGGCAAGGTCGGCAAGCAGAGGATCGTCGATGAAGGTCCGCTGCAACCGTTCCCGAACATGTCCAACGTTCAGAACATGCACGACCTGCCTTTCCTGAAGGCAAAGTACGACATGACGACGTTCGACGAGGTGCTTGTCAAAGCGTCGAGCGATTTCATGGATAAAGCGAAACGCGACAACAAGCCGTTCTTCGTCTGGCACAACACGACGCGCATGCATGTCTGGACGTTCCTGTCCGACAAGTACAAGGCGATGCAGAACAGCCAGACCAACTACGGTCTTGAAGAAGCCGGCATGGCGCAGTTGGACGACAGCGTCGGCGCCCTGCTTAAGCACATCGATGACATGGGCGAAACCAATAACACCATTGTCATCTTCACGACTGATAACGGCGCCGAGGTATTCACATGGCCGGATGGCGGCATGACGCCATTCAGGAACACCAAAGGCACCGTCGGTGAAGGCGGCTTCCGCGTACCGGCCATCATCCGCTGGCCAGGACAGGTCAAGCCTGGCACGGTCGAGAATGGGCTTATGTCAGGACTCGATTGGTTTCCCACCCTCATGGCTGCTGCGGGAAATCCAAACATCACGGAGCAGTTGCTAAAGGGTGTGCAGCTCGGTGATCGTAATTACAAGAACCATCTCGACGGCTACAACCAGATGGATCTCATCACCGGGAAAGGCCCGACCAAGCGCCACGAAATCTTCTATTTCGGCGGCGCGAACCTGGGCGCGCTACGTCTCGATGACTTCAAGTTCACGTTCTTTGTGCAGCCCTATGGCTGGCCAGGCGAAAAGACCACGACCGACATGCCAGGGATGGTCAACATTCGCCAGGATCCGTTCGAGCGCACGCCGATGATTCGCGGCGAGTCGTCAAATACCGGCGCGTTCGGCTACGGCAACGACTTCTTCGCCCGCGAGTTCTGGCGCTTCGTCCTGGTTCAGCAGTATGTCGGCAAGCTTGCGCAGACGGCAATCGAGTATCCTCCGATGCAGGCTCCGGCTTCATTCAACCTCGAAGCGGTCAAAGCCAAGGTCGAGGAGATGATCAAGCATCGCGAAGGCCAGTAAAGTAAGTCTGACAGCAGAAGGCCCGGGCATCGCGGAGGTGCCCGGGCCTTCAACACATAGAACGCGCATGGCGCGATGAAATTCTTGGAGGTATGTCTTTTTTTAAATTCACTGCCCGAAAAAGAAAGTCTCTGAGACCAAAAAGTGCGGCCGCGCACGATGTGTTGAATTTATTACCGTTGGGACTCGGCATTATAATTTTTGCTCGGGGTCGCTTAGGCACGACTCTAACAAAACAATATGGGAGGAGTGCTATGCTAAAAATCGCGACAACTTTCTGTGCAGTCATTATCGCAGCGTCCGCTTTTTTCCACCTCCGCTGAAGCGCGCTGGGGTGGCGGCGGCGGAGGCGTCCACATGGGTGGCGGCGGTATGCGCATGGGCGGCGGTTTCGCTGGCCCACGTCTTGGTGCCGCTAATTTCGGTGGCGCCCGCATGGGCTTTACAGGTCCCGGACGAATGGGATTCGCAGGGCCTGGTAGAGCTGTCTGGGTCGGCAGAGGCGCCTGGGCCGGCAGAAGAGATGCTTGGGCAGGCAGATGGGCCGGCGGCAGATGGGCTGGCTGGCGCGGTCGAGGCTGGTGGCCGTGGTGGGGCGTAGGCGCTGGCGTCGCACTCGCCGCCGGTTGGCCGTACTACGGCGGCTACGGGTACGGCTACGATTCTTGTGTTCAGTGGATACCCGATTGGGGCTGGGTGAACGTTTGCAGCCCTCGATATGCGGGTTTCTACTACTGCGCGGACTAATACGCCGAAAGGAGCCGCGCCGATCGCATGAACCATGCGAACGACGCGGCTCGCGGGTTTGTAACTACTGGGCGCCGCGGCTGGCCATTTTTTTCTCCAGCTCCTGTTTCAAGGCTTCAAGATTGAAGCTCGTGCCCTTCTGCATAGGCGGAAATTCGAGCAAGCTCTGTGCCGCCTCCCCGATCTTGTCCTTCACGAAGACAAAGCGCCAGAACTCATACGCATACCAGTTGTAGTAATTGATCGACTGGTTCAGGCCTGTGCGCTCGAACGGATCCAAGCGAAGATTAACGAGAATGGGCCAATCGGGCTTGACGGTGCCACCAAACCAACCATTCGGTTGATCGATGAACCGGTATTTGAAGTCATCGATACGAACGGCGCCAAGCGTCGTCTCTGCGAAGTAAAAGATTTCGTGACGCTTCGATGGTCCTTTTCCGGTGATCAGATCCGTCTGATCATAGCCGTCGAGGTGAACCTTGTAGGTCCGGTCCCCGATTTGTTTTCCTTTCTTGAGTTCATCAACAATATTCGGGTTGCCAGCCGCTGCCACGAACGTCGGGAACCAATCGAGACCCGATACGATAGAGTTGTCGACCTTGCCGGCCGGTATCCTGCCCGGCCACCGGAGGATCATCGGAGCACGGAAGCCGCCCTCCATAACCGTTCCCTTGGCTCCGGCGAACGGCGTTTGGCCGCCATCCGGCCAAGTGAAGTTCTCCGCACCATTATCGGTCGAAAACGCGAGGATGGTGTTGTTCTCAAGATTATTGTCGCGCAGGTACTTCATGACGGAGCCGACAATGTCATCGAGTTGTGCCATCCCGGCTTCGGAGATGGACCAGCCATTTTCTGGCGTGCGCATCTTCTCGTATTTTTCAGACAAGTGCGTCACGACATGCATACGCGTTGGATTCAGCCAAAGGAAGAAAGGCTTGTTATCCTGTCTTGCCTTGTCAAGGAACTTGAGCGCGTTCGCCAATATCTCGTCGTCAACGGTCTCCATCCGTTTTGGACAGAGTTCTCCAGCGTCTTCGACCTTTTGCTTTCCGACCTTGCCCCAGCGGGGCTGCACTGTGGGATCGTCCACATTGGTCGCGTAGCTGTGGACCATGTTACGCGGTCCTACCGTTGCTTTGAGTTGCGCCGGGTAATTGACGTGGCAGGGATCTTCCATCGCGTCGAGATGATAGAGATACCCGTAAAATTCATCGAACCCATGCACGGTTGGCAGGAACCGATTTAAATCGCCCAAGTGGTTCTTGCCGAACTGACCTGTCGCATAGCCCATGGACTTGAGCACAGTGGCGATCGTCGGTGCCTCATCCGGCATGCCTTGCGGCGAGCCTGCCTGACCGACGGTGGTCAGACCGGTGCGGAAAGGTATCTCTCCGGTAATGAAGTTCGCCCGGCCCGCCGTGCAGCTTGCCTCGGCATAATAGTCCGTGAACCTCATTCCTTGTGACGCAATCTGGTCAAGGTTTGGCGTCCGGCTAGCCATAAGGCCTTGGTGATAGGCACTGATGTTGGACCAGCCGATGTCATCTCCCATGATGAAGACGATGTTCGGCCTTTGCGCCTGTGCTTGCGTCGGGCCAACCGCACCGAATGTTGCCGCTGTGGCAACCAAAGCGGCGCCGATGCATAACTTGAGTTTCTCCGCAATTGACTGCTTCATGTCGCTCCTCCTTATTGCTTCTCAAAGATGCAGATCAATTTTCAGTCAGGCTTCATGTGCGTATCTGGTTCACGACGCAGGCTTCGCCTCGGGAAATTTCCATTTGCCCTCCAGAATTGCATCGCGCGGACGGTAAAGCCGTACGAGGTAGTTCCATCCGTTAGTGGTTGGCAGGCAGTTGGGAATCTTGCCGTCGCACCCGCCGAACTGCACGTCGACAGAACCGTCAGCGCCCGTCTTCGCGGTGATGTTGTTCAGGGTGTAGGCGCCATACGGGTTCTTCTCGAAATAACCCCCGGCGTTGTAGACGCTGATTGACCAGAACCCATCGACCGGGACGTTCTTGACGTTGAGTTTGTAGATTGTTGTGCCGTCATTCCTGGCCGGTGTCACATTGAGGTAGGTCGCGTCTTTGTCCGGGTTGCCACCCCAGCCCGATGCTGTCGCGATCAGATGCCGCACCGGATCAACCGCAGCGCGGCTGCCGAAGGCTCTTTTCAGGTCGGGCATTGTGCTGTTGAGGACAAGAAGCGCGTCGCGCACTTTCTTCTGACTGACCGGATCCCATTTTGGCACTTCGAAGCGGCCAGGGCTGGACTGCTGCACCTTCACCGCGTCCTGCAGGGCGTGCGCCTGTTGCACATCTTTTGGATCGTTCGGATCGACCAGCGTGCGGACCGCCATGAAAACATAGCGGGTGCCGATCTCGGGCCGGGTGAAACGATAGGTGCCCGGATAATAGTCGACTTCGTAGACGTAATGATCCTCATTCAGGACCATCATTGACATGAAGCGCTTGCCCGCTTTCGGCAGCGTAACCTTCACGGGGCCCGCATCCAGATCGAACACCGCCGCGGAATAAAGCGTGTCGCGATTCATGCGGATGACTTTTTGATCGTCGATATTTGCTACTTCCCGTTCGTGATGGAATTTACCAAACCCGCCACTCTTCACTGCCATTACACCGAAATACATGTCCGATTCGGCGCGGGTGAAATTATCGACAGTGACCGGGATTGTTTTATCGGACTGCGATTGCGCGTGCGCTAGCGCTGCCGCGCCGACCAGTATGCTAGCCGCAAAAATGGGACCGCATTTCATGAATCCTCCAGAGTTCAGCAACAAGAATGTTACCGGCCAGTATCGCGCCGGCCTGCGTTTTCACATAGGTCAATTCGCACCAGCGCCGGTTGCCTCAAACTTTCGCATGATCGAGTCGAGGTTGAAGCTCGCAGGCTTCTGACGAACCGGGAACTCCTGGAAGCTGGTGAGCCAGTTCGCCGCCAGTGCTTGCATCGGCACTTGGACAAAGGCGTGATCGGCCACCCACTTGTTGTAGAGAATCGACTGGTCGCCCTTCTCGAAAGGATCGGCGCGGAGGTTAAACAGTTTCGGCAAGCGTAAATCTGTGAACTGACCCTGCCAGACGCCCATCCCCTCGTTGTTCTGCGCGAGAAAGACGCACTTCCATTCATTGTAACGGATGGCAACCAGCTGGCCGTCATCGTTCCAGTAGACAAATTCCTTGCGTGGCGATTCCTTCACGTTTCCCTTGAAGAACGGAACAAGGTTGTAGCCGTCGAGATGAACCTTGAACGTCTTGCCGCCCATCTGCGACCCGCGCAGACATTTGGCCACGATGTCCGCATCGCCACCGGCCGCGGCGAAAGTTGGGATCAGATCATAGTGCGAGAACATTTCGTTGTAGACTGTGCCGGGCTGGATTGTACCGGGCCAGCGCATGACCATCGGCACGCGATAGCCGCCTTCCCAGTTCGTCGCTTTCTCACCACGGAACGGCGTCGAGCCGCCATCGGGCCAACTCATTGCCTCTGCACCATTGTCGGTGGTGAAAACTACGAGGGTGTTGTTGACGACACCGAGATCGTCGAGTTTCTTGAGCAACTGACCGACATAGCCATCCAGTTCGACCATCCCATCGGGATAAAGCCCGAAACCGGTTTTGCCTTGTGACGCGGCTTTAAGGTGCGTCCAGACGTGCATGCGGGTTGGGTTGAAGTAGCAAAACCACGGCGTATTCGCCCTGTTGTTGCGATCAATGAAGTCGAGCGCGGCAGCGAGGAACTCTTCATCCACAGTTTCCATGCGCTTGGTATCGAGGGGGCCGGTGTTTTCAATTACCTGTTTGCCGACGCGTCCGTAGGCCGGATCAACAGTCGGGTCGTCACGATCACTCGCTTTGCATTTTAGAACGCCGCGCGGACCAAACTTCGCACGAAAGCGCGGGTCTTTCGGGTAGTCGGGATTTTGCGGCTCCTCTTCCGCGTTGAGGTGATAAAGATTGCCAAAGAATTCATCGAAGCCGTGGACTGTCGGCAGATACTCATTGCGATCCCCTAAGTGATTTTTGCCGAATTGCCCGGTTGCGTAGCCGAGCGGCTTGAGCGCCTCTGCAACGCTCATGTCTTCGGCGTGCAGACCGATTGTTGCTCCCGGAAGACCGACCTTTGTCAGACCGGTGCGGATCGGTGATTGGCCAGTGATGAAGGCGGCGCGTCCCGCCGTACAGCTTTGCTCGCCGTACCAGTCGGTGAACATCGCGCCTTCCTTGGCGATGCGGTCGATATTCGGCGTTTTGTACCCCATGATGCCGAGGTTGTAGGCGCTCACGTTAAACCAGCCGATATCGTCGGCCATGATCATCAAGATGTTCGGCTTGCGCCCCGACGGTGCCGGCTGTTGGGCTTGCGCGCGCTGCTGCGCTTGCGCCGTCTGGATAGTGCCGGCTCCGATCGCGGCAGCGGCAAGCGTGGTGCCGCCGAGAAGGACATTACGTCGATTGAAATTCGACCTTCTATCGTCATCCTTCATGCTCATTTCTCCACATGTTAAAAACAAATCTCAGCTTTGCATTGCGCGGAGGCCAGACTCACGCTCTTAAGCGAACCCTATTTTGCGCCTGTGCTTTCGCGTTCTTGCTTCGCCACCGGCGGCGGGTTCCAAAGCCCGGTCAGCGCGTCGGATTTCGGTGCGTAGAGACGCATCGTCAGATTGAACGGGCCTTTCGGCGTGGGAAGCCAGTTGGCTTCCCGATCACCGCCAGGATTTTCGTTCTGGATGTAAAGCGTTAGCGAGCCATCGGCGTCGCGCTTGAAAGGCATCCAGCTGCTGACGGCAAAGCGGTTGATTGAATTTGCGACTTGGAAGCCTTCGGGGTCGTAGAGCGTGATTGACCAGAACGCTTCTACCGGGGGCATTTCTTTCGCGGAGAGACGGATGACGTAATTGTTTGCGCCATCGAGCGGCTTACCTGCTTCGTCGCCGAGATTGATTGGATAGATTGCATCCTCGGGAAGATTTGCGCCGAGGCCGGCTTGCGCAATCATGGCGCGCTTCAGGTAATAATTCCCGTAGACACCCATGGTGTCAGTATTCATCGACCAATAATTTGCGACGCGCGCCATGCTCGGCATTTTCCATACCATCAACTTCTGGGATTCCGCCGGCGCATCGTCGATGGCTTTTTTCACCGTCGCGTCAAGTTTGGCCACATCGAAACTCTTTCCAACCTCAAAGCCGATCCGCTTGAGGCGCGCGATGATCGGTTCATCCGTAAGGTGGGGTGGGTGGAGCTTGAGCAGCTCGGCTGCATAAACGAAAAACTTGCCGCCTTCCATGCTGTCAACCTGCTGCTTCGGCGGAGTCTTCGTGTCGACAGATAGATCGATGACCTGCTTGACGGGGATTGGCGGCTTGCCCCATCCGGATAGCGGCGTGATCCTGTAGCCTTTCTGAATCGCACGGACCGCATCATAATCCTGTGGTCCGTCGGTCTTGGTGCGGCCAATGATCCACACATACGGCGTGGGCGCGTCGATGCGCGTCATTCCAGCCGGAACTTTGCCGTTCCATCTCGGCGGCACGAGCAAGAAATTCGCGGTTTTCGTGCCGGTGGTGCGCCAGCCTGGCGACGCGAACACATCGGTCCACATGTCGAGCATCGGAAGGAGGTAGTAGCGGCCACCGGTGTCCGGCGCCGAAACGACCATCGGCTCCTGGGTCAGGTCCACCCATGCGCTCGAATAGAGCGTGTCGAAATTTGGCCGTACGACAGATCGCATCTCCGCGGTAGGAAAGGTCGGAATATTGTCGAATACGTTCGCTGGGCCACCCATCCCACTGCCAGCCGGGACATTGGTGAGCTGCTTGCGCGTCAGATCCATCGTGACCAGCGGATAGAAATAGACATAAGCCTCGTTTGCAATCGTGCGCGCATCAGCTTCGCTGATCGCGGAGCCGGTGCCCTGCGCGTTTGCAGCGCTGGCCAGGACGATCGTTGCCAGAACACCGGCCGACAAAAAGCTGATAGTGTTTTTCACGGCGTTTCCCTTTCCCGAATGACGCAACGAAATCCGACATGGCTCGTCGATGTATCGACGGGCTGCGCGTGCCGCGCCGCCGGCCGATAGCGGCGGCAATAGTTCGGCGCACACAAATGCGAGCCGCCTTTGAGGACCTTGCGCGGAATCCTGATGTTCGGCTGACAGAGGTCGTAGCTTGCCGACTCCGGCCCGCCGCGCGGATTTTCCGGTATACAGCATGCTTTCGGCGCATCGGCTTGGTGCTTGGGCGAATACCAGTCGCCGGTCCACTCCCAGACATTGCCGATCATGTCGTAGAGGCCATAACCGTTCGACGGGAACGCGGTCACCGGCGAGGTTCGCTTGAATCCGGGAAATCTTTGGTGGGGAAACTCACCATGCCAGGTGTTCGCCATTTGCCGATTGTTCGGCATGAACTCATCGCCCCAGGCATATTCGGCCCCGTCGAGCCCGCCACGCGCAGCGAATTCCCACTCCGCTTCGGTCGGCAAATCCTTGCCAAGCCAGCGCGCATAAAGCAGCGCATCCGAATAGGCGATGTGCACCACCGGATGATCGTCGAGTCTCTTGATGTTGCTGTCCGGGCCGTAGGGGTGGCGCCAGTCGGCTCCCTTTGTGAATGCCCACCACTGGCTCCAGTCGCGCAGATCGACCGCATGTTTTGGCGGCGTGAACACGAGCGAGCCGGCAAACAACATCTCCGGTAGTGCGCCGGGATAATCCTTCGGGTCGGGAGGAATTTCCGCGAAGGTGACGTGGCCGGTTGCCTGAACGAATTCTCTGAACTGACGATTGGTGACAGGCGTGCGATCAATCCGAAACGCGTCAACGGTCACACGGTGGACCGGCGCTTCTTCCGGATAATGCTTGTCGGATCCCATGCGGAATGTGCCGCCTGGAATGTGAATCAAATCGGTTGTGCGCGGTCTTGCGGACGTATCAGCCGCACCTGTTACTGGTGACTCCACAATCGACACGACTTCAACTCCCGCAGACGCAGAAGCAAAAGACAGCGGCGGCATGTTGCTTCTGATTGCGCCGGCCAATCAATTGACGAAAACGTGAT
>Ga0187779_10000696_pt1 | contig 22223 bp, 23 predicted proteins | sample 1015_Q2_SP10_10__FD_132435 | JGI IMG/M metagenome (GOLD analysis project Ga0187779, IMG submission 132435) | Tropical peat soil microbial communities from peatlands in Department of Meta, Colombia - 1015_Q2_SP10_10_MG | ecosystem: Environmental > Terrestrial > Soil > Wetlands > Peat | place... | reverse complement strand
TGTAATCCCTTCATCTTCTCAACAATGACCGACGCCTCGGCCTTTCTCGTTTCCCGCATTCCCTCCGCGCTGTCGATGAGGAGGAGTTCTACGCCGCTTCCGCCGACATCGGCGCACTGCCGTGTTGCCTCAAAGGGCGTGTATTCTATCCTCTCCTCCTCATAGAGGGAGGTCGGCATCACTTTTTCGAAAAGGGCGTTCACAAATTTCACGACTGGGGGAAGACTGCGGTAGTTTTCCTTAACCTCAATGAAATGGTACTCTTCACCGAGCCATTCGGCGAGATGCCTTCGTGCGTTCTTAAAGAGAGAGACGTTGGCGCCGCGGAATGAATAGATGGATTGCTTGTCATCCCCTACGAGGAATATCGACGGCTTTATACCGGAACTTCTCTTACGGCCGGCGCCCGAACGCCATTCTTCGGTGAGCTTGTCGATGAGTTTCCACTGGAGGGAACTCGTGTCCTGAAATTCATCGACGAGGATATGGTCCGTATGTTCGTCGAAGGAAAAGAGGATGTTCTGCCATTCCGGATTTCTCGAAATCGCCTCATACGCCATCAGTTCAAGATCGCTGTAATCGAGAAGATGCCTTTCGATCTTTTTCTTCCGGTAACGGTCGAGACACCGGCAATAAAGGGTAATTATCCTTTCCGGGTGGTCAGGCGGCAGACGGTCGCATGACTTCCCGTCAATTTCGGTCTCTACCATCTGTTTGATCCCGAGTTCGATATGGGGCCTCTTGCCGTGGAGTTCCCAGAGTACGGCATAGAGCTTGTTCCAGCCTTTAATCCCCTTGTGCCTGATGAGTTCATAGAACGCCTTTTCACCTGATAAACCGTCTTCGAGAAGGGATTCATAGACCGCCTCAGACCAGAGGGTGTCGGCGTGAAAGCTGTCCATCACCTCCAAGGCCGGGTCTATGCCGAGATCGAGGCAGAACCTTTTTAGGAGTCTGAGACAGAAGGAATGTATTGTCGAGATTCGAGTCCTCGGCATCCGGTTACGTATCGCAGCGAACATGTCGGGGTCTTCGGCCTTCAGAATCTTTATGATCCGCTCCTTCATCTCCGCAGCGGCCTTATCGGTAAAGGTGATGGCAAGAATCCTCTCGATCTCCGAACCGTTCTTGAGGAGCGCGATATATCTCCTCGCAAGCTTCTCGGTCTTCCCCGAACCGGCAGGAGAGGAGATCAGCACGCTCTTCGTTATGTCAAGGTAACTCTCGTTCATTGCCGAACCCGCTCATGTGACTGCCTGTCTTTCATTCTTTTCATGGTCATTCCCCGATAATCTTTACGAGGACCCGCTTCTTTCGTCTTCCGTCGAACTCACCGTAAAAAATCTGTTCCCAGGGACCGAAATCCAGCCTTCCGTCGGTTATGGCTACGACGACGTCTCTCCCCATGATCTGCCGTTTGAGATGGGCATCGGCATTATCCTCTCCGACATTATGCTGATATTGCTTCACCGGTTCGTGGGGTGCGAGCTTTTCGAGCCAGACGTCAAAATCGTGATGGAGCCCGGATTCGTCATCATTGATAAAAACCGATGCCGTGATATGCATCGCGTTGACGAGCACAAGTCCGTCCTTGACGCCGCTCTCCCTCAGGCATGCCTCCACATGAGGAGTGATATTGATAAACGCCTTCCTCGCAGGAGTAGTGAAGGAGAGTTCTTTACGATAGGACTTCACGACGATTCCTCCGATCTTCAAAAATCATTGTTGGATGTAGGGGCAGAGGGAGTACTCATGACAGTTCCTGCAGTTATACTCCTGGAGCGGCCTTGCCGTAAAATCCCCCGCCCTCAGCCCCCGCGCCGCCTCTTCAAGGAAGCCGAGGGAAGCGACGATATAATCATCGATCGTCCCCCTGTCACCGCCCCTGCATGCCCTCACCGACGGGCACCACTTGATCCGAACATCCTTGAGAGAGTAAACTCCGACCCGCTCCACCCGATAACCCTGGCTCTTCAGGATCGCCGCATAGAGGAAGAGCTGGAGGTTTTCATTCCCCCTCACAACCTGGGAGCAGTTGAGACCGGCCGCACCTGTTTTATAATCGATTATCTGGACCGAATCGCCGATCCTGTCGAAGCGATCTATCTTGCCTTTTAGCATTATCCCATCGAGAGGCTCGCCGGAGATGGATCTTTCGACAGAGCTTGATACATACCCCTCGGCCCGTATTTCGCGTTCTCTCTCGATGATATCAGGCAGTATCTCGAGAAACGTGTCCCTGATGAGCGCCTTCCAGTAATCGCCTATCTTCTTTTCGCCGATGACGCCCTCTGCGATTTCTGCCGCTCTCGTGCCGAGATTCTCGAGGTCCTTCATCGGCTGCGGTATAATCTTCTCCATGATTCTATGAAGGATGTTTCCGAGGGTTATCGCCTCGACCTCATATTCCTTCACGGAGAGGGGCGACATCTCGGCCACCCGTTCAATGAAGAATTTTCTCGGACAGAACCTGTAGGCATCGACGTCCGTAACCTTCAGATACGCCCGGAAGCGTGATCCATGGGAGGCGTCTCTCACTTCCGTTATGCGCGACGCAAGGGGTCTGCTGCCGGTTCTCGTGAGCTGCTCCTCCTTCGAAAATATTCCGGGGATATCCTCCTTCATCTCTTCTCCCGAATAGAGGAACGAAGAGTGAAGAAGCGTGTCTTCTCCATCTGTTTGGGGATAGGAGAGATGGATATTCATTGAGGAGGTTGCGAGACGGGAGAAGATAAACCTCTGGAGTTCAAGATACTTATCGAGGTGGGTAAAACCGGCCCTTTTCTTGGCGCTGTCGGGCAGGAAATAGTCGGTCTCCTGTCTCCTCGGCATCGCCCTGTCAGTGAGTCCTCCGAGGTAGAGAAATCCGGGAGACAATCCAGGCGCCTCAAAGAAATCCATGACCCTGACGCCGTAACCCTTTTCCTCAACCGGTGAGGCATTGAGGAGATGAGCGAGCACTTGGGTGAATTCAGTGAGGCTGACACTTCCCGGATAGAGTTCACCGAGCAGGGAAAGGCGTTCCATGACCTCCTGAAAGGCCTTCTTTTCCTCCGGTAAAGGACCTCCGGATTCATTCCCCCCAGCCGGGACGTAGGGCAGTACCGCTATGAAGCCGAATTCATCGAGAAGGTTCCCGAGCATATCCCCGTAGAGATGAAACGTCGAGCCGGATCTGTGCTCCTCGAGGATCTCTAATTTGTCGAAGACCCAGAGAAGACCTTTCTCGATCTCATCTTTCGGGAGTCGCTCCATGTCTATCGCCTCAGAGCCTTCGGCGATCAGGGAAAGCCATGACTCCTTACCGGATACGATCCCTGACTGGAGGGAAAAGAGGGGAACGCACCGCCTCAGGGCCTCGGGAATTTTCGTGAAGGCGTCGGAAGCGAGGAACTGCGCGAATTTCAATCGCGGATAGTTGCCCGCCACGGATACGAGGAGGCAGATGAGGTCGAGGAACCTCCTTCGCATGCCGAGGGGTTTTCGCAGGGAGAGAACGAAAGGAATGCCGTATCGCCTGAAGACCCGTTCGACGAGAGGGGCGTATCGGGGGAGATCGGGAAAAGCGACAACAATTTCTTCGAGCCGACCGAACCTTTCCGAGAGAGCAAGAGATTTTATCTTCTTCGCGATTCCCTCGACCTCTTCCTCGGGATCGGAATAGGGGTGATAAACAAAACGGTCGCCGTCCGGACGTTCACGGCTACCCGCGTCGCGAAGTGACAATCGGGATTCCCCTTTAGGGGCTATACCCATCGGTATCTCCTCAAGCGGCGCGATCTCCTTCAGAAAACTGATATACCCTTCACTCAGGCCGCTGTGCTCCGGGTCGAAGGGCAGCGCGATGAGGGAGAGCTCTGCGCGCTCGATCAGGGCCCTCAGGGCATCCCTTTCAGAGTTGACGGGATCATAAAATCCGTTGATGATGACGATTTTCCCCGACACCAGAGGAAAGCGGTCCCTCCCGAAGCGGAGTAGATCCTCCCTTCTCGCGACACCCTTCTCGTCCAGAAAGGTTTTGAATCTGTCATAAAGGTCAAGAGACTCGATGCAGATGTTCGCTGCCGGTTCCGGGATGCCGAGGTCTCGAAAAATCTCGTCGAAGATTCCTCTGATCTCATCGATTCCTTGATCCGGATATCTGTTGTCGATGTCCCGGATGAAGTGCGCGACGAGTGATGAGAAACCGAGTCCTCTTCGTGAGATCAGGGAAAGGATTACGGGGACAAGCGAATCATCCAGCACCCTCTTGTCTCCGAAGAGTGCGTAAACCTTCCTTGCGAGCTGATCCAGAGTCACCACATCAGGGGGGATGTAGCATATTCCATGAGACTCGCCGGCTACAAGTCTGTGAAATATCTTCTGAGATTCACGCGCCATGAGTGAAGAGGGGACTACAGAAAGGATGCCCGAATAATCGTGGTAAGAATTGAGAGAATAATCCTTGAGGGCGTACCTGAAGAGCGTTTCGGAAACATTGAGACCCGGCGGTGAATAGAAGACTTTTATCATAAGGTATTCTTAAGATTACCTGTAACAAGAGAAGGGTTTCAAGTGGCGACCAACTGAAGCAGTAAATAAAGATCGTCTTCAGGAAACCATGGGGAGATGATGTAAAATAGTCTCATGCTCTGGATAGCCATTGCAGCTCTGCCCCTCTATCTCTTGGGGATTTGGAAACGGCCTTTCCTCTACGTGGGCCTTGTCCCTCAGGCCGGCTACCTGCTTTTCAGGGGCGTGGCCTTGGGCAGGCTTCCCCTTGTGGGACCTCATGATACCCTCACCTTTCTTTCTGCGGCTATCGTGGCGTTCACGATCCCCTTTTACGTCCTTCTCAAAAAACCGCTATTCTTTCGCAGCACTGCCGTTCTCTCGGCTGTTCTGACCGCTTTCGCCTTGATGGCAAAACAGCACAATACACCCCTGCCGCCGGTACTCGATACGGTCTGGTTCGAGCTCCATGTGGTTCTCGCCTTTTTTTCCTATGCCCTTTTCGGTATCGGAGCGATCATAGGATTAACATGCCTGAGGGAGAGGGATACGCTAGGAGAGGGTTTGCAGTACAGGACTATCCTTGTCGGTTATTGCTGCTTTTCATTTTCGATGATATTCGGCGGGGTCTGGGCCTACCTCGCGTGGGGGACGTACTGGCTTTGGACGCCGAAAGAACTCTGGACGAGCATCCTCTGGCTATTCTACAGTCTCTATCTCCATGCGAGGCTGCAGAGCAGGTGGGCTGGCAAGCCTTCCGTGATAGTAGGCATGGCGGGCTTTGCGGTGGTGCTCTTCACGTATCTCGGGGTGAGCCTTCTCATGAAGAGTTCGCACACGTTTTAGGGATTATGCTAAAGGGGCTTATAAAACTCCTCGCTTCACTGAAGATGTCTTTATGGCTCCTCCTTTCCCTCCTCTTTTTGCTCTTAGCGGGCGCCTTCATTATGCCTCTGAGAGCGGAGTTTCAGGCCATCCATTCCCTCCCCCTCTTCCAGTGGGTTACCAGACAGCCGCTTAGTGCCACCTGGTGGCTGTGGGCTGCCATAGGTGTCGTCTCCCTGCTGGCCGCCAACACCCTGTTCTGCAGTCTCGACTCCCTCATGAGAAAGAAAACCGTTACGCAGTGGCTTATGCTCATATCGCCCCAGATAATTCATATCGGATTTCTTTTTGTGCTTCTCGCCCATCTCATGAGTGCGATCGCGGGATTCAAGGGTGTCGCTGTAGTTCATGAGGGGACGGTTTTGCAGTTGCCTGACCGTTCCGCACTCCAAGTTCGAACCATAGCGATGTCCCTTGACCCCAATGGCTATCTGAGAGACTGGGCGGTCGATGTTTCCTATGGGGAGGCCGGAAGAATCGTGGGAGAAGACCGGCTCATGCCGAACAGACCGTCCTTCCGTGAAGGAATCGGCATCTATGTGAAGGACCTGCGCGCATTGCCCGATAAGGCGGTTCTTCTCGAAATAAGCAGAGAACCGGGTGCGCCGTGGGCTCTGATCGGAGGGGTCATATTTATGATCGGGACGGTCACCCTTCTCATCCTCAGGATGAAAAGGGAGGCAAAGAATGAGGGAGCTCCTTCGATCCTATAAATATCCTTCGACAAGGATATCAGCTCCCAATTTCTTCACCCTCACATCTCTTAGGGAGATCGCATCTTCGAGTCTGCGAAACGTTCTTCCACCGACGGCAGGAAATGATTCCTTTCCGCCGATAATCTTCGGCGCGATAAAGAAGAGGACTTTGTCGACGATGCCGTCCTGAAGGGCCCGGGCGTTCAGAGAAGATCCGCCCTCGACGATGAGCGAGCTGATACCCATCTCGCCGAGTCTGTCCATGAGCCACGCGAGATCAAGCATCTCGCCTTCATACTCGATGAAGGTTATTCCCTTTTTCGCCAAGGCCATCTTCTTTTTCTCCAGATCGGAATGCCTGTGGTAATCCGTTGGACTCCTCATCACAATGGTTGTCTCGGGGGGAGGAGTGAGGATCTTCGCCCCAGCCGGTATCTCGAGATCGGGATCGATAATGATCCTGTGGGGGCTCCCTGCCCCCTTGATTCGGGCCGTGAGCAGCGGGTCGTCGCTCCTTACCGTCCCTATCGCCGTGAGAATCGCGTCAACACTGCTTCTTAACCTGTGCACCATCGCTCTCGCCTTTTCGCCCGTTATCCATTTTGATTGGCCCTCGGGAGTTGCGATCTTTCCGTCCAGGGTCATCGCGACCTTTAGGGTAACGAATGGTCTCTTTGTCGTAACGAACTTGACATAGGACTCGTTCAATCTCTGCGCCTTCTCCTCCAGTATCCCTGATTTCACGGCCACTCCTGCCTGCTCCAACTCCCTGATGCCTTTTCCCGAAACCTTTGGATTAGGGTCATGCATGGCTATGACAACGGTCTTTATCCCTGATTCAATAATCGCCCTTGCACACGGCGGGGTTCTCTTATCGGTGTGACAGCACGGTTCAAGGCTCACATAGAGCGTGGAAGAACGGGCATTCCTGCCTGCTTTTCTGATCACGAGGGCCTCGGCGTGGGGCGTGCCGGCCATCCGATGATAGTCCTCGGCGATAACCTTATTTTTTTTGACGAGAACCGCTCCTACCATGGGGTTCGGACTGGTCTTGCCCCTGGCCCGTGATGCGAGCAGGATCGCCCTCTTCATGAAAAATCTGTCGGTCTCTGTCTCGCCTTTCATTTCCTCTGAAGAGTATACCATAAGCGTTACCTAAGCCTTCTTTTCGGGCTTCATGAATAGCCTTGCCGGGAACACGAGCTGACCCCGAAAAGAATGGTTCTAAAAGGGGAGGCGATAGGCGACTCCGTGTTCACATTTGGGAGGGGCTGTGATATAATTCGCTTAGACGATGGTAGATTATTTTCCTCGTTAAGGAGAAGGTATGAATAATCTCTTGTGGGGGCTTGTGACACTTGCCGTAATCGTTGCCGTCGGCGTTCTTGTCGCACTGTTGCTCGAATTGAAGGCTGCTGCCCGTTCTTTACGCGATCTCCTGAAGACAACGGATGACTCCATAAGGCCGGCCCTTGAAGAACTTCAGGAGACGCTGAGGAGCGTGAGAAATGTCACCGACAATGTAGCTACGGTGACGGAGGACGTGAAGGTCCTTTCCGGCTCTGTGCGAGATGTCGGTGAGACCGTTCAGCACGTTAGTGAGGTCGTCACAGGCGTCACGTCGGCATCGACCGTAAAGATTTCTGCCTTGCGGGCTGGTATCAGGGTGGCTGCGGAGGTTTTCATGAAGAACCTTTTAACGGGGAGGTCCCGGTAGCCCCGGGAGGCTCTCACGGCGTCGGAATAATGGATCTAAACGTTTTGCTGTCGGGCAAAAGGAAAGGAGGAAGATGATGAGTCACCATGAGGGATGTAGTTACAGCGGAGGTTCCGTATTTCTGTCGTTTCTTCTTGGGGGTCTGGTCGGTGCGGGGGTCGCACTGCTGTTGGCTCCGAGGTCAGGTAAGGAGACGAGGGAACAGATTAAGGCGCTTGCTGATGACGTGAGAGAGAAAGCAGAATGCTATGCGGAACAAGCCAAGCAGAAGATGACATCGGCGATCGATAGCGGCAAGGGTTTCTATCAAGAGAAAAAATCGATCATAACATCGGCTGTTGAGGCCGGGAAAGAGGCCTACGAGAAGGAGAAGGAGAGACTCGCTAAGGGACCGAATGCATGAGGCTTCCATCGCCCTCAGTATTCTCGATCTTATAGTCGCCCGTTGTAAGGCTGAGGGTTATCATACTATCGAGTCGGTGAGACTCAGGATCGGAAGGGCCGCAGGGATACTGCCTGAGGCCCTTATTTTTACGTTTAATGTTGCGAAGGCAGAGACCCCGGCCGGGGAGGCGGAACTCATCATAGATACCGTCCCGCTCGGAGGTCTTTGCGGTGCCTGTGGAAGCGAATTCGAGGTCGAAGAAGCCTATGTCTTGAGCTGTCCCCGGTGCGGCTCCTCTGCATTCAAGATACTGAGAGGTTACGAGATGGAGATTGCTGATATGGAGGTTCATTAATGAAAGTGAAGGTCGTTCGAGGATACTCGAGGCGAACGAACGGTTGGCCGAGGAGAACAGGAGGCGGTTTAAGGAATCCGGTGTTTTTGTGATAAACCTCATGGGTGCGCCCGGAGCGGGGAAGACGACGCTCCTCGAGAGGACGATCCTCGAGGTGAAGGGCAGAAAGAGGATCGCGGTCATCGAGGGCGATATAGCCGGCACCGATGATGCCGAGCGCATACAGAACACGGGCGTACCCGTCGTACAGATCAACACGGGCGGTGCCTGTCACCTCGACGCCAACATGATCAGCGAGGTCCTGACGGAAATTCCGATTCGAGACCTCGACATGCTGATCATCGAGAATGTGGGGAACCTCGTCTGTCCCGCCGAGTTTAAGGTCGGAGAGGATATGAAGGCTATGGTGCTCAGCATAACGGAAGGACACGATAAACCCCTGAAATACCCGCTCATGTTTCAGGAATCATCAGCCCTGGTCCTCAATAAGATCGACCTCATGCCGTACATGAGCGTAGACATCGAGAAAATAAAGAGGGATGCCATATCACTGAATCCGGCGCTCGAGATCTTCGAGGTTTCATGCAGAACCGGCGAGGGACTTGCCCGATGGACTGAATGGCTGAGCGGACTGAGATAACGGTCAGGGGCACGGTCCAGGGAGTCGGGTTCCGGCCTTACGTTTACAGGCTTGCGGTATCCCTCGGACTTAAGGGATATGTGGCCAATAGTCCCTCAGGGGTGACTATCGAGATTGAAGGGGAGAAGTCGTCTGAATTCATCAAGAGACTCCCGGAAGAGTGCCCGCCTCTTTCGAGGATATTCGAGATAACCGTAAGATCCCTATCGGAGTGCGGCTATCCGGACTTCCGGATCATGACGAGCAAGGAAGAAGCCGCCTGCGTTCCTTTCACGCTCGTCTCTCCTGATGTCTCTACCTGTGATGACTGCCTGAGAGAACTCATGGAGAGGTCCAACAGACGTTACCTCTATCCTTTTATCAACTGCACAAACTGCGGTCCCCGTTACACGATAACGACGGCAGTTCCCTATGACAGGCCCCACACGACGATGGCCGGATTTCAGATGTGCCGAGAATGTTCCGAGGAGTACGCCGACCCGACAGACAGGCGGTTCCATGCTCAGCCCAATGCATGTCCTGTCTGCGGGCCATGGACCACCCTGAGCATCGGCCGTCAGGCGCCGGTTCGCGGTCCCGAGGCCGTCGAAAAAACAACGGAATTGTTACGGGGCGGAAAGATCGTCGGGATCAAAGGGATCGGAGGATTTCATATAGCCTGTGATGCCACGAATGAGGATACGGTCGGGAAGCTGAGGGAGCGGAAGCGGAGGAGTAACAAGCCTTTTGCATTAATGGCGCCCGATATCGAGACGATAGAACTGTTCTGTGAAGTCTCTGAGGAAGAGAGGGGTCTCCTCGCATCGAACAGGCGTCCCATAGTCCTTCTCAGGAAACGGGACAGGATGATCATCCCCCTTCCGGAGGCGGTCTCCCCGCGGAACCGTTACCTCGGTTTCGTGTTGCCATACACTCCGCTCCACTATCTCCTTTTCCACCCCCCGAGTTCTCAGGGATTCTCTGCACTCGTTATGACGAGCGGTAATCTCTCCGAAGAACCCATTGTTAGGGGCGACGATGAGGCTGAAGAGAAACTGTCCGGCATCGTCGATGCCGTGCTCCATCATAACAGGGAGATCTTCATGAGGGTTGATGATTCGGTCATGAGAATTTCATCGCACTCGTCCGGAGGTCCATCGGGAGTGTCCTTCGTCAGGCGTTCAAGGGGCTATGCTCCCGAACCGATATCTCTCTCTACCGAAGGACCGGAGGTGATGGGCTGCGGCGCGGATATCAAGAACACCTTCACGCTCACGAAAGGCTCTTTCGCGATACCGAGCCAGCATATCGGAGACATGGAGAATTATGAGACCCTCAGGTTCTTCGAGGAATGCCTCGCAAACATGAAGCACATATACGGGGCGACCCCCACAGCTATCGGTCATGACCTTCACCCCGGTTACCTCTCTACACAGTGGGCGTTACGGCAGGGAAAAAGGACGTTCGGCATACAGCATCACTACGCTCACATCGGATCTGTCATGGCAGAAAGAGGACTGAAGGGAAAGACCATCGGTGTAGCCTTCGATGGCACCGGATATGGAACAGACGGTAATCTCTGGGGAGGTGAGTTCCTCGTTGCGGATACGGAAGGGTTTGAAAGGGTCGGTCATTTCAGTTATGTGCGGCTTCCGGGCGGCGAGACTGCGATACGTGAACCGTGGAGGACCGCTATAAGTTACCTTCTCGAGGCAGCGGGAGATGAGGCGATAGAGTACCTGAAGGCCATCGGTTTTGTCGAACGCTATGGAAGAGTTGCCGTAGACACCATTATGAAGGTCAGCGGATCAAAAGAACTTTCGCCTCTCTCTTCAGGGGCAGGGAGGTTGTTCGATGCGGTCTCTGCGGTCATCGGACTCTGCGACAGGAACACCTTTGAAGGTGAGGCCGCAATGGCTCTCGAATCTCTCGCGGCGGAGGGGATCGATGGGGAATATTCCGTTGATGTGAGGGGCGATACCATCATCACCGTTGATTTTTCGCAAACGATGCTCGGGATTACCAATGATATGCTGAACGGTGAGAAGAAGGAAGTCATATCGACTAAATTTCATAATACCCTCTCGAGTGTTATACTACGAGTCACAGAAAGAATCAGCGAGACCTTCGGACTGAGGGATGTCGCCCTGAGCGGAGGGACGTTTCAGAACCTCTATCTCCTGAAGAAGACGACGGGATTGCTGAACTCCAGAGGATGGAATGTTTTCCTAAATGAAGCGGTTCCCTGTAACGACGCCTGCATCTCGCTCGGTCAGGCGTACCTGGTAAGGGAGAGACTGAAGAGGGGATAAGGAAGATGAAAGATTGTCTCACCGAAATAAGAACTCTCATGGAGAGGATAGGGAGACCGCTGAAACTCATGGAGGTCTGCGGCACGCACACGGTCGCGATTTTCCGTCATGGTATCAGGGGGATTATCCCTGAGGCGGTGAGCCTCTTGAGCGGGCCCGGTTGTCCGGTCTGCGTTACCTCGATAAAGGACGTAGATTCCGCCATCGCCCTTTCCCGGATGGATGGCGTTGTCCTTACCACCTTCGGTGACATGATGAGGGTCCCCGGGGGAAGGCAGGCCCTCGATGATGTGAGGGCCGAGGGAGCAGACGTCAGGATTGTCTATTCGCCTATGGATGCCCTTCGGATTGCGGAGCAGGAGAAGGGAAAAGAAGTTATCTTCTTTGCCACGGGGTTTGAGACGACATCTCCCCTCATCGCCGCTACCATCGGAGAGGTTGAGAGAAGAGGACTGAAAAATGTTTCTGTCCATTCCGCCCACAAACTCGTCCCCCCCGCTCTCAAGGCCCTGCTCGATTCACCTGGACTCCGGGTTGACGGCTTTATTCTCCCCGGGCATGTGAGCACGATCATCGGGAAGAGACCCTATGAATTCATCGCAGCTGACTACAAGAAACCTGCAGTGATTACGGGCTTCAGCGCCGAAGATATCCTCGAGGGAATAAGGATGCTCCTGAAGCAGACAGCCGAGAACGCTGCCAGGATCGAGATACAATATGCGAAGGTTGTCAGGGAGCAGGGCAATCCGAAGGCGATGGAGTTGATAGGCAAGATCTTTGAACCGTCCGATGCCTACTGGAGGGGAATCGGAACGATCCCGGGCAGCGGACTGAAGATCCGGGAGGAGTTTGTTGCCTATGATGCCCTGAAGAGGTTCAATCCGGAAGTCCCCTATTGCCCGGAGCCCTCAGCCTGCTCCTGCGGTGATGTCCTGAGGGGCGTGAAAATTCCGACTGATTGTCCTCTCTTCGCGACCGCGTGCACTCCTGAAAGCCCCGTCGGGGCCTGCATGGTGAGCACCGAAGGAAGCTGCGCGGCCTATTATAAATACGGACCCCACCGTGGATAAAATACGTCTCGGCCACGGAAGCGGCGGCAAAATGATGCACGAATTGATTGCGGAGCATTTCGCGCCCGCGTTCTCCATGAGCGGATTCGGGGATTCGGCTGTTGTTTCTGTGGAGACCGGTAGGCTCGCCTTCACGACCGATTCCTACGTCGTCTCGCCTCTCTTTTTCCCGGGCGGCAATATCGGCGAGCTTGCCGTATTCGGAACAGTAAATGATCTCGCCATGGCAGGTGCGATGCCCCTCTATCTTTCGTCGGGTTTCATTATCGAGGAAGGGTTCCCCTTTTCAGACCTGAAAAGGATCGTTTCAGCGATGTCTGAAGCCGCCGAGGGAGCCGGTGTGAGGATCGTAGCCGGGGACACAAAGGTCGTAAACAGAGGAAAGGGTGACGGGATCTTCATCAATACAGCCGGTATCGGCATCATAGCGGACGACATTGACATATCTCCTTCGAGGATAAGGAGCGGCGACAAGGTCATCGTGAGCGGAGGGCTCGGCAATCACGGAATAGCGATCATCGCCGAGAGGAACGGAATAACCTTTAACCCGCCGGTCAGGAGTGATACGAGGCCGCTTAACGGCATTGTCGGTTCGATGCTCGGCATCACCCATGAAATACGGTTCATGAGAGACCCCACGCGGGGCGGTCTCGCTACGACCCTGAAAGAGGCTGCGAAGGAATCGGGCAAGTGCATAAGGATAAGAGAGGATGCCCTTCCCATTCCGCCCCAGGTGAGGGGTGCCTGTGAACTCCTCGGTTATGATCCCCTGTATGTCGCGAATGAGGGGATACTCGTCGCGATTGCGGACCCGAGAGATGCCGAGCCCCTCGTGTCGAAGATGAGAGAGCATCCTTACGGTTCTGATACACGGATTATCGGTGAGGTTGAAGATTCTCCGGAGGGGATGGTATTGCTCCAAACCGTAATCGGTGGCAACCGCATACTCGAGATGCTCCAGGGAGAGCAGTTGCCGAGGATATGCTGAAATTCATGGAAGGCGTTCTTTGGAGTGAAGAGAGGATCTTCGGAACGACCATCGTTGAAATAAAATTTCGAGTCTGCGGGTCTCGCGATCTGCTTTCTGAAGCAGAGAATCATGAGGGATCAATTGAAGACCTAAGCATTCTCGAGGGCGGCGTACCATGGTGAGACTGAGGTATTATTACAAGGCGGGGTGCTGGCTCTGCGAAAGGGCTGAGGAGCTGCTCAACGGTCTGATGGAAAAGTATCGCCTGATAGTCGAAAAGATCGATATCGCGGCGAACGACACCCTCTACGAGCTTTACCGGTTCGACATCCCGGTCTTGGAATTCAGGGACGGCACCGCACTCCATGGCAGGATCAAGAAGAAAGACCTCCTCGAACGATTCGAGGCGAATAAAGAATAGAGGCGCCTTCCGCAAAGGCGCAGGATGAGAGAGTCGACCGATGCTCCGCCGAATTGCTCCTGCCCAGAGACGCAGGCGGCCTTGCGGTTGAACGGGAGAGGCTCTTGTGATAAAGTAATATACGATATGATAATTTGAACAAAATGCGAGAGGGCAGCCTTATGAGGCGCCCTTAAGACGGAGGACAGATGATGAGAAAAATAGCAGTTTTGGTCGTCGTATGCTTTCTCCTATTTAACACAACAGTGTCGTTTGCAGACTCCAAAGATCCATTCTCCGTCGCAGGAGATATTGTTCTCGCAAGGCCGCTTGGGTTCGTTGCCATGGTTGTCGGGGGTGCCTTTTTTCTCGTCTGTTTGCCCTTTGTTCTTCCCAATAGTCAAAACGTCAAGAACACCGCTGATGTCCTTGTGGGTCAGTCCTTCAGGTTCACCTTCAAGAGGCCCCTCGGTGACTTCGAAACGGATGTTTCCTATGTCCCGGCTGATGAGTCAGAGAAGAAAGAAAAAGAGTGATCCGCAATTAGATAACACGAAATGGCGTTTCACACGGAACCGTTGCTGACCCTCGGCTCCAGGACGTAAATCCGTCGCACCTTCGACGGGAAGTTTCAAACCTGCCTATTCCCTCTCCCTGCAGCTTCCTCACGATGTCGCGTATACGATGCTGTTACCTGAGAACTATCTTTTTTATTCTTCTATCTGCCGGCTATTTCCCTTTGAAGACGAGGCGAGAGATTAAAAAGAGGATACCTGCGACAAGGAGTGCGATCTTTCCCAGAATCTTCAGAAGGAAAAGCAGGACGAAAAAAAGAAAGAGAATCGTTAACAGCCGCTTAATCTTCTTTCGCGCAGGTCCCTGCATACCCGGTAGCGGCGTAGCACCTGAAACTGGTCTCCGCGTTTGAAGGAATAACAGACCCCCGAAGAAGAGGGCTACAACAAAGAGCATCGCAGGCAAGAGTTTCATCCACGATAGTTTAAGGGGGGGGACAGGAAAATGGCAATACCGATGCGAAATCGTTGACTTTAGGCTCCAAGGTGTTTAAACTCTTACGATGAAAAAAGATATCAGGGAGCTCGTAGAAGAAGCGATGCAGGGCATCGGCCTCCAAAATGTCCCCGTTGAACTTGAGGTGCCGCGGGACGAAAAAATGGGCGATCTTGCTACGCCGGTTGCGATGAACCTCTCGAAGACCCTCAAGAAACCACCGAGGCAGATCGCCGAAGAGATTCTGAAATCGCTGGGAGAGCCGGATATTTTTGAGAAGATAGATATCGCAGGACCGGGGTTTATCAACTTCACGTTTTCTCCGCGATATCTCTTCTCGGAAATGAAGGACCTTCTCTCTCAAGGAGAGGCATTCCTCAGGAGAGAAATCGGCAAAGGCAGAAAGATCCAGATAGAGTTCGTCAGCGCAAATCCTACGGGACCCTTGCATCTCGGCCATGGCAGAGGTGCCGCGGTCGGTGCGGCCCTTTCCAACCTTCTGAAGGCGGCCGGATACGAGGTGGAGCGGGAATACTATATCAACGATGCCGGAAAGCAGGTGAAGCTGCTTGGCCTCTCCGTATTCGCAAAGTATCAACAGCTTTTGGGAATTGAATATCCTTTCCCCGAGGACGGTTACCGGGGAAGCTATGTCGAGCAGATTGCGAAAAGAATTGTTCACCAGTACGGCAACAAATACTCGGAGATGAGTTTTCAGGAAGTTGCTGAATTCTTTACCGATTTTTCCTACAGGGAGATGCTCGGAGACATCGGAAAGGATCTCAAGGATTTCGGAATCGTCTTTGACGCGTGGCAGAGCGAGAGGGAGCTTTATTCCGAGGGCGATGTCGACAAGGCGATCGATGCCCTCAGACACCGGAGGTATCTCTATCTGCAGGACGGCGCCCTCTGGTTCAAGGCGACAAAGTTCCGCGATGATAAGGACAGGGTTATCACGAAGGGTGACGGGGAATTCACGTATTTTGCTTCAGATGTAGCGTATCACCGGAAGAAGATCGAAGAAGGGTTTGAGGAAATCATCGACATCTGGGGTGCGGACCATCATGGATACATACCCAGGCTTAAGGCGGTAATCGAGGCATTGGGCTATCCACCGGAACACTTACGGGTCATGCTCGTTCAGATGGTGACCCTTTTGAGGGCGGGCAAGCCTGTACAGATGTCGAAAAGGGCCGGGGAGTTCATTACCCTCAGGGAGGTGATGGAAGAGGTCGGCGCCGATACGACGAAGTTCATTTTTCTCACGAGACGTCCTGACAGCCATCTCGAGTTCGACCTCGAAACGGCAAAGGAGCAGTCAGCAGAAAACCCAGTCTTCTACGTTCAGTATGCCAACGCCCGGATCAATAGTATCTTTTCTCATGCTCAGGAAAAAGGTCTGCAGCTTGAGCATCCTGATACTGTCGCTCTCAACCTCCTCTCTGGACCGGAAGAGCTCAGGATAATAAAAAAGCTTCTTCTCTACCCCATGGTTTTTGAAGGTGCGGTCCTTGCCCGCGAACCCCACCGGATTACCTTCTATCTCCAGGAGCTTTCCGGTCTCTTTCATCCGTATTACAACAGGTACCGGGTTGTGACCGATGACGCTGAACTCAGCAGGGCTCGACTTGCGCTCTGCAAGGCGATACGTCTTGTCTTGAAGGAAGGTCTTGATATCCTCGGCCTGAGTTCACCGGAGAGGATGTAAAAACACCGGTACGCAGAAAAGCAGAATAGACCTTTCTCAGAGGGGTGAAGGCCTGTGAGATCACAGGCTTTTTTTATGTTTCACAGAAGACCTTCCGGAAGGGCATGTTCTGTTGGATTAGGGAATCATCAGGGAGTCGTTGATTTTTGTTAGAGTAGAGAAGAGCATATGAACCCACTCGCAGTCTATAAACTCTTGCCGAAGACGAATTGCGGAGAATGCCCTCAGAAGACCTGCATGGCCTTCGCCGTAGCTCTGAAAGTTGATCCCGATGTCATCGGAGGATGCAGATATATCGGGCAGGAGAAGGTCACTTCCATTAAGGCCATGCTTGTAACGGGTGACTGGCGGGAAGAACTTATCAAGTCCCTTTCAGAGGAAGTGTCGAAACTGGACTTCGGCGTTATAGCGGCTGATCTGGGTGCTCACGTTGTTGACGGCAGACTCCTGATACGGTGCATAGGCGTCGACCACCTTGTCGGGAGAGATGGAGCAATAAGCCCCGACCGCGAGAATAGATGGATTAAGATCCTCCTCCTTCATTATGTGAGGAACAAGGGCAGGGGAGGGTTTACCGGAAGATGGATATCCTTCTCCGAGATGAAGGGTGGGTTTGTGAAGGCATCCTCCTTTGCGAGGGAATGTGAAGAGCCGTTGGAAAAACTCATGAAAAGCGATTTTCAGGGAGTCAGCGCCGTCCTTTCACGGTTGGGTGCATCCCCGGTGGTCGGATACCCCGCCGACTATGCGTCTGAAATCTCCCTGCTTCCGAGGGTGAAGAGCCTCATTATCTACCGCGGCGGTGATGAAGAATTCCCTCCGTCCCTCAACATCCTCTTTGATGCCGCTTCCGGTCACTTTCTCGACGTGGAGTCGATCATGTTTCTCTGCGAGGGTCTCGTTCATACGGTAACGATGCTCCTCAGGGAGCATACGTCTCTTTAGTTCGATTGAGAAATTCTCCCGCATTTTCCCGTTTTGCTTGACTTTCTTCAATTCCTTCTTTTATCTTCTTAAGAAAACGCCACAAGGGAGAACGTATGGCAAAGATAAGGGTGGGTATCATTGGCGGCTCCGGGATGGATGATCCCCGCCTCATGCGGGGCATGAAAGAAAAAAGGGTGAAGACCCCCTACGGCAATCCCTCTTCGCTGCTTACCACCGGAAAGATCCATGGCATCGATACGGTGATCCTCGCCCGCCATGGCAAAGATCATTCCATATATCCCACAGGAGTCAATTTCAGGGCGAACATTCATGCGATGAAGAAGGAGGGATGCACCCATATCCTCGCTACTACCGCAGTCGGTTCCCTGAGGGAGAAGATACGGCCCGGCGACCTTATCTTTCCCGACCAGTTCATCGATTTCACGAAACACAGAACCCTCACCTTCCATGATGAAAAGGTAATCCATACCCCGATGGCGGAACCCTTCTGCACGACGTTGCGCTCGCTCTTAGTCGATTCTGCCAAAGCATTGAATCTCCGGCACCATAACAGGGGCACCGTCGTCACCATCGAGGGGCCGAGATTCTCGACGAAGGCAGAATCGCATATGTTCAGGAGACTCGGCGCAGACGTAATCAACATGTCGACGGTTCCGGAGGTGATTCTCGCCAGGGAGGCCGGCATCTGCTATCAGACGATAGCGATGTCGACGGATTACGACTGCTGGAAGGAAGGCGAAGAGCCCGTCTCATGGGAGATGATAGTCTCGATCATGACGAGGAATGCGGAGAATGTAAAGAGACTCCTGCTCAAGACGGTCTCGAAAATTTGCGACACCGAATGCGAGTGCCGATAAGAGGAGGAAGCGATGCCGATTAAATCGAGAATACGGACGATACCTGACCACCCGAAAAAGGGTATCCTTTTCAGAGATATAACGACTCTGATCAAGGACCCCGTCGGGTTCAGGCTCGTGATAGACAGTCTCACACAGAGATATATCAGGACAGGCGTGCAATTCGATCTCATTGTCGGCATCGAATCAAGGGGTTTTATTATCGGCGGTGCCCTCTCCTATACCCTCGGAAAGGGCTTTGTCCCGATTCGAAAGGCGGGGAAGCTTCCCGGGGAAAAGATAAGCCACGAATACGCCCTCGAATACGGGACAGACAAGATCGAAATACACAGGGACGCGATAGAGAGGGGTATGAACGTGCTCCTCGTGGATGACCTCCTCGCAACGGGGGGGACTGCTCTCGCCTCAGCCGCTCTTATAGAGAAATTGGGCGGCACCATCTCGGAGATGGCATTCATCGTCGACCTCCCTGATGTCGGCGGCTCGAAGAAACTTAGGGAAAAAGGGTATAGGTTTTTTGCGTTAACGGAATTTGAGGGAGATTAGAGAGGTTTCCGGCAGACCTTCTCATGCCTATAATAACAGTTGAGAACCTCGTCAAGCGGTTTGGCAATATAACCGCCGTGAATGACATCTCCTTCGAGGTTGAAGAGGGTTCGATCTTCGGCTTTCTCGGCCCGAACGGTGCCGGCAAGACGACGACTATCAGCATCCTCTGCACCCTGCTTTCTCCCACTTCCGGAAGGGCCTTTATCAGCGGATATGACTGCCTGAGCGAACCTTCGGCGGTAAGGAAATCGATCGGCATCGTTTTTCAGGATTCGACACTCGACAAGGAACTGACCGCATACGAGAACCTGATGTTCCATGCTTACCTCTACGATGTGAAAAGGGATGAACGGAAACAACGGATCGAAGATGCGCTCCATTTCGTCGATCTCTATGAGCGGCGGTACGATCTCGTCAAGAAATTCTCGGGTGGCATGAAGAGACGTCTTGAGGTCGCGAGAGGTTTTATCCACAGACCGAAGGTATTGTTTCTCGACGAACCGACACTCGGACTCGATCCCCAGACACGGGCCAACCTCTGGGAATTCATCGTCGATCTTCCGCGGAAACATCGGATGACGATCTTTATGACGACGCACTATATGGAGGAGGCCGAGGTTTGCGACAGGATAGCGATCATCGATGCCGGGAAGATCATCACCGTCGGGACCCCCGACGAGTTGAAAAAAACCGTAGGCGGGGATGTTATCTATATCAGGACGAAGGACAACAGGAAGGCAAAGACAGAGATCGCGAAGTTGTTCCAGGTCGATGTATCCGAAAAGGACAGCGAACTCTTTCTCACCTCGGTGAAGGGAGACGCCTGCATCCCCGAAATCATCAGGGCCATGGGCGAAACGGTCGTCTCTGTTCGGCTCCAGAGACCGACCCTGAATGACGTCTTCCTGAAGTTGACGGGGAGGGAAATACGGAGTGAGGATGTCTCATCGTCAGACAACGTAAAAGATGCCGTTCGGTCTTACAGGAGAAAGTTTGATAGAGGCTAACGCAGTATACGTGCTCGTCGCTAGGGAATTCAAGAAATTCATCAGGGAGAAGTCCCGCCTCATCTCGACCCTCGCGAGGCCCCTCATCTGGCTCTTCCTCGTCGGCGGGGGCATGTCGAGGCTCGTGTCTCCCGGCATGGGAGTCATGGGGGTATCCTACATGCAGTTCATATTCCCGGGCATCCTCGGTATGACGATACTCTTCAGCTCGATCTTTTCTTCGATCTCGATCATCTGGGACAAGGAATTCGGACTCATGAAGGAGATCCTCGTCGCACCGGTCTCGCGGCTCTCGATCGTCATCGGAAAAGCCCTGAGCGGGACGATCGTATCGGTGATCCAGGCTATCATCATACTCGGGCTTTTTCCCTTTCTCGGTTTACGGCTCGGCATCTTCTCCATCATCGAGACGATCCTTGTAAGCACCCTGCTTTCATTCTGCATCGCATCACTCGGCATCGTCATAGCGACGTTCTATGAGAGTTTCGAGAGCTTCAGCGTCATCATGAACTTCGTGGTGATGCCGATGTTTTTCCTCTCGGGTGCGATGTATCCTGTGAAGATGCTCCCCGATATCCTGAAAGTCCTGACGCGGCTGAACCCTTTTACCTACGGGATCGATGCGTTGAAACACACGGTATTCGGGGGGATGGGGATATTTGACTTCCCCCTCCTCGTCGATGTCGGGGTGATGGTGTTCCTCTCCGTCATCTTTGTCCTTATCGCGGGAGTGCTCTTCGAGAGGAAGAAATAGAAATCACATTCGTGAGGGGGGAAAGGTGGACGAGGTCATGCTGCGCGTTGCAGAGGAGGGACTCAGGCGCAAGATCTGCGCCTCCGGTTCCGGATAGATGAAATCGACCGACAGGAACGAAGCGGCAGAAGGGCAAGGACCCGTCGAAATCCCCATAGACGGGGTGCTCGACCTCCATACCTTCAATCCTCGCGAGGTGAAGGACCTGCTGCCGCACTACCTGAACGAATGCAGGCGACGGGGAATCCTCGAAGTCAGAGTCGTCCACGGCAAGGGTGGGGGGACCCTCCGAAAAACCGTGCATACGATCCTCGGCAGACTTTCCGAAGTGTCCTCTTTCAGGCTCGCTCAGGAGGATGCCGGAGGGTGGGGCGCTACTATCGTAATCCTGAATCGGGAAAAGCAGCTGTGAAAGATTCAAGAAGGGAGATTTTCGTTTCTCATTTGAATACCGTTAGTCGTGGGCCTACTGGTTTGCTAAGGCGGCGCACTGTCAGGATATCCGTATCACAATTTTACCACGTGCGTGACCTTTCTCACTGTAGGCATGGGCTTCCCTGATCTCCTCGAAACCAAAGACGCGATCGATAAGCGGAATCAGTTTCATCTCTTTTACGAGAAGCATTAATCGACCGAGGTCTGCACTGTCCGGTTTAACACTCACGAAGGCGGATTTCTTTCGGTAGCCGAAAAGCGAGAGGACGGGAATGACGACGAAGCCGACTATGTTTGAAACGTTCGGGAGGGTAGTGACGTAGCGTCCGGAATCCGTTAGATTCCTCCGGACCTTGAAGAATGAGAGCATACCAACGGCGTCGAAAATGATATCGTACCGCTCGGGTGATTGAGTGAAATCCTGCTTCCGGTAATCAATAACCCTTTCAGCTCCAAGGGTCTTCACCAGTTCGATATTGTTAGTGCCGCAGACGGCGGTCACGGAGGCACCGGCGGCCCTGGCGATCTGGACTGCAAAAGAGCCTACGCCGCCGGAGGCACCGTTGATGAGGACGGTTTGGCCGCTTCTTATCCTTCCTTTACCATGGAGTGCCTGGTATGCGGTGAGACCCGCAAGGGGAATGGCTGCAGCCTCCCTGAAGTCGATATTCCCGGACATCATAACTACGTTATTTTCTCTCGTCCTAACATATTCCGCGTACGCCCCGCGCTGCCCTAAGGAGAGTATGCCGAGGACCCTATCTCCGCCTTTGAATCCTCTCACCGACCGACCCTCGTCTACAACTTCCCCTGCAATATCAAATCCGAGGGTCATCGGAAACCGGGAACGGACGAGAAGTCTCAATGATCCATTCCGTATCTTCCAGTCAATAGGATTTACGCTCGAATAGCGGACGCGCACAAGGAGTTCATCATCCGCGACAGCGGGCTGCCCGATTTCTTCAATGTTCATGACTTCAGGGGATCCGTAGTTCCTGATGGCGACGGCCTTCATCTCCGGGACGTCCTATTGGTCAAAGCTTCACGATTTACCC